>Ga0066388_100002802_pt1 | contig 10905 bp, 10 predicted proteins | sample PanSoiMetaGPlot6_FD_64539 | JGI IMG/M metagenome (GOLD analysis project Ga0066388, IMG submission 64539) | Tropical forest soil microbial communities from Panama analyzed to predict greenhouse gas emissions - Panama Soil - Plot 6 (Hybrid Assembly) | ecosystem: Environmental > Terrestrial >... | reverse complement strand
CGCACGAAGGCAAAGCGGTCGTCATGAAGATGGCGGGCGAAGTGCCATTCACGGCCGGACGACATGTTGTCGAAAATGATGACGCGCTCGACCTGCGAATCGGCCAGCAGACGGTCCACGAAGTGGCTGCCGATGAATCCCGCGCCACCAGCGATGAAGCAAGACACGGGGACCACTGGCACAGTTAAGTCACCCCCCATTGGGCTGCTGAAGCAGACTTCTGCCCGACAGTGTATGAACAGGCAAGAAGGCGATATCAACCTCTGGATCACTTCCACGAGACTTTCCGCCACCACCTACGACGATGTCTTGAACCAACCGCAGTAGCTCTCAAAAGTGAATTCGAATACAAAGCCTCTTCGTCGAGGCGATCTGACGAACCTCAAACTTGTGTTGCCCTTCATACACCGGGTGTCACGCCAACGTAGGTCACGTCATGCAATGGTCCGGCGATGACATCGCGGCAGCTGATATTTCCGGCTTTGCCAATGAGCTCATACAGATGCTCATGTGTTCGAGGGTACCCTCCGCGGTCGAGATGAAATACGATTCGTTTGAATGCAAAGTTGGGCGCGACGGGCAAAATGGCATCGATCAGGTGAACCCGGCCGGACGGTTTGCACACGCGCAGCGCCTCTCGCACCATTTGGATGACCTGTTCGTCAGTCAGGTGGTGAAGAGTAGCAATGCTGACGACGTGATCGAAGGTCTCGTTTTCGAATGCGAGTCGCGTGCCGTCCATAACCATGAACCGGCCATCGAGGCGAGAGCTCGCCGTTCGGATGTAGTCCGGGTTGATGTCTACTCCGGAATATTGGCAGGTGAAGCTGCTGCGATAGTGGCCCGGGCCGCATCCCACGTCGAGTAGATTCTCACTCGGACTTGGATTTATTCGGCTGCGGATGAGTGCACGAAACCTTTCGGTCGTCGGCCGCGAGACCCGCTGCGCCAGCTCATAGCCCTTGGCATGCTCGGCGAGGCGATAAAGAGGCGCCATGACGGCTCGCATTATCATTCCCTCCTTTTCTTCATCATCCCCTCCTTTGCTTCGCGATCCCCTCCTTTGCTTCGCGCCCCGACCTTATCAGTTCAGACCTTTTTTTGCCAACAGCGCGCCGGTGAATCAATGTCGTGACGGTGCCCATCGCGACCGTAATCGACGCAAACGCGGCGAGCAGAAGGATGCTGTCGCCCATCATCGCAAGCCGGGGATAGGCCCACAGGCTGGGCATGGTGGCGGCCACGACCGCGCCGCCGCTCAGCAGAATCATGTCGCGCGGCGCGCGCACGTCGTCCTGACGGCCAAATCTCACGACCAAGGCGCCGATACCGACTCCGATCAGGAGCGATAGAACGAGCCAGGTGATGCCCCGGGCGAACGGCGTGATCAAAGTCGATACGATGTCCAGTGGTTTGCGGACGAGATAAATCATCAAAACGCGGACCGGGTGGTTTTTGACCGCATCCATGAAGCCGCCGCGCGCCATCCGATCCTGCAGGCCGGCCCTTATCCCAATTCCTGACCACTCCGACTTCAAGCCCGGCGCCGGCTGGGAAGGATCCAGCTTGCCATCCCAAGGGATCAATCGGATGCGGTCCATGTAGTCGCGGGCCGCCCACCAGCCCAGGTCGTCGCTGACGCCCCGCTCGTTTATAGCCTTCGTGACCCTTGGATCAAGGACGTCCGGATCGTATGTGGCCAGGCCTCGATAGGCGGCATTCCACAAGCCGCGGTCCGCCATCACGTCGTCCGTGAAATAGACCGCATGCAGCGAGGCGCGATCATAAAGGGAGCTGGCCAGCAATCCTGCCAACAGAAGAACGATGGGCCAGCGCAACGTCGCTTCGGCAACGGCAAGAAGTGATTTCGGAACCTTGACAGTCGACTGCCAACCAATCGTTGCGTAGTCGGCGTGCATCCGTCGACGATTCAGTAGCCTGAATTGCCGCAGACGCAAGTGCGTCAGTGCCGGCACAAGCGCCAGCAGGATGACGAAGGCGAACACCCATATTGCCGCCCAGCGCAGGCGCCACGCCAGGATCAGGATAGCGAGCTGGACGACGGCACCCAACACCACCCAGAGCGTCGGTTTTCGCGCCTGGATCACCACGAAAACGAAGTGCCACATGGCTACTAGGCACACGGTCGATCCAGACCTCATACCGAAATAGATCGGCACCGCGGCCGGATCGAGGATCCGAAGGCGAAGTTGAATGTAATAGGCTGCGAGCGTGCACAGCAGAACGGCGAGCGCGTAAATATTGTCGCGGAACGTCAATATGAAAACGAATGCGCTTAATCCGACCAGTGCGAAATAAAGATAGAACAGCGACTGGACCTGGGTTCCAAACAACTGGAACGCCATGGTTACATAATCGACCGCTCCCTTGCCGTCATTTTGAGTGACGATCAGCGAGCCGTCGCTCACGTATCCTGGCGTCTGCGGTCCGAGCGCCGCCGCGGCGCGAATGCCGGCATTGAGCCGTTCGGAAACTGTGACGTTCGGCTCTGCACCATGGGAGTCGCGAGTCCAATAGTCGTAGATGGTGTCGGCGACCTGCTTCAGTCCAAGGTAGCCGAGATTGAGGTGATAGATCGAGTCGGACAGTGAAATTGCGATTGCCACGTGATCCCCTGCCGTGACGGCGTGATCCATGCCGCGCCGGATGGCGGCCGATATGGTCAGGCCGATGATGGTCGCGGCCAGTACCAGCGCGATCAGGGTTTTCAGGAGCGGAGACTTCATTCCCGTATGCGCCTTGGCCAATTCCGCAAAACCGCATAGGCGCCGATGCCGATGGCTGCCGCCATGAATGCAGTGACCATGAGAATGCTGTCGGCCATGGAATAAGCAGCGACATAGCTTAGCATATTGGGTAATGTCGCCGTGGCGACTGCCGCCGCACTAACGCCAAGGGCCTTGATGCCGTCAGCGATGTCTTCGCTGCGGGCCAGGCCAAGTAAAATGATGAACACGGCGGCGCCCGCGGCAGCGATAAGCCATAACCATGCGAGCGTGGGCGCTTGGGTGAATGGAGAGGCTAGGGCTCGAATGACTTCCAGTGGCATGCCCGCATAAAACCCGAGGAACCGCAGCGGATGCGCCTTCAGCCTCTCCCAATACATGTAGCGCATTAGGCGCTCGTGCCAATTGATCTTCAATCCTAACCCGGGCCACGCCGAAAAGTAACCAGGAGCGATAGGCAGATGCTCGTGCTTGCCGTTCCATGGAATGAAACGAACCCGGTCCAAATAATCCCGCGTGCCCCACAGAGTCAGCTCCTCGGTGTAGCCTTGCGTTTGCAGGACATTGAAGATCCGCGGGCTGAGAACATCCGGAATATGCTTTCCAATACCGAGATGAACGGAATGCCAGATGCCATGATGGGTCAGCACGTCGTCAAGGTGATAGATCGGATGCAGCGTGGCGCGGTTATACAGATTGTTGGCAAACACCCCGAGCAGCACTAGCACGAGGGGCCAAGCCAAGGTTCGGCGCACCAGCGTTCGCCACGAGCGAGCGACAATCACGGCCGAGCGGGGGAAACTCGCGACGCGGTGCCGGACCGCGGCCCACCAACGCAGCCCAGGCTTGCCAGATCGCGGCCAGGAGTCCCAAAGCGCCAGCGCGACAGCGAGCGCCGGCAGGAATACCAGCACCCAGGCGACTGACCCGCGGATACGCCACGCCAGGATGAGAATGAAGAGCTGCACGACGGCACCGGCTACAACTGCCAGGGTCAGCTTTCTTTTCCAAAGCGGCAGGAACGCAAAATGCAGCATCGGCACGAGGCAGAGCGTCGAACTGTGACGCATGCCCCAATAGCTCGAAATGGCGATCGGGTCGAAGAATTTCAGGTAAAGTTCGACATAAAAGGCAAACAGCGTCGTGACCAGCAGGCAGAGCGCAAAAATCCGATCGTGAAACGTCAGGACAAAAATGAGGGCGCTAAGCCCGAGCAATGTGAAATACAAATAGAGCATCGACTGGACTTTAATTCCGAACAGGCGGAACGCGAGCGACACATAATCGACTTCCCCCATATCGTCATAATAGGTGGTGATCAGCGAGCCATCGCCGATGTGCCCCGGGATCTGGGGTCCAAGCGATGCAGCGGCGCGGAGCCCGGCATTGAGCAGTTCAGCGTCATGAAAATTGATCTTGAGCTGTTCGAGCTGTCCGAGGTCCCCTGGGGAGATGCCGCGGTTCCAATAACTTTGGATCGTATCGAAGATTTGCTTGAGCCCGACGTAACCGAGCCTGACATGATAAACCGAATCCGAGAGCGCAATCGCGATAGCGGTCTGGTCGCCCTGTCCAATCGCGACGGCGTGATCCATGCCGCGCCGGATCGCGGCCGACATGGTCAGGCCGATGATGAAAGCGGCCAGCAGGATTGCAATGAGAAGCCGGTGATTTGCGGCCCGCGCCACCGACGCAAGGCGCTGCACGAGAGATACACCGATCAACAGAGGTCTCCCCGAACGTGAGTGCTCTGGCGCCAGCGGTTGAGTAAGCCGTTGGCACGGTATTTCGCGCGCGCGATCTGGTCGACCACCGGCCGCGGCAGCCGACGCGCGGTGGCAAAACGCAGTCGCAAGCCGAGCGGCAGGTCGTTCCGCAAAGGCGTTCCCGCAGGCACGTGCGTCTCCCGGATGGCCGCCGGCAGGCCCGCCATGACCGAGCGATGGGCAAAGATGAAGCTGTTGAAGCGATAGCAGAAATAGATGCTATGGTCATCGCGCGCGCGCGGACGGACGAAGTCGAAGAGCTCGAACTCGTGCGCGGCAAACTTTTGCCGCCAGTACTCCCACGGCTGCTCGTTGACGTGATGCTCCCCGCCCTGTCCAGGTATCGCCGCCGAAAACAAAATCAGCGTGCCGTGGGCCACTAGATTGGCAATGAACGTATCGGCGCAGCTCGCATCGAGATGTTCGGCGACTTCCAAGCTCTGTACCAGGTCGAACTGGCGCCCAAGAGAAAACGGCGCCGACACGTCGAGCGCCCCGAAGGCGGACCGAGGGATGGCCAGTTGCTCCGGATCAACATATGACCCGTCCACCCCAAGCACTTCATTGGCTCCGTGGCGGAGCCAACACGCAAGCCATACACCACGGCCACACCCGACATCGAGCACGCTGCGGATCGGAAGCTCGGCAGCAACATGCGGAAGCAGGCCGTCTGCTGCGGCGGCTGCGGTCTGGTCTGCCGTTCGAAAAAAACGGTCGTCGTAGATATAAGCCGACTGCTGCAGTTCCCGAGAGCGCATGACCTTATGCGAGCGGCTTGGCCGCCCCCGCATTGTCCTTCGTTGCTTTGCAGTAGATGTGGGCGTCGTGCGGTCGCTTGAAACGATTGCGATCGAGACCTTTGTCGAGGAAGAGCTGGACGCCGAAGCTCAGCGATGTGAAACCGCACTGGCGCAGTTCATCCTCGAGCTTCGCCTGCCACCACCCTGACTTGTGCTCGTCTCCGGGCCAGCGCTGCCATCCGTAGAGGGTGGAGAAGACGTGATCGATGGTGAATGGGATGCTGCGGCCCTCGAAGTAATCGGCCACATAGCGGCACCAAACCGGGATGTCCGGCACATCGAAGAAGAATGACCCGCCGGGAGCCAGCATGCGATGCACATTGGTGAACGTGTCGCGAACCTGCGCGTAGGTCAGGTGCTCGATGAGCCCCAGTGCCAGCGCCTCGTCCAGAGAGTTCTCCGGAAAGTCGATTTCCCACGGCATGCCGACGATATCGACACCCTCGAACGCGTTCAGATCGTTATGGATGTAGCCCGGCGTGGGTCGCTGGCCGCAGCCAATTTCCAGTTTCGGCAGCATTGTCCCCCAATTTCCTGCTGTTTGCCTCTTGTTGGACGAGGGCGCCGGCATTGTCAAACATTCGCGTCAGGTCCGCAATGAGGCGCTCGGGCCTATCAAGTCCGCTTGATGACGACAGCATGGCCATTGACGTTGTACACCACCAGGCGGTCCGGCTCGCCGATCATCCGATCGACCAGCCGGGTCACCCCACCGCACGAATAGAAGCCGTAATCGTCGAACACGACGATGCCGCCGGGTACCAGCCGCGGCCACACCCAGTCGAAGGTCTGGGACGCGGATTCATACACGTCGACATCGATATGACAGAAGCGGAACCGGCGGTCGGCGATCCGGTGAGCCGTGGCATCGGGAAAGATACCTTGCAGGACTTCCACGTTGGGCAGCCCCATGCGTCGCACGAGGTCGAGGATGATGGTCGCGCTGGTGTCCGCGTGCTCGCCGCCGACATAGGCGGAATCCTGCCCGCCCGCCTTTGCGACTCCGGTAAACGTGTCGCAGAGAAACACCGTGCCGCCGAGATTCCCATCGACACAGCGTCGGGCAAGAAGGCAGCCCGTTCCGCCGCGCCAGACGCCCACTTCGAGGACGTCGCCTTGTTCCAGCGCGCCGATCTGGCCGCACAACTGCCACAGCTCGTAACAGCGATACTCATCGACAAGGGTATGCGAGCGGACGGCGGAAAGCACCTGCCGGAAGCCCGCATCCCCGTTCCAGGGCGAGTAGGCAGACTGGCTGTAGATGCCGCCGTATTTCAGGTCCGGCAGCGTGGCAATGCCGATCAACCGCCGCAGCTTGGCCGAGGGAACGAGGCTCGCGACAAGCGGCAGCTTCGCTGCCACGCTGAAGCAGCCAATTGCGGCCGAGCGGCCCATCAGACGCGCCAGATTGGAAAGGCTCATCGCGGAAAAAGCACCTGTCGACAGGATTTCACGTCAATTCGGCGAGTGGATGACCCGAAACAGCCCGACCAGAATCAGACCGCATCCGAATAGCGCCGGCGTCGTAAGTTTTTCGCCAAAGAGAACGGACGAATATGCATAAAGAAGAAACGGCATGCAATACAGTGAACGGGTATGCTTGGCCTGCCTCACTTTCGACAGCGAATACACAGGCCGGCAACCGCGCCGATCAGGTAGACGATGCAGCCAAGCAAAATATAGATGTTGAAAATTCGGCCAGTGTTGCCGCGTCCGGCGTAGCGAAACAGGATCATACCGGTCGCCGAGCTGACGGCAGAAACGCTCAGCGTCATGATCAACGAACGCATGTCACGATCTTGCGTGGCAATATCAGTTTCGATCCTCGTGCTCAGCTTGGTCGCGCGGCAGTTGCGCTTAGCGGCTGTGGTTTTTGCCAGAGGTCAGACCCCCACGAGCGAACGGATGATGCGGAGCGCACGAGCTGATGCCGCCTCAATATTACAGGCCGATGTCAGCCAACCGTCTGGCGTGCTTCGCGCAGACGAGACGACCGGATTCAGCTGCCAGCACTTGTGGAACAACAGCATTGGAACGTCGCTGGGCGCCGAGCCGCAGCCTGCGGCAGCGTTTTGCAAACCGAGAAACAGCCGTTATAGTGCCAACGCCGTCATGGACACGCGAAACCCACTACGTTTGAACGCATGGCCAGCACAAGGCGCAGCGAAACGGCGTTCGCACACGAGCAGTTCGCCAAGGCCTATCCCGAGGGGATCGAGAACCATTTCTGGTACGTAGCCCGCAATGGCTTCGTGTCCGACACGATCCGATGGATCGAAGGACGGCAGCAGAAACCGGTTGGCAAAATGCTGGAGATCGGCTGCGGTCGAGGGATCGTGGTCGACTATTTGCGCCGAAGCGGTCGAGACTGTTACGGCGCGGAGCTTTCGCCGGTGAGCGTTCCCGACGCCGTAAAGGATCGAGTTTGGTCGGGAACGGATTGTCTCGATCTCCCCGAGCGGTTTCGGCGCGAAGTCGAGCTGATCCTGTTGCTCGACGTCATCGAGCATATTGAAGATCCCGTGCGCTTCCTCGCCGGAATCAGGCAAGCCTACCCCGATTGCCGCTGGCTGATCATTTCCGTGCCGGCGCGAATGGAATTGTGGTCCAACTTCGACGAGGCATATGGGCATTTCCGGCGCTATGATGAAGCCATGCTGCGGCGCGAGCTCGCGCAGGCTGGGGCCGAACTCCTCCGTTCGCGCTATCGATTTGTGCTGCTCTATCCGGTCATTTACGCGCTGCTGCGCAGTGGCCGCGACCGATCCCTCAGCAATCGTACGCCGGGATCTCCTCTGCTGCATCGCCTGCTCGGCGGGGCGATCCGGCGTGAGACATGGCTGTGCCCGCGCTGGCTTTATGGTAGCTCGATCGTCGGCGTGGGACACTTTCCGGAACGCTAGCAATAACCGCAGCTAGGGCATGATCCCGAAAAAGCCTGGCCCGCACTTGATCCGGGTTGCCACCGGTTTTCGGGAAAGATCATGCTCAAACAGTAAGCCAGAGCGAAATGACGATTCGAAAAAGAGCCATCCCACTATAACCCCGCGCGCTCGGCGAATCGACTGAATTCGGCGATCCCGCTTTGCGACCCGACCTCGTAGAAACGATCGGTGATCTCGAGACCTGCCAGCTCTCCGGCAACACTCATCTTATTGAACAGATCGGCGAGATCTGCCTTCGCCCCGGCTTGTATCTGTTGGGCGATAAGATCACGGGCGAGGATCGACAGGCCATAATCGATATAGTTCATGCGCGCACGGGTGGCGTCGTCACATTTCTTGTCATAGAGCGTAATGAATGGCGCGGCGAAGACTGCATTGCTCGCATCCCACCTGTTTTCGTTGCGCATCACGGTCATCAACGCCCGGCATCCGGAGGCGTGAAACGCCGCGAGAAGTGGTGCAAACTGCACGGGAAGAAAGGAATCGCCGTAGAGCACGAAGAAGATGTCTGCCAGCAATCCTGCATCGAGCGCGCCGCGCAGCGCGCCGCCGGTTCCTTTTAGGTCGTCGCCCTCATCGGCATACCGCACGTTCACGCCGAAGCGCGATCCGTCGCCGATCGCCGCCCGAATCTGCCCTCCCAAATAGCCGATGCAGTAGACGACATCGGTGATATTCTGCCGTGACAGCCAAGTGAGCTGATAGTCGGCAAAAGGTCGTCCACTGATCGGAATGAGGCTTTTCGGAAGCGCCTGTGTCATCGGCCACAGGCGCGTGCCCAGCCCACCGGCAAGGATGACGCATTGCATCGCCCCTACCCGCGCACGATCGCCATCGAGCCGTCGTGGTCGAAGCGGAAGGGGACCTCGGAAAGTCCTTCCTTGGCCATGGCGGCCCGCAACCTCGTGCGCTCGTGCGTATAGAACATGAGGAAGCCGCCACCACCGGCTCCCACCATCTTGCCGCCGATTGCGCCGGCATCGCGGCCGACCTCATACCAGCGAGAGATCGTGCTGCTCGACATGTTCGGAGAGCGGCGCTGCTTCATCTGCCAGTGCTCATGCATCAGGCGGGCAAACTTCTCCGTATCGCCTTGTTCGAGCGCTTCCTTGATGCGCAACCCCACTTCCTTGACGTAATGCAGATTGTCGATCATGGCGGCGTCGCCGCTGGACGTGCGCTTGGCCTGATGGTCGAGGATGTCGGTTGCCGTGCGCGAATATCCGGTGAAGAAGAGGAGAAGGTTCTCCTCGAGGTCGGACAGCGTCTCGTTCGAGATCTTCAACGGCGAGACCTTAACGCTATCGTCGGGAAGGAACTCGAAGCAGGTGAGCCCGCCGTAGGAGGCGATGTACTGATCCTGCTTGCCGACTGGCTGCTGAAGGATGTCGATCTCGATCCGGCACGCCTCGCGTGCGACTTCTTCGGCGGTGACGTGGCGGCGCTGCATCGAATACAATGCGCGCACCAGGCCGACGGTGAAAGTTCCGGACGAGCCAAGCCCGGTTCCTGCGGGAATGTCCGCCAAACTGATGATTTCCAGCGCTTCCGGCATGTCGTGAAGCCGCAGGGCTTCGCGCACGATCGGGTGCTGAATGTCCGCTATGGTCGGGGCGTGTTCGAACTTGGAATACTTGACCTGATAGCCCGGACTGAACGTCCTATTGATGCCGATGAAGACGTACTTGTTGATCGCCGAAGAGATCAGCGCTCCGCCGAACCGCCGGTAGTAAGACGGCAAGTCGGTGCCGCCCCCGCCAATCGAGATGCGCAGGGGTGTACGCGTGATGATCATTGGTCCAGATCAGTGCTACCGCCCTTCCGCCCTTGAGTCGGAGTGGCCTTCGCGTGCCGTTCGAACGGCGGGTTTACGAAGCGATCGATGATATACGGCGGCCGCTCCTTCACCTCGTCGTAGATGCGTCCAGTGTATTCCCCCAAAATTCCAATGGCTACGAGTTGCATACCGCCGAGGAACACCATCAGCAACGTAAGCGTTGGAAGACCCATGGGGTAGTCCATTCCAAACAGCAGGCTCGCCGCGGCGACGTAGAGCCCGATGAGTACTGCGATCCCAGCAATGGCTAGGCCGGATATCAGCGTTGCGGTTAACAGGACATTGGAAAACCCGATGACCCCGTTAAGGCCAATTTTGATCGATCCGATATACTTGTGATAGTTGCTAGTGCCAGCGCCGCGAGGTGACCGGTCAAACTCGACTATCGCCTGGTTGAAGCCAACAAAAGCAACGAGACCACGGAGGAAGCCGTGACCCTCCTTTAATCGGCACAGTTCATCGACGACGCGCCGACTCATAATTCGGAATTCACCAGTGTCTCGTGGAATATCAATATCGGCGAGCGCATTGATAACTCGATAACCAACGAACGACATAAGCCGACGGATGAGCGGTTCGCTTTCGCCGCGTCGACGACGCTTGGCGAGCACCACGTCGTAACCTTCTTGAAGCTTTCGAAAGAGGTCCACAATGAGTTCCGGCGGATCCTGTAGGTCCACGTCAATTACCGCGCAGGTCCTGCCAACGCAGCAATGCAATCCTGCCATGACTGCGCTTGGCTGGCCGAAGCGGCGGCTGAAGACCAGCATCCTAATACGGGGGTTGCGGATGATTTCCTCTAAGATGATT
>Ga0066388_100002801_pt1 | contig 10906 bp, 6 predicted proteins | sample PanSoiMetaGPlot6_FD_64539 | JGI IMG/M metagenome (GOLD analysis project Ga0066388, IMG submission 64539) | Tropical forest soil microbial communities from Panama analyzed to predict greenhouse gas emissions - Panama Soil - Plot 6 (Hybrid Assembly) | ecosystem: Environmental > Terrestrial > Soil... | reverse complement strand
TAGAGGGAGGAACGCGATTCGGCCGGCGAGGTCGTAAAGCCCACTTGGTTGTTGATCACGACGTGGACCGTGCCACCGGTCCGGTAGCCGCGAAGCTGCGAGAGGTTGAGCGTCTCGGCGACAACGCCCTGGCCGGCGAAGGACGCATCGCCGTGAAGGAGCAGCGGCAGCACGGTAAAGCCTTTGTCGCCGCCGCCTTTGTTGATCAGGTCCTGCTTGGCGCGGACGACGCCCTCGAGCACCGGGTCGACCGCCTCCAGGTGCGATGGGTTCGCGGTGAGCGTCACCTTCGTTGTCGCGCCCGACTGCCCCCTGAACATGCCGGACGTGCCGAGGTGGTATTTGACATCGCCGGAGCCTTGCACGGTCCGCGGGTCCTGATTTCCCTCGAACTCGCGGAAGATCTGGGAGTAAGGCTTGCCCGCGATGTTCGCGAGCACGTTGAGGCGCCCGCGGTGAGCCATGCCGATGCATACCTCGTCGAGCCCTTGCTTGGCCGCCGCGGAGAGCACTGCATCAAGCAGCGGGATGACCGACTCGCCGCCCTCGAGCGAGAAGCGCTTTTGCCCGACGTACTTGATCTGCAGGAACGTCTCGAAGGCCTCCGCGGCGTTGAGCCGCCGCAAGATGCGTAGCTGCTCTTCACGACTGGGCTTTGCGTAGGGCACCTCGACGCGTTCCTGGATCCAGCGGCGCTGCTTCGGATCCTGGATGTGCATGTACTCGATGCCGATGGTCCGGCAGTAAGAGTTGCGGAGAATGCCGAGGATCTCGCGGAGTGTCATGATCGACTTACCGCCGAAGCCCCCGGTCGCGAACTCTCGCTCCAGGTCCCACAGAGTCAGCCCATGATCGACGACGTCCAGATCCGGGTGGCGGCGCTGGCGGTATTCGAGCGGGTCTGTGTCGGCCATAAGGTGGCCGCGGACCCGGTAGGAGTGGATCAGTTGCTGCACGCGGGCGGTCTTGTTGACATCGTCCTCGTGGGAGGCCGAGATGTCCTGAATCCAGCGCACCGGCTCGTACGGGATACGGAGCGATGCGAAGACCTGGTCGTAGAAACCGTCCTCGCCGAGCAGGAGCTGGTGGACCGCGCGGAGGAACTCGCCGGACTGCGCGCCCTGGATGACCCGATGGTCATAGGTCGAGGTCAGGGTCATGATCTTGCTCACGGCAAGCCTGGCGAGCGTTTCTGGCGCGGCACCCTGGAATTCGGCCGGGTACTCCATCGCGCCGACTGCGATGATCGCCGACTGGCCGGTCATGAGGCGCGGCACGCTGTGGACAGTCCCGATGCCACCGGGGTTGGTGAGGCTGATTGTGGTGCCGGCGAAGTCGTCGACGGTCAGTTTTCCCGACCTCGCCCGCCGGACTACGTCCTCATAGGCCGCCCAGAACTGCGAGAAGTCCATCTCCTCTGCGGCCTTGATCGACGGTACGAGGAGCTGGCGAGTGCCGTCGCGTTTCTGGATGTCGATCGCGAGGCCGAGGTTGACGTGCCGCGGCTTCTTGATCGCCGGCTTGCCCTCGAGTTCGGTGTACGACCAGTTCATCGATGGCATCGCCTTGATCGCCTGAACCATGGCGAAGCCGATCAGGTGGGTGAAGGACACCTTCCCGCCGCGGCTGCGCTTCAGGTGGTTGTTGATGACGATCCGGTTGTCGATCAAAAGCTTGGCCGGGACGGCTCGTACTGAGGTCGCGGTGGGGACCTCGAGGCTGGTCTCCATGTTGGTGACCACTCGGGCCGGGGCACCTCGCAACGGCTCGATCACGTCAGTGGTGTCGTCCGCCGTCTCGCTGACCGGCTGTCGTTCGGTGGCCGGCCTGGCGGGCTGCGGAGGCGGGGCCTCCGCCTGCGTCGGCTTCGCTTCGCGCGGCGGCGCCGGCGCCTGGACCAGCGGCTTGGCGGGCTGCGCGGGCGTGGGTTGCGCCGGCGCCTGCTGTGCCGGCGGCGGCGATGCAGCTGGTTGGCCGTCAGCGGCAGGCTGCTGAGCCGGTTGAGGCGGAGCTGCCTGAGCCGTATCGGTCGTGGGCGCCGGGGCGCCGTCCCGATCTGGGGCGGCACTCGAGGAGGACTGGCCCGCGCCGGGCTCGGCGGGGCGATAGTCGGCGAAGAACTCCCACCAGGCCTTGTCCACCGAGTGCGGATCTTTTAGATATTGCTGATAGATCTCGTCGACGAGCCATTCGTTCGGCCCGAAGGCGTCCATCGGGTCGGTCTGCTGGGATGCCTGTGAAGACACGGCGGGGTTCTCGCCCTCTTCCGCAGTGTGATCGGTGGTCTGTCTTGACAGCGTATCCAGTGTCTCGTCTTCACAGCCGCCCTTGCGCGGCTCAGAGGCCGAGGGAGCGGCTGATCACGAGCTGCTGGATCTCGGAGGCGCCTTCAACGACGCGGTACATCCGCAGCCAGCGAAGTATCCGCTCTATCGGCCCCTCCTTGAGCAGGCCGGTACCGCCGAACACCTGCAGGCAACGGTCGGCGACTTCGTAAGCCTGCTCGGTGTTGTGGTACTTCACGATCGAGGCTTCGGCAGCCGGGTGCTCGCCATCGTCGATCGCCGCCGCCAGGTGATAGGTGAGCCAGCGCATCGCCTCGATGTCGACCTTGCAGCGCGCCAACGAGAACGACACGGCTTGGTTGCGGCCGATGGGAACACCAAATGCGGTCCGGTTCCGCGCATGATCGATCGCCTGGTCCAGGCAGTACTCAGCCAGCCCGAGGCACTGAGCGCCGATTGCGGCACGACCGGTATCGAGGAAGCGCATCGCGGTGATGAATCCGCGACCGACTTCGCCCACCACGTGATCGCCGGGCACTCGTGCGCCGTCGAAGAAGAGCTGCGCCGGGTGCGAGTCGGCCATCGTCCACTGGACCTCACCGATCGTGTATTGGTCGCGCGGAACCACAAACGCGGTAATGCCGCCGTTCGCCCGTTTCTCCGGATCGGTGACGGCGAAGACCAGCGCGAAGTCCGCCGCATCCGCGTTCGTGATGAAGTGCTTGTGCCCGTCGATGACCCAGCCGTCGCCGTCCTGCCGAGCGCGGGTCTTGATGTTCTGAGCGTCGGAACCAGCCTCGGGTTCGGTGAGCGCGAAGCACATCGATCGCTCTGCCGCGACGACCGGCCGTACGTATTCGTCCCAGAGGTGCTTGGGCAGGTCAAGCAGGAGCGGTGTGGGACCGGCCGGGTTGGGCGGGGCGACGGCGGACATCGCAAGGCGCAGGCCGGACCGCCCCGCGTCTTCCACGAGCAACGTGAGCCCGAGCGTCGAGAGGTCGGCACCGCCGACATCCTCTGGCATATACGCCGCGTAGAACCCGGCCGCCGCCGACGCGCGTCGCGTCGTGTTCGCCGCGTCACGGATCCGGTCGCGGTCCGGGGTCGGTGACACGAACTCGGGTCGAAGCTCCTCCTCGAGCGGCCGCACCTGACGCTCGAGGAAGGCCGCGAACGACTCTCTGAGCGCCGTCAGTTCGTCGGGAATGCGGAAGTCCATGGCCAGATCATGCACAAAGCCCGACGGGCCCGCGAGGGGGAGTCTGACGCGTTCGAGCTGGGCGGAGTGTGAGGCTTTGGCTTGAAGGTCGGAGATTTCGGGAATCTATGGGCTCGTGCACCTTGTGGGGGAGCGGCGCTGGTTAATCCAGGTCGATCAGCCCCAGCCGCTGCTCGTGGCGCTGTATGTCCGCGATGCCGCCGGTCTGCATCCGGCGGTCGACCCGGCGTTGCCGCCCGCGGACCCGCCGGTGGTCGAGCAGGACTTTCCCGACCTGAACCGAGTGGCTGCGGCCGAGCAGTGGGCGATCTGGTGGGAGAACCTGCTCTACGGCACCACCGACTTCGGTGACTATCTGCCACCCGACTTTCCCGGCCTGTTCGACTCGCCGCAGTTGCGACGAATCCTCGGCGCAACATTCGAGGAGGCCGTCGCGTGGGCCTGGGAGCGAACCGCAGAGCACCAGGCGCGGGCTCTGGACGGGGCGATCGAGTCGGCGGCCGTTCACGAGCTCCAGGTCAGGCGTAGCCGGACGGTCGATTCGTTCAATCTCCGGATCACCGAGCTACCGGTCGAATCCGGGGACGGCTGGTGGATCGATGACGGTCATCTGGTCGTCTCCACCGTCTTGCGGGCCGACCCGGACGCCTATCGGGCCTGGCTGCTGCCCGTCCTCGATGCAGTCACGTAACTGATCAACAAGTTTTCAATCGGCGGGAACCAGCGGCCGCTCCGTGCCGTCTCAGCGGCATGGATGCTGCGTCGAGCCCAGCCGCGCCAGCGAGCCGGAGCCGTTTCCGTATCGACATGCTCCACCGATCGCCGGTCGGCGTTTTCGCCGGCCTGACCGCCGCCACCTTGGCGATGACGGCATGTACGGGCGGAGGCACGCCAGCGACCGGCCGGCCGATCGGTCTCGCCCCTGCCGCCTTCCGGCTCGTCTCGTACGACTCCTGCGCGGATGCGCTGGGCCAGTTGAAGAGGGCGGCGGCCGGCTATGTCACCGCGTACGGCATCGGCGGCGGCCCCGTCCCGCTCGCCGCCGGGATGGAAACCGGCGGCAGCGCCGCTGACGCCCGGAGTTCGGCGTCGGCGCCACAGCAGCTGGAGCCGTACTCAGGAACCAACACGCACGAGGCCGGCGTGGACGAGCCGGATCTGGTCAAGACCGACGGGCGCCGGATCGTGACCTTGATGGACGGAACGCTCCGCGTTGTCGACCCGGCGACGAAGCGGGTGACCGGAGAGCTCGTGCTCACTGACGCCAACAAAGGTCGTTGGTACGCCGACCAGCTCCTGCTCGACGGTGATCGGGCGCTCGCCATCGGTACCACCGCCGTCCCGATGGAACGCCCTCCCGCGGCCGCCGAAGGCAACGTGCCGGGCGGCGTGGCGAGCGACGCGATCATCGGCCCGATAATGCAGGGCACCAGGCTCACCCTCATCGACTTGGCTGCCGCCCCGCGAATCCTCGGCAGCCTCGAGCTCGACGGAACCTTCGTCGATGCGCGTGCTGTCGGCTCACTTGCCCGGCTCGTGATCCGGTCTGGCCCGCACCTGCGCTGGGTCTATCCCAGCCAGGATCGCTCCGAGTCCGCCGCGCTGCGGGCGAACAAGCGGATCCTCGCCCAGTCGACGATCGACGAATGGCTCCCTCGCTACAGCCTCGACGGGTCCGCACCACGCCCGCTGGTCGGCTGCGGCGATGTCAGCCACCCGAGGCAGTACTCCGGTCTGTCGATGCTGACGGTGCTTGCCCTCGACCTTGCCGGACCGCTGCAAGCGCAGGACTCGGTCGCCGTGCTCGCTGATGGGCAGACCGTCTATGGCACCAGCGCGAGCCTTTACATCGCGGACGACCATCGGTTCGGCTTCTGGCCGATGCCGATGCGTCTCGCTAAAGGTGTCGGGGGACCGGGCGGGAAACTCGTGCAGTCACAAACCGAGATCCACAAGTTCGACGTGTCCCAACCCGGCAAGCCACGTTATGTGGCCTCCGGCGCTGTCGACGGGTGGCTGCTCAACCAATACTCCTTGTCCGAGTACGCCGGCCATCTTCGGGTTGCCACCACCGACGAGCAGCTGTCCGGGGTTGAGCCGGGACCAGCAGACGAGCCGCAGACGAGCGAACCGATGCCCGACGCTGCGATCACATCGAGTGCCGTGAGCGTGCTGGTCCAGCGCGATGACCGGCTGGTGGCTGTCGGGCGAGTCGATGGCCTAGGCCGCGGGGAACGGATCTATTCCGTCCGGTTCATCGGGCCCGTCGGGTATGTGGTGACCTTCCGGCAGACCGATCCGCTCTACACCCTCGACCTCTCCGATCCGAGCCGGCCCCGGGTGGTGGGAGAGCTGAAAATCACCGGCTTCTCGTCTTACCTGCATCCCGCCGGCGACGGCAGGCTCATCGGCGTGGGGCAGGATGCCGACCCCAATGGTCGAGTACAGGGCGCCCAGGTCTCCCTCTTCGACGTCGGGAATCCGGCGGCCGCTCGCAAGCTCGACGCGTACGCGCTCCCCGGCGGAAGTTCGGAGGCCGAGTACGACCCCCATGCCTTCCTCTATTGGCCGGCTGAGCATCTCCTGGTCGTTCCGATGTCGGCGCAGTACGCGGTCGACGGTCCGTTCCTGCAGCCCGACAAGGCGGTGTTCGGCGGAGCGCTGGCGTTGCGGCTCGACGGAGACAGCCTCACCAAGCTCGGCTTCATCTCCCATCCCGCGGCGGGCATCACGGCCTACCAGCGTGACCCGTCGATCCGCCGTTCCCTCGTCATCGGTGACACGCTCTGGACGATCTCCAGCGCCGGTGCCATGGCGACCGACCTCCACGCTCTGGCCGATCAAGAGTGGGTTCCCTTCGCCTGAGCAGCGCTGAAGGCAGGCTCGTCTACGCGGGTCCCGACCAGCATCAGGACCAAGGCGGTGTCCGGCACGATCGGCGCGTCAGCTGCGGGCCCCACCCACAGCCCGCTTGACGAAGATGGCGCGCAAGATGAAACCGGCGAGCAGGGCCGCCGCCCAAACGATGATCGTCGCCAGGACCCATGTGGACAGCCCGCTGATGTCGAGCCCGTCCGAGACGGCGACGGTTACGATCAGCCCGATCAGCGTCGCGATCAGCGCCGAGCTGCCCACGAGAGCGTTGACGTTCTTGACGGCGATCTGGGTAATCAGGGGCTGCACTAGCACCTCGACCCCGGTGAAGATCAGGACTGCGATCACGAACGCAGAGCCATCTACGGACATGTCGTCGAGTAACGCGTTGGCGACGAGCAAGCCGATCGCGTTGGCGACGAGGTAGATCACCGCCGACACGAGCAATCTGATCATGGTCATCCCCTCGTAGCCCCGACGTCGTGTCGGGTTCTACCATCGGGCCGCATGCGTCCCTAGCCAACGGTAAAATACCAGGTCAGGGGCAGCTTCATGCGCGAAGACTCAGGTCACGTAACCGCCCAGAATGAAGGGCACCTTCACCCGGCCGGACGGGGTGAAAGTGCCCTTCATGCGGACGGCTGGGGACGGACCGCCCGACGGGTGGAGGTGTCAGCTGGACGGAGTGGTGTCCGCCGAGGTGCGGTGCGGGACCGTGTCCGCGGGGATGACGCCCATCCGGCCGGCCTGATAGTCCTCAAAGGCCTGGATGATCTCTTCGCGGGTGTTCATGACGAACGGGCCGTAGCGCGCCACCGGCTCCCTGATCGGCAGGCCGCCGAGGACCAAGATCTCCCATCCGGTACGCGCGGCCTGCGGCTGGGAGTCCGCGGCCGTCATCATCAGCGCATCACCGGTGCCGAGCACCGCCAGCTGGCCTTCGTCCACCGGACGTCCTTCGAGCCCGACGTGGCCGCGGCCGGCCAGGACGTACACCAGCGCGCTGAAGTCACGTGGCCAGGGCAGGCTCAACCGGCCGCCAGGTGCGACCGTCGCATGCAGGTAGGTGATGGGGGTGTAGGTCATACCCGGCCCGCGGTGCCCGGCTAGCTCGCCCGCGATGACTCGCACCAGCGAGGCCCCGTCCGCGCTCGCCAACAGTGCCACGTCGCGACTTTCGATGTCCTGGTAACGCGGCGGGACCCACTTCTGCTCGCGGGGCAGGTTGACCCAGAGCTGGATGCCGTGGAACAGACCGCCCTTGGCGACCAGCCAGTCCGGCGGAGTCTCGATGTGCTGGATCCCGGCTCCCGCGGTCATCCACTGGGTCGCGCCGTCTGTGATCAGACCTCCGCCGCCGGTCGTGTCCTGATGCCTGAAGGCGCCGTCGATGATGTAGGTCACGGTTTCGAAGCCGCGATGCGGGTGCCATGGCGTGCCCTTCGCTTCACCGGGCGCATACTCCACTGCCCCCATGTGGTCCAGCAGAAGGAAGGGGTCTGCGAGGCTCAGATCCGTGCCGGGGAATGGGCGGCGCACGACGAAGCCCTCGCCCTCGAGATGGCGCTGTGCCGTGATGACCTTGACTGTCGGCCGCCAGGCCGTACCCACCTCCGCGACCTGCGGCAGTCGGGGAAGCGTCAACGTATCTGCGGTCACGGCCGGCATGGTCTCTCCTTGAGAGGGAACGACGATTTAGTTTACGCTTCAACCAATCGACTGCTGTGCTCATTCCCGGCTGCGGTAGGGCTGAACCCCAGGCATGTGCCAGGTCGTACATCATGTGATGCACCAGCACAGGCCAGATGCGTGCAACCTCGATGAAGGAAGGGAACCATGGCGAATCAGGTAGCCGTCATCGTCGGGGGCGGGCTCGCGGCAGCCCGGGCAGCAGAGACCCTCAGAAAGGAGGGGTACGGCGGGCGGGTCGTGATCGTGGGGGATGAGGAAGCCCTGCCCTACGAGCGTCCGCCGCTGTCCAAGGAATATCTGCTCGGCAAGAAGGAACTCGCGAAGGTATTTGCCAAGCCGCAGGACTGGTACGCCGAGAATGCCGTGGAGCTCATGCTCGGCCGGACCGCCACTGCGCTCGATCTCGCCGACCGCACGGTTACGCTGGACGGCGGCGACACCCTCGGCTTTGACAAGGTGCTGATCGCGACTGGTGCAACCCCCCGCCGCTTGCAGCTGCCAGGTGCGGACCTGGACGGCGTCCAATATCTGCGAAGGATCGCGGATTCTGACGCGATCAAGCAGGCGATCCAGTCGGGTCTGCGAATCGTCATCGTCGGTGCTGGCTGGATCGGCTTGGAAGTGGCCGCGGCCGCCGCCGGGCACACGGACGTCACAGTCGTCGAGCCCCTGGCTACCCCACTCGAGCGTGTGCTCGGACAGGAGATGGGAGAAGTCTTTGCCGCCGCTCATATCCGGCATGGAGTCGATCTCCAGATGGCAACATCGGTCGCCGGATTTCGCGGTTCTGGCGGGCGCGTGCAGGCAGTGATGACGTCATCAGGTACCGAGATCCCGGCCGAGTTCGTCGTCGTTGGCGTCGGAGCGCTCCCTAACAAGGCGCTCGCTGAGGGAGCCGGGTTTGCCGTCGAGCCTGGCCCGACCGGTGGCGTGCTCGTCGACGATGCCTTGCGGACGAAGGATCCCGATGTCTTTGCCGTCGGCGACGTCGCGACGGCCTACAACCCGCTCCTTGGCAAGCACATCAGGGTCGAGCACTGGGCGAATGCGAGGAACGCCGCCCCGTTCGCCGCCCGGGCGATGCTTGGGCAGCAGGTGAGCTATGACCGGATGCCCTACTTCTATACCGACCAGTACGACATCGGCATGGAGTACACGGGGTACGTCGAGCCTGGCGGATACGACAGGGTGGTCACCCGAGGCGACGTCAGCGGCGAGCGGTTCGTGGCGTTCTGGTTGCTCGAGGATCGGGTCCAGGCGGCCATGCATGTGAACGAGTGGGATGCTATGAAGCCACTGCGAACGATCGTGACGGCGCGACCGCAGATCGCGCCCGACCGCCTCGCCGACGCCGATGTCTCACTCGAGGAGCTCGCCGCTGCCGCCTCCGGGTCAGTTGGATGACAGCTGGCTGGCGACCGGTCGCCGCGATCGTCGCCGCAGCCGCCGTCGCGACGGCATGTACCGGCGGCAGCGACAGCCGCGGCCACGCCAGCGCCACGATCGGCGTCTCCGCTGCGCCGAGCGCCGTGGCCCGTTATCTGGGCGCGGGCAGGTCGCAGCCGGTCGCCGACCCGGTGTATCCGGACTACGGCAATCCCGGCGTCGATGTGTTGCATTACGGGCTCGAGCTCGGCTGGAGTCCGCCGGACAAGCAGCTAACCGGGGTCGCGACGCTCACCATCCGGCTCACAAAACCTGCCGACGAGCTGCGCCTGGACTTCGATGACGTACTCCAGGTCGATGAGGTTCGCCTCGACGGTCAGGTCCGGTCCGCGACGCGGGCCGGAGATGACATCGTTGTGCCCGCGGGGCGGCGGCTGGCCGGCGACGAGGAGGTGACCCTCACCGTCAGGTATCACGGCAGGCCGCAGGGGGCACCGGGTCCCGTCGTTCGGGAGGATCTCGTCACGGTCGGATGGCATGCAGACCCGGGTGGGCAAGTGTTCGCGCTGCAGGAGCCCTTCGGCGCGTTCACCTGGTTCCCGAGCAACGACCAGCCATCAGACGAGGCTTTGTTCGATGTCGCCATCACAGTCCCGACCGGGTGGGCCGGCGTTTCCAGCGGGACGCTGACCGGCACAACGACGGGTGACGGAACGATCACCTACCGGTGGCGAGCCACCGAACCGATCGCGACATATTTGCTGGCGCTTGGCATCGGGCATTATCGCGAGGTGACGGACACCGGGCCGCACGGACTGCCGGTGTCGTACTGGATCCCGAACGGCCGGGAGGACCTTGGCGTCTTCGAGAAGACACCGAGCGAGATCGCCTGGCTCGAGCGACGCTTCGGACCGTATCCGCTCTCCTCGGCCGGTGTGATGCACATCGACGCCAACACCGGCATGGAAACCCAGACCATGATCACCCTGCCGATGGATGCACCTGAGGAGGTCCTGCTGCACGAGCTGGCCCACCAGTGGTTCGGGGACGCCGTCACTCCACGCGACTGGCGGGACATGTGGCTGAACGAGGGCTGGGCCATGTATGCGCAGGTGCTGTACGAAGCCGACCGGCTCGGCGTGGACCTCACCGAACGGCTGGCGGGCTTTCGCGCCCAGGACGCCCGGCTACGCGCCGACCATGGGCCGCCCGGGCACTACATCAGCGGGCACTTCGGCTCGCCCAATGTGTATTACGGCCCGGCCCTCATGCTGCACGCGATCCGGCAGCAGATCGGCGACCAGCGATTCTTCGCCATGGCCACGGCCTGGGTCCAGGAGCACAGGAACACGACCCAGGACCGCGCGTCGTTCACGAAGTTCGTCAACGACTTCACCGGGCGTGACTTCACCCCGCTCATCAACGCCTGGCTCGACTCGCCCACTACCCC
>Ga0066388_100002800_pt1 | contig 10907 bp, 7 predicted proteins | sample PanSoiMetaGPlot6_FD_64539 | JGI IMG/M metagenome (GOLD analysis project Ga0066388, IMG submission 64539) | Tropical forest soil microbial communities from Panama analyzed to predict greenhouse gas emissions - Panama Soil - Plot 6 (Hybrid Assembly) | ecosystem: Environmental > Terrestrial > Soil... | reverse complement strand
CCGTGTACGAGTACGAGTAGGTGTACGTGTACGGGTTGGATGGCGGGCGTCAGCCTGCGCTGCGTCCATCTGTGGTTCAAACCCGCGCGCCGGCCTCGAGCAGCGCGGCGCGCAGCGTCTCGCGCGGCCCGGCGCTCATCGGCAGGAGCGGCAGGCGCAGCTCGTCCCGGCAGTAGCCGAGCATGGCCATCGCGGCCTTGGTCGGAATCGGGTTGGTCTCCAGGAAGAGCGCGCGCATGACCGGGAAGAGCGCGTAGTGCCGCTGGCGCGCGGTCGCCCAATCGCCGCGCAGCGCGGCGTCGACCGCCTCCGCCCATTGTTTCGGCAGACAGTTGCCGATCACCGAGATCACGCCGGCGCCGCCGGCCGCGATGATCGGCAGCGTGAGCACGTCGTCGCCCGAATACACCGCCAGCGCGTCGCCGCAGCGCCGGATCACCTCCTGCACCTCATCGAGCGAGCCGGTGGCTTCCTTCAGGCCGACGATGTCGTCGAGCTCGGACAGACGCGCCAGCGTGGTCGCTTCGATCTTCGAGCCGGTGCGGCTGGGGATGTTATAGACGATGAGCGGAAAACGGGTCGCTGCGGCGATCTGCTGGTAGTGCTGGTAGATGCCTTCCTGCGTCGGCCGGTTGTAGTAGGGCGAGATCAGCAGCGCGGCGTCGGCGCCGGCCTGCTTGGCGGCCTGCGTCAGGCGAATTGCCTCGGCGGTGGAGTTCGAGCCGGTGCCGGCGATCACCGGCAGGCGGCCGCGCGCGCAGCGCACCACCAGCTTGATCACCTCGATGTGCTCGTCGTGCGAGAGCGTCGCCGACTCGCCGGTGCTGCCGCACGGCACCAGGGCGGCGGTGCCGCCGGCGATCTGATCCGCAATGATGCGCTCGAAGGCTTCCGCATCGACGGCGCCATCGCGAAACGGGGTGATCAGCGCGGTGAGCGAACCTGGAAAGCGCGGCTTCATGTGTCGACCTCGATCTCGCCGCGAAATGCCTCGTCGGCGGTGCCGGTCATGTAGACGTGGTCATCGGCGGCACGCCACTCGATGTCGAGGTCGCCGCCGTTCAGTCGCAGCGTGGCGCGCCGCGCGGTGCGCTGCGTCAGCACGCCGGCGACCAGCGCTGCGCACGCGCCGGTGCCGCAGGCCGCGGTTTCGCCCGAGCCGCGTTCCCAGACGCGCATGCGGAGGCGGGTGGGCGCGTCGACGCGCACGAACTCCGTGTTGACGCGGCGGGGGAAGAACGCATGGCGCTCGAACGACGGCCCGATGCGCTCGAGATCGAGATCCTCGACCTCCGGCAGGAAGACCACGCAGTGCGGATTGCCCATCGAGACGCACGTGATGCGATAGGTCTGCCCGCCGATCTCGAGCGGCGCGTCGATGACGCGGCCCTCGGCGGCGACGGGAATGCGCGGTCCGTCGAGGACGGGCGCGCCCATGTCGACGGTGACCTGTGCGACCCGGCCGTTGTGCAGCTCGAGCTGCAGGGTCATGACGCCCGCGTCGGTCTCGACGCGCAGCGGGTTGGCGCGAACCAAGCCGCTCTCGGCGACGTACTTGCCGACGCAGCGGATGCCGTTGCCGCACATCTCGCCGCGGCTGCCGTCGGCGTTGTACATCTCCATGCGGCAATCGGCGACGGTCGACGGGCAGATCAGAATCAGCCCGTCCGAGCCGATGCCCGTGCGCCGCGGGCTGATTCGCTGCGCCAGCGCAACCGGGTCGAGGACGCGATGCGCGAAGCAATCGACGTAGACGTAGTCGTTGCCGATCCCGTGCATCTTGACGAACGGCAGCTTGGCCATCGCCTTGCGAGTAGCATGGGCACTGCGAAACCGAAAGCACGCTTCGCTGATCGTGGGATCACACTGCGGGTGTCGTTCGGCGGCACGGCCGATGCCGCGCGCACGGCGATCAGCGACCGCGCGTCGGAATGCCTGTTGCTGCTGGCGTCGGGGAGCGTGTGTCTGCTGGCGTCGGAATGCTGCGCTCGACGGTGATGATGTCGGACGGCTCGCTGACGTAGCCGTCGGTGGTGAAGGAGGCGACGCGGTACTGATAGATGCTACCGACCTGTGTGTCGGGATCGACCCAGCGAAAGCGACGCTCCTGGCGGAAGCGCTCCTGATCGGTCACCGGGACCGTGGCGACGGTCGCGAACGGTACGCCGGGCGCACTGCGGTCGACGCGAAATCCGCCGAGGTCGGTCATGCGCGTGCCGTCGGCGTACTTGGTCGGACGCTGCCAGCTGAGCTGAATGCCTTCGGCGATGTTCGACGCGGTCAGGTTGCTGATCCGCTCCGGCGCGGCCAGCTCAGGCGGCCGGATCGGCGTCTTACGCCCGCAGGCCGGCAGGGCGAGTGAGAGGGCGAGTACCATCAAGGTACCCACGCGGCTGCGGTCGAGCATCGGCAGCGGAAAGTATCGTCGCCGACCGCGGCGGGTCAATTCTGGAGTGCGGCGCCTCGCCGCTTTGGAGTGCGGTAGCTTGCTACCGCTTTGGGGTGGGTGGGGTTGGTTGGTCAGACTCGACCACCCCCCACCCGAAGCGGCAGCAAGCTGCCGCACTCCAAAGCACTCCAAATAATCTTGACACTTGCTCGCACGGCGAGCGATGGTCGGCGCAGGTCGTCATCGCGCCGGGGATGAGCCAGCCTCGGTCCGGCTGGCGCCGAGGAGAGGGGGGCAGCATGAAGCGTTCGACTGGCACAAGGCAGTGGTCCGTCGCTTGGTGCGTGACATTGCTGGGGGTGGCGCTGTGCTCCGCGCCGCAGAGTGCCCGCGGCGCGGCGTCGACGACGCGCGAGCCGGCCTTCGGGCTGCCGCATATCTTCGCCGACACCGATCTCGAATTGGCGCGCGAGAACGGCCGCGAGATTGCCAAGGACCGCCTGGGACAGCTGATCCTGTTGGCACGCGTGGGACGCGGCAACCTCTATCAGGCCTTCGGCATCCTCGACGCGAGCACGTTGGACGACGACATCGTGACGCGGCAGACCCAGTACACGTCCTCGGAGCTCAACAATATGTGGTTGAAGCTTCCGCAGCGCGAGCGCGACATCGTCATGGAGTACTGCAAGGGCGTCAACGACACGATCGACGCCATCTACGCCGGCTCACTGCCGGAGCCGATCGAGGTCGACCTGCTGCGCAACCTGCTGCTGCTCGGCGACGACTTGTTCGGCAACAAGAACAACATCTCCGACCAGGTCGACCCGAACTATGCCCCGGCGGGCGGCGCCTGGCCGAACTCGGGCTTCCAATTCACGCCGGAGATGGCGGTGTCGATTGCGGTACTCGAGGTGCGCAACTTCGGCTTCGAGAGCCTCGAGGAGGATCGGCGCTTCGCGGAGCTGCAGGCCCTGATCGCGAAGCATGGGAGCCCCGCCGGCATGGAGATCTGGGACGATCTCAACTTCCTCAACGACCCGCTGGCACCGGTATCGGTTCCCGACCCGACGACCCCAGGCTTCGGCGGCCCATTGGCGGCGCTGCCGCGGGCACAGTGGTTGGCCACAGCGCAGCGCTTTCCGCGCTACGACTATCTCGGGCACGCCGAGCGGCGCCGTATTGCCGAAGAGGCCCGCAAGGAAATGGCGATGAGCCTGGGCGCGTGGCCCGCGCTCGGCAGCTACGCGTGGATCATCGCCGGCGGCAAGTCGGCAACCAACTACCCGTGGCTCGGCGGCTTCCCGCAGACGGGTATCCAGACGCCGTCGATCATGCACTACGTCGAGAACCGCAGCGCCGAGGGGACCAGCAATCGGATCCAGGGCAACGGCATGGAATTCGCCGGCGCGCCGTTGGTGTTGATCGGCCATACCGATTCGGTGGCGTACACCACCACCACCGCGCTGCTGCGCCTGGTCGACACCTTCTTCGAGCAACTGACCGGCGAAGACAGTGACGTCCTGCACTACAACGACGAAGGCACTCCGGCGGCGGTCAAGCAGCGCACCGAGCTCTTCCCCGGCAACCTCGCGCCCAGCTTCACGCGGACCTTCTTCCGCACCCACGAGCGCAACGGCAACGGCGGCACGCGTCCGATCATCGACTTCACGGGCGACAGCGAAGGGACGGTCGACAGCGCGACCAGCAACACGATCGTCGATGCCGGCGCCTTCGACGGAAGCTTCGTCGGCGGCCATGTGGCCATCACGCAGGGCTTGGGTGCGGGCCAGATCCGCACGGTGAGCGGCGTGCCCGACGCCAATACGCTGCAGCTCGGCTCGGCGTGGACGACGACGCCGAACACCACCTCTACCTACGTCGCCGTGAAGGCGGGGCACAACCTCATCGCGGTGGCCGTGGACAGTCTCCTCTGGCAGGAAGAGTCGACCACCGTGCTCGGTTTCTCGCAGTTCCAGCGCGCCGAGAGCGTGCTCGACATGCGCAAAGCGGTGCGCATCATTCCCAGCACGCACAACTTCTTCGCCGCCGACAATCAGTTGCTCAACGGCATCGGCACCGCGTCGGGCTACGGGAACATCGGGTACTGGTCGTCTGGCTTCTCGCGCTACCGCTTGGGCGGGCAGGATTCGCGCCTGCCGCTGGATGGCAGCGCAGCCAATCCGCTGCTGGTCGCCAGCGGCAACGTGACCAGCGCCTCCCCGACCACCGTGACCATCACCGGCGGCAACCCCGGCAACCTGTCGCCGCTGCCGATCAACTATCGCTACGACAATCCGACGCAGGTCGGCACCGAGTACGTGGTCGGCATCGTCGCCGGTACGGCGGCCAAGCAAACCCGCCGCATCGCCAGCAACACCGGCACCACCATCACCGTCGAAGCGGCGTGGGGCGTCACGCCGGCGGCGGGCGACCGGGCCGAGATCTACAAGATCGTCGGCATGCCCGAAGCGATCAACCCGGCCGAGGGCTACACGGCGAACTGGAACAACAAGGCGGCCACCAAGGACGAGGGCAACAACTTCGGCCGGCAGTTCCGCCACATCTTCATCCTGGAACGCCTCGCCGCCGAGAACGCGTGGGATCGCAACAAGCAGCGCCAACTCAACAAGGACGTCGCCGGCCTCGACAGCAAAGGCGACATCGGGCGCTACCTGCTGCCGCGCATCCGTCAGGCGGTGAACAAGGAAGGCAACGGCGGCAACCCGGCGGTGGACACCGTGCTGACCGCCCTGGAAGCGAACCAGGCTGCGCCGGAGTTCGGCCGCAACTTCATCGACCCAGTGAGCGCCACCACCAACAACGGTGAGGTGGCGTTCATGAACAGCCTGGTGAACAAGCTGGCGACCGACATCTACGGCGACGAGTACAGCGGTGCGGTCGCGACACCAACCGGCGGGCGCGCGCTCAACATCGTCCAGCACGCGATCGATTCGAAAGCCGGCGACCTCCCCGGCAACTATCCGCAGGTCTACTCGGGCGACTACTTCGCCATCGCGTTGTCGGACAATTTCATGTGCTACAAGGTCAAGACGACGCCCGACACCCCGAAGTTCGAGCAACAGGAGAACCTCGCAATCAGCGACGCGTTCGAGAGCGGGAACTTCGATGCGAAGAAGCCGGCGGCGTTGTGCGCGCCCGGCAACAAGGACGGGGGCACCGTCACCGACAGCGCGACCCATCTGGAGGCGTACAAGCTCAAGGCGTCGAGCGGCGGACCAAAGCACGTGCCACAGGTCGGCATCACGGTGGAAGACGCCTTCGGTACGTTGACGCTCGATACCGTGAAGCCCACTCGCCTCCTCGTTCCCAGCGGCAAAGCGCTCGGCGGCCCGGCCGCTCTCCCGAGCGGCAGCGTGGACCACTTCAAGTGCTACAAGGTGAAGATCAGCGACGGCGCGCCGAAGTTCCCCAAGAACGTGCAGGCGACGGTCACCGATCAGTTCCAGACCAGCCGGGTGTACGACATCAAGAAGCCCGTGCGGCTCTGCGTGCCCGCCGACACCGGCGGCGGCATCCTGCACTCGGTCAACCACCTCATGTGTTACAAGGCGAAGCTGGCGGATCAGCCCAAGCACGTGCCGGTCGAGGGGCAGATCCACACCGCCAACGAGTTCGGCAGCGAGCAGCTCGACACGATCAGGGAGCAGGAGTTGTGCGTCACGGCGTCGCGCAACTGGGAAGTCATCGTCCGCGACAGCTTCTCGGCGCTTGCGACCGGCGGTATTCCCGCCGACTCCGCGCGCGGCAACAGCCGTTATCGGCATCCGCTGGCGGGACTCTTCCCCTCCCTCGAGTTCCCGCCCACGCCGTTCGGCAACCGCGGCACCTACGAGCAGATCGTCGACGTCCAGGCGACGGTCAATGGCGAGTTCATGTTCCCGCTCGGCCAGAGCGGGCTCATCGAGGGCTCATTCCTCGGCGTGACCTCGATCGACCCGAACTGCACCAGCCTGCAACCGATCTGGCGTGACTGGCGCTTCGTGCCGATGCTGCACGTCGGCGCTGATCTCGCCGGCGGCAACGCCGACACCGACGGCGACGGCGTGCTCGACGGCTACGAGCGCTGGTACTACGGCAACCTGGCGCAAGGGGCGGGATCCGATACCGATGCTGACGGGTCGACCCTCCTGCAGGAGTTCAACGCCGGCAGCGACCCGACCGATGCCGACACCGACGACGACGGCACGCCGGATGGGAGCGACAGCACACCACAGGATCGCTTGATGCCATAAACAGGGCCGCGCGCAGCGCGGCCTTTGGAGTGCGGCAGCTTGCTGCCGCTTTGGGGTGAGCGGGGTTCGGTGGTCAGACTCCGCCGCTCCACCCACCCCAAAGCGGTGGCAAGCCACCGCACTCCAAATCAGACCCCGAGCGCCTTCAACCGGCGCTCGACGTTTGCCGGGGCCGTACCGCCGACGGCACGGCGACGCTTCACCGCCGCTTCGTGACTCAACCAGCGCCGGACGTCGGCAGCGAAAGCCGGCGAGAAGCGCCGCAGCTCGGCGAGACTGAACTCCTCCAGCGTCCGGCCGGAGCCGATCGCCGACTGGACGATCGCGCCGACCACGCCGTGCGCCTCGCGGAACGGAACGCCCTTGCTCGCCAGGTAATCGGCGAGCTCGGTTGCCAGCGTGTAGCCGCTGGCGGCGGCCTCGCGCATGCGGTCAACTCGGATGCGGAGCCGTGGCACCAGCGCCGTCAGGATCTCGAGGGACGCGGTCACCGTGTCGACGCTGTCGAACACCGGCGGCTTGTCCTCCTGCAGGTCGCGGTTGTAGGCGAGCGGCAGGCCTTTCAGCACCGTCAAGAGGGTGAGCAGGTTGCCGTACAGGCGTCCGGTCTTGCCGCGGATGAGCTCCGCGACGTCGGGATTCTTCTTCTGCGGCATCATCGAGCTGCCGGTGGCGAACGCGTCGGGCAGCTCGACGAAGCCGAACTGCTGGCTCGACCAGAGCACGATCTCGTCGGCAAAACGGCTCAGATGCATGCCGAGAATGGCCAATGCGGCGAGCAGCTCGGCGGCGAAGTCGCGGTCGCTGACCGCGTCGAGGCTGTTCTCGCTCACCATGCGAAAGCCGAGCTGACGCGCGACGAAGGCGCGGTCGATGGGAAAGGTCGTGCCCGCCAGCGCGCCGGCGCCGAGCGGCAATACGTCGGTGCGCGCCCCGCAGTCGGCCAGGCGCGCGTCGTCGCGCGCCAACATCTCGACGTACGCGAGCAGATGGTGCGCGAACAGGATCGGCTGAGCGGGCTGCAGGTGCGTGAAGCCCGGCATGATCGCGCTCGCATGCCGGCGCGCCAGGCGGCCGAGCGCCTGCCGGAGCGCGGCGAGCCGTTCGCGGATCGCGGCGATGGCGTGGCGCACGTACAGGCGCAGGTCGAGGGCCACCTGGTCGTTGCGGCTGCGCGCGGTGTGCAGCTTGCCGCCGACGGCGCCGACGCGCTCGATCAGGCGGCGCTCGATCGCCATGTGGATATCCTCATCCTCGGGCCGCACCCGGAACGTGCCGCGCGCGAACTCGCGCTCGATGGCGCGCAGCCCGGCGACGATGCGTTGCGCGTCGCGCGCCGGGATGATGCGCTGCTTGGCCAGCATGCGGCAGTGCGCGATGCTGCCGGCGATGTCGTAGGGATAGAGGCGGCAGTCGACCGGGTACGAGGTCGTGAACGCCTCGACCAGCGGATGCGTGGCCTCGGCCATGCGCCCGGCCCAGGCTTTGTGACGACGCGGCTTCGCAGGCATGCGGGCGCGACGATACCTGATGCCCGAAATCAACACCAAGACACGAAAACACCAAGATCGGCGAATGCGCTTGGTGTCTTTGTGTCTTGGTGTTGAAAGCGCGTGGGTCCAGCCGCCGCGCTACGACTTCTTTTCCACGAGCGCGCGAATTCTCAGCCGCAGCGCGTTGAGACGGATGAACCCTTCGGCGTCGGCTTGGCGGTAGACGGCGTCGTCCTCGAACGTCGCGACCTCGGGATTGTACAGCGAGCGCGCCGATTTGCGCCCGGCGACGATGACGTTGCCCTTGTAGAGCTTCAGGCGCGCCGTGCCGGTGACCGCGCGCTGCGCCTCGTCGATGGCGGCCTGCAGCATGGTGCGCTCGGGCGCGTACCAGTATCCGTAGTAGACCATCTCCGCATAGCGCGGGATGAGCGCGTCGCGCAGGTGCATCACTTCGCGGTCGAGCGTGATCGATTCGACGGCGCGGTGCGCGACGTGCAGCAGCGTGCCGCCGGGCGTCTCGTAGACGCCGCGCGACTTCATGCCGACGTAGCGGTTCTCGACCAGATCGACGCGCCCGATGCCGTGCCGCCCGCCGATCTCGTTGGCCCGCGCCAGCAACGCCGCGGGGCTGAGCGCTTCGCCGTTCACCCGCACCGGATTGCCGGCGTCGAAATCGATCTCGACGTATTCGGCCTTATCGGGGGCGCGTTCGGGCGAGACCGAGAGCACGAACATGTCCTCGTACGGTTCGCGCCACGGATCCTCGAGGATGCCGCCCTCGTAGCTGATGTGCAGCAGGTTGCGGTCGGTGCTGTACGGCTTCTCGCGCGTCACCGGCACCGGGATGCCCTTGTGCTCGGCGTAGGCGATCAGCTTGGTGCGCGACGTGAGGTCCCAGATGCGCCACGGCGCGATGACGCGGATGCCGGGCTCGAGCGCGTAGTAGGTGAGCTCGAAGCGCACCTGATCGTTGCCCTTGCCGGTTGCGCCGTGCGCCACGGTGTCGGCGCCTTCGGCACGCGCGATCTCGATCTGGCGCTTGGCGATGAGCGGCCGCGCGATCGACGTGCCGAGCAGGTAGACGTGCTCATAGACGGCCGCGGCACGCAGCATCGGGAACACGAAATCGCGCACGAACTCTTCGCGCAGGTCGTCGATGTGGATGGCCGCGGCACCGAACCGCTCGGCCTTGGCGCGCGCCGGCTCGAGCTCCTCGCCCTGTCCGAGGTCGGCGCAGAACGCGACCACCGGCACCTGGTAGCGCTCGATCAGCCAGGTGAGGATGACGGACGTGTCGAGCCCACCGGAGTAGGCGAGAACGATCTTCTTGGGGGTGGGTTCCATGGCGATCCTATCGAGATCTTCGGGTTGATGTGGTCGACCTGAGCGCCGGCAGCCATCAGCTATCAGCCGTCAGCCATCAGCCTTCAGCTCTGAATGCAACTTCGCACGTGTCGATCCGGCGACGCAGCTGACAGCTGAAAGCTGAACGCTGACAGCTGCATCAATGCCTCCCGATCTGTTGGTTCAGCCACACCAGCACGCCCTTCTGCACGTGCAGACGGTTCTCGGCCTGGTCGAAGACGATCGATCGCGGACCGTCGATGACCTCGCCGGTGATCTCTTCGCCGCGGTGCGCCGGCAGACAGTGCATGACCACGGCGTCGGGCTTGGCCTGGCGCAGCGCGGCGGCGTTGACCTGGTAGTCGAGGAAGTCGTGCCGGCGCTGCTTTGCCTCGGCCTCCTGTCCCATGCTCGTCCAGACGTCGGTGTAGATCACGTCGGCGTTGCGCAGCGCGGCGCGCGGATCGGTGCCGATCTCGATGGTGGCCCCCTCGGCGCGCGCTTTCTGCACGGTGACGGGATCGGGCTCATAGCCCGCTGGGCAGGCCAGCGCGAAGGCGAACCCGAAGCGCGGCGCGACGGCGATCCACGAGTTGGCGACGTTGTTGCCGTCGCCCAGCCAGGCGACGCGCAGCCCCTCGAGGCGTCCGCGCCGTTCGAGCAGGGTGAAGCAGTCGCTCAGCACCTGGCAGGGGTGGCGCAGGTCGGACAGGCCGTTGATCACGGGTACGCGCGCGTGCGTCGCCAGATCGATCAGCGTCGCATGGGCGTTGGTGCGGGCCATGACGAAGTCGACCCAGCGCTCGAGGTTGCGCGCGATGTCGGCGACCGATTCGCGCTCGCCGAGCCGGATGTCGTTCGGCGTCAGGTAAACCGCATAGCCGCCGAGCTGCGTCATGCCGACCTCGAAGGTCACGCGCGTGCGCAGGCTCGGCTTCTCGAAGATCATCGCCAGCGTCTTGCCGGCCAGCAGCGGCGGGCGCTGCCCGGCCTTCAGGTCGCGCTTCGTGCGCGCCGACAAATGCAGGATCTCGTCCAGCTCGGCGCGCGTCAGCGCGTCGAGCGTCAGAAAGTCGCGCTTCATGCCGGCAGGGTCCGGTCGAGGATGGCGAGCGCTTCGTCGACCTCTGCGGCGCTGACGGTGAGCGGCGGGGTGAGGCGCAGGACCGTGTTGGCCGTGCAGTTGATGATCAAGCCGGCGTCCCGGCAGCGGTCGACCACCGGCGCGCCCGGCTCGCTCAGCACGGCGCCGACCAGCAGTCCCTGGCCGCGCACGTCGCGCACCACCGGATGGCGCGTCGCCAGCTCGCGCAACCCGGCGCGCAGGCGCTCGCCCATGGCGATGCAGTTCGCCAGCAGGCCCTCGCTCTCGAGCGTTTCCATGACCGCCAAGCCGACCGCGCAGGTCAGCGCGTTGCCGCCGAA
>Ga0066388_100002799_pt1 | contig 10909 bp, 11 predicted proteins | sample PanSoiMetaGPlot6_FD_64539 | JGI IMG/M metagenome (GOLD analysis project Ga0066388, IMG submission 64539) | Tropical forest soil microbial communities from Panama analyzed to predict greenhouse gas emissions - Panama Soil - Plot 6 (Hybrid Assembly) | ecosystem: Environmental > Terrestrial >... | reverse complement strand
GCGCGCTGGATCGTATCGTGCAAGCCGGTGGATTCATTTCCGCGCGCGCAGGCTCCGCGCCAGAGGCGAACTCGATCCCGATTCCCAAAAATGATGCTGATCTGGCCATGGACGCGGCGGCTTGCATCGGCTGTGGGGCATGCGCCGCAGCGTGTCCAAATGGATCGGCCATGCTGTTCGCGGCTGCCAAGGTCTCGCATCTTTCGCTCTTGCCGCAAGGCCATCCAGAACGAGAGAGTCGCGTGCTGCGAATGGTCAGCGTGATGGATGCAGAAGGATTCGGCAATTGCACCAATACATACGAATGTGAGGCGGTTTGCCCGGCCGAGATTAGTGCCAGCTTTATTGCGAAGCTGAATCGCGAATACGCAAGAGCCGCGGTGCAGCGCAGCGCGGGCCAATGATTCACACCGCTCCAGGGACCGTCGCTTGCCAATGTAAATCAGGGGTAGCGCACGCGTCACGCGTGCTAATGCCAGTCCGCCTCCGGACTTTTCGGCGTCACGCCAAAACAATCTCTAATTCCGTTAAACGTGTCGAAACGAGAGACACGTCACTAAAAGTTCGCGAACACAAGACGCTGGCGGCACCCAATCTGTCTTGTCGATCTTCGTGCGCCATGCGATGAAATCGCAGTGCCGAAGGCAAAAACAAAAACGGCGAGCGCAAACATATACGCCGTTCTCGGTTCCGATGAAGCGGAAGTGAAACGCGTCGCCGCAGAGCTCGCAGCTTATTTAACGCCACCCAGCGCGGGCGATTTCGGATTGGAAATCATCGACGGCGTTGCTGAGAACACCGACCAGGCGGGAACGCGAGTAAGATCGGCAATTGAGGCGCTGCAAACACTGCCTTTTTTTGGAAGCGCAAAGGTGGTTTGGTTAAAGAACGTTAATTTTCTCGGCGACGATCAAAAAGCGCGCTCGTCCACGGTGCAATCGGCTTTGGAAGAATTGTCCGAACTAATCGAAAGCGGTTTTGGCCCCGGCATCACGCTATTGTTAAGTGCGACTGAGGTGGACAAACGCCGGTCCTTTTACAAAACGCTGCTCAAGCGAGCGGAGGTGCAGGTTTTTGACCGGCTCGACTCCGGCCGGAGTGGATGGGAAGAAGAAGCACTAGAGATGGTTCAGCAACGCGCACGGAAAAGGAAACTCCAATTTGATGACGATGCGCTTGATCTTTTTGTGTTGCTGACCGGTGGCGATACTCGGCAGATCGATAACGAACTGGAAAAGATCGATACTTTTCTTGGAAAAGATCGCGGTGTAAATGCGGAACTTGTCCGTGAGTTAGTGCCGCTCTCGCGCGCCGGCGTCATTTTCGAATTGAGTAATGCGCTCGCGGCACGCGATCTTCAACTATCGCTAAAGCTGGTCCGACGTCTATTGGATCAAGGCGAAAGCGCCATCGGTATTTTGCTGGTAGCGATCGTTCCTACGATCCGCAATTTGCTACTCGCCAAAGATTTGATGGAACGACATCGCCTGCCACGGCCGCACTCCGCGTTCCAGTTCATCTCCGCAGTCAACCGGCTGTCTGCCGAGGCAACGGATCATTTGCCGCGAAAGAAAGATGGCTCGGTCAACGCGTACGCGCTCGGAATTGCCGCACAACAAGCCGGCCGGTTCGAAACGACCCAATTAATTCAGGCCATGCGAGCCTGTCTGGAAGCAAATGTTCAATTGGTCACCACCCAGCTTGATCACGAACTGATCCTGACTGAAGTGGTTGTTAGGCTACTGGGAGAAAAATTGTAGGGCATCTGTGCCGGCGCCCCGCGTTTCACCGAAACCCCTGCAAATCACGCCGCGGCTTCTAACTGTTTGCGTGCAATTGGACCGATATATGGAATGTCCCAGCGTACGCCCGCGAATGCTTTTACAGTCGCAACAATCCAAACAATCAGGAACGCAATATGTACTAAACCTGCCACAATGGACCAAAAAAATACGAGTATGCCACCTATTGCCGGAATGCTTCCGAAAATGAAATACACGATTTGCGAGGCCACGTTGAACAGCAGCCATGCGCCGCCAAAGATGATCGATTGCATCGCGTAAAAGCGCACAAAACTGTCGTGTTTTTCCCAGATATAAAAAATGATGCCGCCGATCAACGGAATGCATGCGACGGCAGCAGCCACATTGGAAGGTAAACCGGTCGATGTGGATTTTGCCATCGTCCCCGGTTCGGGACCTGGCGGAGGCGGAGGTTGAGTAGGCACTTCGTCTGGCATGACCTACATACACAAACGGGAAAGTGTATTGTCAAGTAACTTCCTTGTACGCGGATCTTTTTCGCTTTCGTTCCCGAGTCACGATCAATATCATGCGTTCCTCACCGACCAAATCAATGACCAGGAACTCCTGTTTCTCGCGTGGCTTCACGCTGATCGAGTTAATTGTTGTCCTGGCAGTCATCGCGATTCTGATGTCGATGGTGTATCCCATGTACACGAGCATTTCCGAGCGAGCTAAAGCGACAAAAGATATGAGCAACCTGCGCCAGGTTGGGATGGCCACTCAGACCTATTTGAACGACAATGATGGAACGTTGTTTGCGGCAGGCGGCATCTGGATGAATCAGCTTCACCCGAAATACCTGCCCACGTGGCGCATCTTTCAATCCCCATTCGATAAACGGGCAGCCTCGGAGGTAGATGCGAATGCTCCAATCAGTTACGGGTTGAACGGCAATTCAAAGGGTGGAGGATCGAGCATCGCCGGCTTGTTAGTAAATAAGATCGCAAATCCTTCGGTGTTTATTATGTTTGCGCCTGCGCAAGCTCCTGGGATAGCAGTAACATTCGCTGGCGGGACGGCTGCGGCGGTGACCGTTTACAAGAATACCAGCCCGGCTGCCACTGGCGGTACTCATAACGGTCGCAAACAAATCAACGCGCTTTTCGCCGATCTACACGCTGAGACCATGCCTTGGTCCAAATTCATTCTGGACACCGATCCCAACGACCCTAGTGCCGCGCTGCGCTGGGATCCTTATCCAAATTATCCGTGATAGAGGTAACAGGTGTGCGCGCCGGCGGTTGCCGATATGACGCGATTGTGGGTTCGCGCTTGCTTGAAACGGTTGGATCGAGAATCGCAAAAAGACTCCCGAGCACGCATGGCGCGATCATTTCGGACAGCATTGTTGCGTCACTCTTTGCTGGCCGAGTTAAGCGTAGTCTGACATCAGCCGGTCTTGAGCCGACGTTGATCACGATTCCGGCTGGCGAGAAATCGAAAACGCTCAAGCAAGCCGGCGCGATTTGCGAGCAGATGATTGCAGCTGGATTAGATCGGCAGTCTTTTGTCATCGGTCTTGGAGGCGGGGTAATCGGTGATATCTCAGGATTTGTTGCGGCGATTTATCAGCGCGGCATTCCCCACGTTCAAATTCCAACGACGTTGCTTGCGATGGTGGACAGCTCAATCGGCGGGAAGACCGGCGTGAACACTACCGATGGAAAGAATTTGCTCGGTGCGATCCACCAGCCTTCTCTGGTGATTGATGATGTGAATGTTTTGAAAACATTGCCTCGCCGCGAGTTTAATCAGGGATTCGCGGAGGTCATCAAACACGCCATCATCGCGGATGCGAAAATGTTCGCGCGACTTCGATCATGGGAGGCAAGCGAAGCGCTTGCCCTACAATCGCTGATCAAGCGCAATATCAAGATCAAAAGGGCGATTGTCGCGCTCGATGAGCGAGACCGCACCGGCAAACGTGCTGTTCTTAACTTCGGACACACCGTTGGTCACGCCATTGAGCGCGCGGGAAATTACAGGAAATTTTTACACGGCGAAGCCCTCAGTCTGGGCATTGTCGCTGCATGCGCCGTTTCGAGTAAAAAAGCCGGACTCCCGCGCATACAGCACGATGCAGTGATCGACCTTCTACGGCAATTTGAGTTGCCAACGCGTTTGCCGAACAATTTTCCACGCAAGAGAATTTTCGACGCACTGAAGTTCGACAAGAAATTCGAAGGCGGAAAAATCCGGTTTGTTGTAACGCCGAGAATAGGAGCTGCCCGCGTTGCAAACGATGTAACACTCGAAGATATCCGTGACGCGGTAGGCGTACTGTAGGGCGTCTGTTTCAGACGCCGTGGCGTTTCACAGAAACGCCCTACATTACAAGGCGATTTGGTCAATCGCGCTTGTCTCGCGCCTTGGAATAATATTCGACTAATCCATCCACCACGCTGTCGGCGTACTCGCGAAAAATACTTTTGCGCTCGATTCCATCGACGTTGCGGATTCCCTCGTAATCGCCAGCCTGAATACGGGCGAACGCATCTTTGCTGTTCATTACGTACGGTTCGCAATAAACGACCGGACAATGGTAAAGCCGCGTCGCGAGTAGATTGCGCGCATAAACGTAGCCACTTTCGCCGACTTTGGTTGTGCTGTTCGTTGTAGGATATTCGTATGGTGGCAGTTGAGTTTCGCGAGCCATCGCAGCGGCGATGGTGTCTGCAAGCGGCAATTCCTCGTCGTAAGCACGGCTGAGAAGTCGCCGAATCATTTCGAAACGTTCGTCATCGAATTCGAGCTCCTGCTGCAAATAGGAACCGTTTAGCAGAAGATGCAGATGGTTGATGTCGGCCAACGTTGGATTATTTGGATCGCCCCAGCCTTCGGCATTGAAATGCAGGCAAAGAACAAGATCGGGATGCAACTTGAAGTTTACCAGCGCGGCCCGACGGCGAATCTCGCTGTAACGATAAAATAGGATTTCGCTCTGCCAGCGAATCGTTTGCTCTTTCTCCGGATCGTTTGGATCAAGAACGTCGGGGCGTGGCTGTGGCACGCCGTTTTTGATCAGAATTTTCCTCGCCAGTTCCCGAAAATCATCGGGTCGTTTTGCCGTGACCGGTTCGTTACCATTTCGGACAAAAAAAACTTTAGCGCCCAATTCCCGCAACCGCGGTGCGAGCATCCGCGCAACTTTTAATGTCAAATCACCTTCCTGAACCGGCTGGGTGCTGCCGACTTGAAACCAGCGCTCTTCCATCTTTGCCCATTCGCCGCCAAGGTGACCCGGATCGAGCGCAATGCGCAAGCCCGAGAGCAGTTTGTTTGCTTTTGCAGGCGGTAAGGATTTGGCGGGATGCCAAAGACGCGGCACTGGATTGCGCGCTGCGTCACTCTCTGCGAAGCGTAACGTGAAAAAACTTTGTGAGTCGCGATTGGTCAAGATCCGCGCTGTATCGGCGTTTACTTCAATCAGATCTGAAGCAAATCCGTGTGTGCAGTAAACGTTCTGGATTAGCTGGGTAAATTCATCGCGGGTAATTGTCTCCTGATAATGTTCGAGGACGCTCCATTTCGGCTTGCTTCCAACGATGCCGATGTTGTCCGCCGCATGCAGCGCAGACGTACAGAACAACAGAACAAATGACGTACGACAAACGACGGAATGACGAACGACCAAAGACATGCGTGATTAGTTAAATCGTTACACCGTTGCATCGGCTTTGCGATTCAACGGATTCAACGGATCAGCGATTCGATGTTTACCGTGGCGCATTCGTTCGGTATTGCTTATTGTGACGGCAGCTCTAACGATTTGACGATTCAACGTTGTAACGTGGCGAGCCCAATACGATGCTCGCGCCATGCTAACGGTTCTTATCCTGGGCGATATCGTCGGTGAGCCGGGGCGCACGGCTGTGATCGCCAGGTTGCCGGAACTAAAAGAAAAGCATGCCCTGGACTTCATTATCGTTAACGGCGAGAACGCGGCCGGCGGCCGCGGCATAACGGGAAAAATCACGATCGATCTCTTGCGAGCTGGCGTCTCAGTCATCACGACAGGCGACCATATATGGGATCAGAAAGAGATTCTCGCGTTCATCAACACTGAGCCGCGGTTGTTGCGCCCGCTAAATTATCCTGACGGCGCGCCCGGGAGCGGATATATCGTCCTGGAAACGGCCAAGGGCAAAGTCGGCGTCCTTAACGTGCAGGCGCGCACGTTTATGCAACCGATTTTGGAAAACCCGTTTCGCTCAGTCGAGGCAGCGGTGGCGAAGATGCGAAGTGAAACCGCTAACATCATCGTGGATGTGCACGGTGAAACGACCAGTGAGAAAATCGCTCTGGGCCGTTTCCTCGACGGGAAGGTTTCTGCCGTCATTGGAACTCACACCCATGTTCAGACCGCCGACGAGCAAATTTTTCCGGGTGGCACCGCGTTCCTCTGCGACGCCGGGATGTGCGGTCCGGTAAATTCCATTCTTGGGCGCGCCATTGATCCAATCATGAACCGGTTCATCTCGAACATGCCCGCTTCGTTTCCGGTCGCCGGCGGCGAAGTACGTCTGCATGGAGCGCTAATTGAAATCGACGAGACCACCGGTCGCGCGGTGCGAATTGCGCGCGTCGATGAACCAGGGCCCAGTGAAACTGCTTCATCCGAGTCCGAACCAAAGATCGACATTGAACAGACGCCATCCCCAGAGCAGACTTGACTGAACTACGCCGAACTGTTCGCGGCTCGACCTTCGAATTGTTTAAGAACATCAACGTCCAAAAGAAATTATGAAAAGAATCTCCAAATTTATTTTCATCACAGCCCTGGCGCTTTGTGCTGCGCAGTTGTCCGACGCCCAAGCCAACAAAGGCGCCAAAGAAGCAAATAAGCTTGCCAGAGATGGCGCGGAGGCCTCCAAGAATCAGGACTTCGACAAAGCCGTCGAACTGCTTCGGAAAGCGACGGATCTCGACCACAAATACGCAGATGAGCTAGCGGCCGTTTATCAGCAACGCGCATATTCGGCCGCCAAGAACCAGCAATTTCAGGATGCCGCCAACGATTACGGCGAAGCGATTAAACTTAAGCCAGACGATGCCCGCATTTACGAACAGCGCGCAGCGGTCGAGATGAAGCTGAATGATATGGATAAAGCGCTCGCCGACTACTCCGAGGCTATCAAGCACAAGCCGAACGAAGTTCGATATTACTCTTACCGCAGTTACATTTACGAGGTTAAGGGCGATCTCAAGAATTCGATGGCTGACAACGACCAGGTGCTAAAACTTGATCCCAAAAATCAGGAAGCGATCGACCGCAAAAAACGCTTGGAAACGCTACAATCCATGAGGGCAACGCCGCCGCCGCCTCCACCTCCTCCCCCAGCAGCTTCAAGAAACAGTTCGCCTACGCGCGCACGCACGCCGCACAAGCCGTAATCATGAATTAGGCTGGAACGACTCCATTTCCTTGCCAACGCGTTGAGGAGTCGCCGCGGCGACCATTCCACCCCGAGTCAAGGTGATCGGCTTCTTCGAAGACGATTGCTACTACGCGCGCCGACGGCACACTAATCTTTAGAACGTTTGCGCGTCCGCCGATGAAATCGCGGGTTCCTGGTTTTCAGCTGGTTTTGCTGGCGCGGTGAAACGCCGCTTCCGCCGGTTTGCCGGTAGAGGCGCCAGGGTCATGGTGATATTGCGGCCAGTGATTTTTGGATCCATTTCCACCTGCGACATGCCCGAGAGATCATCGCGAACTTTCTCCACGAGCTGCATGCCAAATTCCTGATGCGCCATTTCGCGGCCGCGAAATTGCAGCTGCACCCGAACCTTGTTTCCCCGATCCAGGAATTCTTCGGCGTGCCGGACCTTGGTAAGGTAATCGTGATCGTCGATGTTGACGCGAAACTTGATTTCTTTCAGTTTCGCACCAGCCGGCCTTTTATCCTTTGTATGTTTGGAAATATCGTACCGGAATTTTCCAAAATCGATGATCTTGCAGACCGGTGGCGTGGCTGTTGGAGCGACCTCCACCAGATCGAGGCCAAGGCCCTGAGCTCTGCGCAAGGCGTCATTTAGCTTCATGACGCCCAGCTGTTCGCCGGTGGATCCCAGAATGACCCGGACTTCTCGCGCGCGGATCCGACCGTTTACACGAATTTGTGGTTGCAGATTCGAACTAGCTCCTGGCCAGCGAAGCGGGAGTGTACCGCACCGCCGTATTTCCATTTATCGCAATTCCCGGCGCCACCCTCGGCAAACGCCCGGACACTCTTACCTCGCCACGGCTGCGATTCACCGCGGCGAAGAGCTCACATTTAACAATCGCGAGCCGAAGGGAAGTTGTAGGCAACAATTTTGAACTAGCAAGATGAATCTCGTGACGATCAGGTGTCATCCTACAACGCTCACTTGGCAGGCGGGTCGCCAAAATGCCCTTTGTGCGCTGCGTACGCTGCGGCGTCATCGAGCATTGAATCGAGCGTTGCTGTCAGAGGTTCGAGCTTTACAACTCCGGAAAATACCGCGCGGTCGCCAATTTCCGTATCGATCACAAACGCCGGGCGTTGCGTAACCTGCAGCGCATGAAATTCCGCTGTCGATGCGCGAATGCGCTGCTCGATTTCGGGCGAGCGAGCGCGCTCAAGCAGCTTTCCCCTGTCAATCTTTCCGGCAGCCGCACCGATCTCGGCGGCAATCTCCCAATCACCGACCTTTTTTCCCTCGCGCAATGCGGCGTGAGACAGCGCGAGGCGAACACGATCATCGAAGAAACCAAAGTCCTTCGCGGCTTCGGCAACGCAATTCGGCGGGAGCCATTCCGGTAAACTGGGATCGTACCAATCGGTGTTGAGCATGAACGGCGAACGCATCATCATTCCGCTGCGCCGGTAGAACCATTGCTCCTGCTCGCGTGAAGTTGGCAAGCCGCTCGGATCCATTAACGCAATTTTCCACTGAAACTCGACGCGACCGCCATAACGCTTCTTCAATTCCGCCCACGTTGGCTCAGACCAAAAACACCAGGACGAAACAACTTCGAGATAATCGGTGACAGTGATAACCATATCCGAACGTTAAAAAGGTTAAAAAAGTTACAAGGTTAAAAAGTCAGAAACGAGAACTTCCCATCATTGAATCATTAAAGCGAAAACGTCAATCTGAGCGCAAGGCAGCGGAGTCGAAGGCTCCCGCGATGTAACCCTCGGGTGCTGCCACAGGATTCCTCGACTTCGCTCGGAATGACGTTCGGTTTAACATTGCAGCGAATCACGAATCACTGATGGATCTAAATCATATCTTTCTCTTTCTCGCAGTGATTTCACCGCTGCTGGTGCTGGCACGCACCTGGCGCCCCGATACACTCTACCGTGGCTGGCGGTTTGCTTCCCTTGTTGTGCTTGTCTTGACTGCTGCCGCGTGGATTCTCGTCCCGACTGCAGCTGGTTACATCGGCGGTTTGGCCTGGATTTTCCTTCTTTTTCTCCCTGCGATTGGGTTGCGCAAAATGACAGAGCTCGCCGCACACGGAGACTACAAGTCCGCTGCAAAGCTCGGCTCAATTCTTCAAATTTCGCATCCCACCGCGGAGCTGCGCGATCAGGTCCGTTTATTTCGGCATTTGAAATCTCACCAAAACCATCCAGGCGCAGTCGGGGCCGTTCCGGTTCGACGGCACACTCGTTACAGCCAGCTGCGAAGCGCTCCTGCCGTTGTCGTGTTGATCGCGCTCAACATAGTCACGTTCCTTTTTGAGATTTCGGTTGGCGACTTGAACGACCCGGAAATCCTCCATCGAGTTGGCGCACTGGAGGCTTATGCTGTTGTCGCCCAGGGGGAATACTGGCGGCTTTTCACGGCACTCTTTCTTCACGGGGGTTTTACCCATCTGCTTTTCAACGTTTTCGCGCTTTATGTTCTCGGCCCACCGTTGGAACGATCGATAGGAACAATCCGATTCGCCGTCTGCTACTTGGTGTCAGGCCTGGCCTCCAGCGCGGGTGTTGTGGTTTTGACGTTAGTCGGACTCGTGCAAGTCTCCGAGCTCGTTGGTGCGTCCGGTTGCATTATGGGAATCGTCGGCGCCTGGGCGGGATTTTTATTGCGACATCGTCATGCGCCGCACGCAAAACAACGTTTGGGAAACGTTGTAATGATCATAGCGATTCAAATCGCCTTCGACCTTTCGACGCCGCAGGTGAGTATGGCGGCACATCTGTGCGGACTGATTGCCGGCTTCTTTCTCGGTTTGATCCTCGCGTCCCGAAGGTAATGCGCGCATCCCAATGTCCGGTAAAGCCGGTGCTGAGCGAAGTCGAGGGGCATTGTGTCGGAAAAACTTGCTTCTTGAAGCAGCTCTTCATTGAGAAACGCTCTTCGTAACAGAATCTTCGCTTTTCTTCGCTACCTTCTGTGAAAATTTGTCAGTGACCGAAATCATCGATCCCGGCTACAGTAAGGCCGATCGTATGCCGACTTTTCAAACGTATAACGTGACTCCGATTCTTCCGGCGCCCTTGGAGCCGTTGCGCGAGATGAGCTTCAACCTGTGGTGGACGTGGGAACCCGCCGCGCGCCGCCTGTTCCGCCATTTGGATCCTGACCTTTGGAACCGGACAAATCACAATCCGGTCCGAATGCTCCAGCTATCGCGGCAGTCGCGCCTGGAAGAACTCGCACAAGACAAGACTTTCCTGCGTGAACTAAAGCAAGTGTTTGAGGAATTCGAAAAATATCTCGGGCGCCACGACACTTACGGAAAGACGGGCCCTGGAAGCCCCATCAAAAATCCGATCGCATATTTCTCGGCTGAATTTGGTTTTCACGAATCGATCCCAAATTATTCCGGAGGTCTTGGCATACTCGCTGGCGATCATTGCAAGTCGGCGAGTGATCTGGATTTAAAATTTGTCGCGATGGGGCTGCTCTATCGGCATGGCTATTTTCGCCAGCAGATCGACAAGGATGGTGTTCAGGCAGCGATCAACCTGAATCAAAATTTCTATCACCTCCCGATCCGCGAAGCGCTCCGCAGTAATGGGAAACCGCTAATTTCTGTGCCGATTCTGGATCGACAGGTTTTTGCCAGGCTCTGGGAATTGCGCGTTGGACGGGTAAGTCTCTACCTCCTCGACACAGACGTTCCG
>Ga0066388_100002798_pt1 | contig 10909 bp, 6 predicted proteins | sample PanSoiMetaGPlot6_FD_64539 | JGI IMG/M metagenome (GOLD analysis project Ga0066388, IMG submission 64539) | Tropical forest soil microbial communities from Panama analyzed to predict greenhouse gas emissions - Panama Soil - Plot 6 (Hybrid Assembly) | ecosystem: Environmental > Terrestrial > Soil... | reverse complement strand
TAATGACACTGCCGGTGGCAGCCACCCTGTCGGCGCTTAACTATCTCTTGTTGAACAGGGTGTGGCATCTGTGAGGCACCTTTCTGGAAGAGGCAGTCCGGTTATGCATCCTGATTCTTCAAGGCAATTGCGGCGAATGTGCGGGAGGTTGTTATGAAATTCATGGTCGCCTTCAGCAGCCCCAAGCGCAGCGCCCGCACAGTTGAGGTGGCCGCTCAGCACGCAAAGGCTCTAGGAGCTGAGCTGATTCTGCTCAGAATCATTCCCGACCCGGAGAAGGTGGGCGTCGTTGCCCAGCTAATTGCCACGGACAGACCCACCGAAAAGGCTACTGAGCAGGTGGACGAGGTAGCGGCACGCTTGAGGGAGCAGGGTGTGAACGCCAGCGGCTTGGTCAGGGTAGGCGAGGTCGCTCCGGGAATCATCCAGGTTGCCCAGGAGGAGGAGGTCGACCTGCTCTTCGTGGGCACGACCAACATTGAGCGCAATCCGTTCTTCCTGATGCAGAAAGATCCGATTGTGCACTACCTGGTGGATCACTGTCCGATCACGCTTTGCCTGGTTCGCCACGAGGGCACCATAGACTCAGAGTAGCTCGACTCCCTTGAGCGAGCGAATGATGGTCATTGGCGGCAAGCACTCCAGAATCAAACGGCCATATTGCTTGCGTGTCAGGCGGGGATCGAGAATGGCCACAATTCCCCGGTCGCTGCGGGTCCTGATTAGCCTGCCCACACCTTGCTTCAGGCGCATGATTGCATGAGGCAACGCCAGATTGTTGAACCAACTGCTCTGCCCGTCCTCCTTGATCGCTTCGCATTTGGCTTCGTACACTGGATCATCCGGCACCTGGAACGGTATCCGATCGATAATCACGCAGCTAAGCTTGTCCCCTTCAATTGACACGCCTTCCCAGAAGCTTGCTGTTCCAAAGAGCACCGCATATGGTGTGGCCCTGAACCACTCGGTAAGTCTCTTCCGGGGCATCTCCCCCTGGCGCATACAGTCAAAGGGGAGCCTGCCCTTGAGCAGCTCGTAGGCTGTGTTCATAGCCGTGTAGCTGGTGAACAGAACAAACGCTCTGCCCCGGCTCAACCGGAGAATTTGCTCAATCTCCTGGCAAGCCTGGATAAGGTAATCAGGGTGATTGGGCTCGGGCAGAGCCTGTGGCAGGTATAGCAAAGCCTGCTTGGCATAATCAAAAGGGCTGGACACCTTTGACTGAATGACATGATCAGGCGCTCCCACCTGCTGCTTGAAGAAGGCAAAAGGATCCTCGCCGCCGGTAGCCAGCGTCGCCGACATCCAGACGGTAGCCTCCAATCCAGGCTTGTCAAATACCAGCTCCCGCAAAAATGGGGCCACATCCAGCGGTGCAGCCACTACCTCAAACCGGCTGCCGGATGCATCCCCGCGCTCCGCCCAGACCACCCAGTCCCGGTCTGGATGCTCCAGCAGATCAAGGCAGTGAATGTAATTATTGGCCGTCGTCAAAAGCGCCTTAGCCCTCAGCTTAGCTCTGTCGCGTGCCATATCCACATCAAGAATGTGCTCGAACTCTTGCTCTTCCAGCCATTCCTTGAGATTCTGCAGGCAGTTCCTGAGTTCACTGGCATGATCAACGGCATGCCTGATCCGCGTCTTCGGTGATGGATACTGATTCCCCAGGCGATGAAAAAATTCCTGGCCCTCGGACTCCAGATCACGGGTCAGGGCTGGCGGCGCGCTTACTTTCTTCACGGCCTTGGAGCCAAGCATTCTCAGCCCTCGGATGCCGATCGAAGCGCTGAAGGCATCACGGGCGATCTCCGGCAGGTGTTGTGCTTCGTCCACAATTAACAGATCGTAAGCCGGCAATATGTTGCCGTGGGAAGCCGCATCAGCTAGCAACAAGGCATGATTGACCACAAGGATTGTGGCTTTCTCGGCGCGCCGTCTCGCTTCAAAATAGAAGCAGGAGGCGAAGTGCGGACACCGGTTCCGCAAACAGTCGTCCGCATCAGAGTTGATCTCCAGCCACGCTTCCCTGCTCGGAACGAAATCCAGCTCTGACACATCGCCATCAGCGGTTGTACGCAGCCACTCCACCAGACGGGGCTCAATCTCCTGCTCCAGCTCGTGCTCTCTCCAGCGGCGCAGTCCGATGTAATTGCCACGCCCTTTCATGATCGCCGCCTCAATATCAAACGGCAAAATGGCCTGCAGGAGCGGTATGTCCTTGTGAATGTATTGCTCTTGAAGAGCGATAGTGGCGCTCGAGATTACCACCCTTTTCCCGGACAATGCCGCCGGGATAAGCGCTGCCAGGCTCTTCCCGGTGCCGGTTCCGGCCTCGAATATACCGGCCTCTTTCCGGGCAAAGGTACGCTGTATGGCAAAAGCCAGCTCCAACTGCTGCGGCCGCTGCTCATAGGACTCCAGGCGCTCTGCGAGTCGCGTGAAGACGTCCTCAACACTCAGTTGGCTTCTATCAACCAGCAAATACAATTACTGCAACTGGGCAGCACCAGAGGCAATCTGACTGGATTGCGGGTGATATTCCGGAAGCGTGATCTTTTGTCCAAGGTTTAGCACATTCGCACTGCGCATCCCGTTGGCCTTGCAAATCTCGTCCAACAGCCGTGGACTCACCCGCTTGTATGCCCGCAAGGCGATCGCAGCCAGAGTGTCTCCAGTCTTCACCTCATAGCTGGCGTACAGCGGAGTGATCACCTCACCGCTACTGACAACCGGGCTGCGCGTGGAAGCCTGCCCGCGTTCCGAGGCAATCTGTGCGTTCACGCCGAAAGTACCGTGCGCCCCCGCCACCACGATCTTCTTGGCTCCGTCAGCGCTTGCCGTGGCACTGGCTCCGTGGCTGAACAACGAGTAGCCCCAGATTCCCACCAGCGAGACGACTGCACCAGCCATGAAGCCAAGCGTAAGGTAGAAGCTCGGGGAGCGCTTCGATGGGGCAAGGAAATCATGGTTGACACCCGGCCAGAGCGCCTCAAGCTCCGCTGTCTTGGCCTGTAAAGCATCATCACGCCGGGTGGCCGGGTTCAAGCCTCTGGCAGCCGTGGAGGGCGCGTAGGATTCTCGGGCTGCTGAATATGACTCGCGAATGAATTCGGGCAAGGAATCGAACTCCAATCTTTCCCGCTCGCAATTTAGCACTGCTCTGCTCTCCTGTGAACCGCCCGGGGTGCGAACTGGCCTCACGCTTACAGAGCCCCGGCTCTAGCCAACAAATCCGCCAACAGAGCATATTATCGGAATTGTCACTAGAAAGTCAAACTACTTAATCAGGAGCTAATTTTGCCGCCAGGACATCAATCCCAGCGATGAGCGTTCACGGAGGGGCTAGTGCTGATTGGCAAAGACCGAGGATCCAAGCCGGTCACATTAATTAACTGACAACTGCTTGGGAGCTTACACCGACCACGTTAAGCACAGGCCAGGTGTCATTCCAGCGCTCAACTGAAACGACGATGATCAGGCGCAGTTGTGCGGTCGGACGATCATGACAACCGCCTCATCATGGTTGACAACCAGCGACTGTTACCGCTGACCAGGAATCGCTTGCATAGCTTTTGGACATACAAAAGCAGGCAGCGCTGACCTTATCGTGCACTTTCAGTTTAGCCAAGGTTAAGATGAAGCCGGAGCTCTTCTTGATTAGGGAAGCAGATCTTAGATTTCAACTTTCCCATAAAGACACAGCAAACGCCCCTGAAAAGTGATCAGGCTTGTCCGCCCGGGCGATTCGATCGGTTACTGGGCTTTAACTTGGCATGGCGCCAGGCTAGTTGGCGGTTTTGACCTGATTAGTGGTAGCATCTGTGGTGGCGGGCTGCTGTGCCGGCGCTGTCGATGGAGCTCGCACCGCTTTCAGCGACTGACCCGTGCCAGCAACCACAAGCGTTGCCTGATCAGGCTTAAACGTGGTCCTGATCAACTTGTTCACCGACTCCAGGCTCGCGCCCCTGACATTGGACAGAACTCGGGACAGATATGGGGGCTCGCCACCCAACAATGCAGCCTCCAGATTATCCTGAGCGGCCAATGACAGGTTTGACTGGGTTCGCACCGGGATCGCCCCGAGAAGATATCGCTTGGACTCAGCCAGCTCTTCGGATGTCAGCCCTGCCTTAGCAAACTTCTTGACCTCGCTCTGCAAAGCCTGACTGACACGCGATATCGTATCCGGTTCCAGATTCAGGGTCAGCGACCAGGTCATCGCATTGGCTAGTGGCTCCAGCTTGGATTCGGTATCTTCGACGCTCACCGCCGAGGCCAGGGTCGGCTCGGCACCCAAACGCTGACCCAGACGGGACAACATGGGGTGATTTGTTAAGGCACAATCCGCCAGGAGAAGCTGAGCGTATTCCTGGTGGTTTCTGGAGACTGGAATCAGTTGTCCCAGACTGACGATGCTCTGCGATTTATCCTTAGTCGGTACAGAGGTCCTCACGACTCTTTTGCCGCTGGCTTGAACGGGCGGGAAGTGGCGCTGCCCACGGCCAGACCAGGAGGCAAAAGCCTTCTCGGTGAGCTGCAGCGCTTGCTCGTTGGTGACATCGCCGGCAATGACTAGGAATGTCGAGCCGGGCACAAGGTATTGCTTCTGGAAGTTTTGAACATCAGCCGGCTTGAGGTTGCCGATAGACTTCATACGCTCACCTGGATCTCCAGGTAAATAAGGAGAGCCGGATGCCAGAAGGCTCCTGAGCAGTGCACGATCGACACGGGCAGGCAGAGTATCCTCCTGGCGTTTGACCGCTGAGATCGCTTCCTGCTTGGCCCTTTCCACGTCCGCATCTGCCAAGAGTGGAGAAGACAGGACATCGGCAATTATCGAAAGCTGGTTGCTGAGATCGCGCGACAGGCACTTTGTCTGAAAGCCAATTGTCTCCAGGCCGCCCTCGAATTTCAGCATCGCATTTGGTGGCAGCCCGCTGTCTTCCTGCAAGGACTGTATCTGAGCCCGACTGCGCTTATCCGAGCCGGCGTTGAGCGTCATTGCCGTGACAGCCGAAATTCCCCTCTTGCCCGCTGGATCAAAGGCATCGCCAGCCTTGATGGCGCCGCGGATCTCCAGGACCGGACTCAAATGGCTCTCGAACACCACCAAGGTCATGCCGTTCTTCAGGACACGCTGATAAACTCTGCGTGTTGTGTCCGTGTAGATCAGCTTGCCGGTGCTAGCGCCCGGTGCCATCGCACCAGCAACAGCTCTGGCCGTTTCAGCGGTCTTGCCATTTGGCTGCTTCTCTTGCGAACCCGCATCCGCTTCCCCGGTCGCGGGCTTCTCAGCCGGTGCGGCTCCGGGCTCGCGATTAGGCGCAGCCAAAGTCTCGGCCAGGGACGAGCCGGGGGCAAGCGCCTTATCATCGCGCTTATAGCCGGTCATCCGCACGTGTTCCACCTGCTTGGAATGCGGATTCTTTTGCGGCTCCCTGGCCGGCGCTTGCTCAGAACCAGGCGACGGCTTTTGGGCCGGCACCTTGGGCGCGTTCGGACTGGACAGCCAACCAATGACCCGATTATCGGGATTGAAGTAACGTCTGGCCACCCGCTGCAGATCGGCAACACTGACGGTCCGCAAGTGTTCCGGCCAGGTGTAGGCGCTCTGCCAACCAACCAGGGTGTCGTAAAAACCCAGATGAAATGCCGCCCGATAGGGACCGTCCCGTTCACTGAAGAAGGCAAACTCAGCTTGATTTCTCGCTCGCTTCAAGTCGGCTTCCGGGACCGGCTTTTCCCGGAGTTGACTGAGCGCCTGATCAAGGGCCGGAAGCACCTGCTGCTGCCCGTTGCCTGGAGCTGCGGCACAGGTAATCGTGAACAGCCCGGGGTCTTCCTTAGCCTCAAAACGGGATGACGCGGACGAGCAGATCTTTTGATCCAAAAGAGCGGTCTTGAGTCGCCCGGAGTAAGCGGCATTGAGCAGTTTCTCCAGAACAGCCAGCACCGGGGCGTCCGGGTCATGAAGAGCCGGTGCGTGGTAGGCAACCTGGAGAACCTCTTGCTTGCCCGAATACTTGACCGTGACGCGGCGCTCGCCCTTTTGCGCCGGCTCAACTGCAGTGACGGCTGCCACCGGGCTTTGCGGCCTGGCAATCGAGCTAAAGTACTTCTTAACCAGCCCGAGAGCAGCCTCCCGCTTCACGTCACCGACGATGACCAGGATGGCGTTATCGGGACGGAAGTAGCGCTCATAGAACGATCGGCACTGGGAAGCAGTGAGGTTCTCCACGTCATTTCTCCAGCCCATTGTCGGATTGTGATAAGGGTGCTGCTGGTAGGCTGCAGCCCTCACCTCGCGCGACAGTCCGTCAACCGGATCCTTAGCCTCCGCCTCAAACTCATTCTGAATGTTCGTGATCTCGCCCTGAACATCTGCGTCCGCGAACGTCGCCCCGCACATGCGCTCGGACTCGACCTTCATGGCTAGCTCAAGCTTGCTTCCCGGCAGGATCTCAAAGAAGGTGGTAAAGTCATCGCTGGTGTAGCCATTGAATTGCCCACCAGCTCTGGCAATCGTGGCACTCATCTCACCCTTGCGGAAACTGCCCACATTTCGGAAGAGCAAGTGTTCAACCAGGTGGCTCAGCCCGGTCGTCCCCATTGTCTCGTTGCGAGCGCCAACCCGGTACCAGACCATCGAGGAGACGACCGGAAAGGAGTGATCCTCCAGGACCACGACCTTCAGCCCATTGGTCAGCACCACCTGCTCCGGCTGCGATGCCGATGACGTACGTGCCGCCGCCACAGCATCCGGGCGCAGGCTGAACCAGGAGGAAAATTGCCAGAGCAGAGCCAGAATGAGCATCCAGCCAGCCCTGAGCCTGAAGGGAGCTTTGCTTCGCGCAACCATGATTTACCGGGCAGGAGGCACCCTGAGTCTGGCATCAGCTTGCGCCGCCAGCCACAAACAGCCAGAGTTATACCATACAGTCTTATAGTGTTTTATTGAAGCTGTTGGCCATTTATTGATAAAATTTCTCAACTGGTAGGCTCGGAGGTCCATTATGCCAGCTCCCGTGAGCGCTCGCATCGAACCAGGAGCGAGTCTTATTGCGGCCAATAGGAAGATTGCGCTAGCCGGGAACCCAAATGTGGGTAAATCGGTGGTCTTCAATGCGCTCACCGGCGCCAATGCCGACGTCTCCAATTATCCGGGCACAACAATTGATGTCTCCCGCGGCAAGCTGGGCAACGACGACCTGATGGATACACCGGGCGTCTACGGGGTCTCCAGCTTTAACGACGAAGAGCGGGTAGCCCGCTCGGGCATCCTCAGTGCCAACCTGGTCGTCAACGTTGTCTCCGCGCTCAGCCTCGACCGGGATCTATTTCTCACGCTTCAGCTGATCGACATGGCTAAGCCGCTCATAGTGGTGATAAATCAGTGCGACGAGGCAGAGGAGCGCGGCATCAGGATTGACACCAGGCTGCTTTCAGAACTGCTGGGTGTCCCCGTTTTGACCTCCGTCGCGGTGCGCAACGTAGGAATTGACCAGATAAGAAACAGCCTGGGCAGCGCCTGCCTGGGAAAGGTCAGCGAGCCGGTGCGGGAGCTGCTCGCACCGTTAATTGCAGGTGGGATTGCTCAATCGCTGGCGCTGCTTGTTCTGGAAGGCGATGAGCCGAGCAGCACCAGTTGCGCTGTACCACCGCAGGACTGGCGAACAGTAATCTACCGCAGCCGCCGCCAGACAGTTAATCAGATTGCCGCCCAGGTGGTCAGGCAGGACAGTAAGTACCAGAGTCTGGGCCTGAAGCTGGGGCATGCTCTTCTTCACCCGGTCTACGGGCTCATGGTCGCAGTTGCCGTTTGCTACCTGATTTTCTATCAGTTGCTCGGTGTCCTGATCGCCGGCAACCTGGTCGACCTGACCGAGAAGAGGATAATGCGGACATATTACGAGCCGTTTGTCCGCAGGGCGGTAGCGACGGTCTTCCCGGCACAGGTCACGGTTGGGGATAGGCAATTTGATTTTGCCGGCGGAACGCTGACCTCTCCAGCAGAAGCAGCCAGCTTGGACCAGGCGATCGCCAGATCCGGGCCTGAATGCGTCCAGTACAACTTCTGGCCCAAGCCCGGCTTTTTGAGCCTGATTGGCCAGGCCATCGCCGGCGAGTACGGCGTTCTGACGCTGACAGTGACCTATCTGCTCGGGCTTCTGATGCCGCTGGTTATAGGCTTCTACCTTGGCCTGTCGATCCTGGAGGATTCCGGTTATCTGCCGCGACTGGCGGTGCTTGTGGACAGGTTGCTGAGCAAGATTGGGCTCAACGGACGAGCGATTATTCCCTTAATTCTCGGCTTGGGCTGCGTAACGATGGCAACCATCACCACCAGGTTGCTCACAACCAGGCGGGAAAAGCTGATCGCCACAGCTTTGCTCGGTGTGGCCATACCGTGTTCTGCCCAGCTTGGTGTCGTCTCCGGAACGCTGGCACGAGCTGGCGGGCTTTTGTCCTGGGCCGTCTACGGGACGATTGTCGGGGGCATCCTGGCGTTGACCGGCTGGCTGCTGAACATGGTTCTGCCCGGCAAGTCAGGAGCATTGATGATCGACCTGCCACCGATGCGTACCCCGCGGCTCAGCAACGTGCTCAAGAAAACCTGGAAAAAGTCCTACAACTTCCTGCAGGAATCAATCCCCATGTTTGCCCTGGCCGGGTTGGTAGTAACTCTTGCCCAAGTTTCCGGACTGCTCGACAGGATCATCGGCATCCTGCAGCCTGTCACAGTGGCATGGCTACAGCTGCCCAATGATCCGCGGATCGCCACCACGTTTATCCTCGGCATAGTGCGCCGTGACTTCGCAGCCTTCGGTCTGACGGACGTGGCCATGAACGCTGTCCAGGCCGTAACCGCAATGGTCGTAATTACACTCTTCGTGCCCTGTATAGCCACCGTGGGCGTGATGATCAAAGAGCGGGGCATCAAGGTAGCGCTCACCATCTGGCTGGGATCCTGGCTGTGCGCCTTTCTAATCGGTGGCCTGCTGGCCAAGGTGTTGCCGCCCCTGTTCAAGCTCGTCGGGGTTTAAGCGTGTCAACCGGAAAACCGGGTGAGAGCGGCAACCACAGCCATGCTACTATAATCATGGCCGTGGAGGGCAAATCGCCAGCCATGCTTTGCCAGGCGTAGCCAAGTGGTTAAGGCCCCGGATTGTGGTTCCGGTATTCGTGGGTTCGAGTCCCATCGCTTGGCCCATTTATTGTTAAGACCCGAGTCTTGTACTTTGTCTGGTTTACCGGTTGGCTATCACACCGGAGCCTGCCTCTAACGGCCTCGTTTGTCCCCACTGCGCGCACCAAAACCGGCCATGTGGGCCCGGAGACAGTCTAAAAGGGAGAAGCAGCTGGCTCAGAGCACGCTTCAGTGACCTGAGCTCTTTGTAGGACGGCGCTGTGTTTGCGGCCAGATCTCGAACTTATGGTCGTAAAGCGTCTGGATAGTCGCTGCATCTCGCTTGGTCAAGGCGACTGCTGATTGCTCATTTGCGGCACTGTAATTGAACATGATATCTTCAGCCCTCCGGCTGTGACCACGCAGACCCAGGGCATGACCAATTTCATGGAGGCAATTGCTGTGCAGACTCTCGTCGCTAACGACCCGGTAATTCATAGACTTACATGCCATAACAATGTCTGCATGATGAACACCATCATCATAAACATCCTGTGAAGCGTGTCCGGCCTCATCAGCTGCTGCGAACTTGGACCGATCGCTGGTCCAGGAGCAAGAGATATCGCATCCATTTTTGCTCGGCACGAACATGATGCTAACTTTGCCGTTGGATGCCTCTGCCCATTCCGTGAAGCTCTTTTTCATGATCGCGATAAATTCCTTACGAAAACCGGGCACGCCGGCACCATCGTCTATAAACACCTTCAGCGGCATTCTTTCTTTGGCCCAGCAAAACACTCCTTTTGGAATGACATCAGCAAAATAGTCTGCCGCGTCGCTGCCCATCGGCACCAATTTCCGGCGCTTCAACTCTCCTTCGACATCCTTTAAGGCCTCAATATAGGCTTGACGCCCACGGCCCTGCGGAGTCAAAGCGAGATACTTGCGATAAGCTTGGGCAGACTTCTCCAGTTCGCCGTGCAACTGGTAGGCCGGAGCCGCTGTCTGCCAGGCACTGGCATCATCCGGATTCAGTGCCAGCGCCTTCTGACATTCGCTGATGCACTGCGCGTACTTGTTCAAATGCAAATACATTGAGGCCAGGTTGGTGTGCAACTCCGGGCACTTAGGGGCAAGAAGTGATGCCGCTTCAAAGCCCCGAGCAGCAGCTTGGAAGTCGCCGCTGGCTGCACATTTCTCGGCCTTTTCTGCCAGCTCGACCACCTGCAAAGACACGACGGTCTTGCCAACCCGGTAAATTGCCTCGTCAGCCAACGATTGTTGGGCAAGACATCCCAATGCCAGCGCGATACTGCAAACAAGAGTCCGAAAAGTCATACATCAACCGTAGTCAGCTTAGAATGCTTTATCAGGTTAGCACCAAGTAATTCCTGATAGCCATATGAGGGCGGTGCGAGACGATGCAGCTCGTGCGCGGCGCGCGTCACTCTCCCAGGATGAAGCAAGACCACTGTGGCAATCGATCCTGATGAACCCTGACCTGAAGGTGCCTGCCCAATCCCCCATGCAGCCGCAAGACATTAGCAACTGGACAAGCGGTGGTATGCGCGGCGATTCTTGTCTCTCCGCCTTTGCAGGGAAAGAGTATGTAGCCGCCATGCCATGAGTCCCTGTGGGGCCAATTAATTTGATCTCTGTTGGATCGCGTTTCATCGGAATCTGACAGGTACGGAGTACCTTTGCTCACAGCGCGCCTCGTGCGGAACGAGGCAGGCATTGGGACTACGGTACTCGCCTTGGCAATGGCTGCCTCTGAGTTTT
>Ga0066388_100002797_pt1 | contig 10909 bp, 9 predicted proteins | sample PanSoiMetaGPlot6_FD_64539 | JGI IMG/M metagenome (GOLD analysis project Ga0066388, IMG submission 64539) | Tropical forest soil microbial communities from Panama analyzed to predict greenhouse gas emissions - Panama Soil - Plot 6 (Hybrid Assembly) | ecosystem: Environmental > Terrestrial > Soil... | reverse complement strand
GGCGACCATACCAGCGCTAGCAAGGCCAGCACCCATGCCGCAGGACATAAAGATGTCGCAAAAGGACAGTCGCCACGACACGAACCAATCATTGTTGATGCAAGCGTGCCGATTCCCCGCGAACTATTCAACGAGCTAGGCACTCCGCCTACGGTAAAGGTACCGGACACGACCAAGCGCAAATAGCTGCAACTGCACAAATAGGCTTTCGCAACATGGGTCCGCCCCCTGGTCCGATAAGCCAGTGTGAGGTTTCTCGCGGCGAGAAAGACGGGTTTGTCCGCCGAGCCGAACCTGGTTGAGCCAGCCCGTATACGACTTGGAAACAAATGTCGTGTAATTTGTTATGCCCTGTGACGCAGTGACCAACCACCGGAGACATTTAGCAATGGGCGATTATGAAGCATGTACTCGACCGCTTGACCAAGCGAAAACCACCGAGTCTGGGGACACGAGCAACATAAATACCGTCGCCTTGGAGCCGCAGCATACTTGTTCCGATGCAAACCAGCTCCGACAGAGCCGGACGGCAAATTGCGTCGACCAATGCTTGCGCAGCCAGGAGATCACCCTAGACAACGAAGGGCACATCACGTCTGTCGAATACCCCAACGGGGTAAAGTATGAGTACAAGAACCTCGATGACAAAGGTCAACCTACCTGTATAAAGATCACGAAGGCCGGCGACAACGACTACGGCGAATGGAAGAAGGAGAAAGACGGTCTCTGGCGGGGATACGATAATGGCAAACCTTCTATGGAAGTAATTGTCGGAGAGTGGCAAGTCAATGAGAAAGGCGAGCTGAGCCATACGGGCCATCAGGACATGCGTCCGGTGCAGGCAGAAAAATCCGCACCCCGTGGCGCAAGCGAAAAGGTCGAGCGGGCGGCCGACGGCAGAGTAACCGAAGTGACGAACGCCAACGGCGAGACGACACACTTCAAATATGATGATGCACATGGCAGACTGACTGAAGTGAAGCTGCCGGGCGGCACGGTGTTGACCACGACCGATGGATCAAACTGGAAGGACTCTGTCACTGGAAAGACATCGCAGCTCAACATCGAGGTCAAAGATAACGGTACGTACAGCCTTGAACGGGGCGGCAAAAAGGCAGTCTTGCTTCCCAATGGCAACTCTGTTCGTATGGACGTTGGCACCGCCGACCGCGTGACCTCAGTTACGAAAGCAGATGGCCAAGCTACCTCGTTCAAGTACTCGCCCGATGGCAAACTCTCGGAAGTAAGGCTGCCTGACGGCACCGTTTTGAGCACAACCGACGGCAAGACCTGGACAAACTCCGTAACTGGCAAGTCACCAGATCTCAAGGTCGAGGTCCAGGGCGACGGCACATACAGTCGCGAGCAAGGCGGCAAAAAGGTGATCGTGCATCCTGACGGCAGCGAAGTGCGGTTGGACGTTCCATCCGCTGCTCCTGAGCGGGTGACGTCCGTTGTCTATCCTGACGGACGAACCTCGGAATTCAAGTATGGTCCAGACGGCAAGCTCAATGAGGTGAAGCTACCCGGTGGTAGGGTCTTGACCACAACCGACGGCAAGAGTTGGCATGACTCTCAAGGCGGCGCAACCTCGGAGATGGGGATAGAGGTTAAGAAAGATGGCACCTACAGCATTGAACGCGACGGCAAGCGAGAATTCTTGCATCCGGATGGAACCTTCACTACTGAAACCACCCTCGCAGATGGGACTCGCATACTCGAGAACAAGGACAGAACACAAACGTCGTACAACCCCGATGGCACTTACAGCATTGCCGCCGGTGTCACCACCCAATACTTCGATGCCAAAGGCAACCTGACCGGAGAGGTCACGTACGATGACGTGCGCCACGTACTCATTCACACGAACGCAATTGGTCGTATTGAAAAAACAGTCGGTGGGGTTGCCTGGTCGGACCCGCTAGAACGGGAGTTTAAGTACGATGACAAAGGTCTTGCCGAAGTGAAAGGAGCCTTAGGGACATGGAGGCGCATGGAAGGTCCAGCCGGCAAACAATACTGGCAGAACCAAGAGAAACCAGACCTGAGGTGGAATGGAAAAATGAGCGTGGACCAGCACGGAGACTTGCATTACACACCGGACGATCCTAACGCACCAGCCTGGACTTTCAAGAGTGACGGACGTAGTGTTCCTGCTTCAGGCGGCGACCATACCAGCGCTAGCAAGGCCAGCACCCATGCCGCAGGACATAAAGATGTCGCAAAAGGACAGTCGCCACGACACGAGCCAGTCAGTGTTGATGCAAGCGTGCCGATTCCCCGCAAACTATTCGACGAGCTAGGCACTCCGCCTACGGTAAAGGTACCGGACACCGTCAAGCGCAAATAGTCCGGAATCTACTTCGGTTCAATGAAAGAAATGGAAGTCTGAACCACGGGTTCGGGTCCGACCGATGCACCCTGATTGCGACACTACTTGCAGTGGCATCGTCCGCTCGAAAAACTGTCAGACTTCTCACGCCCGTCGGGCGAGTCGTCTGGCTTGTAATTGAGCAATTTGTTTATCGAGTTCTTTATCCTCGGGTGCTTCGCTGCGGAATCGCTCGATGACAGCATTTTGACGGGCGGCTGGCAAGCGCCGCAGCATGGCCATGAACGCAGCCCTCGTCCGTTCCTGCTCAATCGGGTCAGCATCCGCGCCCTGCTTTTGCCATTTTTTCTCCACGTCAACCATCAACCTGCCTATCTCGCTATCGTAATCAGTAGATGGTGCGTCGTTGCCCTGCACCTTCTGATTCGTTTCCAGCCTCAGAAGCTCGAGCTCTTTGATGGTGTCCACGTTGTTTATCGCTCTCCCGTTTTCTACCTCTTTGCGCAGCTCACCAACTACTGCTGGAGAGGCAGTCGGATTGCGCATAGACATGTACAAGTCGTGCAAACTGATGGAGCGCTTACCGGCATGGTCGTTGGCAGCGCCCCATTGCCCATCGACAGCGACCCGCACGGGCGGTCCGGCATCGTAGCCGGTAATTGTGACAAGGTGCGTGCCTCCCGAGCCACCGGCGGCTCCGCCACCGGAATCCGTCCAGAATGGCTCGCAGGTAGTATCGACGTTGACTAGAACTGGCAGTTGTCCCTTCGAGACAGCATCCGCCAGCTTCGCCTCGAACGCCGCTTCCGAATCGATAACCGTAACACCTCTTCCGTCGCCAATGAGGTTTTCCTTGTGGTTGAAGAGCACATCTTCATACCTGGGCTCTCCAGTGATTGCGTTGCTGACGTCGACGATCTGATCGGCGCGCAGGAATGGCGCTCTGGCCGGTGCCCCGTCAGGACCGATTACCTCTTGCGGCGGACTTTTCGCAAAATTGATCAATCGCTCGCCGGTGTCTTCCGGATATCCCTTCACTAGCTGGCCTGTCGCGTCAGTGTCGCCCGGTCGATACTGCTCGTAGCGAACTGCGCCTGCGAATTTGGTGGATTGCGCCCAGGCCACATTGGCGGCAGTGATCTGAAAAAGCTGACTGGCGTAACTCCGATATCCATCCGGTGGAGGATTAATGCCGGCCTGCAAGTCAGGCTTGAGATTGTTGGGGCTGATCTCTACCTCAGTGCCATCGGATGCTCTGTACTTGCCTGTCGTTGCAACATCTGCAACAAGTCTGGCTGCTTCCAAGGGCTGGCGTTTATAGGTACGCGACTCTACGGTGGCGACGTTGCAGGTTTTGTGCTCACCCTGGTCGATACACGACGGCGTGGCGATCTGGCGCATGACTTGCTGTGCCAAAATTACGCGGTCAGCCTCTGTGGTTGGCTGATCACCCTGGTGCTCGAGCAAGCGCTCGATCTGTTGGTAAACCATCCCTCCTTCCAGTGAGCCGAGATCCTTGCCCTCCAGCGTCTTCTCGTAGCGCAGCATGTCGGCCCGAAATTGCGCCAACTGCGCTGGATCCTTGATTTTCTGCTCGGCAAGGTCCATCAAGTGTTGAGACCCAACCGGACGGGTGTCCACATTCAAGAGTCCGATGATTGGTCTTTCTCTCAAATACGGGTGATCATCGATACTGTCGGCCAGGCGATAACGCCCGTCCTTCTCCTTGACCAGAACGAAGTTTTCCTCCGGACGCTTGCTGCCACCATACTCTTCGTAATCGCCATGCCGATCGGATTTCCTGAGCACATACTTCCCCGTTACGGTATCTTCGACTTTGTCTCTGCCGTCTGCCCAAACTGTGTGTTTGGTCACACCATCTAGCGTGACAAGTCCACCATCACTGGTGTGTCCCGGTAGCTTGAGCTTGGCCGGCAACGGATCACCCTTTTTCAGATGGTTGAGCTCGCGAATCTCCTTGACATATTTGGCTATGTCGTCCTTCGAAGCATCTTCGCCGACCTGAGCCTTAGCCAACTTCTCAAGAGTATCTCCATGATTAGGGTAGACCGTGGCGGGCTCGATATTTTTGGCAATACCTTCACCCTTGTAACTCGACAAATCGCGCTGGCCGGCGCCTGCATCCGCCGGCTTGGGCGGCGCATCAGTTGCACTGGGGGGAGCTTGCGGTAAGGTCAGGGCTGCCGGTTCATTGATCTCAACCTTGCCAAACTGACGCGATATGCCGGTCGGCCCTCCGCGCTTGACTGCAGCCGCTTTCTCCTTCACGCGTCCCGTCCATTCCGAGTTGGCTTCGGCCGCTTCGGTGGACAGTCCAGCTTCTTGCTCTTCCGACTGAGAAGCCTCTTGCTGTTCTAGATTTTGTTGTACATCATCGGTCATTGTGCACATGCCTCAAAACAACTACTTCCATTCAATCGATGTCAGACAATCAGCAAAGCGCGAGAAGTAGATCAAGTAGCGGTTTATAGGGGCCTGGAAAAATATCTCCTGCACAAATCGCCCACTGCCGTCAGCATCGAGATGAACAGTGCAATTGCGCTCCCCAAATGGATCGTAAGTGCCCTCGAGAACTAGAATCGGCATTCCGAAAATCATCTCAGTTCGGGCCCCCGCAATTGAAAACACCCGGGAATTAGATTTGTCGCCAAACAAGTCGGTCAGCCTGGCAAGCTCGTCCTCCGAGAGAACATGGACGGGGGGCTCCAGCGTCTTGCGGAATTGGTTAGCTGTAGGCTCGTTTACACAGTATCCACGATAGAAAAAGCAGATCCTGACGTCAGGATCGTCCGCAAAACAAAAAGTCCTAAGGGAGCTGTTCCCTTCGACGTTCTCCTGCCGCGAGCTCTCCACAAAACCGTCCGGAAGCCTGATTTTCCTTATCTGTCCAATGTCTTCAACAATGTTGGTGGTGGTCTGCATGTTCATCATTCGGACGGCTTTACCTGGAATTTCACTTCCATTTTATTGAGTGCATCGAGTCCTCAGCGGCTTGAGCGTATTTCGAGTACACGGCTTCAGGAGCCTGGTAGTAGATCTCTTGCACGACTCGGCCATCGCCGCTGGCGTCGACAAAGATTTCGGAGGTATTTTCCTGAATTCCCGGATAACGGCCTTCGACAATAAGAACTCGTTTGCCATTGCGCTCTTCGGTGCGCGCAGATTTACGGGTAAAGTCCTCAGGTTTAGCCTTGTCCCGCAGCACTTCACTCAACGACTTCAGCTCTTCAGGACTCAGATCATGGGGTGGTTTGGACAAAACGTCATGAAACTTCTGTCCTCCCTCCTGACTGATGGGCAGTCCGCGATAGTAGAAGCAGAGCATGGCATTCGGATCATCGGGGGGATGAATTTCGCGGAACGACCGGGTGCCGATGCCGCCGCTGAACCTGTACGGTGCACCTTCAATCCAGCCCTTCGGCAAGCTCATCTCGGCTATTTGCCCGTGACCCTTTACTTCTGGGTGCGGATTCGGTCCTTCCGACGGCGCATCTCCAAGTGTGAGCTGCGCCCGTAAGCGATCGATCTCCGTCTGCAGTGCCCGTCGCGATTCGTCATTGCTCTCTGCTTGCTCAACCTCAGCAGACTTCGTTGATTTTGCCGGTTCGGGCATATCGCCTGGTCCCATTATTCTTACTCCTTCACCACTAAGTGCAACTCGCTTGGTAAGCGTAACCTATTTGCAAATGATTGAGTGATGCGCCTCCGCGGCACCGCGATCATTCTCGCCCCTTCAGATTCCTGCGACTCCGATGTCCGAACCCGTCAGCGGATCCACCACAGTCCTTGTCTTGGGCGGCCGGTAGGAGATCCACAACGAGAAGACAAGAATACATACGGAGATCAATCCCCATATCACTGACCAAACTATCCCGGGCACGCCGGTGATATCGGCCATGCTCTCGGCGTCCGATTTGTTGCCGCCCTGCGCGGCCACCATGAAAAGGACCTCGAGGTCGACTATGGCGTTAACGGTGGTCTGCACGGCCAGCATGAGCAAGAACATGTGACAGACCATGTCGGATGCCCTCCTGGCAATAAAGAGGATGGCCACCCCGATTAGACCCATGGCCAGAACGCTGAAGAAACCACCGCCGCCGTAAAAGATCGTAAGAGCAAGGATGACCGACCCGATCGATTGGAGAATAAACCGCGCCTCATGAGGCTTTCGCCCCCACCAGATGAGCAATCCGCCGAACATCGAGGCGCCCAGATAGCCTGCCATGATCACGATCGGTCTGATCCCCCCGAGGCTAAGGGTGAGTCCCGACTCGTCAGGAGCAATCGATATCGAGGCGACGTTTCCGCCCGTGAGCCTGGCAGCCAGTGCATGACACGCCTCGTGGATGGTTGTGACGAACAGCTTGAACGGATAGAACAGCAGGCTCACATAGGGCATCTCCCAGCACACCAGGCTGACTATAAGTATTACCAACATTAGCTGCACGGTACGCTCAGTCCGCACCGCGTGCCAGAGATCAGACAGCACCAGTTTTGCGTGGGAAGCCGCGATATTTTGTATTTGCATTGGAAAGCTCCATGCTCAAGCGCTCATGTTATGCCCGCTGGGCACATTTGGCAAACCGATCATGCCCCCTCACCCGGGCGGGGGGATTCTTCCAGTCTGACCGCACGCAAAGCAGGTCTGGCTTTGCCACTCACCACTCTTCGTGAATGCGCTCATAATCGTTCTTGACCCAGCTATATCCCGGGTTCACATCAGGCGAGGCAATATAATCGCCCTCAAAGTTAACGACCTTGCGCTGGGACTGGCTCGGGAACGTCAGTCCGGGGTTGCCATTCAAACCCTCGACCGCTTCGATGAGACCATCCTGGAATTCCGCGCCACCGGACGCTCTCATAATCTCAGCTCGGATTGTGCGGTCCCTGGTCACCGTCACCCTGACCGTAGCCTCTCCCGGAGTTCGAGCCCTCTCACTCCAGCGATGATAGATGGCAGCCGATAACTGTTTGTGCCACCGCTCCCAGGCCAGAAGCAGCTCCTTAGAGCCACGTTCGGCACCGAGGTCAAAGTTTTTCGGGGGAGGCGCCTTGAACTCATCTGCCTTCACGACGCCGAGTTTGAAATCATCATTCTGGGCGCGCCCACTAAGCGGCGGCGCAAACGACGCCGTATCCACCATCGCCCTGCCGCCCAGCGGATTAAACCCACCGGCTGGACGGGCTATGCGTGTGGCCGGCTCGGGTGCTGCGGTCGGTCCCGATGGCGGCGCCGTAGTTGGGCGCCTGATGCGCAGCAACTCATCCTCAACGGTAACGTGTCCTTGTAGCGTCTCGGCCCGTACTGATATGGTCGTGAGGATCATCAAGCACATTAGAATGAGCAGTGGTCTGTTCATATCCGTCAATATCCGCCGAATAACAGGCCAGCCATGCCACCAAATATGGCGCCCTTCAGGGCACCACTTTTGACACCGCCTCCGGTCCCACGTCCCATGAAGCCCCCAATTGCTGCGCCGGCAAGACCACCGATGACAGCGCGCTTGATACGAGTCCCGGAGTAGCTCACTCGCGGCCCGTACCCGCCATACTCCGTCACGCTGCTGTATCCCATGCCCGGCAATAGCCCAGACATCATGCCGCCGATACCGCCGCCACCATGGCGATGGTATGGTCCGTCGTAGCTGGACCCGCTGTCGACGTTCTCAAACGGTGTAATTTGTCCGGGCGGTGTGTTGTCCTGAGGACTGTTAGCAACTTGGGAACCGCGATCGTCCTTATCAAGATCGGCAAGTGTGTTTCGATACAGTGGATTGGACGGGTCGATGCTCATCGCCTGCTGCAGGTGGTCTCTTGCTCGACCGTTGTCCCCTTTACCGCGCCACGCTTGAGCCAACGCATATTGAACCTCGGCATCGCCGGGGGCTTCTCTGGCCACGATGTCGAGATTTCTGATTGCCTCATCGTAGTTCTTGTTGCGATAAGCACTGGCCGCATTGTCAGCGAGCTTCTTCAATTCGGTCTTGCGCTGCTCCTTCTGAGCAAGAGCCCGTTGCCCGGCTTGAGCGCGAGCCGCTGTATCCCGCCTGTCCTGTATTTGCCGCTCGAGCGCTGCGACCGCCTGCTGGATCTCTGTATCACTGGGATTAGCTGTGCGGGCTTTCTTGTAATAACCTAGTGCCCCATCGAGATCGCCCTTTGATTCAGCGATTGCCCCCAAGTTGTAATTCGCGTCACCGTTATTCGGGTCGGCAGCCAGCACCTTGCGAAATAGCTTCTCGGCCTCCACGGTGTTGCCCTCGCTGTACTTTTGCACCGCCTGGCGCAAAAGCTCCTTGGCACCGTTGGCCGACCTGGAGACAGGCTCAACCCGGGCAGGCGCTTGTGCATCGTCGCCGCCGAAGTCGGCGATTGCTCGATCGTCGGGCGCCGGTTCAGCCTCGGGACGTTCGAGCTGGGGTGCAATCGGAGGCAGGAGCAGTGACGACTTTTGGTCGCCCAGGAGTCTGCCTATTGCATCGAGCCTGGCGTTAGTGCTGCCTTGCTTGGACTTGCCAAACACGTTGGATTCAAGTGCTCGCAGCCTGATGTCTAGTGGCAGGCTGCTGCGGGTGGCCCCGAAGAGAGTCTGCTCGTACCGCCCGACTCGTTCAGTTTCGGAAGAATAGGAAGTAGCCGCCAGAGCCGGCGAGCCCAGCAGGAGAAGCACAGATTGGAGGATGCATAGGAAAGGACGCGAACCCCTGATGAAGCGCCTCATGAGGCCCCTCCGCAAAATCAAAATCCACCGTAATCGGTATGCCGCGAGCCCCTGCTTACGTCAGGCAAAACCGCCAAGCCGGTGGACGTGCATCCCAGCTGATTGTTTCCGCCAAAACCTGTAATTTTCAAAAAAGTAGATCTTATAAAGACGTGCTTTTCCATTTTCGTCCTGGATCTCTGCCCCCGCCAGAGTCTTCACTTAGTAGGCGTACAGCGCAAACCTTTTGACTAAGTCTTTGACCTAAACGATGCTGGTTCTTCCAGCCCAGACGTAGCGTTTGAGGAGCGTCGCCGGCCGGAACCGTTCGCCATAGCGTTGGCATAACTCATCAAGTTGCCTCAGGCAGTTTGCCAGCCCGATTTCCGTGGCCAGGTTGAGCGGTCCCTGTCTCATGCCCAGTCCTGCCATCAGTGCAGGGTCTATGTCCTCGGCTTCGCATACCCGTTCCTGCAGCACTAGAAACGCTTCATTAATCATCGGTAGGAATAATCGTTCGACACTAAAAGTCGGAGCATTCGTGGTAGCCGGTTTCGAAAAGTCGGTGGCCAGAACTTTCGAGAGCTGATTCGCCTGGGCATTGTGCGGCGGGGCCGCCACACCACGCCTCGACGCCAGCTCGGAGAGCACTTCGCCGAGCTGCAGATTCGCCTCGGACCGCTTGCGAGTCGTGGCGTCATATAAGTAGAATCCCGCTCCGGCTTTCTGCCCCAGGAGATTTCGTTTGACCATGAGCTCGAGAATCGCCGGCGGATGAAAGCGCTCGCCGTATTCCTGGTAGTTGTAGCGAGCAACGGCCAATCCGATGTCAGCGCCGTTCATGTCCCTGAGCGCGAACGGTCCGATCGGCATCACATAATCAACGGCGGCTTGATCGATTTCTTCGACGGAAGCAATGCCCTCCTGCAGGCACCAGAGAGCCTCATTCATGTAGCGCCCCAGCAGCCTGTTGACCAGAAAGGACGGGCACTCCTCGACACGAATGGCGAGTTTGCCCAGGGCCTGTCCAAATTCCGTGGCAGTGCGTACCGTGTCCGTCGACGTATCGAGACCGGGGATGATCTCCACGAGCTTCATGAGGTGGGCAGGATTGAAGAAGTGCATGCCGACGACCTTGTCCTGCCGCCGGGTGAATGCCGCTAGCTGCGTAATCGGGAGGCTCGATGTGTTGCTTGCAAAAATGGCATGAACATTGCAGTTCTCATCCAATTCCTTGAGCACCTGCCGCTTTACCTCCAGAATTTCGGCGACGGCCTCGATGACGAAATCGACGTCCGGAAATGGCTCATAGTTGACAACGCCTTCAATCAAAGACCGCTGATTGTCTGCTTCTTCCTGCGCCAGCCCCTTCTTCACACGCGAAGTCAGCAGCCGATCGACCCGTTCGAGTCCAGCACGGACCGCCTCTTCACTGACGTCCTTGAGAATGACGGGGAATCCGCTGGCGGACACAGCCACCGCAATGGAAGCGCCCATTGTCCCTGCCCCGACAATCGCCACCTTACTGATCTGCATATGCAGCTCTCGACCTCATGACTTCAAGAACCCTAACTAATTGTACGAGCGTCACAAACCGGCCCTCATTAATGCCCATGGAACAGGCAGTTTCTACTCGGGCGATCGGAGAAAAAATCTCATCGAAGTGACAAGGATCCTCTTGGCGACACCCAAAATGACCGGCTGCCTGGCGGAGACCTCCTGTTCAAAACCCGCTGACAGTGCCAATTTTGAGCCTTTCAGAATTAATCTCTTGACAAGCGGAGAATTATTAAAAGCCCATAGCTTTTTCGTAACCTTTCGTTAGAATACTGCCAAGCTTAACCGATAATAACCTT
>Ga0066388_100002795_pt1 | contig 10912 bp, 9 predicted proteins | sample PanSoiMetaGPlot6_FD_64539 | JGI IMG/M metagenome (GOLD analysis project Ga0066388, IMG submission 64539) | Tropical forest soil microbial communities from Panama analyzed to predict greenhouse gas emissions - Panama Soil - Plot 6 (Hybrid Assembly) | ecosystem: Environmental > Terrestrial > Soil... | reverse complement strand
CCCCTGTCGGGCTTGAGCCACAGTCGTCTGCCACCATGCGTAATTATTTGTAGCAAACCCGCATGTTGCTCACCGCCAACCCACTATTGACCGAAAACGCGCTCTGGGTGGCCGCAATTATGCTGCTCGTCCCCACAACTTTTGTCGCGATAATCGGACCGACGATCGTTCGTCGCTATGTCCCTCTGGAGCGCTTGCGAACCAACAACGAGGTGGCCGGTTTTAAATTTGCGACCGTCGGCGTGATCTACGCCGTGCTGCTTGCCTTCGCCATCCTTGTTGTGTGGGAGCGGTTCAATCAGGCCGATATTGACGTCGCCAACGAAGCGAGCGCCGCGGCAACCGTCTTCCGTCTGACACAAGGACTCGACGCCGAGCATGCCGCCGCGATTCGCATGACAACAACCGAATATTTAAAAGCTGCTGTCGCAAAAGACTGGCCCGCGATGGAACGCGAGACGTCGAGCCCCGACGTCACATCGGCGCTCAGCGCGATCTATACCTCCGTGCTTAAATTTCACGTATTCGGCACCTACGAGGCCCTGATCGTGGCCGAGATCTTGCGCAAGGTCGATCAGATCAGCGAGAAGCGGCGTGAAAGGCTGGTAGCGGCGACGGGCTTCGTGCCCGGCATTATCTGGGCGATTTTGTTCACGGGCGCGTTTATCACGATTGGATTTACGTTTTTCTTCGGCATTCCAAACCTGCTCGCGCAGACGATCATGTCGTGCGCGCTCTCAATCATGATCTTCGCCGGTCTTCTAACCATCGTCGCGATTGATCATCCATTCGCGGGCACGGTGAAGGTCGGTCCGGATGCACTGGTCGCGGTAATCAATGACTTCAGCGAAAAGGCGCCGCGTTGACGCCTTGGCGGCTACTGCGGCTCAAGCCCTGACGCCTTCACGACCTCCTTCGCCGCGGTGCGGTCGGCTTTGATCTCGGCGGCGAACTGCTCCGGCGTGTTGATCGCCGGCACCTGCCCGCGGCTGATCACATATTTATCAACGAAGGCCTTCTCCGAGAAAACCCGCGTCACCTCCGATGCGATCTTGTCGACGATCGGTTTCGGCGTGCCCGGTGGTGCAAACAATCCGTACCAGGTCTGCGACGGCGCGCCCTTGTAGCCCAGATCCTCAAGCGTCGGCACGTTCGGCAACAACGGCGTGCGAATGTTGTTGACCAGCGCCAGCGCAGTCATCTTGCCGGCGCCGATCTGCGAGATCACGTTGCCGAGACCGATCAGTCCGATGGGTGTCGAGCCGCCGAGAATGGCATTGGTCGCCTCACCTCCGCCCTTGAACGGCACGCGGACCCAATCGGCATTTCTCTCCTGCTTGAGACTGTCCATGTAGACCACGCACGGGATCGAGGCGGTGAGATAAGACAACGTGCCCGGCTTCTGCTTCGATACCGCAACCAACTGATCCACGCTCTTCGCCCCCAGGTCGGAATTGATCACGAGCACCTGGATGAGATGAAAGAGGTTTATGATCGGGGTCAGCTTGTCGGGATCGAACGACAGGTTCTTGAACAGGTATTGGTTGTAGATCATCGGATCGGCGTTAATGATGCAAATCGTGTAGCCGTCCGGCTGTGCATCCTGACAGGCGCGGGCTGCGATATTGCCCGCACCGCCCGGACGGTTCTCGATGACTAGCGGCTGACCGAGGCTCTTGTGCATCTCCTCGCCGAGTACGCGCATGAAGATGTCGCTGATGCCGCCGGCGCTCGACGTGGTGAGCACGTGGATCGGTTTTGACGGGTAGTCGTCGGCAAAGCCGGGCGCAGTGAGGGCGCTGATCAACGTGATCACCAGAAAAATCAAACGCCTCATCTCGACCTCCCAAAAGTTTTTGATCAATCATCGCCGGGCTTGTCCCGGCGATCCCGCTTCATTTAGTACAGCCGGGCTCTCCCAACCGGGATGGCGCGGACAAGCCCGGCCATGACAGCTTAGAGGCTAACCTGATGGTTCAACCCGACAACCTCCCTTTCACCAACCCGCTGGCTTTGGCCATATCCATCTGGCCCGCATATTTCGCGCGCAACACTCCGATGACTTTGCTCATGTCCTTCATGCCGGCGGCGGCGGTTTCTTTAACCGCCGCTTCGATAGCGGCCTTCATCTCGTCGTCCGACATCTGCTTGGGCAGATAGCCGGAGATAATGCCGATTTCTTCCCGTTCCTGTTTTACTAGATCGTCGCGTCCGCCTTTTTGATAAAGCTCAACCGATTCCTGACGTTGCTTGATCATCTTCTGCAGGAGGCTAAGGATCTCGGCATCGCCGAGCGGCGGCTTGCTGGCGCCGCGCGCCTCAATATCGGCATTCTTGAGCGAAGAATTGATCATGCGGAGCGTGGATACCGCCCGCTGATTCTTGGCCTTCATGGCCTCCGTCAAGGCCTTGTTGATATCGTCACGCAGCACGAGCAGTCCCTTTCCTTGCGGTTCTTCCTTGCCTGGGGGCGGCACCCGACGACCCCTTGCCTCGCACACTATAATACGCAACTAAGAGGGCCATGACCCAATCGAAAGCCGCCTCCGCCGGGACTTCCGGAGAGTTTTGGGCTGAGCCCAAACCGACCGCGCTTTTGGTATTGGCCGACGGAACCGTTCTCGAGGGGTTCGGTCTGGGCGCCATCGGTCATGCGGTCGGCGAGGTCTGCTTTAACACCGCGATGACGGGTTACGAGGAAATCCTCACCGACCCGTCCTATGCCGGGCAGATCATCACATTCACCTTTCCACATATCGGCAATGTCGGGACCAACGAAGAAGACATCGAAAGCGTGAACATGGCGTCGCGGCCGGGCGCGTGCGGAGTGATCCTCCATTCCGCCATCACCGCAGCGTCGAATTATCGCGCTACCCGCAACCTCAACGAATGGCTCAAGGCGCGCGGCATCATCGGGCTCGCCGGTGTCGATACCCGGGCACTGACGTCACTGATCCGCGTCAAGGGCATGCCGAATGCCGTGATCACACATGCACCAAACGGCAAGTTCGAGCTCGCCGCACTGAAGAAAGAAGCCGCGGCGTGGCCGGGCCTGGTCGGCATGGATCTTGTGCCGATGGTGACCAGCGCACAACGCTTCACGTGGGATGAAACCCCGTGGGTCTGGGGCAAGGGATATGCCCGCCAGACAAACTCTGAATTCCATGTCGTCGCGGTCGACTACGGCATCAAGCGCAACATCCTTCGGCTGCTGGCCAGCACTGGGTGCAAGGTGACGGTTGTGCCGGCGAAAACGTCTGCCGAGGACATAATGGCGCTCAAGCCGGACGGCGTGTTCTTGTCGAACGGTCCCGGCGATCCGGCAGCCACCGGAGAGTATGCAGTTCCGGTTATTAGGAAGCTGATCGACTCAGGCACACCGACCTTCGGCATCTGTCTCGGCCATCAGATGCTTGGCATCGCTGTCGGTGGCAGGACGATGAAGATGCACCAGGGCCATCACGGCGCCAATCACCCGGTGAAGGATCTCACCACCGGCAAGGTCGAAATCACTTCGATGAACCACGGCTTCGCGGTGGACAAGGAGTCGCTGCCGAAGAATGTCGAGCAGACACATGTGTCGTTGTTCGACGGCTCCAATTGTGGCATCGCACTCAAGGACAAGCCGGTTTTCTCCGTACAATATCATCCTGAGGCCTCGCCCGGCCCGCGCGATAGCCATTACCTGTTCACGCGCTTCGTCGAGATGATGCGGCAGGCAAAGCGGAAGATTGCTTGAGAGGCCGCGCCGCGCTCAAACGACGGCTTCTCCTTTTCCAAGCGAGAAACTACTGTCGCTCAGATTTGTTATATCAGCATGACCTCATCGAGACCCCTCACTTTCCTGTTCAAGGACGATGGTACGGTGCCGAACAATCCGGTACTGCCCGCACTCGTCTACAGGGGCGCAATCGATATCGGCGTCGGCCGGAGCCCGGAAACCACAATCGAAAAGCAGTTCGCCAAAAACGGCTGGGGCTATGGCCAATGGCGAAACGGCATCTATCCGTTTGTGCACTATCACTCGATGATTCATGAGGCGCTCGGCGTCGCACGTGGCCGCGTCAGGGTGCAGCTCGGCGGGCAGGATGGCGAAGTATTTGAGTTTGCCCCCGGCGATGTCGCCGTGCTGCCGGCAGGCACCGGACATCAAAAACTTTCGGGCAGCGACGATCTTGTTGTCATCGGCGCCTACCCACCGCAGGGCAGCTACAATCTCTGCCGCGCTGACAATCCGGCCGAGCGGGACAAGGCGCTGACCATGATCCCCCGGGTGCCGTTGCCCGAGAGCGATCCTGTCCTCGGCAAAGACGGACCGTTGCCGAAGCTCTGGCGGCGCTAGCGCTGCGTGTGCCCGGGTGCGCTCCATCTCCCTGTGGGAAGAGAGCTGCAGTGAGAGGTTACGATCTTACGATGGGCTATAACCCGTCACCCTCTCTCCGACAGAGGGGTGGAAGAAAAAAGATGTGCGGCACGGCATGAACGACTGGATCAATTTTTACGATTTCAAGCACTCGGTGATCTATGTGAATGCCCGTCATCGTGACGTGCATTATCGCGTGATCGCAGAGGACATCTGCAAGCTCGTGCCCTCCGCCGCGGCACAGGTGCTCGACTACGGCTGCGGTGAGGCGGCGTCGGCAGACCTCGTCGCCGTTACCTGTGCGCAACTGGTTCTAGCGGAAGCCGCGCCCAATGTGCGCGCCTCGCTGATCATGCGGTACGCCGGCCATCCGAAGATCGTGGTCATCGCCGCGGAGCAGGCAGCAGCGATGCCCAAAGCCTCGTTCGATCTCATCGTGATGCATTCCGTCGCGCAATATCTCAGCGCAGACGAGCTCGATCGTCTGCTTGCAATGTTTCGTGGCCTGTTGAAACCGGGGGGACTTGTTGTGCTCGGCGATATCGTGCCGCCACATTTCGCCGCGCCGGCGGCGGGGGTCGCACTGCTGCGTTTCGGTGCGGCGAACGGATTCTTCTGGGCGGCAATGTCCGGACTGATGCGGATCTTTGTGTCGGATTATCTGCGCTTGAAGAAGACCGTCGGGCTTTCGCATTATACCGAGGCCGCATTCACGGAAAAGCTTAGGAACGCCGGCTTCACAGTCCAACGTGCAGCGCACAATATCGGCCACAACCAGCAGCGCATGACATTCCTTGCGCGCGCCGCGGGTTCGGTTACATGAGCAACGGACATCCGCGAGGTATTGCTCGCAGAAGTCCGTTGGAATCACCTCGCCGCAGATTCACATCCCGGCGGCTTTCTTGCGCTTGTCGCAGTCGCTCCAATAGGAAGGCCAAGTCATCCCCGCTGGCACGCGTCCCGCCGCCTTAGCGGCCTTCCAGTCGGCAGCGCAAGCGCGTTCGCGGGCGTGTTCGGCCTCCTGCGGATCAGCAGGCTTCCTCGCCATTGTGCCCGCGGGTTTTGGAGCGGGAGGCGGCGCGGCCGTTGTCGTTGCCGGCTTTGCAGCTTCAGCCCGGCATTTCGCGACATAGTCTTTTTCTGTGATGTTGGCCGCTTGATTGGCAGCCTTGTTCGCCCTCCATTCTTCCTGGCATGCCCTTACGGTTTTCTGCGCGAGGGAAGGCGCTGCGGAAAGTGCGACGCCGAAGATAGAAACGGCGAAGCACGTAAGAAGTGCTGATCGTTTTTTCATATCGAAGCTCCGAGTCTCCCAGTTGGGTTCAACGTCGCTTCCTCCACCCGGCAGAGAAATGTCGTGCTCTTGTTGGCTGACGGCCGCGAGCGCCGGTTGGGTCTAAAATACCCCGCGCAGGTAGCGGGCCTCGATTGGACCGAAGGCCAATAAAAGTCCCGTGTTGACCATCCGTCGAAAAAGCCGAAGCCCTTCCCTGTCCCTCGATTCTGGTCTAAGCACCCCTCGCGCGTGGGGCTCTGCCCTAGCGCCGAGCCCCCGGGACGCGCGTCAGCGCGCCCTTTTTTTGTGCCTGGAATTCTTGCCTTTCCGGGTCGCAAGCAAAGCGGCACCGCGGCGTGCCGAATGACGAAAAAGAGAAATCGCGTTAGATGCCCAAACGAACCGACATCAAATCGATCCTGATCATCGGCGCCGGCCCCATCGTCATCGGCCAAGCCTGCGAATTCGACTATTCCGGGACGCAGGCCTGCAAGGCGCTCAAGGACGAGGGCTACCGGATCATACTGGTGAACTCGAATCCAGCGACGATCATGACCGACCCCGATCTCGCCGACGCCACCTATGTCGAGCCGATCACACCGGAGATCGTCGCCAAGATCATCGAGCGCGAGCGCCCGGACGCACTGCTCCCAACCATGGGCGGACAGACCGCGCTGAACTGCGCGCTGAGCCTGCGCAGGATGGGTGTGCTGGAGAAATTCAATGTCAAGATGATCGGCGCGACCGCGGATGCCATCGACAAAGCAGAGGACCGCGAACTGTTCCGCGAGGCCATGACGCGGATCGGGTTGCCGACGCCGCGCTCGCATCAGATCAAGACGCTGGCTCACGCACTTGAAGCGCTCGACGATATTGGCCTACCGGCGATCATCCGTCCGTCCTTCACGCTTGGTGGCACCGGCGGCGGCATTGCCTACAACAAAGCCGAGTTCATTGAGATCGTCGAGCGCGGCATCGATGCTTCTCCGACCAACGAAGTGCTGATTGAAGAGTCGGTGCTCGGCTGGAAAGAATTCGAGATGGAGGTGGTGCGCGACAAGAAGGACAACTGCATCATCATCTGCTCGATTGAGAACGTCGACCCGATGGGTGTGCACACCGGCGACTCGATCACCATCGCGCCCGCGCTGACGCTCACCGACAAGGAATATCAGATCCTGCGCGACGCCTCGATCGCCGTACTGCGCGAGATTGGCGTGGAGACCGGCGGATCTAACGTGCAATTCGCCATAAATCCGGTAGACGGCCGGCTGGTGGTAATCGAGATGAATCCGCGCGTGTCGCGGTCGTCCGCGCTAGCATCGAAAGCCACCGGCTTTCCGATCGCCAAGGTGGCCGCCAGGCTCGCCGTCGGCTACACGCTTGACGAGATCGCCAATGATATCACCGGCGGTGCAACGCCCGCCTCGTTCGAACCGACCATCGACTACGTTGTCACCAAGGTCCCGCGCTTCGCCTTCGAAAAATTTCCCGGCGCCTCGCCCGTGCTCACCACCTCGATGAAATCGGTGGGCGAAGCGATGGCGATCGGGCGCACGTTCCAGGAATCCCTGCAGAAGGCGTTGCGCTCGCTGGAGACCGGCCTTACCGGTCTCGATGAAGTGACCATCGAAGGCTACGACGCCGCAAAAGGCATCGACGACACCGACAACAAGGCCGCGATACGCGCCGCACTCGGCACACCGACGCCGGATCGCCTACTCAAGGTCGCGCAGGCCATGCGGCTCGGCGCAACCGATGAACTCATTCACAACGCCTGCCGTATCGACCCCTGGTTTCTCGCGGAAATACGCGGCTTGGTGGAAATGGAAGCCGAGATCGCCAAAAAAGGCCTGCCTGCAACCGCTGGCGCGTTCCGTCGGCTCAAGGCCATGGGCTTCTCCGACAAGCGGCTCGGCAAGCTGACTGGCAACGATCCCGACGCTGTCATGGCAAAAAGGCGCAAGCTCAGCGTGCGGCCCGTGTTCAAGCGCATCGACACCTGTGCGGCCGAATTCGCTTCACCCACGGCCTACATGTATTCGACCTACGAGGCGCCATTCGCCGGAACGGCCGTGAACGAGGCAATACCTTCCGACAAGAAAAAGATTGTAATCCTTGGCGGCGGCCCAAACCGCATCGGTCAGGGGATCGAATTCGATTATTGCTGCTGCCACGCCGCCTTTGCACTAAAGGAGGCGGGATACGAGACCATCATGGTGAACTGCAATCCGGAAACGGTCTCGACCGACTACGATACATCCGACCGACTATATTTCGAGCCGCTCACGTCAGAGGACGTGCTCGAGATCATTGACATCGAGCGCTCGAACGGCACGCTGCTCGGAGTCATCGTTCAGTTCGGCGGACAGACTCCGCTCAAGCTTGCGGAGTCCCTGGAGAAAGCGAAAGTGCCGATCCTCGGCACCTCACCCGACGCGATCGATCTCGCCGAAGACCGCGATCGATTCAAAAAACTGCTCGACAAGCTCAAGCTGCGACAGCCGCAGAACGGCATCGCGACTTCGCCGAATGCTGCGCGCGCCATCGCCGAGGAAATCGGCTATCCAGTCGTCATCCGGCCGTCGTATGTGCTGGGCGGCCGAGCGATGGAAATTGTCCGTGACGGAGCGCAGCTCGACCGCTATGTCGCGCGGCTTGCCGGCGATCTCGACCGGCCGAATGAGCTTGTGGTCTCCAGGAAGAGTCCGCTGCTTATCGACCGCTATCTTTCGGATGCAACCGAGGTCGATGTGGACTGCCTCTGCGACGGCAAGGACACGTTCATCGCCGGCATCATGGAGCACATTGAAGAAGCTGGCATCCATTCCGGCGACTCAGCGTGCGCGCTGCCGCCGCACTCCCTCAGCGAAAAAACTATTGCCGAGCTCGAGCGGCAGACCCGCGCGCTCGCGCTCGCGCTCAATGTCGGCGGGCTGATGAACGTTCAATACGCTATCAAGAATGGGGAGATCTACGTTCTCGAGGTCAATCCCCGTGCCTCGCGCACGGTGCCCTTCGTCGCCAAGGTCATCGGCTTGCCGGTCGCCAAGATCGCCGCCCGGATCATGGCCGGAGAAAAGCTCAAAAACTTCGACCTCAAAGCCACCCGTCCCAAGCATCGCGCGGTCAAGGAGGCCGTCTTCCCGTTCGCGCGCTTCCCGGGTGTCGACACCGTGCTCGGCCCAGAGATGAAATCGACGGGCGAGGTCATGGGGATCGACGGGTCGTTTGAAATTGCCTTCGCCAAAAGCCAGATTGGGGGTGGTACTAGCCTGCCGCGGAGCGGAACCGTCTTCGTCTCGGTCAAGGATTCGGACAAGCCGCGCATCCTGCCGGCGGTCAAGCTGTTGGCATCGCTCGGCTTCAAAACGATCGCCACCTCGGGAACCCAGCGTTACTTGGCGGAACAAGGGGTGGAGGCGGCAAAAATCAATAAGGTATTGGAAGGCCGGCCCCATATCGTGGATGCCATCAAAAATGGCGGCGTTCAGCTGGTTTTTAATACCACGGAGGGGGCCGCGGCGCTGGCCGATAGCCGGTCCCTGCGCCACGCGGCCCTCTTGCATAAAGTACCGTACTACACCACTCTTTCAGGCGCCGTCGCCGCGACGCAGGGCATCAAGGCCTATCTTGAGGGTGACCTCGAGGTACACGCGCTGCAAAGCTACTTCGGCGGAGGGGGCTGAAAGGTTTTTCGGCCTGCAAGCCCCGGGCGTCGGCACGAGTAAGGCCGGGAAATCACATGGTCGCGGCAACAGGTGAGGCTGGCCGCGACAGGATTTTTTTTCCCGGTCCTCGTTCACATGACTCCGGTTTCGCGGGTGACCGTGGCCGGAGTCGTATTGCGAGTCGATTTGACGGAAAGAGGCTGAAAGGGGCTTGGCGGCGCTGAAGTCGTTCAGATGGTTCGGGCGCCCGCCAAGAGGAGATGAGACGATGGAAAAGATACCAATGACCGCCGCCGGCTATGCCGCGCTCGAGTCCGAGCTCAAGCATTGTCAGCAGGTCGAGCGGCCCCGCATCATTCAGCAGATCACCGATGCGCGAACGCACGGCGATCTTTCGGAGAATGCTGAGTATCACGCCGCCAAAGAAGCCCAATCTATCAACGAGGGCCGCATCGCCGAGCTTGAAGACAAGCTCGCGCGCGCCGACGTGATCGACGTATCAAAACTGTCCGGTGACACAATCACATTTGGCGCGACCGTGACTTTAATCGACGAGGACACTGACGAGAAAAAGGTGTGGCAGATCGTCGGCGAACCCGAAGCAGACGCCAAGAAGGGCAGAATTTCCATCACATCGCCGCTGGCGAAAGCTCTGATCGGAAAGAGCAAGGGCGCCTCGGTCGAAGTCAACACGCCGGGCGGCGCGAAGGCGTACGAGGTCAAGAAGGTGGAATGGCGTTAGCGCAGAATCCGTTGAGGTTGACACCGTTTACTTGCATGGACGGGCTTGTCTCCGCACGTCGGGTTTACCCGACTTGCGTAACAAGCGCTGGCATGACGATTCCATTTGAAAATGAGCATTGTCGTGCTCTGCCTGCCCAACATGGTGCGCCGGGCGGCTAGTCCATCGGCACCATTGCCGCGTCCTTGGAATTACGCAGCGTCAACGACGTCTTCACATTGCGGACATTCGGAGCGGCGGTGAGTTTTTCGACGAAGCCTTGAAACGTCTTCAGATCGGGCGCCACGCATTTGAGAACGAAGTCGATTTCACCGGAAAGCATCCAACACTCGCGCACCAGTGGCTGCGAGCGCACGAATTCCTCGAAGGCAACGAGGTCTGTTTCTGCCTGGCTCGCCAGGTGAACCATCGCAAAAACAGCGACTTCATATCCGAGCTTTTTCTCGTCGAGTAGAGCGCGGTAGCCCTTGATATAGCCGGCTTCTTCCAGCCCGCGGACACGCCGGAGGCAAGGCGGGGCCGAAATCCCGACGCGACTCGCCAATTCGACGTTGGTGATGCGTCCGTCCGCTTGCAGTTCCTTGAGGATTTTGCGGTCGATAGCGTCAAGACGGGCGGGCACGGGACTTCCTTTGGAACAGATACCTCATCGCATTCATACTGCGAAATATTATTTCGCGAAACAATATTGCGCGGTCTGGTAAAGTGCACGCATGCCGTTTCGCCTGCGCCTGTGGGCCGAAGGGGTTGCGTATCTTGCATAGCTCGGCCGGAAGCCATAGATCGGGCGGAGGCAAGAAGCCGGTCAGCGTCCGGTCGCCCAGACGGCAATGGGCCCAGAAGACGCCCGTTCAGGGGGG
>Ga0066388_100002794_pt1 | contig 10913 bp, 9 predicted proteins | sample PanSoiMetaGPlot6_FD_64539 | JGI IMG/M metagenome (GOLD analysis project Ga0066388, IMG submission 64539) | Tropical forest soil microbial communities from Panama analyzed to predict greenhouse gas emissions - Panama Soil - Plot 6 (Hybrid Assembly) | ecosystem: Environmental > Terrestrial > Soil... | reverse complement strand
CCCCTTGATATCCAGCGGTCGCCGGGCCGGATGAGCGCGAGTTTCTTCTCGATCAACCTCCGGTCAGATATACTGCCAGAGAACTCTTCGCAACCCCGGCAAAGGACAAGATCATGACCCGGCAATTGGAACAGGCGGCTTTCCCCGGCCCTGTTTTCTCCAGACGTCCAAGGGTTGTCGGGCTGCTACTGGCGCTGGCCATCTGCCAATGGCACGTACCGCCGGGCGCCGGCGCTGACGACTATGGCGGCGGCGCCCAGCCGGCCGTGCGCGTCAGCAACAGCTCGCCAGCGGCGCCAGTCAATCAAAGCGCTCGCCCGGGGACCGGCACGGCAGATGCGGCTGTCCAGCCGGCGATCGCAACCGGTGGGCAACAGCCCAGGCCGGTGCTGAAGGGACGGGTGACCTACCTGGTACCCCGGGGCACACCGATGAAGCTCAAGCTGTCCAGTGTGCCTACGACCGGACTGCGCCTCGGTGACCGCGACCTGGATGGCAACCTCTACCCGGCGCAGTTAGGGCAAGAAATCACGGCCAAGACCAGCGAAGACCTGTATGTCGACGACCACAAAGTAATCCCACAAGGCACGGTCTTTCACGGTCGCGTCACGCAAATCCATCCGCCCAGGCGCGCAGGGCGCCCGGGCTGGCTATCGCTGACTTTCGACACCCTGGAGAGACCGGATGGCCGGCGCTTTGCTTTTCACATGGAGGCCGACAACTTCCGGAAATCGACGGCGGGCAGCAAAGCCAAAGGCTTTGGCATCATTGCCGCCCACACCGCCGGCGGGGCTATTTGTGGTGCGCTTATTGCCTATGAGCTTTTCGGCATGCAGAACACGATAGCGATGCACGGCTATAATGTCGCCGGTGGTGCCGCCGCCGGAGCAATTGCTGGCACGGCTTACGCCCTCTTGCGGCGCGGCCCGAACGCCGTGCTCGAACCGGGCGATGACCTGAATATGGAGATCGACACCGACCTCCTCTTACCGGCAGCGACGGAGCCGACGGTCAAAAAACCAGAACCGAAGCTCGACGGTCTGGAAGTCGAGATCGTCAAGTCCAAGCTGAAAAAAGACGGGCTTGGTGGTCACTATTTACAGCTTGATACCATCATCACCAATGAAACGGAGCATCGCTTCTCGTCGCTCGACGTCTACCTCGAAGACGACAACGGGCAGCGCTTTGCGATCTGCCCGTCTCTCGACGAAGACTCCGAAGTCAATTTTCAGGTCGAGCGCAACTCAATCAAGCGCATTAAGTTTGCATTTCAGGTCGAGTACCCGAAATTGCGCCGCAAGCTGGTCTGGCTGGATCACCGCAGCCAGACGCCGGTTCTGACGATGCGCCTGCCGTGAGGCCGTCGCCTCCCTGAATGCGAGTTTCAATTGACCATTAGCGTAATTAATTTGTTGGGTACACGCTCGCGACTTATTACCCACACTAATGGGATAGGGCGTCGGTCCATTAGCGCTATTAATACGTGGGGTGCATACTCGCGACTTATTACCCGCACTAATGGGATAGGGCGTCGGTCCATTAGCGCTATTAATACGTGGGGTGCATACTCGCGACTTATTACCCGCACTAATGGGTTAGCGCCTGAGTCCATTAGTGCTATTAATGATGGGAGGAGAGTCACGGACCATGCCGTCATTACGACCTCTGGATAGCCTGCGAGTCGACGTGCTCCTCGATAACGCGAGCGATAGCTACTCGTCAAAACCGAAGCATGTCTCGCCGGAGTTCAACAACTGTGCCGACGCCGGCGCTCATGAGCTGTCAGGCACGACGCTCTGCTGCGCGCAACTGGGCCTGTCCCTGATGTTAACTGGACAGGCAGGCAGTACGCGTCACAAGCTGCTCTTCGATGCCGGTCCTGAAGGCGCGATCTTCTTGCGCAATTGCAAAGATCTCGGTGTGGCGCTCGATGATGTAGAGGAAGTGGTGATAACCCACGGGCACTGGGATCACATGGGCGCCCTCACCGCCGCGCTCGATGGCATAACTCAAGGAATGCGCCGCGTGCCCTGCCACGTAAATGAAGGCATGTTTCTAGAGCGGGGCGCCAGGTTGACAGACGGGCGCGTTGTCCCCTTCGAGAAGGTGCCGTCGCCCGCGGTGCTCGCCCAACACGGGGCCGAGGTAGTCAACAATAGCGAAGAGCGCACGCTGCTCGAGGACTTCTTCTACTTGAGCGGTGAGATACCGCGCGTTACGAGCTTCGAGACCGGGCGTGTCGATCACCTCTGCCGAGATGGCGAAGACCAGCCCTGGCGCCCTGATCCATTCTTGATGGACGAGCGCTATCTGGCTGCCAATTTAGACGGGAGAGGATTGATGGTATTCAGCGCTTGCTCGCACGCAGGCATCATCAACGTCTTGCTCGACGCCCGAGCCAAGTTCGCCGAGACACCTATCTACGGGGTGTTTGGCGGGCTGCACCTGGTCGGCTCGCTGGAGCAAGTCATCCCGGAAACCGTGGAGCAGTTCCGGACGTTCCAGCCCCGCCAGATTGTCCCTGCGCACTGCAGCGGTTTTCGCGCCGTGTTTGCACTCATCAAAGCGTTTGGAGAAGAAATCGTAGTCCCTTCGGCCGTCGGCAGCCGTTATACGTTCTGATCAGGGCAGACTGCCGAGAAACTTGCCAAGCGCGGCTTGATACGGCTCGCTGCCGGCCGGCATGTCGTTGTGTCCGGCATCGTCGAACAAGACGAGTTCCTTAGGTTGATTAGCACGCGCCAGTAGCCATTCGGAATGTTGGTACGGCACCAGGCCATCCTTTTTGCCGTGCAAAAGGAGGACCGGCACCCGCACGCGCGCAATCTCGCTTAGATTATCGAAGTGCGGCTGCGGAAAGGCGATGTCCGGATAGAAACGAAAGACGAAAACACCGGCGCGTGCCACCGCCGGCAGAGAAGCGACCGGCGACTGCAAAATCAGTCCGGCGGACGGTTTGGTGCTGGCCAGCCGGCATGCCACGCCTGTCCCGATTGACTCACCCAAATTGACAATCTGGTTGGCTGCGAAGCCGAGCGTACCGGTGGCGAAATCGTACGCTGCCGCCCCGTCTTCAGAAAGCCCAGCCAGGCTGGGTTTTCCTGTGCTCAATCCGTATCCCCGATAGTCATACAGCAACACTGCCGTTCCGCACATGATCGCCGCGTTGGCCAGGTACATGCGATGGATAATGTTGCCGGCATTGCCATGATGAACAATGACCAGCTTCTTGGCCGCCGGTATACGAAAGAACCATGCGTGCAATTTGTCCCCGTGAGCATTTGGGATGAAATACTCTTTGCAGGTGGGAATCTTGCGAACGGCATCGTAGTGCTCGTCCGCACCAAAGGGTCTGAGCACAACGGCCTGATAAAGCGGTGACCACATGAGCAAGCCAATCAGCAAGTAGCAAACGACCAATGAACGAATCAGGCCCATCGCTTGTCTGGCTGCCGATGGAATTTTCTGCGAGTTGGGCTGGCCTGTCACGGCTAACTGTGAATCAACACCCGGCATCGACTCTCCCATGTGCGGTGTCCCTTTCATAACATTCCTGGTCACATCCGCGCTCGCATCGTCAACACTTCACCGACCATCACAGCCGGCGTCAATCCGGATCGGATAGCACTCCTCCCAGGAGCTTCGCGTTCAATGAGCCACCAGTGAAGAGCATGTCATCGAGCGCCAAGCGAATGTGCTCTGGCGCGAGCGGCCCATCCTCTGCTTCGCGGAGAAGGCATTGAGCGGCACGTCGCATGAGCTCTTTGATAAATGCAGCGCTGGCGCCTTGAGTGCGCCGGACAATATCGACGACCAACCCGTCAGGAACGGCAAGGTCGCGGGCATAGAGGGCAACCAGTTTGCGCCTGCCTTCTTCATCAGGCATAGGAAACTCAATTGCCTGATCGATTCGGCCGGGCCGCGAGGCAAGAGCCATCTCGAGCTGCTCGGGACGATTGGTGGTCAGCACGAACAGCACCGCGGCGTCTTCTCTGAGCCCGTCCATCTCATTGAGCAGGCGATTCAACATGGTCTCCTCGCAGGCACTGCCCATCGAAGTGCGATCGCGGGCAATCAGATCCACGTCTTCGATTACAACCATCGCCGGCTGCAGAAAGCGGGCCAGAAGAAAGTACTCCTCCAAGAATGCCACCTGTCCGGCCGTAATCAAAAGCGTCGTGTGGTCAGGCAGTTGGCTGGCCAGGTAATGGATCGTATGAGTCTTGCCCGTTCCCGGCCTGCCGTAGAACAAGAGTCCTTTCTTGACCGGCATTCCCAGCGCCTGGAGCCGATCACGCTGTTGAATGAACTCGGTGACGTTGCGGTCCAGCAATTGCAGAGTGGCAGACGGCAAAATCACATCCGCGCGCCTGACCGCATGAAGCTTGTGCACCTTTACGACCCCCGCTTTGCCGGAATATCGCGAACCGGCTTCAAGGGAAATCACCTTCCCTCTGTAACAACCGCCGCGAGCGACGAGCTTTTCGAGATCGTCGAGAAAGCAGTGCGAGAGGTTCAAGCCGCCCTCACCCGTGGGAACAGCGATTTCGATGCAGACGCCGTCAAATTCGCCGTATCTGTCGGAGGTCGCCAACAACACAGCAAACGGCAGACCATTTCGCCTGGCCACCCACAGTGCCTGTTTCAGACAGCGTGCTGCTTCCGGATCACCGACGTCCACCTCATCATGTTGTAGAGGACCGACCAAAACGGGGTCTCTCTCGGTGTCCAGAAAATCGGAAAACGACAGGGCAGCATAGTTGTAGCTTCGATGCAGCCCGAACAAGCGAGCCTCGTATTGTTCAAGAAACATGTCCTCCAGCGCTCGCTGCAGGTCGGACCTCGCCGTTGCCGGGAACAGCCTGCGCGCCGTCACCAGCTCCGATAATCCCACCTGTCCGAAGTGCTCTCGCAATGGAGTAGAAGCCATTGCTTTCACATCTATGTGCTTCGCCTTGGGCATACGACCGCCTCACGCTTTGAACCAATTGCCGGTCTCAAAGCATCTATATTCCCGCAGATCTCCAATCCGCCTCGCGCCATTCGCGGAATGCGGAAGCGCGTCATTCTTATGCACGCGCGATCCCCTGTCCAACAAACTGCCGCGCCGCCCGGTCGTATGCAGTGGAGAATCGTGGCTGGTCTCCGGCTTTTGTAATCCGTAGTCCTCTGGCCAGCGTGCTCATAGAGCGTCTGGCCGGAACAGCCGGCACTCTGGCGAAGCGCGACAGCCATCACCGGCGGTGGCGTATACATACACGGGCGTCAATAGTCCATTTCTGGATTCAAGCGGGCCTTTTGTGCCCGCATTTCTTCTGCTCTGGCGGTCATGCCGGACGCAGCCGCCGTTTTGCCCTGCCGGCGCAAGCATTCAGCGTAGTGGTCACAGATGATCGCCTGAGCCTCGAGAGCATGCGCATTGGCTCTCAGCAGTACTGCCTGAGCAAACAGAGGCTCTGCTTCCGCGTAGCGCTCGCTGCGAGTGTACAGCCAGGCCAGATCGCCGAGGGCCGAGGGCAAAAATACCGGTGAGCCGCCGTCCTTCCCTCCTTTCACGTTCGCCAGATTCCGCTTGAATATGCTCTCGGCTTCCGAGAATTTTTTCTGCTCCATACAGGCGGTACCGAGGCTGCTGAGAATGCCTGATAACGCGCTGTCCGAGCCAGGATCTACCTGGCTGTCCTTGCCCCATTTCTCCTGGGTTGCCAGCGCTTGCCTGAGCGACTGTTCGGACTCTTGAAACTTACCCTGCTTCATACAGGCAAGGCCGAGCCAGTGCAGTTCCAATGCCGAAGGCTTCTTGCCCTCGTCGGCACCGACTTGCAGGCAACGCCTCAGCAGCGACTCCGCTTCAGCAGACCGTCCTTGCTGCAAATAATTGTTGGCAAGCCGAAAGAGCGCCGTGCTCAAGGTGTCGGCTCCCTGCGTTCGGCTGGCGCCGTAGGCGCGCTCCGCCTTGGCCAGGTCCGCTTCAAGCAACGACTCCTGCTTCTTGAGATAAGCATCTTGCGTAGGTTTTGAGGCCATGCTTCCTCCGCAGCCTGAAAGGGCGAGGAGCACGGCCAGGCAGACAGCCCTGGTTATCAGCCATAGAGTCATGAGAATTTCTCGGGAGCCAGGCGACAAATGCGGCCCTGGCTGCGCTCCTCAAGAGTCAAGACAAGGACGTGAGCTCTCCAGCATACAGCATTGCCTGACAGCGGACATACCGCTACATGCTAGAAAACCTCCTTGCGGAGGCTTCTAGAAGGAGGAAGGCGGAAGGAAACTTTTTTACGCTGCTTGCAGATGGACATCGTACGTAAGGCGTACGAAATCGTATTCCACCCGGATCGACACGGAGTTGGCGGTGTTGAATTCCAGCCGGACTCTGCCCAGGGTGTTGGTGCTGTATTCTTTCCAGTGACGAGGAACGGAAACTATGACGTTTTCGGGGCCCCACTCTTCCACGTATGCCTTCAGTACCTGGCAGAGTTTTTCTTCGTCCCGAGGATCTTGAAACATGCTCATTATGCCTACCTTCCGTAATTGCTTCTGCGCCCGCCCATCGCCTTGATGATGGAAGTTTACGGACGCGGGCCACCGAAAACAATTGGGGGATTTCCCACTTGGTTCGTACTTTTCCCACGTGCTCTATGATGGTGGTGAGCGGCTTGAAAGCAGCGGTAAACTTGATTAGTTGTCCGTTTGAAACTACCAAGGACGTGTATGTCTTCGCCAGGGCCAGAGGTTGCACCGACCAGAAGAGCCTGCGTGTCATGTGGGCGTGAGTTCAGCGAGGAGATTCCTCGCTGCCCGGATGACGGCACTCTCTTGACCCCACTGGCCGACCAGCCGGTGGTCGGTGCCGTGCTCGGCGACCGCTACGAAATAACCGGCGTCATTGCCGGCGGCGGTATGGGCACGATCTTCAGAGGCAAACACCAGCTCATGAAGCGCACCGTGGCCATCAAGATGCTCCATCCTCAGCTCGTGTCCAGCGCCGCTACCCTGAAGCGCTTTCAACAGGAAGCCGAAGCGGCAAGTTGTTTGAACCACCCCAACATTCTTTCCGTCTTCGATTTCGGTCTGTCCGCCCAGGGCAAGCCCTATCTGGTCATGGATTGCCTGGAGGGCACGAGCCTGGCTACGCTGCTGGCCAGCGACGGGCACCTGCCGGCCGGCAGAAGCCTGAGAATTTTCGTGCAGATCGCGGCAGCCCTTGCCCACGCCCACCAGAAGGGCGTCATCCACCGTGACTTGAAGCCAGCAAATATCATGCTTATCGACCTCGACGGCGATCCGGACTTCGTCAAACTCGTCGATTTCGGCATCGCCAAGATGATGAGCCCGCAAGAAGGCGAAGGGTCAAACCTGACCAAAAGCGGAGAAGTATTCGGCAGCCCTCTCTATATGAGTCCGGAACAGTGTCTCGGTAACCCGATCGATCCGCGCACCGATATATATTCGCTGGCCTGCGTCATGTACAGAACTTTGACCGGTGTGACACCGGCGGCAGGCAATGACCTGCTCGAGCTGATGTACAAGCACGCAAATGTGATGCCCGAGGGCTTTGCCACGGTATGCCCGGAGCTGAATCTGTCACCCGAGCTCGAGGCCGTCGTCTTCAAGGCACTCTCCAAGAAACCGGAAGAGCGTTATCAATCCATGGAAGAGTTGAGGGCGGCCATGGAGTCGCTGGTCGAGTTCAAAGAAGCCGGCGGTCTGCCCACATCGCCAGGGCGGCCGACCGCTGAAATACCGGTGTCGGCCCTAGATGTAATCACCGACTCGCAAGTGACAGTAGCGGGAGCGGACCAGCCCACCCCCAGCGAACCGGCGAAGGTTCTTTCCGAGCAAGCAGCCACGGAATCGTTCCCGGTATTCATGCGCTTGCGTGACTTTGTAGCACAGAACCTGCCGCGGGCGCGTCAGTTTGCAACACAGTACCTGGGGCGGGCGCGTCAGTTCGTATCGCAGAATCTGCCGCTGGCACTTCAGGCCCTGGTCAAGCATCGCTGGGCAGCGATCGCGTCCTTTGCCGTCGTCCTGCTCGCAGCTGTCATGTTCCTCAAATCCGATGGCGATAAGGCCGGCCCGCCTGCAACTACCTCGGCAACCATCAGCAACCCGGCCAGTCAGCAAAGCACCGCCGGCACCACCGGCACACAAATGACCGACCAACAGCCGGCAGCGGGCAGCCTCAGCGACTTGTTCGACCTGCACATCAAGAGTGGTCAAGTCAACTTTGAACGCGGCAACTACCTGGCCGCCGAGGAGCACTTCAACCAGGCGTACCATATAGCCGAGAACTTTGGTCAGTGGGATCCGCGGAATTGCACGTGCATGGTCTGGGCAGCCCGTGTCTACATCGCTCAAGGCCGATATGGGGACGCCTCCAAGGCGCTGGACTGGGTGCTCGAGTTTCGCAAGAGACGCTTTGGATATAAGTCCCAGGAGGTTGCCGACACTCTGGTGCAGATGAGCGCGGTCGCTCGGCAGCAGGGCAACATCCGCCGAGCAAAAGCGCTGCTCAAGCAAGCTGAGGCCATTCAGGGCAAGCACACGGGCAAAGCGGCCAGACCCGGCGCGCGCAAGTGAAGCACGCGCTCAGGAGCCGCACGTTCCGCTTGTTTGCCCCTTGCACTCTACTTGCTCGACTTGTACGGTCGTGTGGCGTAGACCGAATTTCTCCTGGGCGATCGTCGTAATCTCAGACAGGACTGTGTCGGCAGGGGAATCCTTGTCGATGGTCACGTGCCCAGACATGGCATCCAGTCCGGATGTGATTGTCCAGACATGTATGTCGTGGATGTCCACCACCCCGGGCACAGCCAGCATAGCAGCCCGCAAGCCCGCCAGATCGACATGTCCGGGCGCACCTTCCATGAGAATGTGCGTGCACTCCGCCAGAAGGCTCCAGGTGCGGGGCAGGATCATGAGCCCGATCGCCCCGCTGACGATCGGGTCGACCAGGTACCACTTGCTCAACAGCACGACGACAGCGGCAACAAGCACTCCGGCCGTGGCCATCAGATCGCTTAACACCTCGAGGTAGGCTGCTTTCACATTGAGATTTTCGCTGGCGCTGTGGCTTAAGAGTTTGGCCGAAGCGAGATTGACGACCAGCCCTAGCAAGCCGACAACCAGCATGGGGGCGCCAATGACGGCGGGCGGATCGCTCAGGCGCCGGTAAGCTTCCCAGACAATGAACAAAGAGATTCCCACCAGCACAATGCCGTTTATCAGCGCAGCGAAAATTTCCGTGCGGTAGTAGCCGTACGTCTTGATCAGGTTAGGCGGCTTCGACGAAAACCAAAAAGCAACCAGGGCCAGGATAAGCGAGGCAACGTCTCCCAACATGTGTCCGGCATCGGCGATCAGGGCCAGGCTGCCGGTGTAAAACCCGGCCAGCACTTCCACCAACATGTAGGCGCTGGTAATCCCCAGAACTACGAGCATGGAGGAGACTCCCTTCTCTCGTACGCTGGCGGCACCGTGGGCGTGCTCGTGGTCGTGCATCACCGCTTACCTGCTTGAGTAAAGTCGAACCAGAGTGGCCCGATCTCTGGCCGAAAGGTGTTTGGGAACATCAGCCAGCGAAGAGGTGTAAAACATGATGTCTTCTGGATTTGTCGTGTGCCCGCCCATGCCGAGAACGTGGCCGATCTCGTGCAGGCACACCGTGCGCATGCGATTGTCCGTGAGCGGCAGCTCAGTTGACAACGGCACGGTCAACAGCACTATTGTTCCTTTTGAAATACCGTCGCTCTCGGTAGATACCCTGGCTTCACCGGCTTCGGCCGTATTGGACAATTTGCGGGGGTCATTCGTCCATGAACAAGTTATATCCGCGGGCCCGCGCCCATCCACGAAGGTAAAAGCAACCAGTCCTCCGGAGGCTGCCGCCCATTCCCGAAATGCTTCCTGCAAGAGGACTGCGTACTGGAAGCGGAAGCCGGGGACATCGTCACCGGGAGCTATGCGGACCCGGAGCGGCATATGCCTGGCCGGCCACTTGAAGACACCCTGCTGGGTAACCTCCGAAAGGTAATCGGACCTGCTGGCCGCGGCCTGCGGTCCACCCATGCCGGCGGTAGCCGTCTGCACCCTTTTGGCTTCTGCCTCCAGTCCTTTGGCAAGACTGGCAATCTTGGGAGCCTCCGCGTGCGTCGGGAAGCGGCTCAAAAACTGGCGGTAGCAATATAGCGCCTGATCGAGCTGCCCGGTGGACTGGTAAAGGCCACCGAGGGTCAGCCAGGTGGATGCGAGGTCGGGGCGCGCATCGAGCACGACCCGCAAATGCTCGATTGCTTCCGGATAACGCCCGAGCTTGGCTAGAGCGATGCCCAGATTGTGGTGGGCTTCCGGCAGATTGGGAGCCAGCTGCACGGCCGTGGTCAGCTTCTCGACAGCCTCCTCGTTGCGGTTCGAGCGCACGAGCGCCAGCCCCTCGTTAACCAGAACAGCCGCCTGGGCAACGTCGGCTGAGACGGGCTTGCCCTGGATGTAATACTGGCCGCCCTGTCCTTGCGCCAAGCAGGAACCGCCCCCTCCCAGAGCCAGGACAATTATCAGCCAGACGTATATCACTCTACGTGATCTCATACACGCACCATCTAAAACATAATACTCGCAAGCCCGTAGACCGTGGATGCCCGGCATTGGCTTCGGTCAAGAGCAAGAATGGAGGAAGGGCGATGGCTTGCACGTTTCGCTCTGGAAGCGCTCGATCGTGAAGTCAGTTTCGCTTCAAGGTTGTTTGCGTACGGCGCCGCTCCGCATACCGAATTATTTCTTATTGTGCTCGGGAACGAGAGCCAATGGTGCAGCCAAGTACGTCCCCGTAAACAGCTTGTTGGCCAGCGGCGTGTCCAGCGTTTGCAAAACGTAAGCACCGGCACGCCCTGATGCCTGAAGGGCAGGATCAAACA
>Ga0066388_100002793_pt1 | contig 10914 bp, 7 predicted proteins | sample PanSoiMetaGPlot6_FD_64539 | JGI IMG/M metagenome (GOLD analysis project Ga0066388, IMG submission 64539) | Tropical forest soil microbial communities from Panama analyzed to predict greenhouse gas emissions - Panama Soil - Plot 6 (Hybrid Assembly) | ecosystem: Environmental > Terrestrial > Soil... | reverse complement strand
GCGACCGACAACACGACCGGGTTGGCCGCGCAGATGGCTTACACCCTATTGATCGCGCTTGCGCCGGTGTTGCTTTTCCTCTGGCATTTGCTCGGCCTATTCGGCACCGATCCGGCGAAGTTGCACGGAATTTTCGGTGTCCTGAAGAGTTTTCTGCCGCCCGATCCGAAAGTTCAGGACATTTTGGACGCGGCCGCGGCCAGCGTGGTCGTGACTGGTTCCAGTGGATTTATCGCCAATGCCGGGATTTTGCTCGGCATTTATTGCGGCACGGTTTTCATCGCCACGATCTCGAAAGCGCTGAGTCACACGTATGGCGTGGCGGAGCCGCGCAATTGGTGGTCGAAATATATCATCTCGTTTCTGCTCCTGTTCTGGTTTGGAATAGTGATCCTGGTCTGTTTCAACGCCATCGTCTTCGGTGAAACGCTGGCCGGTGTCGCGGAAGTGAATTTTCAGCTCAAGGTACCGCTTCAGGAATGGGTCGTAGCGTTGAACTTGCCGTTCACTGCAATTGCCTTGATCGGGTTGGCCCTCGTTCTCTATCTTCTGACGCCCGAGAATTATCTGACTATTAGGCAAGCGCTTCCCGGCGCGATCTTTTTCTCGATCGGCTGGATCGCAGTCACGAAATTGTTTCAGCTCTACGTCGTGCGCTACAGCCGTTACGACGCAACTTATCTCGCGCTGGCGTCGATCATCATCTTGCTGACCTGGATGTACCTAACCTGTTTGTTTCTGCTGCTTGGCGGGAAATTAAACGCGATCCTTCGTCGCGAACACGAAGCAAATGCCGCGCCGTCGGAACCGGCTGCGCTTCCAGCGTAAAATTCGTTTTTGATTTTGTTGCCGGGTTGATCGCGCGAAACACTCTGTTACGCTGCGCTCGGTGGTTCGCTTCCGGGTTTGGTTGATAACTTTCTGCGCGCTGGGCGCGCTCACCAGCGTGTTCGTCTCGCAAGCGCAGCAAACCGAAGACGGGAAACCGATCCTGAAAGCACGGGCGGTGGATTCGGAATCGCCCACGCCCACGCCTAAATCGAAAGCGTCGCCTCATAAGAAAAAGAAATCATCGTCGCCATCACCGTCAGCGAAACCCAAAAAGAAAAAAACGCCGACCGAGGAATCGGAAGCGTCTCCAACACCGGCCGAGACTCCGGAAGCTTCGCCGAAATCGAAAGCGAAAAAATCTCCGGCAAAGGAAACTTCGCCAAAGGGAAGGAAGAAAAAGAAATCGACGGCCGAAAAGTCGCCGGGCCCAAAGAAGAAAACTTCGCCAAAGCCATCAGAAACTCCCGAAGCCCGAGCGACCGCCACACCGCCCCGGGCCATTGCGGTTCCAAATCCGAGCGCGCCTCCGTCTCCCGTGCCGAGCGCCAAGTCCGCTCTCGCGGCACCGGTCGAAGAGCCGGAGCAACTAACGATCGAGAAGTACGGCTACGAAAAGCCGCGCGGTTTTTGGGCGCGATTGTTCGGCGGCAGCGGGCGGAGCAGCGGCAGCGGCGCGGGCTATCGTTATTTAACTAGTTCCGTGCGCGCACAGATCGATCGCGCGCCGGTAACGCGCGGCCGATGGCAATACATCGTCGTGCACAACAGCGGGACGCGGCAGGGAAACGCGGCCGCGTTCGATTATTACCACCGGCATTTTCGGCGAATGCAAAACGGGCTCGCCTATCATTTTGTGATCGGCAATGGAACTTCGACCGGCAACGGCCAGATCGAAATCGGCGATCGCTGGCGGCGGCAGATCAACGGCGGCCATGTGCACAGCGATTACTTGAACAACATCGCCCTCGGGATTTGTCTGGTCGGCGATTTCAATCGCGACCAGCCGACGCGGGCGCAGCTCGATTGTTGCGAAGAGCTGATTCGTTACCTGCGACAACGCTGCGGCAAGATCGACAGCAGTCATTATCCGATCGTGAAACCGCATCGTGACATTAATCCGCCGCGCTGGCCGACCGATTGTCCCGGTGACGTGTTTCCGTATTCCTGGTTCCGGCGATTTCAGGAATAATCAGAGACGCGACGCGACGATGAGATTGCTTTCTTTGTAATTCCAGCGGTAACCAAAATTGAAATCGATCGGCGGTGGTCCGCTTTGCTGATAAATTTCTGCCAGCTTAGGCTGGTAATGTTGTTTGAAGATTTCGATTGGTCCGATGTAATTGCCGAAGACCCGAATGTTCCATTTGTCATGGTTGAAATGGACCAACGGAATGCCGGCGTCGTCCTGGACGATCGTTTTGCTGTGATCGAGGATGAAGTTGCGGACGCGGCTGAAACCATCTTCGAACATCAAATAGGAAGATGATTTCAGGAAACTAGAACCAACGCCGAAGTGATCGCAGAACCGGATGAAGCCGGGACTTGAGGAGATTCCGCCGTCGGAGATGTCGGTGGTAAAATAGTAAAGCGTTTGTTGTTCGTGCGAACGATTGTCGACGTACTCGATGCGAACCCCGGGCGTGCCGCCAAGTCCGGGCCGGCTCGGCTGGAAATTGCCGCTCTCATTGAGCGAACCGTAGATGACATCGCGGATCGATTTGTCGGCCCGTGCCAGAAAGACATAGAGGATCGGAATCGTGCCCTTCAACTCCTGCGACTGCAGATCGACTTTCATGTCCTTGGTGATGAAAAAGCTGAAGCGAAGCGAGGAGTACATCGCCTCCTCGAGGTTGTGGAGCGCGGTGGAGAGATTGCCGACGCGGAGCGGATCGGGCGGTGGTCCGAGCGATTCTTTCCCGCACAGAATATAAACCGAGGCCTTGGGAAAAAATTGATCGACGTAAAGAAAATCGGGACCGCTGAACATGTAGAACGCGACCGGAATTGTCTCGTGCGACTCGGGAAAGTATTGCGCCTGCCAGGTGTGGAGCTTCAACAATTGCTTCGTATTCAGCTTCGCGAATTTCTTTTCGAAATTTGCAGCGTGCTCCTGCCAGGCCGAATCTGCGGTCAGAGACGCGAGCGATGAATTTTTTGGAAGCGGCATTCCGGCGAGAAAGCGTGCCGTGTCGTCCGGTGAGGGGAGTCCGGATTGAGCTGGGCCGGATTGCGCCGTCGCCGGTACGGGCTGGGGCGTCGCTTCGCGTTGCCACGGCCACTTTATCGCCATTGTGCTACTCAAAAGCAGGGCGAAGATCGACCCGCCTGCGCACAAGGCTACGGCGCGGCGCGTAAGCGTTCTGGTGGGAATTTTTTTCATTCGTTGGACCTGACGCGTCTGCCGGCGCAAAAGTAAAGCAGAAAGCCGACCAGCGCGGTAACGAGACCGGCGATTGATTCGGTCGTTTTCGAACGCAAGAGATAAATCATCATCCAAATGGTGATCGTCGCGAAGATGATCGGCGGAATTGGATATAACCAGACGCGGTAGGGTCGCGAAATATTCGGTCGCGTTGCCCGTAACACGAACACCCCGAGAATAGTAAGCAACGAACAAAGCAGCAGCGCGAATTGAATGTAAACGACCACTAACTCGAAACTGCGGGTCAATAACAAGACGTTCACGATGAGCAATTGCACGATGACGGCGTTCGCCGGGACTCCGTAAACGTTCTTGCGCCCCAGAAATCGAAGCAGCCAATGATCTTCGCCCATCGACATGGTGACGCGTGGCCCGATCCAGGTCATGGAGCTGACGGCGGAAATTAAGCCGAGGCAAATGATCGCCCCGACGACGCGGCCACCGTTGTCGCCAAAAATATGTTTGCCGGCGATCAATCCAACTTCGAGCTGGCCGCGCATTTCGGATTCCGGCGCGGTCGCGAGAAAAATCGCATTCAAAAGCACGTACGCGAGCATCACTACGAGTGTTCCGGCGATCAACGAGCGCGGAACGTTTCGTTCCGGCTGTTTCACTTCGCCGATGATGTAACTCGACGCATTCCAGCCGGAGTAGGAATACATCACGTAAACGAGTGAGACCGCGAATGCGCCGCTGAAGATCGACACGGTATCTCCGGCGCGTGGCAGGAAAGTCATCGGCGGCTTTGGTTGAACGAGAAATCCAGCGATGATCAGCGCGGCAATGAGGAGAAGTTTCACCACCGTCCAAAGATTTTGAAACGCGCTTCCGCGCCGAAGGTTCCCGAAATGAAAAAGGGCGACCGTCCAGACGAGGACGAAGGAAAGCACGACCGGCGAACCGAAATCAAAAACGCCTTGGAAATATTTTCCGAAAGCCATGGCGGCGAGAGCGACCGGCGCTGCGAAACCAACCGTGGCCGAGACAAAGCCCGCCATGAATCCGAGCGCGGGATGATAGATTTCGGAAAGGAAATGGTATTCGCCACCGGATCGCGGGAGCGCGGCGCTGAGCTCGCCGTAACAAAGCGCGCCGCAGAGCGCGGCGACACCGCCGACCACCCAAAGCATCAACAATGGGAAACCGGATTGAATATCGGCGAGTTGAAATCCGAGGCTGGTGAACACGCCGGTGCCGATGATGTTCGCGATCACGATTCCGCAAGCGGTGAAAAAACCGACTGTCCGCGGCGCAGCTTGCAAGGCCGGCGCGGCCGAAACGGGGGAATTCGTCATCTTGCGCACGACCATGGCATGACCCACGGGAATAGCTAATGACTTTGACGATCTCTGTTGTCAGAAACGCCGCCCGGCATGATTGTGAATTCAGAATGAAAAAAATAATCTCCCTAGAAACAACGACACAGCTCGCGGTATTCCTTGAAAATCGACCTGGCGCGCTCGCCCGCGTGTGTGAAGCCCTCGCCAAAGCGGGCATCAACATTCACGCGCTGACTGTTTCGGACACGGTGGACCATTCAGTAGTTCGAATGATCGTGAGCGATCCGACGAAAGCGTTGATGTTGCTCGGAGAACGCGGCGTGCTCGCGTTCGAGAACGATGTCCTTTGCATCGACGCGGCCAACGAGATGGGTGTGCTTGGGAGAATCGCTGACGCCTTGTCGCGCGCAGAAGTGAATATCGAGTATGCCTACTTCGCGACTGGCGGAACTTCGCCCAAAGGAATTATCGTATTGCGGCCGTCGAATGTGGAGAAAGCGCGCCAAGCGCTGGCGAATCTCTAAGTCGACTCAGGATTGATCACGGTTGTCCATAACGTTGTCCCACTCGCGATGTGCGTCCGCGATTAACGGCGCAAGATCGACATAGAAGCGGACGACATAGAGAAGATAAGCCGCGAAACTAATTATTTGGATCGCAATTAGCCAAACGTGCACTTCGCGGTCGACGAAAAGTTCAGGCCAACTCCGAATGCAAACGGCGCAGATGGTGTTGAGAATGAAAACGCCCGGCAAAAGGAGTCCGAGATTGAGCCATTGGTCGCGTCGCACGCGTTCATAAAGTCGATTGCCTGCCGGACCCGCGCTGTCACGCTGGCGATCGCGGATCAAGCGCAAGTCGTAAAAGAAGAGGACCCAGCCGGCGGCGAAAAACAACGCACCGAAGCCGAACCAGTTTGCCGGTTTGGTGATTTGGGCAAACGTGATGGCTTCAAACAGCGCGCAGCCAATGTAGAGGAAGTTGTGTCCAAACTCGAGCGGCCACCGAATCAGGGTGATGATGTGCAACACCGCGCGCGACCAGAAAACGAAAATGACCAGCAGTCCCGCGAGCACGTATGGCCAGTAAATGAAGTTCAGTTGGGTGATAATCGCGTGCGAGTTCTCGATCAACACCGTGAGCGCGACCCCTTGAATGATGCTGACCAGAGTGAGCTCGATTTCCTCAACCATCGCGTCAAGGCGGGAGCGAGCGGCCGAGGATCTCATGGGGTTGGCTCCTCTCGATAGGGCTGTTCGCTTTGCACCGACCTTAATATTTTTTTAGCAGTCATCACGGCCGTCGTATCGCCGGTTGATTGGGCCAGCGAAAGCGCGCTTTCTCCAGTGGATGTTGCATCAGAAAATCGGCCCGCCTCAGCGTAAGCCGTCGCCAGAGTGAGAAGGAATTTCGGACGTCCGCGATTTGTTAGAGCACAAGCGCGTTCGCTTAAGCGCACTGCTTCTTCGCCGTCGCGTACGGTTGAATCAGGATCGGTCGCTAAAATCCAGGCGAGCTCGTTGAGTAACGTCGGTGAATCCGGCGCTGCGGACCGGATTGTTGCCAATTGGTCGGACGCGTTCGGGCTTTTGGCGGCAAAAACGACGGCGAGGTGCAACTTGTTCTCAATCTCCAGGCGAGCGGGCTGCAAGAGAAGCGTGTAAGCGAACTGAGGAGCTGCGATCGCGAAATTTCCAATTTCGCCGGCCGTCAGCCCCACGCGATAATGAAAATCTGCGTCGAACGGTGCGACCGCGAGAGCGTCGCGCGCAACTGCGAGGGCCTTGTCTAATTGCCCGAGCTGGCGCAGGCATGTGAATAACAGATTATAGGCGCGCGCGTTTTCAGGTTCGGCGGCGATGAGACGTTGCGCAATGGTCGCCGCCTGCTCGATGTCGCCATGTTTTGCGACATTGATCGCATTTTGTATCTGACAATAACCGTTGGCCGCGTCGAGCTGGAGACCGAGCGCGGTTTGCTCGCCCGCTTCAGCACTCTTTCCAGCTTCGTCCGACAGCGCGGCAAGGAAGCATTGCGCCATCGCGCTGGATGACTCTTTGCTCACTGCAGTTGCTGCTTGGTTCGCGGCGGCAGTCAATTGATGCGCGGCGAGCAATCGACGAGCGGCGTAAATGTGCTGCATGGCAGAGTTCGGAATCCAAACCGAGAAGTAGCTGTTCAGCGCCCAAATCAAAAGCAATGCGCCAACGGCTGATTGCAATAATCGCGGCACCCTCTTCAGTTTTTCCCAACCGAGTGCGGCGAAGGTGCAAAGCGGAACCAAGATCGACAAGCCATAGAACGCTTTGACCTGCGCGTGGGAAGCCACTCGCAACGTCATGAAAATGAGCGCGATCGCCACAGCCGCCGAGAAGCCGAGCAAAAGAAACCATTCGAGCGCCGCAGAACGAACGAGTCGCCACATCGCTACGACAAGACCAATCGCGATCATCAGCGTCGGAATTAATGCGAGCCAATAGCCGCCGACCATCAGATCATAATTCCATGGCGTGCGCGAGAGCATGTCGGATAAGCCGCCGCCGAGACCTTCACCCCACAATGTGGAATAAATTCCATCGCCGAAACTGTTAAAGCCGCTAAAAAGCGGATCGATCAACGCGCGACCAAAGCGAAAGTATTGGGCGGCGGTGTGAAACCCGGGATCCTGCCACCAGTTGAATCCAAACGTGCGTTCCCAGTTTCCGACGATTGGCGTGCCGAAGTGACGCCAGATCAAAATGTAATACCAGCCGCACGCAGCGAACATCCCGATAAACGCGACGCCGATGCTCCAAGCAGCACTCCTCAAAGGCACTCGATCCCGCGCCATTTTTAGAATTAACGCGCCAGCAAGCGGAGCGATCAGGAGAAGAGCGGTCGCTTTCGCTAACATCGCCGCACCGACGCACAAACCCAGACCGGCGAACTGCCAGATTGGAGCGTTCGGCTTATTTAAAATCCGCAGAGCGAGATAGATCGCAGCGCTTACCAATGTAGCTGCGAGCGTTTCGTTGGTGACGTAGTGCGACAGATACAATTGCATCGGCAGAAACGCGGCCACGAGGAGGCCGGCGAATTCCGCGCCTGGACGCGTGGGAAAAAGTAAACGCAAACAAAGAAACACGATTGCGAAGTGAGCGATGCCGAAGCACATCGTCAGCGTTCTCAACAGCGCGATTGATCCAGAATCGGCGACGGTCAATCGGCACAAAGACAACGCCGCCGTGGACAGGGCGTAGTAAAGCGGGGGTTGAAACATTTCGTAGCCCTGGTTCGGCAGTGGCAGTGCGTGCTGCTCCTGGATGTACTTAATATATGCGATGTGGTCGGTGGAATCGTAGCCGCAGTGGAACGGCAACAAATGATTGTTATTCCAGAAGAGGACGAGCCACGCGAGCGCGGACACACCGAGGAGGCAAGCGACGATTCGCCAATCATTTTCAGAAGTCGAACGCAAGAATCGCCGCGCAAGAAAGACGAGCAAGATGGCCCCAATTGCAAACGCGATCCACGCCGGCCAGACCTTTGGCAGAACGGCAAATGTTGTTTCGCCGCCCGCCAGCAAATTTCCCGGTCGTGGAAATCTCACCTCTGTGGCAACAGCAACTGGACGCCAGGCCGAGCCGGCAATCGACGCTTCCCAGGTTGAGTCGCTTCGCAGTTGGAACTCATCCGCTCTCAACCGAAACCAGAGCGCGGCTGGCGCATCGTCGTTGAACACCCGTGTTTCGATGGTGTTCGATCCAATTTGCAGAGATCCGCTTACATCGACATCGTTGATGTTTTTCCAGTTGCCCGTTGCAGGAATCTCAATCGCCTTGCCATTTATTTTCAACTCCGCTCGTCGGGCCGCGCGGATCTCCACGTGTGCCGATTTCGTCGAACTCGCGAGTTGAAATTGGCGGAGAAAATTAGTGTCGATCGTCGCGATCCGGTGCGCTCCCGCTTCTACTGGAGCGGGAAAGAGAATCCATTCCGCGCGGCTGTCGGACGGAAGAAAATTAGTCGCCGGATCGAAGCAGCATTTCCACCACAAGATCGCGACCGCACCGATCGCAGCGACGATTAGCAGGAGAGCGCGATGAAATGGCGTCAGGCGCATCGCAGCAATAGCGTTTGTTCGCGCGAAGAAACGCGTGTCTGGGGGGATTCGAACCCCCAACCTTCTGATCCGAAGTCAGATGCTCTATCCGGTTGAGCTACAGACACGTTGCGGAAAGTGATCAGTGAATAGTGATCAGTGATCAGCGCTAAAACAATTCGCTATTCCGGTTCTTGCTTGTCACTTGTCACTGCTCATTAAAAAATGGGGTGATCGACGGGACTCGAACCCGCAACAACCAGAACCACAATCTGGGGCTCTACCATTGAGCTACGATCACCATCGGGGATTCAGATTCTAGTTTTTAGACGCGCGATTGCAAACGCGCCCAGAAGACAGCCGGCTTGGCACAATCCACGCTTCATCTAGACCTGATGCCCCATCGTTTTGTTGCAACCCGCATTCCATTTGCTATCATCCGCGCGCTTCCCCCCATGAAGAAGATTGGCTCGATCCTGCTGGCCGTTCTCGCCTTTTGGGCCTTTTCTCCAACTCTCACCGCGCAGTCGGACGATCCGAGCGATACATTTCTCAAAGCCTACATGACGGCGCAGCAAGGCGAAAAGCTGGAGCACGAAAATCAGTTCAAAGCCGCGCTCGCAAAATATCGATTTGCCGGCAGCCTGATAGAGCAACTGCGCAAGACCCACCCCGATTGGCAGCCGGCCATTGTCGAATATCGCGGCCGCAAAGTGAGCGAAGGCATCTTGCGCGTCCAGGATAAAGCCGGCACGCAGGACAATGTGGCCGCTTCAGCGGAGCCGCCTGCCGAAATCAATCCTCCGCCGCCGCAAGATTTGCCGGCGGTCCAGGTCGCCAAAGAAAACGCTTCCACGCCTCCAATCCAGGTGACGAAAGAAAAGGTTCCGCCCGCGCCGCCGCCTGTTGCGGCTGCTCCCAAGCCGGCGCCCGCGAGCACTCCGAACGAAGTCGCCATTGAGCAGGCGACCAAAAAACTTCGCGACCGGGTCGATCAACTCGAAGCCGAGCTCGTAAAATCGCGCACTCAAATGACCGCGGCGGAAAATGAAAAGCAATCGCTCAACAACCGCCTCGACGAAACGAAATCGAAACTGGGTAAAGCCCAGGACGATCTTGAAAAAGCAAAAACCGCCGAGAAACAGGTTCGCGATCAATTAACTCAAGCGCAGACGTCGTTGAAGAAAACAGCGGAGGCCGGTTCCAAAGACAGCAGAGCCCAGGAGGCGCTCAAATCCGAGATCGCGCAACTGAAGAAGGCGCTCACCTCCGCGCAGGAAGGCCGGACTGCCGCGGAAAAAGAGCGCGATGACGCGAATGCGAAAGTCGCGAGCGCGGACAAACAGCGCGCGGCCGCGAGCAAGGAACGTGACGAAGCAAATGCGCACGCAGCCGAAGCCGATCAAAAAGTTGTCAGCGCGAATAAGGAACGGGACGATGCTCTCGCCAAACTGCAGGGTTTGAAAGATACGGAACAACGCGTCGAAGTCCTGGTTGCTGAAAATTCCGACTTGAAACAAAAGCTGGCCGATGCCGAGAAGACCGTGCGCGAGATCAGCGCCGACAAACCGAAAAAGGAACAAGAACTGGCCGAGGTTAAGAAGCAGATTGTCGATCTTCAGTCGCAGCTCGCCGCCAGCCAGAAACAAAACAAGGATTACGAAGTTACCGTCGCGCAATTGCGCACCGAGCTGGATGACACGAGCAAGCAACTCGAGCAGGTCAAACTCGTTGGCGCGACTCCGGAAGAGACGGCCAAGTTAACCAAGGAAAACGAAATGCTCCGCAACATCATCGTCCGCGAGTGCCAGGAAGAAGCGCGGCGCGATCAGGCGAAAAAGCTGATGCTGGCCGAGTTCGACAAGTTGCAGATCAAATCGGAAACATTGACCCAACAGATTCAATTGCTCGCGCAACCGGTGACGCGGTTGACGACGGATGAGCTGGCGCTGCTCCGGAAACCGGTGGTTTCGATCTCGGACGACAATCCGGGTGCGGTTAAAGCCAGCTTCGCCTTCGCAAAAAACACCAGCAATGCGCCGACGCCAGCAGCCGCTGCGTCCGCTCCGGCTGCGCCCGAGGAATCAATGTCGACGGATAATCCGCCGCAAACGAACTACGCGATGCCGGCCATGTTCAAGCCGAACGTGCCGCCGGACGTTGTCGATCTTGCCTGGCAGGCAAAACAAAGTTTCGACAAGGGCAAATATCGAACCGCCGAAAAAATTTATCAGGAGATCCTGACCAAGACGCCGAACAATCTTTATTCTCTCTCCAATCTGGGCGTCGTTTATTTCCGA
>Ga0066388_100002792_pt1 | contig 10918 bp, 3 predicted proteins | sample PanSoiMetaGPlot6_FD_64539 | JGI IMG/M metagenome (GOLD analysis project Ga0066388, IMG submission 64539) | Tropical forest soil microbial communities from Panama analyzed to predict greenhouse gas emissions - Panama Soil - Plot 6 (Hybrid Assembly) | ecosystem: Environmental > Terrestrial > Soil... | reverse complement strand
TGGCCATTCGAGCCAGCCAAAACGATCTGATAGCTTACGTCTCCCCGGCGATCAATGATATTTTTCGAGAGTAATCAGGGAGGCTAACGGCAGTGTCCGATAAGCTGGCAATCATTGCGGCTAAGCTCTCGGCCCGGGCCATTCGGGCAATCGGTGCCGGTCTCGGCTCCAACCTGCCCGGTCGACTGGCGCGATCGGTATCACCGGGAGTGCTGGCCAAGCTCACCAGCCAATGCCGGCGGGGGGTACTGGCGGTCTCCGGAACGAACGGCAAAAGCACCACCTCCGGCCTGATCTTTTCCATTCTTCAGAGAGCAGGGCTCAAGGCGGCCCACAACAGGCAAGGTGCCAACCTGGTGACGGGGATAACTGCCAGCCTGATCGAGGCGTCTGACTGGGATGGGCACATCGACGTGGATTACTGCCTGTTTGAAGTTGACGAAGCGTCACTGCCGGTGGTGGCGGCCGAGGTCGAGCTTTCAGCAGTTGTTGTGACGAACCTGTTCAGAGATCAGCTCGATCGATTCGGTGAGCTGGATACAACAGCCAGGCTGATCAACGAGGGCATGCAGCGGTACCGCTCTCGGGCGGTCTTGAATGCCGACGATCCGAACGTGGCGCAGCTTGGCCAAGACTGCCAGCGCACATTTTATGGAATCCAGTCGCTGTCCGAGCAGTCCAGGGCGCCGCAATCCAAGGGTCCTTTGGAGCTGTCGTATTGTGCTCAGTGCGGCAGGGAGTATGACTACAGCCTGGTTTTTTACGGTCAGCTCGGACACTACAACTGTCCTGCTTGCGGTCACGCTCGTCCCGTGCCGGATGTCTCGGCGCAGGAGGTCAATGTTCAGCACAATCGCTCAACCTTCCTTTTGATGGTTGGCGACGAGGCGGTCCGGGTAAACCTTCCTCTGCCCGGGCTATTCAATGTCTATAATGCGCTGGCTGCGGCGGCGCTGGCATACCGCCTGGGCATTCCCGCGGTGACGATTGAGGATGGCTTGACCAATTACGTTACGCTCTTTGGCCGGTCCGAAAGACTAACCATTGAAGGCAAGTCGGTTCTGATTCAGCTGATCAAAAACCCGGCCGGCGCATCGCAGGTGGTAAGCTCTCTGGTCAACGATCAGTCTGCAAGGGTTCTCATTGCCATAAACGATAACCTTGCCGACGGTCGTGATGTCTCCTGGCTTTGGGATGCCGATTTCGAGCTGCTTGCCGATCACACCAAGCCAATTCTGGTAAGCGGCCAGCGTGCACAGGATATGGCGGTGCGCATGAAATACGCTGGGCTGCCTGCGGATCAGATAATTGTTGTGCCCGCGTTGGCACAGGCACTGCGCCAGGTCCTTGCTGCGACCGGACCGGAAGAGACGCTCTGGGTGCTGCCTACCTACACCTGCCTGCTTGAATTGCAGAAAATTCTCAAATCAATGGGCTACACGCTTTCAGGGACTTAATATAGACGCTCCGTCACCTTCGTCCCTCGGCTCCTCCGCGTGACAATACGCTCGGCGGCGGACGGCTCCTCGCCGCCCTTGCCTCGCTGTCCGCCGATTCAGCGGTGCTCCGTCACCTTCGTCCCTCGGCTCCTCCGCGCGACAATACGCTCAGCGGCGGACGGCTCCTCGCCGCCCTTGCCTCGCTGTCCGCCGATTCAGCGGTGCTCCGTCACCTTCGTCCCTCGGCTCCTCCGCGCGACAATACGCTCGGCGGCCGACGGCAGCGGGGAGCCGTAGTCCGCTGCACCTGGTCTCCAGCGCTTCTTCATTCTTAGTCCCTGGGCTCCTGTTGACCTGTTGATCTGTCATCACCTGGAATTTTGCGGTGCGCGTTAGGCTTTCCGCCGGGGCGCATCTGGTTTTGCAGGGAGCCCTGGATGCGGCGGGGGGCGGGCTGGGGAGAATCGTGCTTCTCCTGTCCCGCTGCCGGGCTCGTCTGCCCTCCGGGCTGGCTCCTCGACGCTGCTGCCCGTCCGAGAGCGGAGCCGAGAAGTCCGCTGCTGAGCGCTCGGTCGACCGGAAGCGGGTGGTGTGCCGGGCTGGTGACGCCACTTTCGGAGCGGAATGGCGATGCCGGCTCATTGCGCACCTCCGGTGGCGCCACTGCTGCAGGTGCTGGCTCGTGGACAGTCTGGTTTGACGGCTCCTGTTCTGCTGGACGCGGTGCTGACTCCGGCTCCCGCAGGAAATAGGTTGACGGTTCCGGTACCGGCACGGGAGCTGATATAGACGATGCCGCTGATTCTCCAGCACAGTAAGGCTGAGATACGTGTGCCGACTCGTACGTATAGCCATGATACTGGGGTGTCGGCTCGCTGTGTGCCGGTTGCTGGGCATAGTAGGCCGGCGTGTCTTGTTGAGACGGTGAGGTAATTTCCTGCCTGGCAGGTTCGGGCGTCGGCACCGGATAGCTCTGGAATGGGCTCGGGCTGGCGCCAGCTGCTGGCAGGTACTCGGCCGAGCTACCGCTGTTGTACAGGGCAGCTGAAGAGGAGTTGTAATCGTAAGCCTGGGCCGGCGGATATCCAGTTAAGCTTGCACCGGGATCGCCTGTCCAGGAGGCTGGTGCACTAGACCCCGAGTAAATGGCAGAATTGTTGATGGACTCAACGGGGGAAACGGGTGGTAGCCCGGTTGCGGCTGCGCTGTCAGCCGGCAAGCCACTGGCTATCGGTGGCTGTCCGGCGATCTGCCCAGCTCCGCTGCCTGCCAGACTGGCATCTAGACCCGGGATGGATGGACCGCCGCTGGCGTTGACCGGTTCCGGGGTGCCAGGCGGCGCGCAGGAATTGCTCTCCTTGATGGACGATTCCGAAGGGCTGCCGTTGAGGATGGTTAGCGGTGGGCCGCCGGCGGCCAGATTGGTGGCCGCGCCGGCGCCGGTGAGAGTGTTGTCGACACCGCTCAGTGCGGCGGTCCCAGCGGTCAAACCGCTGGCTGATGGGTCAGCCGGCTGACCGCTCAGACTGCTCGGTGGCTGAGCACTAACTCCGAAGGCATTTTCGTGTGTTTGTCCCGGCGCACCATATATGGTATCGGCCAGGCCGCCAGCAGAACCGGCCGAGAGGGATGAGCTGTTGAAGGAACCGCTCACCGGTGAGGCTGAGTCGACTGCAGGCAGAGCGGACCCACCGTTTGTGGCACTGTAGCCCGGAAAGCTGGCTACTTGCCCATGGGAGAGCCCGGCAGGATCCAGCGAGCCGGCTAGAGGCGCAGCGGAGAGCCCGCCGGGGTCAAGTTGGCCCGCAGACCCACCAGTGACTCCGGCAAAATCAGAAGACATGCCAGCCGACCATGCGCCCGGCATCAACTCTGGCGCAGCGGCGCCGCTGCCCGCTGCCGCCTCGGTGAATGAGGGCGGGCCTGAGGTTGCTCCTGCTGCGGAGTGTCCAGGATCCGCGCCCCACGAAGACGCGGCAGCCTGGGGAATCGTGCTCGCGGCAGAGGACAGGGCGCTGGCAAGACCATCTGTGCTGCCGGCTGTGCTGGCACCGATCAAGGGCGGAGCTGCCAGCGAGCCGTCGTAGCCGGTGCTTGCTGGCGATCCTCCTGTGCCGCCGTCTTGCGGTGAGGCACTGCCGCTGGTGGCGCCTCCGCCTGGTGGTAATGTGTCGCTTGCGGTCAACCCTCGGTGTCCGTTGGCGTTGCCTCCACCGAAGGCGCCGCCATCCAGTCCAGGCAGCAAGCTGGACGAGACGCCGGCATGCGAGCTGCCACCGTTGGCTGCCGCTGTTTTCGAGTCGCTTGCACCACTGCCATGCCCTGCTCCCGGGACACCACTGCCGTTGTGGCCTGAAGCACCGCCGGGCACCGGGCTGCCGCTTGCCGAGTGCGCACCGCTGCCGTCACGCCCGGCTCCAGCTCCGCGTCCGGCACCCGACATTCCCTTGGTTGCTTCCTTGCCAGCCTGCTCGCCGGCTGCCTTGACGAGACCGCTAAAGTCGAAGGCGTATTTGACACAGGAGTTAGCCAGGAAATTGAGCGCCGTCATGACAATGGTGCCTGTGTCACCCACACCCTTGAAGGCAGCCATCAAGAGTACCGTCGTGTTCCAGAACAGGCTCCAGAAGCAAAGTATGATTACGCCTTCAATCCAGCTGGGAAGCGCTCCACGTAGTTGTTGAACCGGCCATACCCAGAGGGCAGCCACCACCGGGCCTATGCAAAAGAGGTAATAGAGGTAGGCCATTTGGAAGGCGCAGAGGACGTTCCAGGTGGCGGTGAGACCGGCATTGGCTCCGTTCACCAGAAGTCGTTGCGTGCTCTTGAGCACTGGTGACTCCTCATCGGTCTTGCCATCATTGCTGTTGCCCTGGTCGGATTTACCGGATGTCGCGCCCCCGCAATCTTCCGATGTACCGACATCGAAGCTGATGCTCTCAAGCTGGCTGTAGGGATCGTCTCCGGTGGCGGAGCTGGGGTCGTTGGTGGCTGAAGAGCTGCTGGCTGGAATCTGGTTCTTGTTCTGTCCGACGCCCCTGATCGGAAAAGCCCGCTTCTGCGCACACATCGCATCCTTGTACATGTCCGAATGGAAGACGTTGTTGTAGCCGTCCCGAATCGCCTTGTTGATTGAGTTTGATATGTCAATTCCGTAATTCACGACCAGATACGTGGCCGGAATGAGAAAGATAGCGATGATGGAGCGGATTATTCCCTCAAAAGGATTGACGTCACCGAGCATGGTTGTGCCCTGCGCGACAATCGCCCGCACCTGGGAGAGGACCGCTCCCGGCAACAAGAGAAGGAGAGCCATTGGAATGAAGAGTTGGCTCCGTATTCGGTTCCAGACATTGCTTGAATCGCTGGTAAAGTTGTCCAGAAAGGTTTGACAGAAATCAATGGCTCCGACTGCCTGATTGCGTCCCAGGTTGGCAACGCTGTTGGCGGCTGAGGTTGCTTTCAGGGCGCCCATTGCAGTTTCCATCCACATCCAGCGTTCGGGATCGAAGGCCTCCTCCAGCATCATGTTGTCGTTCAAGCGGGCGATGGCCTGGTATTGCGTATCGGAGACCGGGTAACCGTAGGTTTTCACCCAGTACTCCAGGATTCCCTCGTCCCGCGTCGTCGGTACGCTTGAGGCGGATCCCGATTCGATCTTTTTGGGCCACTTGAACACAGGGCCTTTTGGGGTGACGCTGCCGCCCTCCTGCGAGGTGCCGTCCTCGATCTTGTCGTGACCGCCTATGCTTTTGGGACCGAACTTCTGTGCCCACTTGAAGCGCTTGAAGTAGTTCTGCCGGATTGTCCAGGCCGTGCCGGCGTTCGCGTCCTCATTGCTGTCTGCTGTCTGACCGCTTGTGCCGCTTTCGGCGGCGATAGCTGCATTTGGGGCTGCCAGCGCCAGCGCCAGCGGCAGAAGGAGATTGAGTAGCAAGAGATGGCTCTTTCTCAGTGACAACATTTTTTGACGGAACCTCTTTCTTATTGGGAGTTGGTAACGGCTTCCTGGTGGATTTCCGGACTCTACCGGGTGAGAGCCTCAGGAGGTGTCAGGGTTTTGTTCCCAGCGCCGGGATTGGGGCGGTGGTGCGGTCAGCTGGCTGCCAGCGTCGGGCAAACGGTCCGTTGAGGGCGGCTCGGTCACGGTGGTGCGGATCCCCTGAGCTGGAAAAGGATTTGCCGAGTCGCGGGCGCCCGGCACCGACTCTTGAGCTGGCGCGGCAGCAGCGATCTCCGAAACGGGGGCTACGGCATTAGCCTCTGGGGCCGGCGAATAGCGGCTAGCCTCTGCAAGTGGCGGAGCAGCGCTACCCGGCGTAGCAGTCGCCGCTAGGTTGATGCCGCCAGCAGGACTGGAGCCTTCGCTAGTCAAGCTCGAGCTGGTCGCCTGGGAAGCAGCCTGCTGCCAGAATCTCAGGCCAGCGCCAGCATGGTCAGGGTTTCTGGTATTCAGGAGAACGCTTCCCCCCTCCTCAGGGGGCGCCAGCGGGACGGTCGGCCCGGAGCCGCTGGCGATTGCCTGCAGTCGGGAGATGCCAAAGTCTCTCTGAAGCGCTTCGGCGGCCGGATTTTGGGGAGCAGTTCCCTGGTTGGCAGCGGTCATTGGAGGAAGCTGAACATAGTTCTGTCCAGCGGGTCCGCTTAGCGTATCTGATACCATCGACGGTGGCGCACCGGCCGGCCCGGTAGGTTGCTCGGTCCGGCTGGCAGACGGAGGTGTTGACTCGCTCTGTGCCCGCTCATTCGGCCGGGCACTGTCTTCCTGGCCTTCTCTTTCCGATGCGCCGTTCCTGGAGGCACCGCCGCTGGTCATCGCACCTGTATCGAATCTGCCGGCATCTATGACCTGACTGTTACTGGCAGTCGAATGGGCTGCCTGCGAGGGGGACGAAGCAGCGCCTGGAACAACGGCGGCACCGGAAGTTGTGCCTGTGCTGGCAGCAGCCGCTCCGCTGCCGCCTGCTCCGCCGCCTGCCACCTTGTCGAGAACATTGGCAACAATTGGCCCCGGGTTGAAGTTGAACGGCTGGAACGGAATGTAAAGCAAGAGTGCGAGGAAGCAGTTGTATGCCATCATCTCTGCCGGCGAGCCGGGGTTCGGATGCAGATAGACCACGCGCTGGGTCATCACCGCCAGGATTACGCACCACCAGAAACGCCAGAGGGCGAGCACCAGAACAGCGTCCACCCAGTTTGTGAATACTTTGCGGAACAGGCTCCCGACGCCGCTTGGCCAGGCGTAAAACGCAGCCGCGATTGGACCGAGTAGAAAGAGGTAGCACATGAACACGAGCTGGTAGGCAGTCAGGGCGGTAAGCGAATAGCCCATCACGTAGGAGGCCGAATTGAACGCTGTCTGCATGGCGCCGCTCAACCAGAGTTGATCCTCATTGGTTACGTTGCGCTCCAATTCGCCGGCTGATTTACCTTCTCCGGCGCTGGCACCGCCGTCCTCGCTGGCCGGATTGCTGGCCGGCCCGCCTAACAACCAATTGAGCACGCTGTTAATGCCACCAACCACCGGATTGTCCGGACTGGCCCCCACGTATTTGCCGATATCGATGCTACCAGCGGTGGTGCTGCCGGCCCTTGTCTCGTTTCCAGAGCGGCTGAGTGCACTGGCCCGATCAGGAGCGCCTGTAGAGCTTGTGGATGAACGGCCGTTTGAGCTGGCTTTCTGCGCCGGATCAACGCTGTCTGCTCCTTGCCCTGTGCTTGCGTTCTGTGGTGCGGAGAGAATGGCGTTGCTGACATTGCCCTGGGGTGGGTTGTAAGTCTGCTCCCTGGCCCAGCGAACCAGAGTCTCCTCCTGAATCCAGTGCTTTTGAGGATCTGTCACCGCGCACGTAAGCGCATTGCCCGTGTCAATTGCGTAGCTGACAATGAGCTGGGTGGACGGGATCAGGAAGACGGCGATGAGTGCCCGCAATATGCCTGCGAACGGGCTGGCGCTGTCCTCGTCGGCTGCCAGGAATCCCCTGGTGACCAGCCCCTTCACCTGCGTGAGCACCGCTCCTGGCAGCAGGAACAGCAAAGCCATGGGAACGAAGAGTTGCTTATACATCTGCTGGACAATGTAGACAGCCTGGGCCGCAGAGCGGCGACCGTTGCTCCCGGCGCTGACGCTGACTGCGGAGTTTTCATTGGCGACGTTGATGAGTGTCTCGTTGATCGCGCCAAATGCCGCCTTGAAGCTTGACTCGGCTGCTCCGGCTACGCTATTGGACATGGAAGTGGATTGCAAATGTGAGACTGTGGTCTCCTTCCACATCCAGCGCTCAGGATCGAAGAACAGCTCAAGAAGCCGTTGCCGCCTCTCGCGATCGATCAGTTGGAACTGAGTGTCAGAGATCGGCAATCCGTAGCACTTTATCCAGCCCTTCCGGAACGCCTCTTGATCTCTTTGTGTGGCCAGCTGCGCTTCACCTGAGCAGTGCTCCTGCTCGTAGTGGATCTCATCACCCGCTGGTGGGTTGCCTCTGTCCCGATCATCCATGCAACGCCACTGCACGGAATCGTAGGCCGGATCCCGGAAATCGGCTGAAGACCCGTCCTCGGATGAACCGTCGGAGACTTTGTCCTTCTGCGCTGCCTCAGCGGCAAAAGGGTAGCGCTTGCCGTAGCTGGAGCGAATGTCGGCCAGGGTCACGTCGTTGGAATCATCCGGGCGCACCGTCTCATGGTTGTCCGATTTGCTGCTGCCTGCCGCATCAACCGGAATGCTTGAGCCGGTGCAGATCACCAGCGCCAGAGCCAGGCCCGCCGCGGCAAGCGCGAGGATCTGGCTCGGTGGCTGATAGTGATGGTAACTCATTCTTCTCCTGCCTGGCTGCGGGGCTTCTCCCATCCACTGTCCGTTATTTGAGGATTGACTGGTGCGTCAGCCACCGGCATTTGCCGGGGCGGTGGGGAAGTTCGCCTGTCTGGCGCCGGCGGTGGTGCAATCGGAGCAGCGGGAATTGGGTTAATCGATGCTGCTGTGGGCGGCGTGCTGCCCGACCAATGAGATGCTGCCGTTCCCGGAAGGCTCACTGGTAGGCTGCCCCCGGCGGCTCCATTGCTCCTGGATCCCGAGCCGGTATCGCTTGCCGCCTCGGCTACTGGACTCCAGCCTCTGGTGCTGCCTTTGCTGTCCGACTGAGTGGCGTTGCCGCTGGCCGGGTGGACAGAGTTTCTGTCGGCCGGTGATTCGGTAGTTCCGCCATGTTGAGGATTATTTGCGCCTGGCCAGCCGGTGCTGTTCAGCGTCGGCGTCAGCTTTTGCCACTCACGAATACCGGTCCGGGCCAGATCAAGGTCGCCGGTGTTGATCACATAGCGGATTTGCCCGCCTGCGGACCGGGAAGGTGACAGCGGGGGAGTCTCTCCGGGGCTCACCGCTGCGATCGCGTCAGCGCCATGTTCTGTCTTGAGGATGCTGGCGGCCTGGTTTTCCCTGTCCGGAACAGCGGTGGCCGACAGCGCTGGTGGCAAAGCCACGGCTGCCGGGTTTGAGATGATTGCGGAAAGCTCCCTGGCGGCTAGCGGCGGCTGACCGGCCGTGGAGCCAGTTGCAGCGTTGATCTTATATGCCGCGGACGGTAAGGATGGGCGACCAGCCACTGCCATCCGCGCCGGATGGGACTCTCCCCGATCTGAACCTGCCGCGGCCCTGGCCGGAGCGAACAGGGAGGACTGCCAGCCGCTCGAGAGAGTTGCCAGCTCCTGCATCGCCCGGTTTGGCCCTGGTGATCTGGCGGATGCTGAGGGCATGGTCGACTCAGCCGGCGTCGGTTCACCGGCTGCGCCTCCACCTCCGCCCGTCGCCTTGCCAGCGCCGCCGCCCTGACCCGCCTTGTCCAGGATGGATGACACGATCGGGCCAGGATTGAAGGAGAACGGCTGGAACGGGATGTACAGAAGCAAGGCCAGAAAACAGCTGAAGACCATCATTTCAGAGGCTGCTCCAGGATTTGGGTGCAGGTAGACAATCCGCTGAGTCATTACAGCCAGGATCACGCACCACCAGAAGCGCCAGAGCGCCAGAACAATCACAGCATTGAGCCAGTTGGCAAAGACCGGTCTGAAGAGGCTGCCTATCCCGGTCGGCCAGGCAAAGAAACAGGCAGCAATCGGTCCCAGCAGGAACAGGTAGCACATGAAGACCACCTGGTAGGCCGTTAGGACGGTGATAGCCGAGCTCATCAAGTAGGCAAGCCCGTTAAAGCCCGCCTGCATGGTGCCGCTTAACCACAGCTGGTCTTCCTGAACGACAGACTGTTCCAGCTCCCCGGCAGCCTTTCCCTGCCCTTGTCCCGGTGCCAGTCCATGGGCGTCTTGCTGGTCCCCGGAGCGCTGCCCTCCGAAAAGGAAGCCCAGGAGGGTGTCCATCAGCTGCACGACCGGATTATTTGGCCGCAAACCGGCAGACCTGGCCAGCCCGACAGAAAGCGCTGACGAACGCTGCCGGCCGGGAGAAGAACTAGCACTAGCCCCAGCTGGCTGACCGGAGCTCGATCGGTTCGAAGCTGTGCCAACACCCGGGTTGCTGGCGACCGGAGTGTGACCGCCACCGCCGCCGGAAACCGGCGCCTGTCCCACACTGCTGCTGGCCGCTGAGTCTCCGGGAAAGATGCCGTTCTTGAAGTGGTCCTTCTCTGGAACAAAGGTTTGCTCCTTGCCCCACTTCACCAGAGCCTCAGCTTGAATCCACTTTTGCTGGGGGTCTCGCACCGCAGCGGCAAGCGTATTGCCGGTGTCGATGGCGTAGCTGACTATCAACTGTGTGGCCGGGATCAGAAACAGCGCAATCAAGGAACGCAGGATGCCCTCGAACGGGCTTGAGCTGTCCTCCCCGCCCCCGAGAAACGCGTTGCTGATCAGCCCCTTAGCCTGAGTCAAGACGGCCCCGGGAAGGAGAAACAGAATCGCCATCGGCACAAACACCGATCTGTACATCTGCTGGACGATGTGAATGGCCTGAGCCAGGCTTCTGCCTCCGCCTGCTCCGCTGGAGATCTCCTCGGCCGACTTCTCGCTGGCCACGTTAATCAGTGTGCTGTCGATGGTGGAGACCGCGCTCTCAAATCCGGCCTCGGCAGCCCCTCCCAGGCTGTTCGCGACAGCGGCGGTACCAAGATGTCCGAGCGTGAGCTGTACCCACATCCAGCGCTCCGGATCGAAGATGTGCTCAAGCAGCCGCTGCCTGTTGTTGCGATCGATGATCTCGAACTGTGTATCGGACATCGGCAGGCCGTAGGTCTTGATCAATCCTGTGTGCAGAGCTTCGGAGTCACGCTGGGTTGGCAGCTGCACGCTTGCTTGCTGTGGTAGCTGGATGTAGTAATAGTGGAGGAGTGGAGGTGGAGGCCAGTCCTTGTCCTGGAAATTTTTGAAGCAACATGCTTTGTGATCTGTCTCCGTGGATATCGAGCTGAGATCGAGCGTGTTCAACATCCCGTTCAGCTGATTGATCTGTGACTGTACCTGCTGGATCT
>Ga0066388_100002791_pt1 | contig 10918 bp, 7 predicted proteins | sample PanSoiMetaGPlot6_FD_64539 | JGI IMG/M metagenome (GOLD analysis project Ga0066388, IMG submission 64539) | Tropical forest soil microbial communities from Panama analyzed to predict greenhouse gas emissions - Panama Soil - Plot 6 (Hybrid Assembly) | ecosystem: Environmental > Terrestrial > Soil... | reverse complement strand
CCGCGTCGGCCGGCTGGCCGCCCGCTAGCGCAGATACCCCGCCTTCCTGAACCAGGCGATCGCGTCGACGAGGCCTTCGCGATACGGCCGTGAGACGTATCCGAGCTCCTGGCGCGCCTTCGCATCGTTGAAGAACATGTGATGGCGCGCCATGCGCAGCCCGTCGCGGGTCACGAACGGCTCCCGTCCGGTGAGGCGGGCCCAGGCTTCGGCGCCGACCGCGAGCGGATAGAGCGGCGCAATGGGCACCCGGATGCGCGGCGGCCGCCGCCCGACGATCGCCGCGATCGCGGCAAGGAGGTCGCGCAGGTAGACGTTCTCGCCGCCCAGGATATATCGCTCGCCGACCCTGCCGCGCCGCAGCGCCGCCAGGTGCCCGGCCCCGACATCGTCGACGTGCACGAAATTGAGGCCGGTATCAACGAAGGCCGGCATGCGGCCCGCCGCCGCCTCGACGATGATGCGTCCGGTGGGCGTCGGCTTCACGTCGCGCGGGCCGATCGGCGTCGACGGATTGACGATCACGGCGGGGAGCGCGCGGCGCTTGACCATGTCTTCGACCAGGCGCTCGGCCGCGACCTTGCTTTTCTTGTAGGCGCCGACGGCGGCGCGCTGGGCCAGCGGATGGCTTTCGTCGGCCGGCGACGCGTCGTTGAGCGCGAAGGTCGCGACACTGCTGGTGTGGACGATACGTTCGACGCCTACGGCGAGCGCCTCCTCCATCACGAGCCTCGTCCCCTCCAGGTTGGTTCTGAGGATCTCGTCGGGCGCGGGCGCCCACAGCCGATAGTCGGCGGCCGCGTGGATCAGGTAGCGCACGCCTGGCAAGGCTCCCCTGAGCGAGGCGCGGTCGCGGATGTCGCCGACGCGGATTTCGTCATCGGGATGAATGTTGATGCGCGGGCTCGACGGCCGCACCAGCACCCGGACCCGATAGCCCGCGGCCCGCGCGGCTCTGGCAATGGCCGAGCCGACAAATCCGCTTGCCCCGGTGACGAGCAGAAGATCACCGCCGCCCTTGTCTGCCATCTCGGTCCGTCGCTCGCAGAATCGGGTGGGCGCCAGGGCAACCCATCATCGTCGCGCTCTGCCGCCGACGCGTCTTCACTTCCGTGGTCATTCAGCAGGAAGCCGGCACCGCCCATGTCGCCGCATTCTCACATGAACCGTGGGTGGTCGCCATGCCAATCCCGCGAATTCGGGCGACGCTGTCGTCGTAAGCTACTGGTCGGCCGAGCGGAAGGCGCCGCGGCTGTCGGAAGGCGTCGGCTCACTCCGGCTTGATGCCGGCCGCCGCGATCACCTTGCCCCATTTCTCGTAGTCGTCGCGGATGATCTTCGCGAACTCCTCCGGCGTGGTGCCGACCACGTCGACGCCGATCGCGGCCATGCGCCGATGGAAGCCGGGGTCGGCGATGATCGCCGTAATCTCGCGATTGAGCGTCGCGATGATGTCGGGCGGCGTGCCGGCCGCGGCCACGAGCCCCACCCCGGAGCCGACCTCGAAGCCGGGAAACGCCGCCTCGGCGATCGTCGGCACGTCCGGCAGCGCGGCGATGCGCTTGCGGCTCGCGGCGGCGAGGACGCGCAGCTTGCCCTCGTTGATCAGCGGCAGCAGCGAGTTGATCGCGCCGATGAACATATCGACGCGCCCGGCGACCAGATCCGGGAGCACCGCGGTCGCGCCGCGGAACGGCACATGCACGAGATCGACGCCGGCATACATCTTGAATAGTTCGCCGCCGAGATGCTGCGGCGTGCCGACGCCGACCGAGCCGAAGCTCAGCCTGTTGGGCGACGACTTGGCGAGCGCGATGAACTCCTGCAGACTCCGCGCCGGCAGGCTCGCCGGCACCACCATGACGAATGGCACGTCGGCGACCTGGTTGATCGCCGCGAAATCGTTGACCGGATGGTAGACCGGATTGCGCGCGAGATGCGGGCCGATCGTGAACGAGGCCGGCGCGATCAACAGCAGATGGCCGTCGGCCGGCGCCTTCGCCACGTACTGATAGGCGATGGTGCCGCCGCCGCCGGGCTTGTTCTCGACCACCGCGGTCTCCTTGAGGCGCGCCTGCAGTCCGTTCGCGATCTCGCGCGCCACCACGTCGTTGGAGCCGCCCGGCGTGAACGGGACGATGATGCGGATCGTCTTGTTCGGAAAGCCTTGCGCGTCGGCGGCAGCGATCGAAGCCAGGGCGAGCAGGCAGGCGGCGAGCAGTCGGGTCATGCGTCCTCTCAGAAAGCCGAAGTTCCATGGCGCGGTCGATCCGTTCTTACGTTTCGCTTTGCCTCGGGGCAAGGTGCGCCTATCATCGGATGGAGAGCGGCACGAGGACGCACGCCGTCGGCTTGCCAAGACCGCTCAGGGAGGAGACCGAAGTCATGGGTCGCATCACATTCTGCGCTTCGCTCGTTGGTATCGCCGTGCTCGCCGGCGCACCAGCGCGCCCGGCGGCTGCCGCCGATCCACAGCAGGGCGATTGGGTGGTGAAGGACTTCCGCTTCCACACCGGCGAAATTCTGCCCGAGCTGAAGCTGCACTACGTGACCGTCGGCGCGCCGACCGGCGAGCCGGTGCTGGTACTGCACGGCAGCACCGGCTCAAGCGCGGGCATGATGGGCAAGAATTTTGGCGGCGAACTATTCGGAGCCGGCCAGCCGCTCGATGCGTCCAAGTATTACATCATCATTACGGATGCGATCGGCGCCGGCAAATCGTCGAAACCGTCGAACGGCCTGCGCACCAAGTTCCCGCACTACAACTACGACGACATGGTGCAGGCCCAGTACCGGCTGCTCACCGAGCATCTTGGCGTGCGTCACCTCAAGCTCGTCATCGGCCAGTCGATGGGCGGGATGCATTCCTGGATGTGGGGCGAGATGTATCCCGACTTCATGGACGCGCTGGTGCCGATGGCTTCGCAGCCGACCGCGATGGCCGGCCGCAACTGGATCCTGCGCCGGATGATGATCGAGACCATCAAGGCCGACCCGGGCTACAACGGCGGCAACTACACCGAGCAGCCGCACAGCCTCAAATATGCCCAGGCGGCCTTCAGCCTTGCCACCAGCGGCGGCACGCAGACCCTGCACCGCCTCGCCCCGACCCGCGCCAAGGCCGATGCGCTGCTAGAGGCGCGGCTGGCGGCACGCGAGACCGTCGACGCCAACGACCTGATCTACGCCTACGACGCGTCGCGTGATTACGATCCCGCCCCGCGGCTCGAATCGATCAAGGCGCGCGTACTCGCCATCAACTCGGCCGACGACGAGCGCAATCCGCCCGAGCTCGGGATCATGGATCGCGAAATCAAGCGCGTGAAGAACGGACGCTTCTACCTGGTCCCGGCGTCGGAGACGACGCGCGGCCACGGCACCACCGGCGACGCCCGGCACTGGAAGCACCTCTTGCCCGAGCTCCTCGCCGACACCTCGGTGGCGGGCCGATAGGCGGCGCCGTTCGAACAGCCTGAATGCGCGGCCCTCTCGCGAGCGCCGCGCATTCTTTTTGTCGTCCGGCCGACTTCAGGTGTCCGACGTCAGGCGGCCTCGTCAATCGGCAGACCGAGCGCCATCCGTCCGGCGAGCCGCCGCTGGGCGATGCCGCGCAAGGGATGGAAGCGCGCGCCCTGGGCGTCGCGGAACAGCCGTTCGAGACCGAGCCGGCGGAAGTAGCTTGCGCCGCCCGCAACGTCGAGCGCCTGATCGAGCGTCTGCAGCACGGCGCGCTCGACCAGCGCCCGGTGCATGAAGATCCTGTTGCTGGTGTCCGGTCCCGGGCGGGCGTCCTCGGCGAAGCGGACCATGCTGGCGAGCGCGATCTGCGCCGCCGCAAGTTCGGTGTCGAGCGCGCCGACCGCGTCGATCACGCCGGCGTCGCGCTGCTTGGCCACCGCTTTCACGGCGAGATCGCGCGCCGCCTCGGCGACGCCGGTATAGACCGCGTAGACGAGCGGGAATGCCACCAGCGTTACGATCTCCATCAGCGGGTGCCACAGCCCGGGCTTGCGGCGTCCGCCGACCGCGGCGTCGGGAACGAACACGTTCTCCATCACCACGTCGTGCGATCCGGTCCCGCGCATGCCGAGCGTGTCCCAGGTCTCGACGATCGAGATTCCCTCCGCGCTCATCGGCACGCCAAAGTGGATGACGCTCGGGCCCTCCGCGGCGTTCTCCTCGATCGCCATGGTCATGAACAGCTGCGCGCTCGGCGCGCCACTGGCAAAGACCTTGCGCGCGCTTACGCGGTAGCCGCCTTCGACCTTGACCGCCTTGCCGGAGCCCGGGAGCCAGTCCGAGCCGCCGGAGGACAGGAGCTGGAGGCGCTCCTTGGCGACGCGCTTGAGCAGTCCATCGGTCGGTGCGTTCTGGTGACGCCAGCGCCAGGCGGCGGCCGCCACCAGGTGGGTGTGCATCGACAGGGCAAGCGCGGTCGAGCTGGCGTGGTGCGCGAGCTCGCGCAGCATGTCGGCAAGCTCGGCACGCGACAGGCCGCCGCCGCCGTGCTCGGCGGGTACGCCGAGCTCGAGGAAGCCATGCTCGCGCAGTTTGGCCATATTGGCCTGGACATAGGTGTTTGCGGTGTCACAACGGCTTTCTTCCTGCGCAAGTTGCGGGCCGATTTCCGCAAGCGTTTGACGCCAACCGGGCGGCGACGATTCCATTTTTCTCAGGGTCTGAATGGACATAGGATATTCCTTTTGCAGGCGCTATGGTTCGGCGGCCGGGGGCGGGCCGCGGGGGCGGGAAACTATCTGAGAATTGCGCGGTCGCTCGACAATGACCAAGACGCCGGATTCCTTTGCCAACCGTCCGGAGCGCCCCGGTCAGGCCGCCGGGCCCGATGCGCTGTCTGAGCTGTTGCGGGCGGTGCGCCTCACCGGCGCAGTGTTCTTCCGCGGCTCCTTTACCGCGCCGTTCGGCTTGCGCTCGCCCGAGCGATACGATGATCGCATGCCGATGGCGCACCTGCGCCACATCAGCCTTTTCCACCTGATCGCCAGCGGCGGCTGCCAGTTCGAGACCGCGAACGGCGCGCAGCATCAGCTCGCCGCCGGCGACCTGCTGTTGATGCCGTTCGCCGGCAAGCACCGGTTCTGGAGCGGCGACGTGAGCGAATTCGGGTTCATACCCGAATTCATCCGGCAAGGACCGGTCGACGGCATCTGGACGTTGAACTATGGCGGCGGCGGCACCGAGACGCAGATCGTGTGCGGCTTCCTGGAGTCGTCGGAGTTTCTGTTTGCGCCGCTGTTCCGCTCGCTCCCGGAATTGCTGATCGAGCATACCGGGGACGACAAGGTGGGATCGCTGATCGCCTCGACCGTGCGCGAGGTGCTGACGCTCGCCGATTCGGCGACGCCCGGCATGCAGATGATGCTCGGGCGCATGATGGAAGTGCTGTTCGTCGAGGTCCTGCGCCGTCACGCCAGCCGCCTGCCCGCGGGCAGCAAGGGCTGGTTTGCCGCGCTCAACGATCCGGTCGTCGGCCGCGCGCTGCAGCTCGTGCACGCGCACCCGGCACGCCGCTGGACCGCCGACGATCTCGCGCGCGCCGCCGGCTCCTCGCGCACGGTGCTGACCGAGCGCTTCAACCTGATGCTCGGACGCCCGCCGATCGACTACGTCACCGGCTGGCGCATCCAGCTCGCGGCCGACCGGCTGCGCAACGGGCACGACAGCATCGCCGGGATCGCGGCCGACGTCGGCTACGAGTCGGAGGCTGCCTTCAGCCGCGCCTTCAAGCGGGTGACCGGCATGACGCCGGGACGCTGGCGCGACGGCGGCGGCGACAGCCCGCCGCTGATGCCGCTGCAGTTCAAGCTGCCACTGGTGCCTACGCCCGCCGGCGTTGCGGGACCATCCGATCCGGTCGGCACCGACTAGCGCATCCCGCAGTACCGCCGGAGCACGCTTGGCATGTGTTGCGGCGACTTGCGCTCTTGGAATTGTAGGTTGCAGTGAATTAGCTTCCCTGTCCTACGGTGGAGGACTGGCGCCATGTCGATTGCGGCAAGGTCGGTCGCCGAGGATACCGCCTTTTGGATTCTCCAGGACGAGATCAAGGCCATCAACGAGCGGCGCCGGGAGCTCAACAGGCTGCGGGAGCAGCGCGGCGAGCCCGTCCGGCCGGAACTGTCGCTCGGGGACAATTTCGAACGCGCGGGCGAACCGATCGACGCGGTGGGACTGACGCTCTCCGGTGGCGGCATGCGTTCGGCCGCGCTCGGCCTTGGCGTGCTGCAGGCGCTCAACCACCACAATGCGCTGCGCAACGTGGACTACCTGTCGACCGTGTCGGGCGGCGGCTACATCGGCTGCTCGCTCACCGCCACCATGAGCAAGAGCGGGGGCGAATTCGTGTTCGGCCAGCAGTCGAGCGATCCCGCCACCGGCAGGCCGATGGCGCAGGAGATCAGCGACACCGAGGCGGTCGGCCACATCCGCAACTATTCGAACTATCTCATCCCGACCGGCTTTCGCGACGTACTGACCGCGCTGGCCATCGTTGTGCGCGGCCTCGTCGCCAACCTCGCCCTCGTCCTTCCGATCGTGCTGCTGCTTGTGGCGCTCACGATCTGGACGAATCCGGACCGCTCGCTGTTGCGGAGCCCAAATCTGCTCTCGATTTCGTTGGCACGATACCTGCCGGTCGAGAACTTCGGCATCACGCTCGCGCTCGCGCTCGCGGCCCTGGCGCTATTCTTCTTGTGGGCGCTCTACCGGTCCCTGCTGTCGCCTGACAAGCGTTCCGAGTTCCGCACCAAACTGCCGGCCTGGGGCGCGGGCGTCCTCGTGCTGATCGCGGCCGCGTTCTTCTGCGAGCTGCAGCCCTTCGTCGTTGCCGGCATGTTCGATATCGCGGATGCGAAGGCGGGCGTGGAGACGGGAGTCTTTCTCGCCCTGATCACCAGTTGGGTCAAGACGCTTGCCGCCTTCGCCACGCCGGTTGCCGCCGCCGTGACGCTGTTCCGTCAGCAATTCGGCGATCTGGTCAGGGCGACGACCGCGGCGTCGGGCTGGATGGCGCAGCTTGCCTCCGTCGCGACCAAGGCCGCCGTGTGGATCGCCGGCGCCGCCCTGCCACTGCTGATCTGGGTTGGATATCTCTACCTCTGCTACTGGGGCATCATCAACGATGAGGCCCAATCACCGGTCGGTCGGGGTACGCACACGCCCGCCTGGCTGCTCAGGGCGTCGCAAGTCACGAGCGAGCTCATTGTCGGGCGGGTGGTCGAGCGGCCGGTGGCGCTCCTCTATGTGGCCTGCGGCGTGCTGCTGTTGCTGCTGTCCTGGCTGCTGCGGCCCAACGCCAACTCGCTGCATCGGCTCTATCGCGACCGCCTGAGCAAGGCGTTCCTCTTCGACCCGGACAATCGGAGCGGTGAACCGCCGGCCGCCAATGAGGCCAGCGTCGATCAGGGCCGAGACTTCAAAGCGCTCGACACGATGCGGCTGAGCGATCTCTCCGATGCGCACGCGCCCTATCATCTGATCAATGCGACCATCAACATCCAGGGCTCCGATTACGCCGACCGTCGCGGCCGCAATGCCGATTTCTTCCTGATCTCGAAATACTGGATCGGCAGCGAGGCGACCGGCTACGCGCCGCGTGAGGACTTCGCGCCGGCCGCCAGTGAGCTCGACCTCGCGACCGCCATGGCGATCTCGGGCGCCGCTGCCTCCTCCAATATGGGGGCGAATTCGGTGCGCCCGCTCGCGCCGACGCTGGCGATCCTCAATATCCGGCTCGGCTATTGGCTGAAGAACCCGGCATTCGACGCGCCGACCGGCGCAGTGCGCGGCGACACGTCGTCGCGCCGCGCATGGATCCCGAAGCATCGCTCGCATTTCTTCCTCTGGTCGGAGATCACCGGCCGCCTCTACGAGAACGCCGACGAGGTCTATCTGACCGACGGCGGTCACATCGAGAACCTCGGCATCTACGAGCTGTTGCGGCGCCGCTGCCGCTTCATCATCGCGATCGACGCCGAGACCGACATCACCATGCATTTCCCGGCCTTGATGCGGCTTGAGCGCTACGCACGCATTGACCTCGGCGTGCTCATCAACCTGCCCTGGGAGGCGATCCGCAGGACCACGCTCGCGCTGATGTCGTCGTCGGTCGCTGCAGGCCTGCCAAAGCCGCAAGCCGGACCGCACGTGGCGATCGGCACCATCGACTATGGCGGCGGCGAGACCGGCTATCTCATGTATGTCAAAGCGTCCCTGACCGGCGACGAGAACGACTACGTCCGCGACTATGCGCGGCGCTACAGCCGTTTCCCGCACGAGTCGACGGGCGACCAGTTCTTCAGCGAGGAGCAGTTCGAGGTCTACCGGGCGCTCGGTTTTCACATGATGAACGGCGCCTTGTGCGGCGGCGATCACATCCAGGTCGTGGGCGCGCCGCCGGACGCGATCGTCAAGTTCGACGACCCGTCGATCGAGCCGGTGCGCAAGTTCCGGACCGCGCTCTTGTCCTGACCCGAGCGGCGGTACCGCCTTTTCCGGTAGTTTCGCCTCAACCTTCCGCGTCATGCCCGCGCTCGCAGCCAAGCTTGCGCAGGCTGCGTAAACTTGCCTGCGCGGGCATCCACGTCTTGCTTCGTTTATGCGATCAAGACGTGGATGGCCGCGACATAAGCGCGTTCACGCGCGTCCATGGCCCGTCGAAGACGCGCGTAAACGCCCTTATGGACGCGCTATGCCCGGCCATGACGAACGAGAGATTTAGCGCGCCGGCGGCCGGTAGATCAGCGATTGCTTCGCTCGCTCGATCACCTTGGGCGGCAGCGCGTAGAGCCGCGCCACCAGCGCCTGTAGCTCCTCGCCGCCCATCGGCCCGATGTCGAGGCCGGACCTCTGCGCGTCGTAGAGCAGCGCCGGGTCGGCCAGCATGGCGGCGAGCGCGCTCCGCAGCGCCGCGACGCGATCGGCGGGCACGCCGGGCGGCACCAGATAGGGCCGACCGAACAGGTTCTGGCTGTAGATCATCTCCATGACCTGACGGTCTTCCTCGGTCTTGGCGAACGAGATCGTCAGCGGCACGCCCATGCGGTTCATCTCGGGGTGGCCCTTGAGATCCTCCTGAGCAAGGAGCCGCACGAAGCCGCTGCTGATCCAGTTGCGTTGCTGGGTCGCGAGGCTCGACCAGTCCATGCCGCACATGCCCTGCACCTCGTTGCGCTCCATCGCGATCACGATCTCGCGGCTGCCGGCATAGCCGCCGATCAGGCGGAGCTTCACGCCGAGCACGTTGACCAGCATGATCGGCAATTCCCGCAGCGTCGCGCCTTCGCCGCTGGTGCCGATGATGGCCTCCTTCTCGAACAGCTCCTCGAACCGCTTCACCGGGGCGTCGGCGCGCACCACGCACAGGTAGACGCTGCGGTTGGCGCTGCCGAGCATGACGAAGGCCGAGGGGTCGTGCGGGATCGGCTGGTCCGAGATGAGCGGCTGCAGGATCGCGCCCGACTGGATCGCGCCGATCGCGGTGCCGTCCTTGGGCGCCTGCAGCGCCACGTAGGACGCCGCCTTGTTGCTGCCGGCGCCCGGGATGTTCTGCACCACGATGGTCGGATTGCCGGGGATGTGCCGGCCGAGATGGCGCCCCACCAGCCGCGCGTAGGTGTCGTAGCCGCCGCCGACCGCCGAGCCCACTGTGATGGTGACGGTCCGGCCGCGGTAGAATGCCTCGACCGCATCCTGCGCCGAGGCGGCGCTGGCGGCGAGACAGGTGGCGACGCATGAGGTGGCGTACACGACGGTCCAGGACCAGCGCTGCGGCATGCGGGCTCCTTCTAAGCCTTCCACTTCATCAGGATGCCGCCTCCGACACAAGCGACGGTCAACGATCAGCCGCGCCTTGGCTCTCGATATGGTCATGTCCGGGCATTGCGCGTCCATAAGGCGTTTACGCCCGTCTTCGACGGGCTATGGACGCGCGTGAACGCGCTTATGTCCCGGCCATCTGCGACTCCGTTGCGGTCCGCAAGACGTGGATGCCCGGCAGCGCAGACAAGTTTACGCAGTCTGCGCAAGCTTGACTGCGTGCCGGGCATGACGATCGAGAGATCGGAGCGTTAGCGACAGATCGGGGCGGCGACGGGCTTGGCCCTCTTTGCTCCGCCCGCGCCGCGACGAGCCCGCTGGCTACTTCGCGGCGGCGGGGAACGCCGGCAGCTTGTTCACGTCGCGGGCGTCGTGCTGGATGATGACGGCGGCCTTGAAGGTCGCCGCGATCTTCTTGAAGCGGTCGAGCGACGCCAACGATTCCGCGCGGCTGGTGTTGAAGGTGGGGACGCCGTTACCCTCATAGTTCTCGTGAAAGTGCGCGAGGTCACCGCTGAGCAGCACGTTGCCCATGTCCTTGAGCTTGACCAGCAGCGAGTGATGGCCCGGCGTGTGCCCCGGCGTGTTCAGCATCAGCACGCTGCCGTCGCCGAACACGTCCTTGTCCCCGGGCACGGCTTCGACCTTGCCGCCGCCGCTGATCCAATTCGCGAACGGCGCCGGGTTCACGCCGGCGGGCGGCTTGGCGCTGGCCAGCACGTCCCAGTCGCCCTTGCCGATCAGCAGCGTCGCCTGCGGGAATGAACTGACCTGGCCGATGTGGTCGCCGTGATAGTGGCTGATGCCGACGTATTTGACCTGCTCGGGTTTCAGCTTCAATTGCGCCAGCTGATCGACCAGACTCGCCTTCGGCGCGACCGCTCCGGCGCTCATTGAATGGCCGGTGTCCCACACCAGGTAGTCGTCCCCATGCTTGATCAGATAGCAGCTGAACACGAGCTGGACCTTCAGGTCGCCGTAGCTGTAGGTGTCGGAGAAGCGCTGGTTCACCGCCGTTGGCCCCTGCGGTGTGCCGCAGTCGAGGCGCGTGAGGGTCATTTCGGGCGCGGTTTGCGCCATG
>Ga0066388_100002790_pt1 | contig 10919 bp, 4 predicted proteins | sample PanSoiMetaGPlot6_FD_64539 | JGI IMG/M metagenome (GOLD analysis project Ga0066388, IMG submission 64539) | Tropical forest soil microbial communities from Panama analyzed to predict greenhouse gas emissions - Panama Soil - Plot 6 (Hybrid Assembly) | ecosystem: Environmental > Terrestrial > Soil... | reverse complement strand
CCGCCGAGGCTTCCCATTCAACACCAGCTCGAACTCGACCGGCTGGCCTCGCGTAAGACGATGGCCGGCCTGCCTGAGGGCTGCCGCCAAATCCTGGGTTTCGAGCACCGGGGACCGCAAATCGCCGATCGACTGCCGCGCCTCGCGGACGTAGAACTCCACCCGCTGCCGCAGCACATGAAGCTGGCGCTCCGCGATTCGCGGCGCAGATCCGACGGTCGCCGCGATGCTGTCGAGCTGAAGCGCGATGCCTGACAGGCTCTGGAGAAGCGTATCGTGCAACTCGCGCGCAACGCGGGCGCGTTCGACCAGAATGGCTGAAAACCTCGCATCGACCTGATGAACCCGCAGGCGCCAGATACCCGCTATCGCCCCCACGATGACAATCAGAATCGTGGCGGGAAACCACGGCGTCTGCGTAAAGGATGTCGCGATCGAAAATCGGCATTCCGCAGGTGTCTCGCTCGCAACACCTTCGCTGACGGCGCTGACCACGAAACGGTAACTGCCGGGCTGCAAGTTCGTGTAAACCGCCTGCCGCGATCCGCCACCGTCGATCCAGTCCTTGTCATAGCCTTCGAGCCGGTAACGGAACCGAATCTTCTGCGGCGCGGTGAAGCTGAGCGCGGTGAAATCGATCTGGACCCGTCGGGTGTAAGCCTTGAGTCGCTCGCCGCCCGCGAGCGCGACCTGCTGATCGTCGGCGACGACCTGCTCGATGCTGACGAGCGGCGGCACTCGTCTCCGGGCAACCCGATGTGGATCGAACAGCGCCAGGCCGTCGCTCGTGACAAACCAGATGACATCGTCGGGGCCAACCGCAACCGTCGGGTTACCGAGACCGATCGGATCGCCTCGGAGCCCGTCGGACACGTCGTACAGGTCGTACTGGAGGGGCCCGCCCGGACGCTCTGCAAGCCGGTCGATGTCGCTGGCAGCCACTCTTACGATGCCCGAGCTGACGCCCAGCCACAGATTGCCGACCTGATCGCTGGCGATTGCACCAACGATATTGCCCGGGAGCCCAGCACTGAACCGAATCGCTTCGAACCGCCCGTCGCGAAAGTGAGCCAGCCCGTTGGACGAGCCGACCCAGATCTGCTGGTTGGCGTCCTCGTGGATGCTCGCAACCATGCCACCGGGCAGCCCGTCATGCTCGGAAAAGTGCGTCACCTTTCCGGCATCGTACATTTCGATAGTGCCGTCGAGAAATCCCACCCACACGCGGCGAGACGAGTCGGCGAGAACGATGAAGCACGTCTTGCTCTTCGGACTGGCATCCTCCAGCGTGACTACCTGACCGTCGTGCAGATGAGTGAGGCCCCGATCGAAGTCGCAGATCCAAAGGTCATGGTTATGGTCGGTGGTGATCGCGCTGACCCGTCCGAGCTGGACGCCCGGGGGCAGCAAGGCCTGATGAAACTGGTGATCGTAGAACTGTCCCAATCGATTGCTCGTCGCGACCCAAATCCGGTCGCTCGCATCCCGGTGGAGCGCCTGAATCGACTCCCGCGGTAAACCGTGCCGCCAGTCGTACCGCCGCCGCGACGTTCCCGAGAACTCGTATAGACCATCACCTGTGCCGACCCACATGGCGCCGCCGGCGCCGGCAGCCACCGCGTGCACGAGCCGACCCATTCCATCGTTCGGTTCGGGCACCGACACGACGACGCTCTCGGACAACTTGTTGAGGCCGTTCTGTGTGCCCGCCCAAATGTTGCCTTCCCGATCCTGCAGGAGGCACCTGACGACGTCGCTCGTCAGCGCGGGCTCGCCCTTGTATTGCTTGATCCCGCTCGCGTCGGTCCCGTTGAGATGCAGGAGGCCCTGGCCGAGCGTCGCGACCCAGAGATCTCCGTCGCGGTCGTGAAGCAGACGCGAACCGCTGACGGCTTCGAGCGAGCGCGGCAGAGTCACCGTTTTCACCGTGTCGATCGCCGCGACCACCGTACCGGATCCCGTACCCCACACTGTGCCAGCCCGGTCCTCAGAGAGCGACCGGATGTTCGCCAGATTCGAGTATTTGGACAGGCGATCCTGGCCTGGCGCACGCCGGAATACGCCTCGGGGCGTGCTGACCCAGACGTTCCCGCGGCTGTCCTCGTGCAGCGCGTCGACGGTCTGCAGCGTCGAACCGTCGGAGGTTCGAACGGCTTCCCAGTGATCGCCGGCAAGCCGGAACACGCCATCGACGTTGGCGGTCCACATCGTGCCGTCGCGGTCCTGCAGGAGCGAGGTGATGACCGCCGAAGGCAGGCCCTCCTTCTGACCGTAGTTTCGAACCCGACCATCCTTGACACTGCTCACGCCCCCGGCGCCGCCGAATCCGATCCAGAGCGTGGCGTCGCGAGTCACAAGAAGCGCGCGGACGCTTGCCGTGGGGAGCGAGGTGAGGCCGAGGTCGGCGGACTTGACGAACCGCACGCCGTCGAAGCGTACGAGGCCCTCGTTGGTTCCGAGCCAGATGTAGCCCACACGATCCTGCGCGAGGCTCCAGATCTGGCTGCCGCGCAGGCCGTCCTTCCTCGTCCAGGAGGTCTGAACGTAGTGCTTGCCCCCCGACTGTGCGGCCGCTGGCGCCGGAAAGGCCGCTCCGATCGCCAACGGCAAGGCCAGACAGATCGCTCGCCAACAAAGCGCGGAATGGCTCCGTCGAGCGGGAGTCGCGACCAAATCGATTCGAGCCACGACGTCAGCGATGAACATGGCGCGATATCAGCTCACGTGGATGATGCCCCGGCGAACGGCGGCCGTAACCGCAGCTGTTCGGTCGCTGACGGTCAACTTCGTCAGAATGCTCTTCACGTGGACCTTGACCGTTTCGTTGCTGATGTGGAGCTCTGCGGCTATCTCCTTGTTGCGGTAGCCGTCGGCAATCAGCTCCAATACCTCGATCTCGCGAGGCGAGAGCGTGGCATGGGTCGCACGGCTCGCCAGAATCGCCGCGACATCGGGCGGAATCGGCCGCCCGCCCGCATGCACTTCACGCACCATGCGGGGAAGGTCGTCCACGATCGCGTCTTTCAAGAGATAGGTTGCCGCCCCTGCGTCGAGAGCACGGTGGATGTCTTCGTCGCCTTGATGCATGGTCAACACGATGATCCGCGCTGAGGGCTCCTCGGATCGTATCGCCGAAATCGCCTCGAGCCCGCCCATGATCGGCAGTTGCAGATCCATGACGGTGACGTCTGGGCGATGGGCTTTGAACAACTCTACTGCCTGAAGGCCGTTCGCAGCGGACGCGATCACCTCCATGTCCGGGTTCCTGCCGATCACGGCGGCGATGCCTTCACGCATCAGCCGGTGATCGTCGACGCAGAGAATGCGTATGACCGAAGCCATGTGTAGAAGCGCATCGCCTTTCCGACGGCGCCATGCGCGCGTACTCTACTCCGGTCCTGCAGCGACCACAAAATATCAGCGCCCAATCTCAAAACTTGACGTTCACGCCCACTCTTAACATGCGGCCTCGCATGATGCTGGTCGCCCGGTGATACGCCGGGCCGAGCGTGGTCACACGGCCCTGGACCGTGTTGGCGTTCGTGAGGTTGAAGAGTTCCAACGCCGGTTCAGCCGTGACTCCGTGTGCGAACTTGAACAGCTTCTTGACCGCGAGGTCGCCCACGTTCACGCTCGGCAGCCGGTTGGTCCCCCGGGGTGCGACGTCAATCGTCTGAGTGACCTGCGTCAGGGCGACGGAGTTGGAGCCGACCGTCACCTGATCCTCCTCCGGGAAACCGGTGAAATGCTGGACGTTCCCACTGAGCGAGATGTCGTGCGGCAACTGGTAGGAGGCCGACGTCTTGAACGACACTGGCACGTCGAATTCGATGACGCTCCTCCGGAACGCGTAATTCGGGTTGTTGAAGTCGGCCGTGCCGTAGATGTCGCCGACGTTTTTGCCGATGCTCAGACCGCTCAACACCATCCAATGGTTGCTGAGCCGCTTCTGAACCGTGAAATCGGCACCATTGAAGGCGCTGTTCAGGTCCGGATTATTGTCGAAGAGAAGATCGAACTGTCCTCTGAGCGACGCCGCCAGGTTGTAGACCGTCACGGTCCGACCGCTGTTCAGCTCCGTCACGAGGACGGGCGTGTAGGAGCCCGTCGGCACGAGCATGTTCCGGGAGCCGATCTCCCGTCTCGTCTCACGGTGGATGTAGCTGGCGGATGCCACGACGTCGTAGGGAAGCTGCCGTTCCAGTTCGATCGAAATCTCGTTCGCGTACGGGCGTTTCACGTTTGGGTTGAACCGGTTCGTCGTTCCGAGATTGAACCCGGTCGACGGCCCGAGCTCGTCCAGTTGGGGGATCAGGTCGTTGTTTCGATCGGTCCATGTCCTGGTGTCGTTCGTCAGCCGCAACGGGTTGACGAGAGCCGTGTACCCGACGCCGGTCGTCAGGTAGTACCGGTTCACAGAAAACTTGACGGCGGTCCGCCCGTCGCCGAACACGTCATACACGACGCCGATGCGCGGCGCGACGTCGAACCAGTTGGGAACCCCGTCCACCTTGTCGAAGCACCTCGCGGCGATGAAGATGGTCGCCGTCTGACACCCGGCTGGAATCCAACCGAACGAATGCTGCGCTCGCAGTCCCAGGTTGAGCGTCAGCTTCTTGCTCGGCACCCACTTGTCCTGAACGTAGATCGATTGATCGAGCATGTAGCTCTGGACCGTCACCGGCGTGTTGTAGGTATTCACCGAGTCCGGAACGCCGTTCCGAAATACTGCGCGAAGTCCGGCCGGATAGTTCGACGTCGAGTAGTTGTCCCCCCACGTCCACTGCCGGTTGTATTGGTATCCGACTTTCAGGTCGTGGTTGGCGACGACGTAGCTGAGGCTGCCGTTCACGTAGTACCGTGGATACACTGGCCTCCCCGGGTAAGCTCCTTGCGCCACGCTGAACGTGTTGGTGACGGAATCGAATTGAGCGATGTCTCCGGGCTTCACTTCCGGCTGTGCGCTTCGAACGATCACCGGGTAATAGCGGCTGGCCGAAACGTCGGCCAAGAGTCTCGATGAGAGCGTCGATGTCCACTTAACCTGATCGATGGGGCTCTCCAGATCCTGCACCAACATGGCGCGGCTCTCGTAAAACTGCGTCACCTGTCCCAGGGTGTTCGCCCGATGCAGGTTCACGCGGTTGTTGAACTGGTGCAGGTAATGAATCTGATTGCGGGGCGTGGCCTGCCATGAGAACTTCCACGATCGGTTGAACTGGGTGTTGTCGTCGAGTCCCTGCGTGCCGTCGGCGTTGTACGCGCCGACGCGGAGCTGGTTCAGACGCTTCAGCTCCCCGCTCACCGCGAACCACAGATGATCGCGGACGATGGGGCCGCCCAGGCCGACGGACTCGTCCACGTACTTCAGCAGCTGCGCGCTCGGCGTGAAATTGGGGTTCGCCTGCAGGACCTTCGCCGGCACAGCGGCGATCAGATCCGCTCGTTCCTGATCACTCAGGTTCCCGGCGTTCATTCCACGGTTCGACCCTGTGAAGTTTCCCCATCCGCGAAACTGGTTGGTGCCGGTCTTGGTGACCAGGTTGTAGACGAGCCCGCCTTTTTCGTACTCGGCGCTCGCACTGCCAGTCATGTAGTTGGTTTCCTGGAACATCGCCACGTCGAAGTACGACGCCGAAGTCGTACCGCTCGGGTTCGTCGTATCCAGCCCATCCACCAGGTACCCGCTGTCGGCCCAACGACTGCCGTGCACGCTTCCCTGGTACTGGCTGAGCGATTCGGACCCTCCCACGTCGTAGCGACTCATGACGACGCTCGGCACGATGCGGCCGATCGACCAGATGTCGTTGCTCGTCGGCAGCGCCTCGAGCGTCTGACGATCCAGCACCGTCTGCCTGAAGGAGGATGTCGTGTCGAGCAGCGGCGCCTGGCCCGACACGCTGACGGTCTCCGCAACGCTCCCAACATCAAGCTTCAAATCGACTCGAGTCGTCACCGAAGCGTTCACGACGATCTTGTCGCGTTCGGACGCACGGAACCCCTCGAGCTCGGCCTTCACGGTATACGTGCTTCCGGGAACGAGCCTCGTGAACTGGTACGCACCTCGCTCGTCGCTCGTGGCCTGCTGATTCGCTCCAATCGTACCGGGATTCGAGAGCACGACGGTGACGCCTGGGAGCACGCCCCCCGTGGAATCGACGACGGTGCCGGCGATTGCGCCCACGTTCTGCGCCTGAGCAGGCGCCGCGAACCAGAGACACAACAGCGCGACGAATGCAGCGTGAAGTGCGACGGCGATTGCCTTCATGGTTTCGGATCCTCAGAAAGGATTTTCGCGTGGTATCGCTCTCACCAGCTCGACGTGGAGCCTTATATGACGGGGCGGGGACCGTGGCAATACCTCTTGTGAGGGAGGACGAGCCGCTTGTGGAGGATCGCCTTCTGTCTGGGGAGGGTCGCTGTTTGATGCTATTCGACGGCGCCGAGCTTGCGCAGCAATTCCGCCGTCGTGGGATGCGTGACGGGACGAGGCGCGGCTGCGGCACCACCCGCTGCTGCGCGCGTGCTGCCTGTCAGGACGCCGAGCGGCGTCTGGCCGCGGCCATTCTTCGCGTCCACACGCGCGCCCTTATCGACGAGTAACTGAACGATCGTGTCGTACCCGTAAGAGGCGGCGCTGTGAAGAGCAGTGTCTCCTGATCCGCTCGTGGCATTCACCTCCGCCCCAAAACCGAGCGCGGTGGTGACCGCCTTGAAAACCAGGCTCTCGTCCTCCACCTGACCGCCGTCGAACGCCGTAAGGTTTCGCCGGTTCGCCTGCTGTGGCGACCCCATGCCCGCTGCGACCATGAGCGGCGTGGTGCCGTCCCTGAGCGGCAGCCGCGGATCGGCACCTGCGCCGACGAGAGTGGTCATCAATTCCACTTCTAGATACTTGGCTGCCAGCAAATACGGGGTTGCGCCGAGAAGCGTCCTCGGTAGTTCGAAGTCCTGGCTGAGTCTCCTGATGGGCGTGCCTTTCGTGATCCGCGCGTTCGGGTTCGCCCCGGCAGTCAGGAGCTTCTTGACCAACGCCAGATCCCCTCGAAGAACAGCAGCATGAAGCGCGGTGTACCCGATCTCCGCGGCATTGGGATCCGCGCCCCAATCAAGCAAGAGCGCGGCGACATCGCGATGCTCGCTGTACGCGGACAGCACCAACGCGCTCATACCATCCGGGAGCTCGTCGTTCACGTCAGCGCCGGCACCGAGCAGCAACGCCGCCGACAAGGCATCACCTGACCGCGCTGCAAACAGCAGCGCGGTGCTGCCTCCGCGAAGCACCGTGTAGTTGAGCTCTTCGCGGCCCGCGCGCTGCGTCACTTCGCTCGTGACGGTCTGGTTGTAGACGCGCGAGCGGGCCCACACGTCGGCGCCGGAATCGACGAGCGCCGCAACGACGTCCGGGTGCTTTTGGGCGGCGGCCCACATGAGAGCGGTTTGTTCGCGCGAGCGTTCTGTCCGGTTCACGTCGGCGCCGCGAGCCAGCAGGGCCTTGACCGCCTCTGCGTTCCCCGTGCGGGCACAATTCATCAGGACCGTTTCACCGCTTGAAAGCGCCGCATTCGGGTCGGCGCCGGCCGATAGCAGCGCCCGCACAATCGGTGCGTTCCGGTTCGTACAGGCCACGTAAAGGGGCGTCGCGCCAAGCTCGTTGGCGACGTTGAGGCGCGCTCCGGCGCGGATCAGCAACTCGGTCGTTTTCAGGTCGTCGAAGTGTACGGCCCAGTGGAGGGCGGTGGTACCGTCGCCCTGGCGGCCGTTGACGTCCGCATGCTGGCTGATAAGAGCGGGCACCGCGACCGCATCGTGCGCCTTGAGCGCATCGATCAGCCTGGTGTCATGCTCGGCAGCGACTCCCGCGGCCGCCCACACCAGCACCGCAACCGAGCCGAACACGAACCCCGTCAAGTGGCTGCGCATTACCGAGAGCTTTCGGTCAGAGTTTCCAGTTCAACGTTTCCAGTCTTCGTTCACAGTTTAGCGTTCACAGTTGAGAGTTCTCAGTCTTGCCTTAGCTAAACCCCCGACAGCAGGTGATCGTCCAACCGACCCGTGCTATCGCCGAGCCGCTCCTGGCGCACGTCGAATCGATCGAGCAGCGTGAGATGCAGATTCGCCAGCGGCGTATCCTTGAATCGCAAGTGCCGGCCCCCTTTCAACTGTCCCGCGCCTCCACCGGCCAGCACGATCGGGATGTTGTAGGGGGAGTGGGCGTTGCTGTCGGCCATGCCGGCGCCGTACATCACGATCATGTGGTCCAGTAGGGAGCCGTCGCCATCAGGTGTGGTGCGGAGCTTCTCGAGGAGATACGAGAAGAGCTGCACGTGATAGGCGTTGATCTTCGCCACCCTCGCCACCTTCTCGGCTTCGTTCTGATGGTGCGAGATGGGGTGATGTGCGTCGGGCACGCCGATTTGCGGGTAGGTGACGCCGCTGAATTCGCGGCCCAGCATCATCGTGATCACGCGCGTCAGATCGCACTGGTACGCCAGCACTTCCAAATCGAACATCAACTTCACGTGATCTTCGTAGCTCGCCGGGACGCCGGCCGGGTGGTCGACGAGGGGCAACTCCCTGCCGTTCTGCTCCTCGGCCATCTGAATCCGCCGCTCCACGTCGCGGATCGCCTCGAGGTATTCCGAAAGCTTCGCACCATCGCCAGGCCCGAGGGTCCTGCGCAGCCTTGCCACCTCTTCGGTGACCGAATCGAGGACGCTGCGCTCGTGCTTAATGCGGGCGAGCTGGGTCGTTGGATCGGTGCTCCCGCTGTCGCCAAAAAGCCGCTCGAACACGGCCCGCGGATTGTTCTGCGTCGGAAGCGGCGTGTTCGCGCTCCGCCAGCAAATCGTGTTCGTATACGCACACGCGAACCCCTGATCGCAGGCGCCGGCCGTGTCGCTCGACTCGATCGCCAGTTCCAGCGATGCCAGTTGAGTGTGTTTCCCGAGCTCCCTCGCCAGGATCTGGTCCATCGAGGTCCCCGCATCGAGCAGGGTTTCGCTCGTGGGTGGCGAGACGTCGGTCAGGAAGCGTGTGCTCGCCTTCGCGTGTGCACCGCCGGGCCGTCCCGGCGTCGGCACACAATTAAGCCCGCTCACGACCAGCAGTTGATCGCGAAACCCGGCGATCGGGCTGAGCGTCGGCGTGAAATCGAACGCGGCGCCTTCCGCCGCCGGTGTCCAGTTGGCCATGATCATGCCGTTCGGCACGTACACGACGCCGAAGCGGTTGAACGGCTTCGCGGCGGTGTTGGCCAACGCCGACATCGCCGGAACCATCGCGTCCAGCAGCGGCAGCGCCAGCGTCGCGCCGAGGCCGCGCAACAGAGTGCGGCGGGGGATCGCCGTTTTGGAGATCATCATCTGGCCACCCTCCTCATCGGGGCTTCATCCGTCGTGCTCCGCGCGTTCAGATCGCTCGTCGCACTCTTCGCGCTCATCGTGAACGGAACGCTTCGTACAACAGCGGCGACAAGAGCCGACCAGCGGAAATCCCCCGCGGCCGCGTCGCGGGTGATCTTGCGAACAGCGGGAAGATCGGTCCATTCGACGCCCCGCCCCAGCGCGTACGCCAGCATCTTTTCCGTGAAGGTGCGGAGGAAGTCGTCGCGATGGCTCACGAGCAGGGTGCGCAGCCCGTCCACTCCGGAGAACCTTGTCCCATCAGGCAGAGACGCCGCAGCGTCGATCGCGACCCCGTCGGCGACCGTGCGCCATCTTCCCAGCGAGTCGAAGTTTTCGAGCGAAAATCCCAACGGATCCATCCGCACGTGGCAGACCGCGCACGCGGGATTTCGCCGATGCGCCTCCAGCCGCTCGCGCACGGAATGTGGTTGGCTGCCCGCCTGGTTCTCAGGTAGGGCCGGTACATTGGGCGGAGGCGGTGGTGGTGGAGATCCGAGGAGGTTCTCGAGCAGCCATTTGCCGCGAAGGACCGGCGAGGTCCGATCGGGGTACGACGTGACCGTCAGAATGCTCGCCTGACCAAGGAGTCCCCCGCGTACGCCGTCGGTCGTCGTCACCCGCCGGAAATGACTGCCGTAGACGTTCGGGATGCCGTAATGCCGCGCCAGCCGTTCGTTGACAAACGTGTAGTTCGCGGTCAACAAGTCGAGGACGCTGCGGTCCTCTCGAAGCTGGCTGTCGATGAACAGCTCGGTTTCCTTCTGGATCGCCTCGCGCAGGTTCTCGTCGAACTCGGGGTGCGCGTTGGCGTCCGGCACCACGCCCGCAATCTTCCCGAGCTTCAACCACTGATTTGCGAAGTTGTCGACAAGCGCCCTCGATCGCTGGTCGGCAAGCAGCCGCCGCGCCTGTTGCTCGAGCACAGAAGGAACCTTCAGCCTGCCGCGCACGGCCAGATTCAACAGCTCATCATCGGGACCGCTGCTCCAGAGGAAGAAAGACAGCCGGGACGCGAGTTCCAGATCGGCGAGCGGATATACACCGCCTGCCCGCACATTCCCAGGTTCGGGCTCGACGCGGAACAAAAAGCTCGGCGACGCGAGGATCCGCTCGATGCCGCGCTGGATACCGGCGTCGAAGTTGCCCTGGGCGCGGCCGTCCTCGAAGAACGCCAGGAGCGTCTCGACGTCGTCTTCTGTGACGGGCCTTCGATACGCGCGGCGCGCAAGGGTGGAGAGGATTCTTCGCGCGCACGGGGTTTCGGCGGCGCGATCGGCCGGGTGACACACAAAGACCTTGCGGCGGGATTGCGCCTCGGCCTGGACGGCGTCATAGGGACCGGCAATCTGAAGCTCAGCGACCGCTGGGTTGCCGTAATACAGCTCGTTGCTCGTGCGCGCAAAGCCACGCTGGGGCGGCTGCACCACGCCCTCCGGCTCGAAGTAGTTCCGGACGAACGACACGCCGACGTTATGGATTCCCGCCTTGACCGGGACGCGCAGCTCGAGGTTC
>Ga0066388_100002789_pt1 | contig 10920 bp, 11 predicted proteins | sample PanSoiMetaGPlot6_FD_64539 | JGI IMG/M metagenome (GOLD analysis project Ga0066388, IMG submission 64539) | Tropical forest soil microbial communities from Panama analyzed to predict greenhouse gas emissions - Panama Soil - Plot 6 (Hybrid Assembly) | ecosystem: Environmental > Terrestrial >... | reverse complement strand
CGATCGGCCGCCACTCGGCGGGCGCGGGATCGCGCGAGCTCGCGCACGCCGCCAGCGCGACGAACGCCGCCCCCGAGAGGAGCACCCTAACGCGGGAGTTTGTCTTCATGAACCTGGAGGGTGTAGCTCAGGTAGGCCTCGAGCTTGTGCGCTGCCTCGAGCTTCTCGACCGTGCCGTCCTGCTGGGCGACGACCTCGTAGATGCGCGTGGCTCCGTGCGCGTACTCGTCGAAGGTAGCTGGGTCGAAGCCGAGCGAAGGCGGCGGGAAGCGCCGCGCGTAGCGGCGCGAGAGCTCGGCGTAGAGGTCGGCGAGCGCGAGCAGGTTGCGGTTGCGGTTCTTGCTCTGGCGGTGGACCTCGACGAGCTGTTGCGCGCGCTGCAGCGCCGTCGCCTCGAGCCGCGGATCGGCGAGCGCCTGCGCCGTGAACCAGGCCGACTCGGCGGCGTCGCCGCGCTCGAGCTCCTCGTCGACCACGTAGCGCCAGTGCGTGGTCGCCACGTCGCCGCGCAGCTCCTCGAGCGCCGCGCGGCGCTTGGTCCAGTCGTCGGCGACCTGCTGCGGTGTAGGGTCCTTCGGAGTGGTGGGCGCGGTCGCTGCGGCCAACCGCTGGCAGACCTCGCGAGCACCGCGCGCGGGCTCGGCGAGCTCGGAGTCGAGCTCGGCCACGCGCCCGTAGTGCAGCGCCGCCAGCGGGTACTCGCCGATCCGCTCCAGCGCCCGCCCCTTCGCGAACCAGACCACGTCGGTCAGGTAGCCGGTCGAGAGTTTCTCGGCGTGCGCCGACTCCAGGTTCTCGAGGCGCTCGAAGCTGGCGCGGTAGACGTTGCGGCCCGACACGTCGCGCGCCGCTGCGAACCGGTAGGTGTCGTCGTCGACGTGGAGGCGCAGCACGGCCACGACCTCGAGCACGTCCTGGGTCGGCTCGTCGGCGGGCGAGGCGGGCGGGTGGGTCGCACACGCCGCGCACAAGGAAGCGAGCGCGATCGCGCACACGGCCCGACATCGGCCGACGAGCCGATGTCCCGCGGTCGCGATCAAAGCCGCGCCGTGCGCCGCGCCGCGACCAGGTTCAGCATCTTCTCGGTGGCGATCACGGCCGCGGCGAGCTGGTCGGAGTCGACGCCGAGCGTGCTGAACGGCTGCGCGCGCCGGCTGGTCTGCCAGCTGATCACCGTCTCGACGAGCGCGCCGGTCTTGCCGCCGGGCGGGATGCGCACCTTGAAGTCGACGAGCTGCGGCAGGCGCACGTCGCTCCCGCGCAGCGCCTTGGCGAGGGCCTTCATGAACGCGTCGTAGCCGCCGTCGCCCGTCGAGGTCGCCGATGCGAGCTTGCCGCGCACGCGCACAGACACCTGTGCCTTGGGCAGGCCGTCGCTCGACGAGTGCGCGGCGTAGTGCTCGATCCGCACGAGCTGCTCGCCCGGCGTCTTCAGCACGTCGGCGATGAGCAGCGGCAGGTCCTCGGGAGTGACGCTGTGCTTCTTGTCGCCCAGCTCGACCACGCGGCGCAACACCAGATCGCGTTGCTCGGACGAGAGCTTCAGTCCCAGCGCCCGGAGGTTCTGCTCGAGCGACGCCTTGCCGGCCATCTTGCCCAGCGCGTAGCGGCGGCGCCGCCCGAAGCGCGCGGGCTCCAGCCGGTTCGCATAGAGGTCGCCCTTGGCGTCGCCGTCGGCGTGGATGCCGCCCGTCTGCGTGAAGACGTCGCGGCCCACGACCGGTGCGTTGTCCGCGACGGCCTTGCCGGAGAGCCGCGCCACCAGCTCGGAGATCGCGATCAGCCGGCTCTCGTCGACGCCGGTGCGGTACGGCGTCAGGTCGTGCAGCGACGCGACGACCTCGGCCAGCCGCGTGTTGCCCGCGCGCTCGCCCATGCCGTTCACGCTCGTGTGGATGCCGCGCGCGCCCGCCTTCACCGCGGCGAGGCAGTTCGCCGTCGCCAGCCCGTAGTCGCCGTGGGCGTGGAACTCGAAGTGCACGTCGGGCCAGGTGCGGGTCATCAGCTCGACGTAGCGCTGGGTGTCGTCGGGGGTGAAGGTGCCCAGCGTGTCGGGCAGGTACACGCGGCGCACGCCCAGCCCCGCCATGTTCTCCATGTGTCCGAACACGTAGTCGAAGCTGTCGCGCACGCCCTGCGACCAGTCCTCGAGGTACACGTTCACCACCAGCTTCCGGCGCCGCGCGTAGCGGATCGTCTCGGCGATGTCCTTGAAGTGGAGCTCGGGGGTCTTCCGCAGCTGCCCCTCGCAGTGCTTGCGCGAGCCCTTGGTCAGGAGGTTCATCGCGCCCCCGCCGTGATCGACGATCCAGTCCACCGATCGCTTCAGGTCGGTGAGCCCGAAGATCTCGATCCGCTCGGCGTGGCCCGCGCGCCGCGCCCAGGCGGTGATGCGCTTCATCGCCTCGGCCTCGCCCTCGGAGACGAAGGCCTGGCCGACCTCGAGCCGGTCGACCTTGACCTCTTCGAGCAGCAGCCGCGCGATCTGCAGCTTCTCCGACGGAGAGTACGCGACGTTGGGCGTCTGCTCGCCGTCGCGCAGCGTCGTATCCATGACCTGAACGAGGGGAGTGCGGGCCATGGCGCAGGAGGCTAGGCCCTCCCTCGAAAAGGCGCGAGGCCGAGCGAAGGCCGTCCTGAGCGAGGCCGCAAGCGCCCGCAGGGCGCGCGCAGCGAGCCGCAGGCGAGCGAAGTCAAATCAGGAGCCGAACGCGTAGGGGCCGCCGCGCTCGAGCGCCTTCCGGTAGGCCGGCCGGGCGTGCATGCGGTCGAGGAAGCGCGCCAGGTTCGGGAACTTGTCGAGCCCGTGCAGCAGGCGCGCCGCCTGGATCGGGAACGACAGGTTGATGTCGGCGGCGGTGAGGTCCTTGCCGACGAAGAAGTCCGCGTGAGCGAGCTCACCGTCCAGGAAGCCGAAGTGGTTCTCGATCTCGCTGGTGATGCGCGGCTGCAACGGCGCGCCCGCCTCGCCCAGCCGCGAGGTGTACAGCTTCAGCATCACGGGCAGCATCGCCGAGCCCTCGGCGTAGTGCATGAGCTGCAAATAGCGCGGCCAGTCCGGCGAGGACTCGGACGGCGCGAGCCGGCCCTTGCCGTGCACGCGCACGATGTACTCGAGGATCGCGCCGGACTCGATGATCGTGTTCGGGCCGTCCGTGATCACCGGCGACTTGCCCAGGCGGTGGACCTTGAGGAGCTCCGGCGGCGCCAGGTTCGTCGTCGCGTCGCGCTGGTACTTCGCGATCTCGTAGGGCAGCCCGAGCTCCTCGAGCAGCCACAGCACGCGCTGCGAGCGCGAGTTGTTCAGGTGGTGGACGACGATCACGAGAGGAGCTCCGGCTCCGCTTCCTTCTTGGCGCGCGCGTCGTGCGCCTTCTTGGCGTCGAGGAGCGCCGGGATCACGCGGTCGAGGTCGTCCTGATTCCAGAGGTGCTCCGTCTTGAAGGCGCGGATCAGTGCGGGCTGCTGCATGATCGCGACCTGGCCGCGCGAGACGTGGATGATCTGCGCGGTGAGCTCCTGCGCCTGCGGCGACGCGAGCCAGGTGCAGATCGGCGCGATCTGCTGCGGGCCGACCAGCGGGTCCTCGAGGTTCGGCTTGGCGCCCCGGCCCTCCATGAGCGGGATCGTCATGCGCGTCGCCGCGCCCGGCGAGATCGTGTTCACGGTGCAGCCGTACTTGGCGAGCTCGAGCGCGAGTACGCGCGCGAAGCCGGCGATGCCCGCCTTCGCCGCGCCGTAGTTCGACTGGCCGAAGTTCCCGAACAGGCCCGACACCGAGCTGAAGCAGATGATCCGGCAGCCGCGCCGGTTGGTCTCGCGGATGTAGCGCGCGAACGGCTGCGAGCAGCAGAAGTGGCCCTTCAGGTGCACGTCGAGCACGAGGTCCCAGTCGTTCTCTTCGAGCGAGAAGATCGTCTTGTCGCGCAGGATCCCGGCGTTGTTCACCAGGATGTCGCAGGCGCCGAAGGCGTCGAGCGCGGTCTGGAAGATCTTTTTGCCGCCTTCGACCGTCGCGACCGAGTCGTAGTTCGCCGCGGCCTTGCCGCCGGCGGTCTTGATCTCCGCGACGACGTCGTCGGCGACCTTGCCCGAGCCGGTGCCGTCGGCGTTGCCGCCGAGATCGTTGACCACGACGCTCGCGCCGTGGCGGGCCATGTCGAGCGCGATCTCGCGCCCGATGCCGCGGCCCGCGCCCGTGACGATCGCGACCTTGCCGGAAAGCACTGCCATGACGAACCCTCCTCGAGGGCCGCCATTCTACTCCGGTCAGTGGCCTCCCGGTTTGCCGTTGCCGGGCCCGGACGGCGGGGCCTTGTCCTTGGCCTTCTTCTGGTGCTGCTCGCGCACCTGCTGCTTCTTCTCCGGCGGGAGCTGCTGGAAGCGCTGGTACTTCTCGCGCATCTCCTGCTTCTTCTCCGGCGGGAGCTGCTGCCACTTCTGATAGTTCTGCCGGACGCGCGCGCGCTCCTCCTTCGGGAGCGAGCGGAACTGCTTCATCTTCTGGCGCAGCTCCTCCTGGCGCTCGGGCGGCAGCTTCTGGAACTCCTGCCAGCGTTCGTGGATCCGCTCGCGCTCCTCGGGGCTGAGCTTCTGCCAGCGCTGGCTGCCTTCGAGGGGAGGCGGAGGGGGCGGCGGCTTGGGGTCGTCGGCGCGCGCAGAGGGCACCGGCAGGGCGAGCCAGAGCACCGCGGCCGCGAGCGCCGCGGCCGCGCGCCTAGCCCGGCTCCGCATCGTCCCAGTCCTCGAGCAGGTCGACCTCCGAGATCGCGTCCACGTCGGGGTCCTGGAGGATCTCCACGTCGTGCGCGTTCGTGAGAATACGCACATCGGTGTCGACCGCAGCGGGCTCGACCCGGGCGAGCGACGCGGGGGCGCCGGTCGGCGCGGGCGCGCGGGTGTGCGGAACGTTCAGGTACAAGAAGAGCGCCGCGGCCGCGGCGATGCCCGCCGCGAGGAAGCCGCCGGGCGAGAACAGCCGGCGCAGGCGCTCGGCGAAGCCGGGCGCCGCACCGCCCTCGCGGGCGATGCGCGCCCAGAAGCGCGCCTCGAAGTCGGCGGCGGGCTCGACCGGGGCAAGCGTCGCGAACGCCGCAGCCAGGCGGCGCAGCTCGTCGAGCTCCTGCCGGCAGCCGCTGCAGCCGGCCAGGTGCGCCTCGAGCGCCGCGCGCTCGGCGCCCTCGAGCTCCCCGTCGACCAGAGCCCCGATCGCCTCTCGCTCTCGTTCGCACGCCGTCATGGCTCGTCCTTCGCCAGTGCCGCCAGGACCGACTCGCGGGCCCGGTGCAGCAGGCTCTTCACGCTCGAGACCGTCGTCTCGAGTGTCTCCGCTATTTCGTCGTAGTCCAGATCCTGCTCGCTCCGCAGCACCAGCGCCGCGCGCTGCCGCTCGGGCAGGGCGGCCATCGCTTTCATGAGCCGCACGCGGGTCTTCTCCGCGTCGAGCTTCTCCTCCGCGCTGGCGCCCGGGTCGGCGCCCGCTGCGTCGACCAGGTCGCTCTTCGCCTGCTCGTACTTGCGGTGCGCGCGCGCCAGCTCGTTCAGGGCCAGGTTGTGCGCGATCCCGAACACGTAGGTCGAGAAGCGAGCCCTCGGCTCGTAGCGCGAAGCGGCGTTGTAGATGCGAACGAACACGTCCTGTGTGAGCTCCTCGGCGCGGCTGCGGTCCCGCACCATGCGTGTGAGGAAGGTCAGAACGCGCGGGGTATAGCGGGCGAACAGCGTGTCGAACGCGCGCCGGTCGCCCCGCTGGAACGCCAGCATGAGGCGAGCGTCATCGTCCATGCCGGCCGTGCCCAAGCGGTCTGACGTCAGGTGAAACCGCAGCCGCCACCCGGGGTTGCGCGATGCGCAGGATTCCGGGCTTCCCCAGGGCCGGCGCGGGGTTCGGGCTCAAGCCGCGTCCGTTCGAGCCCGGATGAACCCCTCGACCGCGCGCAGGAATGCCTCGGGCTGGTCCAGGTTCACGACGTGCCCAGCACCGGCCACTTCGACGCGCTCCGCCCGGGGCAGCTTCGCGGCCATGACCAGCGAGGCGCGCTGGAAGTTGGCGTCCTTCTCGCCCACCAGCACCAGCGCCGGCTGGGCGATCTCGGGCAGCACGTCGACCAGGTTCGGGACCGGCCCCGCCACCCCGCGCGCGAAGCGCTGCAGGCCGGGCACCGTCGAGCGCAGGATTCCGCGGCGCGCCTCGGCGGCGAGCGCCGACTCCGGGCGCAGGCCGAGTAGCTCGGCCTGCGCGCGCGCGCCCTCGAGGTACTTCTCGAGCCCCACCTCGCCCATCTTCGCGGCCGCGCGCTCGAGCATGTCGCGCCACTGCGCGAGCGCCTCGGGGTTCTTGAAGCCGGGGCCGGTGTTGAACAGGAGCAGGGCGCGCACGCGGCGCGGGTGCGCGCGCGCGTAGGAGAGCGAGACGAGCCCGCCCACCGAGAGCCCCGCCGCGAACGCGGGCGCGCCGCCGGCGGCGGCGTCGTGGACGCGCGCGAGGTCGTCGACCACCTGCGCCAGGGTGTAGCGCTCGGGCTCGGCGGGCGCGTCGCTCTGGCCGTGGCCGCGGTAGTCCCAGCTCACCACGCGCGTGAGGCGCGCGAGCGCCTCCTCCTGCCCCGACCAGTGCGCGCTCGTCGAGAACGACGCGCATGAGAGGAGCAGCGGCGGCCCCTCGCCGCGCGCGCGCCAGAAGATCTTGGCGCCGTCGCTCGCCTCGACGAACGGCATCCCGGTCAGCCGCGCTCGAGGCGCTCGCGCAGCGCCCGGGTCATCTGCGCGAGCTGGCTCTGCATCGGCGCGCGGATCGTGAACTCGGGCACGAGGGCGCGCGTCGTGCCCTCCATCGCGATCTGCACGCGCGTCGTCTGGTCGTTCACCGGCATGAGCCGGATCTCACCGTCGAGCGAGCGCCACCCCCGGCCGTCGCAGATCTTCTCGAACCGGAGCCCTCCGTCGGGGGCGGAGCGAAACAGGAAGCGCACGATCGACTCGGTGCCGAGCGCGGACACGCGGGTGCGCGTCTCGCGCGCGCCGGCCTGGTTCGACACGATCTCGGTGTCCGGGAAGAGCTGGGTCACGGTGACGTCGCTCGCGAGCACCGCCGCGAGCTCGGCCTTCCCCTTCCGGACCACGAACTCGTTCTCGAACTTCACGAATCCAGCATAGCCCAGGGGCGAGATGCCCCCCCTTGGTTGCGAGCGCCCGCCGGGGCGCGATAGGCTGCCGCGCGATGACATACGAGCCCGGATGCTTCTCGGATGCCAGGCCGTGGCTCGTCGAGCCCGAGAAGATGCCGTGGCGCGCCAACGTGGCCGAGCTGCGCGCCGAGACGCAGCGCAAGCTGCCCGAGCTGGTGCGCGCCAAGGGGTTGCCGCCGCTCGACCGCTTCGCAGGCGCGGGCTTCCGGCTCGGCTCCGCGCTCGCGCTGTGGGGCGCGCTCGAGAGTCGCCGCGAGCAGTCCGCTTCGCGCGCCGCGCTCTCGCGCCGGCTGCGCGCCGCGTTCGAGAAGCTCGGTCCCGCGTACATCAAGCTCGGCCAGATCGTCTCGTCGGGGCGCGGGCTGTTTCCCGACGAGGTCGTGAACGAGTTCTCGAGCCTGCGCGACCGCGTGCCGCCCGAGCCGTTCGCCGCCGTGCGCGCGGTCGTCGAAGAGGACCTGGGCCGGCCGCTCGAGCAGGTCTTCGCGCGCTTCGACGAGCAGAGCCTGGCCGCGGCGTCGATCGCGCAGGTGCACTCGGCGCGCCTCCTCACGGGCGAGGAGGTCGTGGTGAAGGTGCAGCGGCCGCAGGTCGCGAAGCTCGTCCGGAGCGACCTGCGCGCGATGGCGTGGATCGCCCCGTTCCTGGTCGGGCGCATTCCGATCGCGGCGCTCGCCAACCCGCCCGCGCTGGTGGAGCTGTTCGCCGAGACGATCTCCGAGGAGCTCGACTTCCGGCTCGAGGCCGAGAACATGCTCGACATCGCGCGGCTCCTGAAGGACGCCGGCCAGAAGCTGCTCGTCGTGCCGCGCCCGCACCCCGAGCTCGTCACCCGCCGCGTGCTCGTGATGGAGCGGCTCCAGGGCTACACGCTGGGCCAGGCCGCGGAGATGCGCGCGGCGGGCATCGACACGGCCGCGGTGCTGCGCGCGCTGCTCATCTCGTTCCTCGAGGGCGCCATGATCTTCGGGGTCTTCCACGGCGACCTGCACGGCGGGAACCTGTTCGTCATGCCCGACGGGCGCGTCGCACTGCTCGACTTCGGCATGACCGGCCGCATGGACCCGAAGCAGCGGGTCGCGTTCATGCGCATGATGGTGACCGGCTTCACCAACGACATCCCCGGTCACCTCGCGGCGTTCCGCGACCTGGGCGCGCTGCCCGACGACGCGGACCTGGCTCGGCTCGCGCGCGACCTCAAGCTCGACCGCCCGCCGATCGATCCCACGCAGCTCACCGGCGAGGAGCTGGTCGCCGAGATCCAGGAGGTGCTGAAGGGCCTGCTCGCGCACGGCGCGCGCCTGCCCAAGCACCTGATGCTGTACGTGAAGGACCTCGTCTTCATCGACGGCGCGATCGGCGACCTCGCGCCCGACATCGATCTCTTCGCCGAGGTCGGCCGCATCTTCGCGTACTTCACCGCGACCCACGGCGAGCGGATGGCGCGCGAGCTCGGCAACGAAGGGGTGCGGGTGGAGCTCGATCTCACCGGCTTCAAGGCCTCGCTCGGCCTGCAGGGGGACGTCGAGACACTCACGCACCGCGAGCTGATGAAGCGCCGCGAGGTCGTGCGCAAGCGGCTCGAGGACGCGGGCGGGCCCAGCCTGTCCTGATCCCGCGCAGCTGCGGTACGATCTGGCCGTGCCCGCGCGGCCCCCCCTCGCGCTCACGTTGCTGCTGCTGGTCGCCGCGCGGTTCGCCGCCGCGGCGCAGCCAGACGAGCTGTTCTCCCTGCTCGAGCTGCGCGACAAGGGTCGCACGGTCGCAGCCGAGATCGCCGACTTCGACGGCGACGGCCGCGCGGATCTGCTGCAGGTGCTCTACGTGGGCATCCCGCCCAACGACAAGCACTTCCTGCGCCTCTGGAAGCAGACGGAGTCCGGCGGGCTTCCCGAGAAGCCGACCTACGAGCTGCCCCTTCCGGACGACACCGCGGCGTACGACGTCGGCGACGTGGTGGCGGAGTCGCCGGGACAGGAGCTGGTGCTGCTCCGCTCGAGCGGCCTCACCCTGCTGTCGTTCGCGAGCCCCTCGCTGCCGTCGCGCGAGCTGCGCGTAGGCGGCCCGACGATCGTCGCGGCACCCGACGAGCGCGGGCTCGACCGACTCCAGATGGTGTACACCGGGCTCGGCAAGGAGCCGTGGCTGCTCGTGCCGATGCTCGGCCAGACCGCGTTCGTCGGGCCGAACGGCGAGCTCAAAGCCAAGCTCGACGTCGGCGCGCGCGCGAACTACTTCGTGCAGCAACGCCCCGGCCCGCTCCTGGTCGACAGCGACGTGCAGATGCTGCTCGACGTGCCGCGGCTCTCGGTGGGCGACGTCGACGGCGACGGCCGCGCCGACATCGTCAGCTCGCGCCGCCACGACGTGCGCGTGTTCCGCCAGCGCGAGGACGGCAGCTTCCCTCACGAGGCCGACAAGGTGTACAAGCTCGCGCTCGTCTCGGAGCAGGACTTCATCCGCGGCTCGGGCGCCGTGCGCAGCGAGGCGCGCGACATCAACGGCGACGGCCGGCTCGACCTCCTGATCTCGCACCTCTCGGGCGGGATCACCGACGCGAAGTCGGACACGCGCATCTACCTGAACCGCGAAGGCGGCTGGAAGCTCGACTCGCCCGACTTCGTCGTCCCGCAGAACGAGGGCTGGGGCGCGGACCAGCTCGTGGACATCGACCACGACGGCCGGCCCGAGCTCCTGCACGTGTCGATGCCCTTCGGCGTGCTCACGGTCATCCAGGCGCTGGTCACGCGCTCGATCGACACCGACGTCGCCGTCTACCGCGCGGGACCGGACGGAAACTTCGCGAAGGAGCCCTGGTTCCGGCGCAAGCTGTCGATCGCCTTCAGCTTCGACACCGCGCGCCCGCAGGGCTTCGTGCCCACCGGCAACTACGACCTGAACGGCGACGGCTACGACGACCTGATCACGGCGGGAAGCGGCGACCGCATCGATGTGTGGCTCGGCAGTGCCGCGGGGATCTCCGACGACCTCGCCGGCCGCCAGAAGATGTCGACGAGCGGGCGCGTGCGCGCCGGCGACTGGAATGGCGACGGCCTCGCCGACCTCGTCTTCTACGACCCGCGCATGGCCGATGCACCCCTCGCGATCGCGACGAACCGCGGCGTGCTGCCGGGCACGCTGCCGCACATCGGCGCGCGGGCCCGGGACGCTTCGCCTCCCTGAGCTAGCGGAGCTCGAGCCAGACGGGCGGTAGGTAGGCGAGCGAGCCCGCCTCGGACAGCCAGGCGAGCTCGGGCATCTCGGGTAGCTCGAACGGCAGGAGCGCGCGCAGCACGCGCTCGTTGGCCTCGCCCTGGACGAGCGCGCGCAGCTGCTCGAGCGGGCTGCGCGGCGCCGGCAGGATCACGCGCGCCGGGTCGGCGCCGCCCTCGAGCTTGGCTTCCTTCGCGGCGCGCGCGACCGCGGCCGCGAGCCCGCCGAGCTCGTCGACCAGGTTGTGTGCGAGCGCTTCGCTGCCCAGGTACACGCGCCCGCCGCCGAGCTTGTCGATCGCCTCGGGGGTCGAGTCCCGCCCCTCGGCCACGCGCTCGAGGAACTCGCGGTACGCCGCGTGGACCAGGTCGTCCAGCCGCGCGCGCTGCGCGGGGTCGAGCGGGCCATCGCCGCCCGCGGCGGCGGCGAGCCCGCCGCGCGCGATCAGCTCGCGGCCGACGCCGAGCTTGTCGTACAAGCCGGCGAAGACGGGCCGCAGCATGAACACGCCGATCGAGCC
>Ga0066388_100002787_pt1 | contig 10925 bp, 8 predicted proteins | sample PanSoiMetaGPlot6_FD_64539 | JGI IMG/M metagenome (GOLD analysis project Ga0066388, IMG submission 64539) | Tropical forest soil microbial communities from Panama analyzed to predict greenhouse gas emissions - Panama Soil - Plot 6 (Hybrid Assembly) | ecosystem: Environmental > Terrestrial > Soil... | reverse complement strand
GCTCATTGCGCGCGGCGAGCGGAGGGATGCCGATCGCGTCGCCGGCGCCGTCGCCTCGCTGCTCGCGCTCATCGTTGCCCTCGTCGTGCTGGCTGGAGTCGTCGCCACTCCGGTGTTCATCGATGCGGTCGCGCCCGGGTTTCACGGCGCCAAGCGCGAACTGACGATCGCGCTGGTGCGGGTGCTGTTTCCCGGCGCCGGGCTCCTGACGATGTCCGCGTGGTGTCTCGGGGTCCTGAACAGCCATCGTCGGTTCCTGCTGTCGTACGCCAGCGGCGTCGTGTGGAACATCGCGATGATCGCGACGCTGATCCTGTACGGCGCGGGGACTGAACTGCCGCGGCTGGCCGTCATCCTGGCCTGGGGCTCGGTGGGCGGCAGCGCGCTGCAGTTCGCGGTTCAGTTGCCGGTCGTGTTCCGGGTTGCGCCCGATCTTCGATTCGCGCTCGATACGACCTCGGCGCACGTGCGAACCATCGGCCGCAACTTCACGCCGGTGCTGGTGAGCCGAGGCGTCGTCCAGGTCAGCGCCTACATCGATCAGCTCATCGCCAGCCTTCTCGGCACCGGCGCCGTCACCGGACTCCAGAACGCGGCCACGTTGTACACGCTCCCGGTCAGCCTGTTCGGCATTTCCGTGTCGGCTGCGGAACTGCCGGCGATGTCGAGCATCGCCGGTGCGGATCGGGCGGCGATCGCGGCGCTGCGCCAGCGACTCGATGCCGGTCTGCGCCGGATTGCGTTCTTCGTCGTGCCGTCGGCGATTGCGTTCCTCGCGCTCGGCGACGTGATCGTCGGCGCGCTGTTTCAGACCGGCCGCTTCGAGCGGACCGATTCGAGGTACGTGTGGGGCATCCTCGCCGGCTCCGCGGTCGGCTTGCTCGCGTCGACGCTCGGGCGTCTGTACTCCTCGGCGTACTACGCACTGCGCGACACGAAGACGCCGCTGCGGTTCGCGATCGTGCGAGTCGTGCTGACGACCGCGCTGGGGTACCTGTTTGCGATTCCGCTGCCGCGGCTGCTCGGGCTCGACATGTGGTGGGGTGCCGCGGGACTCACGGCGTCCGCGGGTATGGCCGGGTGGGTCGAGATGCTGCTGCTGCGGGCGACGCTGAACCGGAAGATCGGCCGCACCGGGTTGCCGCCGTCGTTCGTCGCGACGCTCTGGACGTCAGCCGCGGCCGCCGCGGCGACTGGATGGGCGATCAAGTGGGCGCTGCCGCCGGTGCATCCGGTTATCGCGGCGGCGCTGATTCTCGGCGGGTATGGCACCGTGTACGCCGGCGCGACGGTCGCGCTGCGAGTGCCCGAGGCGCGCAACGTCCTTCAACTCGCGGCTCGCCGCCGACGAAGCGAGGCACGATGACCCCACTGACCAGCACCTCGGCGAGGCGCAATCGAAAGAGGGCCACTGACGCCGGACCCGTCGATCAGACCCACGCCGCTCACCGCGCCGGCGCGGAGCGCGCGGACTTCAGATAGATGTAATCACCAAGCGGCGAGTCGTCGTTGTTGGACGCGTTCGCGGCGACGTTGAACTGCACCGGCGCCGATGCCCGCGGCGGCGCCGTCCACTCCATGGTCCACCGGTTGGCGCCGGTCGCGGGCACGCGCGAGCCGGCCAGGTTGTGCTGCACGAATGTGAGAACTCGGTCGACCGCGCCGGGAATCAGCTGGACGCGGTTGTCGAGCGGTGTCCACGTGCCCGCCTGTTTGCCGCGCTGCCTGCCCGAGGCGAAGCGCGCGCCGATTTCGAACCCGCCGCGCCGCAGCCCTTCGCGGCTGATCGTGACGGTGAGCTGATACGTTTCACCGGCCGAGTAGGTCGGCGGCACGCCGTCGAGCGTCACCGATCCGCCTGGAGCGTTGATCGGATTGTCGAGGTGACAGAGGTGGCACGACTGTTCGCCGAACCCGCCGGTCACGTTGGGATACGGCCCTTCCTTGAAGGCGAGCGCGGCGCACGGGAGCGCCACTGCGGCGACCAGCGCCGGGATTACAATCCGAAGCATCGGAGGACAGTATAGCCATGAGGAAATTGCTTGCTCTGTCCGCTTTACTCTCCGCCACGCTCTCGCTGCACGCCGCGGCGCCGATCAGCGACACCGTCGACGTGAAGTTCGACCAGTGGATGACGCCGAGCAAGCCCGCGTATCCACACGATCCGGCGGTCGCGCCGGACGGTTCGATCTGGTACACGGGCCAGCGCGCCAACGTCGTCGGCCGCTTCGATCCGGCGACCCAGCAGTTCAAGGAATACGTGCTGCCGACCAAAGGCTCGGGCCCGCACGGACTGCAGCCCGACAAGGACGGCAACATCTGGTACACGGGGAATGCGGCGGGCCTGATCGGCAAGATCGATCCGAAGACCGGCAAGATCACCGAGTACAAGATGCCGAATCCGAAGGCCGCCGATCCGCACACGATCGCATTCCTGTCGGACGGGCGGCTGTTCTTCACCGTCCAGGCCGGCAACTTCATCGGCACGCTTGATCCGAAAGCGCCGAACGGCGCGATCAGACTGGTCGAGTCGCCGACGGTGAATTCACGTCCGTACGGCGTGCGACTCGACTCGAAGGGCGTGCCGTACTTCGACGAGTTCAACTCGAACAAGATCGGCAGCGCCGATCCGAAGACGCTCGTCATCCGCGAGTACCCGCTGCCCGACAGAGGCGCGCGGCCGCGCCGCATCGCGATTGGCAAGGACGACACGGTCTGGTACGGCGATTACGCGCGCGGCTATCTCGGACATCTCGATCCGAAGACCGGCAAAGTCGAGGAGTTCAAGTCGCCGGGCGGCGAAGATGCGAGGCCCTACGCGATCGACGTGACGGCCGACGGCGCCGTCTGGTACGTCGAGACCGGCGACGATGCGAAGAACGTGCTCGTCCGCTTCAATCCCGAAACGAAGAAGTTCCTGACCTGGCCGATCCCTGGCGGCGGCGGTACCGTCCGCAACATGGACATCGACAGAAACGGCGATCTCTGGCTCGCGGAAAGCGGAACCGGCAAGATTTCACGCGTCCGCATCGTCGGAGGGAAAAGCACCGCGCAGTAGGCCGGGCGGGTCTGGCAGGTCGAACGGCCCACGTACCCAGCGGCGGGTGGGCCACCTCGGGCTGGTTCGACCCGAACAATCCGACCTGCCTGACTTGCCTGACTCCCGCGCGCTAGCGCGCCGTCGTCGCGCCCGGCTGCGTGCCGGCGATGAACGCCTCGTTGATCGAGTCCGACGCGCCGCTCGGCAGCGCGGCGCCGTTCGACTTGTCCACCGCAATGAAGACGATGTTCCCCGGTGCCTGGAATTCCGGCGGATCGTCCTTGTCGTCGCGCTCGCCGATGTAAGTCTTCATGAAGTCCATCCAGATCGGCAGCGCGGCGAATGCCCCCTGCTCGGCGCCGCCGAGCGACTTCCGTTTGTCGTCGAACCCGAGCCAGACGCCGACGGTGATGTCCGGATCGAAGCCGACGAACCACGCGTCGGTATTGTCGTCGACGGTGCCGGTTTTGCCCGCGAGCGGCCATTGCGACGCCAGGCTGGCCGCGCGCGCGCCGGTGCCGCGCAGGCTGAGCACGCCGCGCAGCATGTTGGTCATCACGTAGGCCGTGTCGGCGCGAATCACGTCGGTCGGCTCGCCGCGATTCTCTTCGAGCAGATTGCCGTCGCGATCGCGCACGTTCAGCACGAAGAACGGTTTCACGCGCACGCCCTGGTTGGGGAAGGTCGTGTAGGCGCTCGTGATGTCGATGAGCGTGGCGTCGCCGGCGCCGAGCGCGATCGGCAGATACGGCGGGAAGTCTTCCTCGAACCCGAACCGTTTCGCGTACTCGAGTACGTTCTTCGGCCCGAGCGTATCCATCATCTTGATCGCCGGAATGTTGCGCGACTCCTCGAGCGCGTAGCGCAGCGTGATCGCGCCGAGGAACTTGTGATCGTAGTTGTGCGGGCTGTAGAGCGGCTGGCCGGCCCCGGCGTTGTAGCTCACCGGCTCGTCCAGGATGATCGACGACGGCGTGAAGCCTCGATCGATCGCCGTCGTGTAGACGATCGGCTTGAACGTGGATCCGAGCTGCCGGTACGCCTGCATCGCGCGATTAAACTTGCTGCGGCCGAAGCTCCAGCCGCCGACCATCGCCTTGATTTGACCCGAATGATTGTCGATCGCGAGCATCGCGCCCTCGGCAACCGGCGTCTGGTCGAGCGTCACCGTCACCACGCCTGATGCCTGATCGATCTTCGTGATCGCGACCTCGATGAGATCGCCCGGCGCGAACAGATCGGCGGCCGACGTCCTGCGCGTCCATGCGTAGCCGGCGCGCTCGAGGTCGGCGCGATACGCGGCAACGCGCAGTTGCGCCGCGCCAATCTTGGGGGCGGTGACGACGACCGCCGGCACGACGTCGCCGACGGCGATCGGCCGGCTCCAGCGCTCGTCCTTGAAGCCCTCGATCGTGTGCTTCTCGGCGACGACGTTCCGCGTGGGCTTGCGCCATCCATGGCGCTTGTCGTAGGCGCGCAACCCGCGTTCGAGCGACTTGTTCGCGTTCTCCTGCAGCTTGACGTCGAGCGTCGTCTTCACCGCGAGACCGTTCTCGTAGAGCACCTTTGCGCCGTACTCCTTCTCGAGGTGCTTGCGCACTTCTTCGACGAAGTACGGGGCGATGCCCGGCGGCTGGTTCGGGGCGCCGCGCGTCACGATCGGCTTCTGCTTGGCGTCGTCGGCCACCTGCTGGGTGATGTAGCGCTCGTCGGCCATGCGCTGCAGCACCACGTTGCGGCGGGCGACCGCGCGTTTCATGTCCACGAACGGGCTCTGACGCTCGGGTGTCTGGAAGATGCCGGCAATCAACGCCGCTTCCTCGAGCGTCAGCTGCTTGTTGGTCTTGTTGAAATAGAGCCGCGATGCCGCCTCGACGCCATAGGCGCCGTGGCCCAGATACATCTGGTTGCAGTAGATCGTGAAGATCTCTTTCTTGGTGTAGCGCTTCTCGATCTGAATCGCCAGGATCGCCTCGCGCACCTTCCGCTCGAACGACTTCTCCTTAGTGAGACCGAACTGCTCCTTCAGGTTGCGCGCGAGCTGCTGCGTCAGCGTGCTCGCGCCCTGCGCGCGGCGCCGTTCGACGATATCGGTGACGGCGGCGACGAAGATGCGCCAGATGTTGACGCCGAAATGGCGATCGAACTCGGCATCTTCGGTCGCGATGATCGCCTGGCGCAGCAGCGGGTTGATGTCGTCGTAGCCGACCACGACGCGGCGCTGCGTGGCGAACTCGCCGATCACCTGACCGGAGCTCGAATAGATCCGGGTGATGGTGCTGGGCGCGTAGTCGTCGAGCGCGGAGACCTGCGGCAGGTCGCCGGCGTAGGCGAACATCACGCCGCTCAACACGCCGAGCATCGCCGCCACGATGAACAGCGCGACGATGCCGGCATTGCGGGCAACTCGGACGACGACGTGGGTCATAGTGAGTGGCTGACTGGCAATCGCTGATTTGACGGCGTGCCAGTGGCTCATTGTACGCGCCCAAAGGTCTCCGCCGGTCCCGCCCAGCCAAGCCCCCATTCTCAGTGCATCATCAACCATCAATCAGGAATCAGCAATGGGTGCGGCTTCATTGACTCTCCCAGACTCAACTTTTATAGTTGGTTGAGTGTCAGGCCCTCATCTTCGAGGGTCCACGTAGAGGATCTAAATGAGCAAAATCATCGGCATCGACCTGGGGACCACCAATTCCGTTGTCGCCGTCATGGAAGGCGGCGAGCCTGTGGTGATCACGAATCCCGAGGGCGGACGGTTGACGCCCTCGGTCGTCGCCTTCACCAAGTCCGGCGAGCGCCTCGTCGGCCAGGTCGCCAAGCGGCAGGCGGTCACCAACCCGGAGAACACCATCTTCTCGATCAAGCGGTTCATGGGCCGCAAGTACGACGAAGTGTCGGAAGAAATGAAGATGGTCCCCTACAAGGTCGTCCGCTCGTCGAACGGCGACGCCCGGGTCGAGGCCAACGGCAAGGACTACTCGCCGCCCGAGATCTCCGCGATGATCCTGCAGAAGCTGAAGCAGGCCGCGGAGGAGTATCTCGGATCGCCGGTCACCAAGGCCGTCATCACCGTGCCGGCGTACTTCAACGACGCACAGCGCCAGGCGACGAAGGACGCCGGTCAGATCGCCGGCCTCGAAGTGATGCGCATCGTCAACGAGCCGACGGCGGCGGCGCTCGCCTACGGGCTCGACAAGAAGAAGGACGAGACGATCGTCGTCTACGACTTCGGCGGCGGCACCTTCGACGTGTCGATTCTCGAAGTCGGCGAAGGCGTGGTCGAGGTGAAGGCGACCAACGGCGACACGCACCTCGGCGGCGACAATCTCGATCAGCGGATCATCGACTGGATCATCAGCGAGTTCAGGAAGAGCGACGGCATCGATCTGGGCAAGGACCGGATGGCGCTGCAGCGTCTGAAGGAGTCGGCGGAGAAGGCCAAGATGGAGCTCTCCACGGTGATGGAGACCGACATCAACCTGCCTTTCATCACGGCGGACGCGAGCGGGCCCAAGCACCTGCAGATGAAGCTGACGCGGGCGAAGTTCGAGCAGCTGGTCGACGATCTGCTGCAGAAGACGGTTGGCCCGACCAAGCAGGCGCTCGCCGACGCGGCGCTGGACCCGGCAAAGATCGACGAGGTCGTGCTGGTCGGCGGGTCGACGCGTATTCCGAAGGTCCAGCAGATCGTCAAGGACCTGTTCAGCCGCGAGCCGCACAAGGGCGTGAACCCGGACGAGGTCGTGGCGATCGGCGCCGCGGTCCAGGCCGGCGTCCTGGCCGGCGACGTGAAAGACCTGCTGCTGCTCGACGTGACGCCGCTCTCGCTGGGCATCGAGACCATGGGCGGCGTGATGACGACGCTGATTCCGCGCAACACGACAATCCCGACCCGCAAGAGCGAAATCTTCTCGACCGCATCCGACAACCAGACGAGCGTCGAAGTCCACGTGCTCCAGGGTGAGCGGTCGCTCGCGCGCGACAACCGGACGCTCGGCAAGTTCCACCTGATCGGACTGCCGCCGGCGCCGCGCGGTGTTCCGCAGATCGAAGTCACCTTCGACATCGACGCCAACGGCATCGTCAACGTGTCGGCGAAGGATCTCGGGACCGGCAAGGAGCAGAAGATCACGATCACCGCGTCGAGCGGCCTGGCGAAAGACGAAGTCGATCGGATGATGAAGGAGGCCGAGTCGCACGCCGAGGAAGACAAGAAGCGGCGCGAGGAGATCGAGCTGCGCAACCGCGCGGATCAGGCGGTCTACGGCGCGGAACGGATGCTGAAGGACACCGGCGAGAAGCTGAGCGCCTCGGACAAATCGGCGATCGAATCGGCGATGGAGGCGGTGAAGCAGGCCAACGCCGGCACCGACGCCTCGGCGATTCAGCGGGCACTCGATCAACTCACGCAGGCGCAGCACAAGGCGGCCGAGTCGCTCTACAAGCAGCAGGCGCCGGGCGGCCCTGGCGGTCCGAGCGGCGGACCGGAGCCGGGCGCATCCGCCGGCGGTTCGTCGTCGGGCGGCAGCAGCGCGCCGAAAGGCGATGTGATCGACGCCGAGGTGGTGGACGAGGGCAAGGCCTAACGGATGGCTGATGGCTGGTGGCTGATCGCTCATGGTTCATGGTCGATGGATCAGCGCTTGTTCCATCAGCCATCAGCCATCAGCCATTTGCCATCAGCCATCAGCCATCAGCGATGACATGGACTTCTACATCGTGCTTGGCCTCGAGCGGGGTGCGACGCTGAATGACATCAAGCGCGCGTACCGGCGGCTTGCCCGCAAGCACCATCCCGACATCAACCCGGGTGATCGGCTGGCGGAGCAGAAGTTCCGCCAGATTGCCGAAGCGTACGAGACGCTGAGCGATCCGGATCGCCGGCTGCGCTACGACACGGCCGGTCCGAGCCTGGCGGACCCGGAAACGCCGGCGTTCGGGTTCGAGGGCTTCGATTTCACGGTCAAGGTGCAGGGCCACGAGGCGCCGACGTTCGGCGATCTGTTTGCGGACGTGCTCTACGCGCGCAGCGGGCAGAGCAGTGAGAGCGCCGCGCCAACCCGCGGCGTCGACCTGCACCAGACGGTCACGCTCGAGTTCGAGGAGGCGATTGCCGGCGGCCAGCGTGCCATCACCGTCATGCGGCAGGAGCACTGTCACATGTGCCAGGGCGCCGGACGGCTGAACGTCAGCGAGACACGCTGCACGCACTGTCACGGGTCGGGCGTGGTGAAGTCGGCGCGCGGCCACATGATCTTCTCGAAACCGTGCGCGTACTGCGGCGGGTTGGGGGCGCAGCGCGAGATGCGATGCCCGGCCTGCGGCGGCGATCAGATCGAAACCCGCACTGAACCGCTCACCGTCAACATTCCTGCCGGCCTGGCCGACGGCGCGCGCATCCGCGTTGCCGGCAAGGGCCACGTGGGACGCCACGGCGGAGCGAACGGCGATCTCTACATCGACGTGCAGGTCCGGCCGCACAAGCTGTTCACGCGAGACGGCGACGATCTGCACGTGTCGGTGCCGATCGCGATTCACGAAGCGGCGCTCGGGGCGAAGATCGACGTGCCGTCGCTCGACGGTCCGGCGCGGCTGCGGGTGCCGCCGGGTACGCAGTCGGGTCAGCGATTCCGTCTCCGCGAGCGCGGCGTGCCGTCGCCGCGCGGTGGTCGCCGCGGCGATCTCGTGGTTGAGGTTCACCTGGTGCTGCCGAAGCTACTCGATGAACGATCGAAGGAACTCCTCCGCGAGTTCGGCCGGATCAACGGCGACGATGTCCGTCGGATGCTGACGAAGTGATGAAGAAGCCCAGCGGCAAGGCGTACTACATGATCAGCGCGGTGGCGCAGAAGTACAACATCCACCCGCAGACGCTGCGCCTGTACGAACGCGAAGGACTGCTCAAGCCGTCACGCACCGAAGGCAACACGCGCTTGTATTCGGAGGAAGACCTCGAGCAGCTCGAAACCATTCTGTCACTTACCCGAGATCTCGGCGTCAATCTCGCCGGCGTCGAGATCATCCTGAACATGCGCCGCAAGATCGAACAGATGCAGGGCGAAGTGAACGAGTTCATGGAGTACGTCAAACGCGAGATGGCGCGCGGCATCGACGATTGGGAGCAACGTCTGTCGACTGCCCTCGTGAAATCATCGCCGACCGATCTCGTCCGTCATCAGAAAGCTTCCGCGGAACAGCAAAAGTAGCGTGATATGCTCTTCGCGTGTCACGACGGCATGCGGCGAGCGACGACGACACACGCGCGTTGACCGCGTACCTGCGTGAGATCGCGAAGCTGCCGCGTCTGAACCCCGACGAAGAGCGCGCGCTCGGCCACCGCATTCACGACGATCGCGACGAAGAGGCGATCACTCGCCTGGTCGAAGCGAATCTGCGCTTCGTCGTTTCTTACGCGAAGCGCTACCGCGGCCTCGGCGTCTCGTTCCTCGATCTGATTCACGAAGGCAACCTCGGATTGATCGAAGCGGCGCGGCGGTTCGATCCGTCGCGCAACGTGAAGTTCATCACCTACGCGGTGTGGTGGGTGCGCGAGTCGCTGATGCACGTGCTCGCGGATCAAACCCGTGCCTTTTCGTTTCCGCCGAAGCTGTTCGGCGCGCTGCGCCGCGGACCGGGCGGCGGCGCCGACGTGTCGCTGAACGAGCCGGTGAATCGCGGCGGCTTCGGCGATCGCGACGGCGTCTCGCGCGAGCTCGGCGACCTGCTCGAGCAGGACGGCGTGCCCGCCGTGGACGAGGAGATGATCCACCAGTCGGACCTCGAGGAGCTGGCCGCCGCGCTGCTCGATCTCGACGGCAAGGAGCGCGAGGTCGTGCGCCTGCGCTTCGGGCTCGGGGACGATCAGCCGCGGACGTTGCAGGAGATCGGCGATCGCCTGCACCTGTCGCGCGAGCGCGTCCGGCAGATCGAGACGCGCGCGAAAGACAAGCTGCGCCGGTCGGCGAAGCTGCGATCCCATCTGAACTGACTCCGGTCCGGTCCGATGCCCTGTCCGTTGTGTGACGATACCGGCTGGAAGCCCATTGACGAGAACGGTGTGCGGCGCGTCGTCCGCTGCGACTGCTGGCGCGAGCAGCTCGGCGTCACCCGGCTCGCCGATGCCAACATCCCGAAGCGCTATCACCACTGCTCGCTCGCGAACTTCGTCGCCTACAACGAGTCGCTGACGAAGGCGGTCGAACAGGCCCGGCGCCTGGCCGATGCGTTTCCCGCGGTCACCAAAGGGCTGCTGCTCGAAGGGCAGCCCGGCGTCGGCAAGACCCATCTCGCCGTCGCCGTCCTGAAGCAGGCGATTCAGACGACCGCCGCGCGCGGCCTGTTCTACGACACGCGCGAGCTCCTGCGGATCATCCGGAGCACATACGATCCGTCGATCCGCACGACCGAGCTCGAAGTCCTGCGGCCGGTCATGTACGCCGACCTGCTCGTGCTCGACGATCTCGGTGCCGAGAAGACCTCCGAGTGGGTCGACGAGACGATGAACCTGATCGTCAACACCCGATACAACGAACGGCGCCTGACGATCTTCACGTCGAACTATCCGGATATCCCCGACGAGACCGAGCCGAACTCGCTCCTGTTCCGCATCGGCTTCAGGATGCGGTCGCGGCTGCACGAGATGTGCGAGTTCCTGGTCCTCGACGGCGCCGACTACCGCGAGCTGCCAACCAACGGCGGGATCGACGACCTGATCAACATGTGGAAAGTGCGGAAGAAGGGGATGCTGCCCTCACCACGCGGCGGCCGCCAGGCTCGGGCGCAACTCCGCGAGCCAAAAGACGGCCGCGCCGACCTGAAGTGGCCAGGCGGGCGCGCCGGATCCTGACCGGCGTCAATGGCTGAGGGCTGATGGCTGATGGCA
>Ga0066388_100002786_pt1 | contig 10928 bp, 10 predicted proteins | sample PanSoiMetaGPlot6_FD_64539 | JGI IMG/M metagenome (GOLD analysis project Ga0066388, IMG submission 64539) | Tropical forest soil microbial communities from Panama analyzed to predict greenhouse gas emissions - Panama Soil - Plot 6 (Hybrid Assembly) | ecosystem: Environmental > Terrestrial >... | reverse complement strand
AGCAGCGCGGGCGCAGCCGCGCGCCCCGCCCCGCGCCATAGGCGCGATGCAGGGGTTGCTCTATAACGGGTCAGCCGGGACGACATGGTCCCGTCACCGAGCCGGCCACATGGAAACACCGCGCAATGTCCGACACGGCGCCTATCAAGCACACAGGCTGGTTAACGACTGGTGATTTCACCGAGGCGGACGAGCCGCTGCGCCTGTTTGCCGCCTGGTTCGACGAAGCTTCCGGCACGGAACCCCGCGACCCCAACGCCATGGCGCTGTCGACCGTCGATCCCGACGGCCTGCCAAACGTGCGCATGGTGCTGATGAAGGACTTCGACGAGCGCGGCTTCGTGTTCTACACCAATGTCGACAGCCGGAAGGGCTGCGAGATGGCGGGGGCACCCCTCGCCGCGCTGCTGTTCTACTGGAAGTCGCTCAATCGCCAGGTGCGCATCCGCGGTCGCGTCGAGCCGGTGAGCGGCGCCGAGGCCGACGCCTATTTCGCGACGCGCCCACGCCTCGCGCAGATCGGCGCATGGGCGAGCAAGCAGTCGGCCGAACTCGAAAGCCGTCTCGCCTTCGAGAAGGCGGTTGCCGTCTACACCGCGAAATACGCGGTCGGTACGGTGCCGCGCCCGCCCAACTGGTCGGGCTATCGCATCGTGCCGCTCGAGATCGAATTCTGGCAGGACCGCCCGTTTCGCCTGCATGACCGCGTCGTGTTCCGCCGGCCGGAGCCGGGCACAGGCTGGAGCAAGACGCGGCTCTATCCGTGAGCTAAGGATGTCGGCGAGATGGTGACGCAACACATGAACCAGCCACGACGTACGCTGCTCCTCACCGGAGCGAGCCGCGGCATCGGGCACGCGACGGTCAAGCGGTTCTCCGCCGCCGGCTGGCGCGTCATCACCTGCTCGCGCCATCCGTTCCCGGAGAACTGTCCGTGGGAAGCGGGCCCAGAGGACCACATCCAGGTCGATCTCAGCGACCCGCAGGACACCAACGACGCGATCGCCGAGATCAAGCGGCGGCTCGACCACAACGAGCTGCATGCGCTGGTCAACAACGCGGGCATCTCGCCCAAGGGCAACGGCGGCACCCGGCTCGGCTCGATCGACACGACGCAGGAGACTTGGCAGCACGTGCTGCAAGTGAACTTCCTCGCGCCGATCATGCTGGCCCGCGGCCTGGTCGACGAGCTCAAAGCCGCCAAGGGCTCGGTGGTCAACGTCACCTCGATCGCCGGCTCGCGCGTGCATCCGTTCGCCGGCGCCGCCTACGCGACCTCCAAGGCTGCCCTCGCCTCGCTGACACGGGAGATGGCGCACGACTTTGGCCCGCTCGGCATCCGCGTCAACGCGATCGCGCCGGGCGAAATCGACACCTCGATCCTCTCCCCCGGCACCGAGGAGATCGTTGCGCATCAGATCCCGATGCACCGTCTCGGCACGCCGGACGAGGTCGCCAAGATCATCTACGTGCTGTGCACGGAAACGTCGTCTTACGTGAACGGCGCCGAGATCCACATCAACGGCGGCCAGCACGTTTGAAGTGGCGCGTCATTTCGAAAGCCGGTGCCAGCCTCGGGCCAGGCCAGTGCCCATCAGACCTGTGTTCGGATCAGCGGATGAAATAAAAGTCTTCGCTGGCCGACAATGAACCGTATGAGAACGGTTGCTGGCGTTTCTGCGTCGAGGTCAGCACGTCGTCCCTGACGAAGTCGAACAGCCGGCGGAGCTCGATTGGCGGCCGTTGCTGGATCCGGTTGACCAAGGCCTGCACGAAGGGGCTGTTCCGTCCATCGCCGTCGAGCGCCGTCTCGCCGTGCTTGGCGGCGTAGACGATCAACGTGCCCGCCTCCGGTTCGATGCGGGCGAGCCCGCGTCCCACCGATCGGGTGGCCATGGTCCGCCGCATCTGGTTCGCAAACGGATTGTCCCGGCAGGCATCGAGAATGACGAGGCGAAGGCGCTTTGCGCCTTCGATGGCACCGATGATCTTGCCGACGTCGACCGCTTCGAGATCGACGTCGCGGTCGGCCTTGAGCTGGGCATCGATCGGGATCAGGTAGTTGGTGCCGCCGAGTTCGATGCCGTGGCCCGAGTAGTAGACGGCGGCCCACTCTGCGGTATCCGTCTCGCGCGCAAACTCGCGCAGCGCCAGGATGGTTTGCTCCCGCGTCAAATCGCTCTTGATGGTGACCGAGGCAAAGCCGGCCTCGCGCAGCGTCGCCGCCAGCAGCCGGGCATCATTGCCCGGGTTCTGCAGTGCCGGCGCGTGCTGGTACGCCGCGTTTCCGATCACCAGCGCGACGCGGCGACCCGGCGTGGACGGCGAGATCACCGGCGGCGGCGCGGCCGCTGTCGCGGGAGGCGGAGTTGACGCGTCGAGTGCTGCCGTCAAACGCTTGACGGCCTGCGGGCCATCCGCATCGGATGGATCAAGCTCGGAATATCTGATGAAGTCGTTCAGCGCGTCACGAAGCTGCTGTTTCTTTTCCAGCTCAAGACCGCGATTGTAGTAGGCGACGTGGTATTTCGGGTCGATCCGTATGGCCTCGTTGTAGTCGGCGATCGCCTTGTCGGCGTCGGCCTTCTCGCTCCACGCCATGCCTCGCCTGAGGTAGGCCCTCTTGTATTGCGGGTCGTATCGAATTGCCTCGTTGTAGTCGGCGATCGCGCGATCGTAGTCTCGCTTCTCCGCCCAGGCACTGCCGCGTCCGCTGTAGGCGGACACATATTTTGGATTGATGCGTATCGCCTCGGTGAAGTCGGCGATCGCCCGGTCGTAGTCTTCCTTGTCCGCCCAGGCACCGCCGCGACCTTCGTAGGCGGACGCATATTTTGGATTGATGCGGATTGCCTCGGTGAAGTCGGCGATGGCCTTGTCGAGCTGGCCTTTGATCTTCCACGCGCTGCCCCGAATGTTGTACGCCTCCGGGAGTTTTTTCGGCGCGAGACGCATCCCTTCCGTGAGGTCGGCAATCGCCCGATCGTAGTTCTCGGCCTGTATCCATTGGAGCCCCCGGCCGAGGTGGAGACTGGCGTCGCGTGGATATTTGGCAATCGCGCGGTTGCAGGCGGCAATCGCCCGTTCTCCACTGCCCTGACGGCACGTGTCGGGATCGCTCTGCGCCAGCGCGACATCCGTCAGAAGGAGAGCGGCTGCGAGGAGGCCGCCGACCGCCAACGCGCGGCAATTTTTTGTAGCACATGAGACCAGCAAGCCGAAGCGATCGAGCATGTGCGTCGCTTGCCGGGCCTGTTCCGGAAGAGTCGACATGGCCTACAGCCCAATTGGAGACCCGTCTCCCTTCATGACTTTAATCCCTGCGGGAGGAATTTTCGATGACGTATCGACGCGGCCGGCCTTACGTATCGGCAGCCTTACAGCCACTTCTTCCACTTGAAAAAGAGGTACGGCAGCACGGCTGCGACCATCATCACTATGATGCCGAGCGGATAGCCGAACTCCCAGTCGAGCTCCGGCATGTGCTTGAAGTTCATGCCGTAGATCGAGGCGACCAGCGTTGGCGGCATGAACACCACCGCCGCGACCGAGAAAATCTTGATGATGTTGTTCTGCTGCAGGCTGACGACGCCGAGCATAGCGTCGAGCACGAAGGTGATCTTGCTCGACAGGTAGGTCGCGTGGTCCGACAGCGAGGCGACGTCGCGCTGCATGCCCTTGAGGATGGCGCGCGTCTCCTTTGCCCATTTCATCGTGTCGGCTTCGTTGGCGATGTAGAGCAGCAGACGCCCGATCGACACCAGACTCTCGCGCACCTTGGAGGTCAGGTCGCCCTTGCGGCCGATGGTCTTGAGAATCTCGGTGTAGGACTGGTCCGCCTGCTCGGGCTCGAATATCTCGCGCGAGATGTGGTCGACGTCGGAGCCGATCTTTTCGAGAATGTCGGCGCAGCGGTCGATGATCGCGTCGAGCAGGTCCATCAGCACCAGCTCGCCGGTGATCGCCGGCGAGCACGAGCGCCCGAGCCGGTTGCCGACGATCGCGAACGGCCGCGGCTCGTCGTAGCGCACGGTCACCAGGCGATGCCCCGACAGGATGAAGGTGACGGCGGTGGTCTTCGGCGTCTCGGTGTCCGACTGGCACATCAGCGTCGCGGTCATGTAACGCGCGCCGTTCTCCACATAGAGCCGGCTGGTGACCTCGATCTCCTGCATCTCCTCGCGGGTCGGCACCGCGATACCGAGCGCGCGCTCGGTCAGCTTGTCCTCCGCCATGGTGGGTTGGATGAGGTCGATCCAAACGCCGTTGTCCGGAATGGGGTCGTCCGAGCCGATCGGCTGCCGGACGAGCGACGTCCCCTGCGGCACGTAAACCGAAAGCATCGACTCTCCGGCGATCGAGATCGTGCCTCGTTATACCGAAAATGCCGATAGCGTCGACCACAATCGAGCGCCCTCCGCCCCCCCCGTCCGCACGGGCGGGTGACGGCAGCCCCGGGCGTGAGCGGCCCGGCGGGCTCAGGTCAAGCTTGGTCGATCAGGACGGCGGACGCGCAGCGCGTCGCAACGTCAGGCGGCGTCTCCGAAGGTCCAGTCGCGCTTGGGGCTGACGCGCTTCGGACTCGCGCTGACATCGGTCGCCGTGCAGTCGCCCTGATAGCGCACCGCGGCAGCGACCGCAGAAATTCCGATTCCGCGATACCGGTGATCGAGGTCGGCCTCCTGATCCGCTGTTTTTTTACGGGAGTCTTTCGGATCGGCAGTCATCGTCATCACGTTTCCTTCCTTGCTGCGAGAGGTCCTCGCAGCGCATTGCCTAACCAATGAGCAGGGCAGAAATGGGCACAAACCGCGCTCGACCAAGGCATTCGGCAGGACCAAACGCCGCGGTCTGACGTAGGTCGCGTTGGGCTACATCCCGGTTTGGTAAAGATCGGTTAACGCTGTCGGGCCACGGTTCAGCGCCTTAATGCAACCGCACGTGCGGATTATTCATGAAATCGGGAACGGCTCGGCTGGGCGCTTTGGTGCAGTGCGACATTCCTGCAACAGGCCGTCACTTAAGGGCACCGATAATCACCTCGTGACTTGGCCGTCGTTCGGGATTTTGGGTAAATACGCCTCGCGGGGGGCGGAATCGCGACCAGCACCGAAAGGCATTGACCTATGGTGAAACGTGCAGTTGCTTGTCTGCTTTTCGGTCTGATGGTGGGCGGCTGCGTGCAGTCAACGTTGGAACCGGCGTCGGACGCGAACCTGAAGCCGCGCGACAAGCAGCTGCTGGCCAACGCGCCCTATGATCGCAGTGTTCCGATCCCGGAACCGTACCAGCGCCATATCGTCGACTATCACCGCAAGGAAGCTGCCGGCACGATCGTCGTCGATACCGACGCGCGCTACCTCTACTACGTGCTGCCGAACGGCAAGGCGATCCGCTACGGCGTGACCGTCGGCGAAGAAGCGCTTGCCTGGTCGGGCGTCGCCAAGGTCGGCAACATGCAGGAATGGCCGAACTGGACCCCGACCGCCGACATAAAGAAGCGGCTCACCGGCATTCCGAACTTCGTCTCCGGCGGTCCGCACAATCCACTCGGCGCGCGCGCGATCTACCTGTTCGAGGGCAACAAGGACACCCTGTTTCGCATTCACGGCACCAATCAGCCGGAATACATCGGTCACTCGATCTCGTCGGGCTGTATCCGCCTGACCAACGAGGACGTCATCGACCTCTACAACCGCGTGAAGATCGGCGCGCCGGTCATCGTGCTCAAGCCGGGCACGGGTGACTCGCCGAGCAACCCGCGCATCGCGCTCGGCACCGGCCACAACGGCTGACCGAAGCGAGCTTTGAATTCAGCGGCGCTGGCGCAAGCCGGCGCCGTTTGCTTTGTGGCCTGCGCAACAGACTTTCCCAGGGCTTCGCGCAGGAGGGAAACCGGTGACCACCCTCGGGTCGCGCCCGAGGGCAAGCTTTTCGGGATCACGCACCCAGCTCGATGCGGACGACCTCCGGCGGCACTCCGAGGCGCACCGGAATGAGACTCGTGCCGAGCCCGCCCGACACGATCATATGCCGGTTGCGCTCGACGATGTGGCCGTAGGCGAACCGTCCACCGAAGGAGGACGGCACCATCCGCTTCCACAGGCCCGGCACGCGCACCTGTCCGCCGTGGGTGTGCCCGGCGAGCGTGAGCGCAACGCGGTGCGGCACCTTGACGAACACGTCGGGCTCGTGCGCGAGCAGAATGAGCGGATCGTCGGTCGTGACTTGCTTGAGCGTGCCGGCGAGATCGTCGACGCCCCGATAACGGCCCTTGCCGACCTTATGCGCGAGCTGGTCGCCGAGCCCGGCGAGCCAGAATTTCCGCCCCGGCTCGCCGAGCGGCGTCGCGTCCACCAGCGTCGCGTCGTTCTCCAGGACGGGGATCTCTGCGTCCTCGAGCGCCCGCCGGATATCAGCGACGCCGTGCCACCAGTCGTGATTGCCGAGGACGGCGAACACGCCGAGCGGCGCCTCGAGGCGCCCGAGCTCGGCCGCCCACACGTGATGCGGCACCTTTTCGGTCACGAAGCGATGCGTGGCGATATAGTCGCCGAGCAGCACCGTCATGTCCGACTTCAGCAGGTTGGCGACATCGACGATCTGGCGGATATGGTCGAGGGCCATGTTAGGCCCGCCGGCATGCAAGTCGGCGATCACGGTGATGGTGCGGCGATGCCCCCGCGGCCAGCCGGGCGGCGTCAGCGCATAGGACGTCACCACCAGGCTCTTCGGCTCGATCCCGGTGGCGTAGCCGGCGGTCGCGCTCAGACCCAGCGCGCCGAGCCCCAGGCCGCCCAGAACGACCTGGCGACGGGTGACTCGGGCTTTTGCGGGGATTGACGTTACGGAATCGACATCGGCGGACATGCGGATGTTCATACCGGATCGATCACGGCGTTTCCGTGAAGGCGGCGTATAATTCATGTGACGTGGTGAATGGCCGCATTTGCGCGGTGACCGGAGCCGCCGCGCAAAAAATTACTGCCTCAGGCCGCCAGCAGCTGCTCGCGCTTCGCCCAGTCGAGCGTCTTGTCGAGCGTGCGGCCGAAGCGGTCGAACAGCTCGTCGATCTCCTCGCGGGTGATGATCAGCGGCGGGCAGACCGCGAGCGCATCGCCGGGGCACTGCCGGAGAATGAGCCCCTCCTCCTCGCCGAACCGCACGGCGCGCGCGGCGACGTTGCGCGCCGCCTCGAACGACTTCTTGGTGCGGCGATCGGCGACCAGCTCGACCGCGCCCATCAGGCCGATGCCGCGTGCTTCTCCCACCAGCGGGTGATCGCCGAGCGCTTTCATCCGCGCCTGGAAGTGCGGGATCATCGCCGCGACCTTGTCGAAAATCTTGTCGCGCGCGTAGATCTCGAGCGTCTTCACGCCGACCGCCGCCGAGACCGGATGGCCCGAATAAGTGAAGCCGTGCCCGAAAGTGCCGACCTTGGCGCTCTCGGCGACGAGCGCCTGGTACATCACCTCCGGGATCATGATGCCGGAGATCGGCAAGTAGGCCGACGACAGCGCCTTGGCGACCGAGATCGACTGCGGCTTGAAGTTCAGCACCTGGCAGCCGAACGGACGACCGAGCCGGCCGAAGCCGCAGATGACCTCATCGTCGATCATGAACACGTCATACTTCTCGCAGACCTTGCCGATCTTCTCGAAATAGGTCTTCGGCGGCACGATCACGCCACCTGCCCCCATCACCGGCTCGGCGATGAACGCGGCGACCGTGTCGGGCCCTTCCTTGACGATCAGCGCCTCGAGCTCGGCCGCGAGCCGCGTTGCAAAATCCTCCTCGCTCTCCCCGTCACGCGCAAAGCGATAGTGATGCGGACACATCGTCTGCAGGAAGCCCGGGATCGGCAGGTCGAAGTCGATGTGGTTGTAGATGAGGCCCGACAGCGAGCCCGACCCGATGGTCAGGCCGTGGAACGCACGCAGGCGGCTGATCACCTTCTTCTTCTTCGGCCGGCCAAGTGCATTGTTCATGTACCAGATCAGCTTGACCTGGCTGTCGTTCGCCTCCGAGCCGGAATTGGCGAAGAACACCTTGGAGATGGGCACCGGCGCCATCTCCTTGAGCTTCTCGGCGAGCTCGATCGCCGGGTCGTGGCTGCGGCCATTGTAGAGATGCGCGAACGAGAGCTTGCGCATCTGCTGCGCCGCAGCCTCGACCAGTTCCTCGTTGCCGTAGCCGAGCGAGGTGCACCACAGCCCGGCCATGCCCTCGATATAGGCCTTGCCGTCGGTGTCGTAGACATAGATGCCCTTGGCGCGCTCGAGCACGAGCGGACCAGTCTCGCGCAGCACGGCGAGATTGGTGTTCGGGTGGACCAGCGTTTCGATGTCGCGGACGGCGAGATTGCTGAGGGGGGCCATGGCTCACTTCCGTTTGCTGAAAGCCGATATAGGCCCGCCCGTCGCCGCAGGTCAAAGGGGCTAGTGCCCTAGTGGATTCAGGACACCAGCCGTGGGCGGTCAATTCTTCTTGGTCGGCGCTTTGAACGGATTTTCCGTCTGCTGCTGGGTTCGGGTCTGAGCCTGGGTCTGCGGTGCATCGGGGGAACGCCCGCGCGGCAGCTTGGTCGGCGTTTGGATCGGATGTTCCGTCTGCTTGGTCGGCGCTTTGAACGGATTCTCCGTCTGCTGCTGGGTTTGGGTTTGGGTTTGGGTTTGGGTTTGGGTCTGAGCCTGGGCCTGGGCCTGCGGCGCCTCCGGCGGCCGCGCACGCGGCAGCGGGATCGGCGGCTCTGTCAGCACGTTCCACTGGCAGATTCGGTAGCCGCTGTGCCGTTCGGCGAGATCCACGTGAATGTGGCTCTCGTGATAGCCGTCCGAGCCGGGCCCGAGCACGGTGGTGAAGCGCCCGCATGCGCTCGCCCGCAGCTCCTTGCGTAGGTCCTCGTCCGCCTCGTAGTCGGTCAGGACGAATTGTCGTCTGTCGCCGAGCACGAAGGCGCGGATGTCGAGCGCATTGGCGCGGCCGTGCTCGCTCAGCTTGGCGCCCGGGATGCCGTTGCGGCTGCGGCACTCGTAGGATGTGTAGTTCTCGATGCCGGCGAGCGGCGAGCCGAGCCCCTTGAGGACGCGCGCGACGTCGTCGCGGACCCAGTTGGCCATTGCCTCGGCCATGCTGCAGCGCATGGTCGCCGGCGGCTGCAGTGCGACGCGACGCTTGTCCGGCAGCATGATCGCCTCGAGGGTGAGCACGTCGGCCGCGCCACATTCGCCCGGCCCGGCAATCGCCGGCAGGGGCGTCGCCTGCACCAAGCTCTCGGTTACGCGCAGGAAGCAGTCCGACGGGCCTTGCTCCTCCGGGGTTGGCGCCGTTGCGGGCTCGGCCGCACGGACCGGGGCCGTCGGCGCTTCCGGCGGCCGCGGGCGCGGCAGCGGCACGAGCTGCCCGCGTTCGAACGCCGGAAGTGTGCGGCGCAGCGCCGGGCGTTCGACCGCCATGGCCGACGTCCCGATCAGCATGAGAACCGCGATGACCCCAAAGCCACGCATCGCTCGATCAACCTTCGACACGTGATCCCGTTCCGCGCATGATTGCGGTTCTGTATTACAGTCGGTTGCAGGCAAATAGGCCGGAGTAATGGCAAATTTCGACGTCGTTGTCGTCGGGCTCGGCATCATGGGAAGCGCCGCGCTGCACGCCCTGGCGAAGCGCGGCCGCCGCGCGCTCGGCATCGAACGTTTCGAGCCCGGCCACGACCACGGCTCGTCGCATGGCCTGACCCGCATCATCCGGCTCAGTTATTACGAGCACCCGTCCTACGTGCCGCTGGTGCGGCGCGCCTACGAGCTGTGGCGTGACATGGAAGCGCGATCGGGCCGCAGCCTGCTCACCGTCAGTGGCATCATCGAGATCGGCGCGCCGGAGACAGAGTTGATCAAGGGCACGCTCGCGTCTTCGCAGGCGCATTCGCTGCCGCACGAGGTGCTCGATGCGCGTACCGTGATGGAGCGCTTTCCCGCCTTCCGCCTGCCCGCGAACTTCGTCGGCGTGCTCCAGCCCGACGGCGGCTATCTCGCCGCCGAGCCGGCGATCGACACGCAGATCGCGCTCGCCCGCGCCGCCGGCGCCGAGACGCGTACCGGCGAGGCGGTACTCGCGATCGAGCCGCACGGCGACGGCGTGCGCGTGGTCACCGAGCGCACCGTGTTCGAGGCCGGCAGCGTGATCATCGCCGTCGGCCCCTGGCTCGAGCATCTGTTTCCGAGCCTCGCCGACAATGTCCGCGTGACACGGCAGGTCGTGCTCTGGCTCGAGCCGCGCGGCCCGGCGCTGTTCGCGCCTGACCAGTTTCCGGTCTTCATGATCGAAAGCGGGCATGGCATTCACTACGGCTTTCCGATCGACCGGCGCGCCGGCCTCAAGGTCGCGAAGCATTTCCACGAGGAGGAGACGGCCGATCCCGATCACTACGAGCGCACCGTTTCCGAGGCCGACGAGGCGCTGATCCGCAGCGCGCTCGCCGAATATCTGCCGGCCGCGGACGGCAAGCTCCGTTCGGCCAAGACCTGCCTGTACACCATGACGCAGGACGGCGACTTCATCCTCGACAACCTGCCCGGCTATTCGCAGATCGTCATCGCCTCGCCCTGCTCAGGTCACGGCTTCAAGTTCGCGCCGGTGATCGGCGACATCCTGGCCGACCTGGCGACCGGCGCCACCCCGCCGTACGACATCAGCCGGTTCCGGCTGTCCCGGCTGGATTGAAACCGGCGGCGCTCGGTCGCGTATCTGACGCGTTCGCGGTTGCGCGCAAAGACACTTCGCCGGAAAATGCTAATCTCGGGTCGGCCTCGGTACCGGGCACCGCGGCCCAACATCGCGACAAGAATCCGCGAACAATTGCGACAGAGGGGAAATGCCATGCTTGGGTTGATGCAGGACTGGCCGCTGCTGTGCCACAAAATCATCGA
>Ga0066388_100002785_pt1 | contig 10928 bp, 9 predicted proteins | sample PanSoiMetaGPlot6_FD_64539 | JGI IMG/M metagenome (GOLD analysis project Ga0066388, IMG submission 64539) | Tropical forest soil microbial communities from Panama analyzed to predict greenhouse gas emissions - Panama Soil - Plot 6 (Hybrid Assembly) | ecosystem: Environmental > Terrestrial > Soil... | reverse complement strand
GCATAGTTCCAATCGAAATTGGCCGTCGCTTCTGGAAATATCTCAGAATCGCGAGACAGGCGGCAGCTGCAGCGAAGTGCTTGAGGGTATGTCCGCTCACAATTGATCCGACCGAATAAATCGCCTTGTCATAGAACTCGAACAACTTGGCAAGAACATATAACGCCACGGCGACGAGCCAGTATTGTGTGCCGCTGTTTTTGGGTGAGAACAGAAGAAACAGCAGTAGCAATGCAATACCGGGAAAGAACTGCACCCAGCCGTACAGCCGCAGGTCGCCGGTCCACCGCCACAACAACAGGCTGAGTACGCCGATGGCGATCAGTGGCCACAACAGAGTAACGCCGGCCGACGCGTCAACGCGTTCCTCAATCGCAATCGCAAGAATAGCCATAAAGCTGATCGCCATCGGCAGCCTGTCCCAGAACAGGGTGCTATCATTTGGATCAAGGTGATAGTAGGCCGAGCCAAAGCCTGTCAGCAGAATTCCCAGGAATAGCGCAATGATTGCCGGGTCACGGCGAGATTGCCAAAGCCCCGCGGCTCCGATCGCGATAAAAGGAAGATTCGAAACGACATTCCAAAAATGCGGTATTCCGAGGATTGTTCGCTGATCCGCGAAGTCATGATAATGCTGATTCTGGGCGATTGGCGGCAGCCAAAGTAGCCCGACCAGCGACGCAAGCATGAAAATGAGAAGCGCGACTGCGCGGCCACTCCTGTTCGCGCTGCTTGGCATCATTTGGGCAGGATAACAGGGGCCGTTAGCGAAGTCCGCAGTCGGTTCACCAATCTTTTTTTGCTGTTTTGTGGCGGCTGCAAAATGCAATCTAGCTGCCGAGCAGCCCCGGTCGTTCAACGCGTGATCGTTGGGAGTGAGGCACGAATGCGCGCCGAAAAATCGGGTGCATCGTCGGCTGCCTCAGCGACTTCATTGATCCGTGAGCGTCGCCGCAGTTCATCAAAATCAAGCGAAGTGTCTATTCGACCAGAATAGTATAGATAGCCGTCGATCAGGCCGTTGAGCAGATGGCGAATATTGAACTGGCCGGTGCGGCCGGCGGCATTCGCATAACGCACGATATTAATCGTACAGCTGTTGCTCAGCAGGTGATAGAATTCCGGCCGGTCGGCGAGTTCGTTGATCCGTTCCAGGTAGATCATCAGTAGCCGACGTAAACTGTCGGGCGATGCGTTGATGCGATAAAGATATACGCTCTCCTTACGATAATTGGTGCGCACGCGCACAAGATCACGTTCGTCACCCACCACGTAAATCAGTTCGAATTGCTTGAAGAGGGAGGCGACAGGATCGAAGCCTTCGCCGATCTCCGGCCGCGTTTCGATTGAAATACTCAACGGCGGGGCGTTGTCGAAAATGAAGCTCAGAAATGTATGGGCAACCAGCCCTTCACTCCAGTATGACACAAAAAAATCGAGATTGGTCAGATGCGAAAACTGCACCTCGCGCTCTTCATAACGGATCATGAAGTCATTCACGCTACTACGGTAGTCGAAGTTTCGAACACCGGTTATGCGTACCCGGTCGCCGTCGATGAATGCCCGCGGCATAACGGCAACTTCCGGCCGCCATGGTCGATCATGCGATGGGGTTATCGATATCCACCAGGCGACCACGCCGAAAAACAGCACGATGAAGACCAGGGACCGATGACGCCAGCGCGACAGCCAAAGCAGCCATATTGCGAATGCGGCAAACGATCCCGCCAACGCAAGACGCAGTCCGGCCTGTGGCAGATTAGAATAGTAGATGGCCAGGGTGGCCCATGTGATAAGCAATACCCGACACAGAAACCATATTGTCCTGATCGCCCAACAAAAAGATCTGGACAGGAAGCTGCGGCTTAACTCCTGCTTCCAGCTCGAATCCGCGCCCGATAAGTGAGTTTCAATTGGCTGACGGTCACCGCCCAAAGACCTACTGACCTTTCAGATTCAGGATTTCTACTGCGCTCTTACGATAAGACACATACTTTTCCCACCACGCATTGCGGGAATGAAATGCCAGGGTGCCGGTCACAACAACGGCGGCAAGCAGAAACAACGTAATGGCGTACTTGGCCCATGGCCGCGAGGAGCCGCGAGATCGAGTTCGTTCCCGAGGCGCCCCTGTCACTTGCACTCTCCTCTGCTCAGTTCAGGCAAGGCCCAATAAACTATCCGCTCTCAGCATCGAAAGACAATTGCCATAAATGGGCTGTTCAGCGCGCCGTCCCTGGCGACCGAAGGTAAAAAAATTGGGACGGGTCACAGCTAGTTCGGCTGCGCCTTGCAAACGTAAAGCGCGTCTTTACAGCGGTTGCGACAAGTGCGATTTGCCCGCGCGCTTTCATAGACAAGATTGCAGTGACTATAGCACTTTCTTAGTTGTGCGTTGCATTTCGCGGGCGCAGCGAGCCCAGGGGATTCCGACTGAAGAAACGCGAATAGCAGCGTCGCCGCGACAAATATCCGCAAATACATGCAACTCTCCCCACTTTAGATTTTGCCATTGTGCGCTGGTGCATAAAGAACCAGACGCGTGTCATAGCGCTCGCGTGGCGGTCTTGATTTCCGCACGGTATTAACGCTCACGAATTCCGCAAACAACAGTACACACCATCGGGGCTGAGAAAAGCTAGCGCAAAGATATTTGCAGTCCGCTCAGGTCAACGGGAGGTTTTGCACCTTGCCGTCCGCGCAATTCCAAAACGACGCCGTTCCAGTTTCGTAACCGAAACACGCCTGCTCGGCCTGCCTGCGAACCATCGGCGGTGACGGTCGAATAGACGCCATGGATGCTCGCGGCGGTTCGCAGGTTGTAGGCATGCCCGACCAAATCCGTTTTTGCTGCACCAAAGGGACCGGCGCTGACACCACCGACGCGGAGCGGATAGCGTTCACCCTGGAAGCGCAAAGTGCCGCTGCCTCCGCCAACCATAAACTGTGTTCTGGTAATTGTAATGCGGATCGAACCGGTAGCTGCGCAGGACACCGTCGGCGCCCCAGCCAGCGTCGCCGCTACTGTCAGTGCGGCCAGGCCCAGCTTCATTGCTTCCCCGAAGCAACGCTATCTTTGTTCACGGCAATAAACTTCCTAAACCAGCTTGGCGCGCAAGCGTTGAAACTCATCGTCTGTAATTGAGCCAGCTTTCTTTAGCTGATCGAGCTTGGTGATTTCATCTGCAACGCTATAGCCAATCGTGCGACGCAGTTCGTCGCGTGCGTGTTGGGCTTGTTGGGCGTTACGCTCGGCCATGCCTCTTCCTTGGGTTATCAGATAAGCGAAAATGCCGAGGTAGGACGTTAGAACCAGCACCAGCACCCACAACGCTTTGCCCCAGCCGGAGATATCGTGACGCCTAAACAGGTCGCTATAGATTACAACGAGCAACCAGAACCAAACGACAAACGCAAATATTGCAATCATATCCATCAAAAAATTTGAAAAGGTGAAGCCTCCTTCAAAAAGCATTGTGGTTCTCCCGGTTCGGCTGCCTTTCAGTCCGAGATTTGGACCCGATGCAAGGATCGATGCGATGAACGGCAGCAAAAACTACGCTCAACACAATGATAACCGCAACAAAATCGAGCGTCCAACCAATCGGGTCGGTCCAATCGCGCTACATTACCCGCCTACTACCGTAAACGTGACCAATTTCAATTGGTTGTGTCTTTGCTTGTCCGACCCAATGTGATGCGTTCGCGAAATGCGCGAAATTAGATAACGTCATTGAAGTCGTCGGAACGATAAGCCACGAACGTCAGGCCCAACAATGTCTATTGGCATTTCTTATATACCGAAAATTTATCATCCTGCATTGAGTTGTCATCCAATATTGAGGGCGTTTATTTTATTGATCACGCCAATTTTTCTGGTGGCGTGTCAGCCGGACAATGAAGCTGCAGCTCCAGCGGCGCGTCCGGTTCGTACAATAACGATTGATAAGCGCGAAACTGGCGCGCCGATCACTTTTACTGGCCGAATTGAAGCAGAAGACGAAGTCGCGCTCGCATTCCGGATTGCCGGGCGAGTCCTTGAAAGCAAACTTAGGGTGGGAGATCGGGTTGAGGCCGGACAGGTCGTTGCACGTCTTGAATCCCAAAACGAAATGAACGCATTGCGCGCGGTGAGAGCGAACCTGGTAGCGTCCGAAGCACAACTCGTTCAAGCGCAAAATCACTTCGAAAGACAGGACACCCTTCTCGCGCAAGGATGGACTACGCGCGCAATTCACGATCAGGCGAAGCAAGCCCTGCAAACCGCCAAAGCTCAGGTCGATGCCGCGGAAGCGCAACAAAAGGCGGCCCGTGACCAAGTCGACTTCACTGTCCTTAAGGCAGATGCCCCTGGTGTTATCACCGAGGTGGGACCGGTCTCCGGTGAGGTCGTGCAAGCGGGGCAGATGATCCTCAAGCTTGCGCGCAGGGATGGCCGCGATGCAGTCTTCCACGTGCCGGCCCAGTTCATCCGATCAGGGCCGAGTGACCCTGAATTCCTCGTAAGTTTGACCAGCGACCCGAACGTGAAGGCACGCGGGCGGATTCGTACAGTGGCGCCCCAGGCTGATCCCGTAACACGCACATTTGAGGTCAAGGTTGGCTTGAGTGATCCTCCGGATGATATGCGGCTGGGTGCTACGGTTACCGGCGTGGTTACCGTGAATTCCGGGCCGACCATTGAAATTCCTGCGACTGCACTGACGAAGAGCAACCAAAGGCCTGCGGTATGGGTCGTCGACCCGACAAGCCAGACAGTCTCCATACGAAATGTCGATGTCCTAAGTTTTGATCAGACTGGCGTCATTGTTTCGCAAGGTCTCGATACTGGCGACATCGTGGTCACGGCAGGTGTGCAGGCTCTGCATCCAGGCCAGAAGGTTCGACTCGTCGGGCTGGAGCCATGAACTTCAATCTTTCGGAATGGGCCCTCAAGCACCGTTCACTTACTGTCTACCTGATGATCGTCTTTGTGGTCGCCGGTGTCTTGTCCTTTTTTCGGCTTGGTCGCGCCGAGGACCCGACCTTCGTTATCAAGACTATGGTGGTTCAGGCCACATGGCCGGGAGCCACCATCGATGAGACACTCAAGCAGGTTACCGAGCGGCTCGAGCGCACGCTGCAGGAAACGCCCAAGCTGGATTTTCTGCGCAGTTTTACACGCGCTGGCATGACGACGATTTTCGTCAACTTAAAGGGCAGCACATCCGCCCGGGAAGTGCCCGACATCTGGTACCATGTTCGAAAAAGCATCGGCGACATGCGGCACACGCTTCCAGCGGGTGTTGTAGGCCCAGGCTTTAACGACGAGTTTGGCGATACGTTTGGCATTATTTACGGCTTTACCGCTGATGGTTTCACGCACCGGGAGCTTCGTGACTATGTTGAGGATGTTCGTTCGAAGCTCCTGCATGTTCCCGATGTCTCAAAAATTGAAATCCTGGGCGCGCAGGACGAGAGGATCTTCGTCGAATTTTCGATGAAGGAACTGGCAAGTCTTGGGATCGATCGATCGGCGTTAATCGCCGCCCTGCAGGCTCAAAACGTGGTGCAACCCTCAGGTACAATCCAAACAGGCGACGAGAACATTTCGCTTCGCGTCTCGGGCGCGTTTCAGAACGAGCAGGATGTACGAAATGTCAACTTCGCCGTTAACGGACGTATGCTGCGGCTCAGCGATATTGCCCAGGTCCGGCGCGGCTTTTCTGATCCACCGCAACCAATGTTTCGGGTCAATGGTGAACCGGCCATCGGCCTTGCAATAGCCATGCGCGACGGCGGAGACATTCTTGCGTTAGGCAAGAACATTACAAGGGCCGTGGCCGCGGCAACCGCAGAGCTGCCCCTCGGGATCGAAATAAAACTCGTGGCAGACCAGGCGGTAACCGTTGACAGTGCCATTACGGAATTTACGACGTCGCTGTGGCAAGCGGTCGGAATTATTCTGGCAGTGAGCTTCATCAGTCTTGGAATCCGCCCCGGCCTGGTGATCGCGCTTGCCATTCCCTTGACGCTCGTCGTCGTTTTTTCGCTCATGCAACTGGCGCATATTGATATGCAACGCATATCGCTGGGTGCGCTCATCATCGCCCTTGCATTGCTTGTGGATGATGCGATGACGACAACTGATGCGATGATCAATCGCCTGGCACAAGGCGACGATAAAGAAGCGGCTGCGACATTTGCATTCCGGACCTACGCATTTGCCATGCTCGCGGGCACCCTTGTGACGATTGCCGGCTTCATTCCCGTCGGCTTTGCCGCCAGCTCCGCAGGCGAATACACATTTTCACTTTTTGCGGTTGTCGCGATCGCGCTCATCGTTTCGTGGTTTGTAGCGGTTATTTTTACACCCCTTTTGGGGATCACTATTCTCAAGCCGCCCAAGACGACGCAGACCACCGAGCCGGGCAAGGTCTTTCGAACCTACAGATCTCTGCTCACCCTTGCCTTACGCGCTAAGTGGGTGACAATTCCGCTCACAATCGCCGCTTTCGTTGCATCCATTTTTGGCCTTTCTATCGTTCCTCGGCAATTCTTCCCGTCGTCGGACCGCACTGAACTCCTTGTTGACCTGACACTCCCCCAAAACGCCTCGATTTACGCGAGCGAGACCGTTGCGCAACGGTTCGATGCCCTTCTTAAGGAAGATCGCGACGTGGCGCGCTGGAGTACATACGTAGGCAGGGGTGCCATTCGTTTCTATTTGCCGCTCAACGTCCAATTGGCAAACGATTTTTTTGTGCAGTCGGTCATTGTCGCCAAAAATGTCGCGGCTCGGGAGCGGCTTCACGCGAAGCTGGAAAAAATTCTGGCTAGTGATTTTCCGAGCCTCGTAACCCGTATTTCGCCGCTAGAACTTGGCCCGCCGGTCGGCTGGCCGGTGCAGTACCGCGTGAGCGGCCCCGAAGTCGCCCAGGTGCGAGAATTTGCCCTCAAACTGGCGCAGATTGTTGCGACAAATTCGCAAGTCACAAGTCCCAATTTCGATTGGATCGAGCCAGCCCGGCAAGTGCGTATTCGAGTCGACCAAGATGAAGCCCGCCTTCTCGGTTTGAGCACTCAAGCGTTGGCGGGCGTGCTTAATACAGTCATATCAGGTTCTACCGTCACACAGGTACGCGACGATATTTATCTTGTCGACGTTATCTTGCGAGCGACCGACGAACAAAGGGTCTCACTCGCGACTCTTCGTACTGTGCAGGTTCCATTGCCAAATGGACGCACTGTCCCACTCGGTCAATTTGCGATTTTCGAATACGAGCTGGATTACCCACTGGTTTGGCGGCGCGACCGGGTCCCCACGCTCACAGTGCAAGCCGACGTTAAGCCTGGCGTGCTGCCGGAAGCCGTAATCGGCGAGCTTTCACCGGCCGTAGGCAAGTTAAGCCAGAGTCTTCCGCCATCTTACAAAATCGCGGTTGGTGGTACGGTTGAAGAGAGTCAAAAATCACAGGCGTCGGTGATGGCCGTTGTACCGGTGATGCTACTGATAATGTTTACGATCCTGATGATTCAATTACAAAGTTTTCAACGCCTGTTCATCGTACTGAGTGTTGCGCCTCTCGGGTTGATTGGTGTTGTTGCAGCGCTGCTTGTGTCCGGCAAGCCCTTGGGCTTTGTCGCGATTCTTGGCGTTCTTGCGCTGATCGGCATGATAACAAAAAACGCCGTGATCCTGATCGATCAGATCGAATCTGAAAGAGCTCAAGGCAAGAGAGCCTTTGATGCGGTCGTGGATGCCAGCAGCACTCGCTTCCGTCCGATTATGCTGACGGCGGTTTCAACCGTTCTCGGCATGATTCCAATTGCCCCCACGGTATTTTGGGGACCAATGGCCTTCTCAATTATGGGCGGACTGATGGCTGGCACGATCCTCACGTTGATCTTCTTGCCGGCGCTCTACGTCGCCTGGTTCAGAAGTAACGAGAGTTCTTCCCACAGACCCTTATCGTCACAACGAAACCATGCATAGGAATGCATAGGAAAATGCCACGCAGTCCAATCCTTGTCGACTTCGCCTTGCAGGGTGGCGGCTCTCATGGAGCATTTACCTGGGGCGTTCTGGATCGTCTTCTCGAGGAGCCTTGGTTGCAGGTCGCCGGAATCTCGGGCACCTCGGCTGGTGCGATGAATGCGGCCGTATTGGCCGATGGATGGACTGAAGGCGGGCGTGAAGGTGCGCGCGCCGCACTCGATGCATACTGGAAGCGCGTCTCGCGCGCGGCTGTTTTCAGCCCATTGCAGCGCACTCCCTACGACCGACTCACGGGCCGTTGGACGCTCGATTGGTCCCCCGCCTTCATCGCTATGGACCTGATGACCCGGATATTTTCTCCGTATGATCTCAATCCGCACAGCTTTAACCCGCTGCGCGACATTCTCGCCGATAGCATCGATTTCGCCCGCCTTGCCCGATCGCCAATCAAGTTGTTCATCACAGCAACAAATGTACGGACTGGCCGCGGGCGCATTTTTCGAAATTCAGAGATTACCGCGGACGTGTTGCTGGCTTCGGCATGTTTACCGACAATGTTTCAGGCGATAGAGATTGATAGCGAACCATACTGGGATGGAGGTTTCGCAGGCAATCCAACCATCACGCCCCTGGTCCGTGAAACCGACGCTCACGATTCGCTCCTGGTACAAATCAATCCACGAGAAAGGCCGAATACACCACGGTCGGCGCCCGAAATTATCAACCGACTCAACGAAATATCCTTCAACTCACCTCTGATGAAGGAATTGCGCATGATTGCGCTCCTGCGCGAGGTGGCTGATCCAGGAAAGGGCGAGGGCTTCCGCTGGGCGAATATGCGGACACATAGGATTATGACGGAAATGATGGTTGATCTCGGTTACTCCTCGAAGCTCAACGCCGAATGGGAATTTCTGGCTATGCTGCGCGCGGAAGGACGTCGTGCAGGGAGCGAATTTCTCGATAAACACGCCGATGATCTTGGTCACCGTTCCACCGCCGACATCGACGTGTTGTTGTCGGAGTGCTGAGCTGTGAGCCTGGTGGGCATTCTGGTTGGCCTCGGCCTCCTGGTCGGATTTGCTTTCCGTGGCTGGTCCGTTCTGCTTCTTGCGCCGATCGCGGCACTTATCGCCGCGCTATTGTCTGGCGAGCCGCTTCTGGCGCACTGGACACAAACGTTCATGAACAGCGCATCGCAATTCGTCGCACAGTTCTTTCCGTTGTTCCTGCTCGGCGCGCTCTTTGGCAAGCTGATGGAAGACAGCGGATCGGTGACAGCCATCGCAGATCTGATCATCCGCAAGCTTGGGCATGGGCGCGCGATTCTGGCAGTCGTGCTTGCCAGCGCGCTGGTTACCTATGGCGGCGTCAGCTTATTTGTTGCGTTCTTCGTCATTGGGCCCATGGCGCAAGGATTATTTCGGGCAGCCGGAGTTCCGCGTCACCTGATGCCGGCCGCCATCGCGCTGGGAACGTCGACTTTTACGATGTCGGCCTTGCCGGGGACTCCGTCGATCCAGAATGCCATCCCGATGCCATTCTTCGGAACGACGCCATTCGCTGCACCGGGCCTTGGCATTGTGGCATCGGTTATCATGTTTGGGTTTGGTATGTGGTGGCTCAATCGCGCGGAGGCCAAGGCGCGTCATATGGGCCAGGGATTCCATCACAATAATGGCTCCACGCAATTGAATCCTGCCGAGTCCGCCAAGATAGCGCGCGAACGGGCCACAACCGCACACGAGTTCGATCCTGCGGAACTGGACAGTGGACAGCGGTCGGAAGCTGCGCCCCCGGTGACAGCCGCCGCACTTCCCATTGTGGTCGTGATTGCCGTCAATATGGTGATGTCATTGATTATTCTGCCAAGACTTGACGCCTCGTTCCTTGCGGAGCCACGCTGGGGCGAAACCTCCCTGGCGGCAGTCGGCGGTGTTTGGGCGGTCATCACCGCGCTTGCCTGTGCCATTGTCGCGGTGCTGGTGCTCAATTTCCGGCGGCTGCCCAAGTTGCGTGAAACGGTCGACGCTGGTGCCAACGCTTCCGTGCTTCCTGCCTTAAGCGTAGCAAGTCTGGTCGGCTTTGGCGCCGTTGTCGCGGAGATGCCTGCATTCGCAACGGTGCGCGATTGGGTGCTGGGGATTTCGGGAGGCCCGCTTGTCTCCCTTGCCGCAGCAACCAACGTGCTGGCTGCGCTGACAGGGTCCGCTTCCGGAGGGCTAACGATTGCACTCGATGCTCTGGGAAGCACTTATCTGGCGCTTGCAAGAGACGTTGGCATAGATCCGGCCTTGCTCCACCGAGTCGCCGTTATTGCCTCGGGGACTCTTGACAGTCTGCCCCACAACGGAGCCGTCGTAACGCTGCTCGCGGTCTGTGGGTCAACACATCGTGAGAGTTACTTCGATATCGTGATGGTCGGAATTGTGAGTGCCATTCTTGCGCTTGCAGCGGTAATTGTGCTCGGCTCACTCTTCGGATCTTTCTAGGAGAGCAGCAATTATCCGCGACAGCCAGAAGCGGACATTAGTGCATCTTGGAAGGCCACCGCCAGCAGCGGGAATGCTCAGGCAATCACCGTCATCGGACAAGCTCCAACTATCAGGTGATATCACCAGCAACGCACGCGACCCCAGCTGTCACGCCAGCAGCGGCGACAATGCAGGCGACCCCAACGGTCGCGCCAGCAGTTACGCCATTGTACATCCGACAAAACGTTGAGGTCGGCCATGACACCCGCGGGCAGTGGCGCGACGGGTGCAGCTTGTACGGTCCCCGAAACGGCCGTAAAAATTAAGCCTGCAACCGCAATTGCAAGTGTCGTGCGCAGCATGCGTCTCTCCCTATTTTAGCGCGTTTAGCTTATTGCCCACTCTCTACTGAACGCAAAGTATCTGGCGGACAGGGCGCGGGATCGAATTGGACCGAAGTCTGTTGAAGTTAGACC
>Ga0066388_100002784_pt1 | contig 10929 bp, 7 predicted proteins | sample PanSoiMetaGPlot6_FD_64539 | JGI IMG/M metagenome (GOLD analysis project Ga0066388, IMG submission 64539) | Tropical forest soil microbial communities from Panama analyzed to predict greenhouse gas emissions - Panama Soil - Plot 6 (Hybrid Assembly) | ecosystem: Environmental > Terrestrial > Soil... | reverse complement strand
AAGAACTTGAGGATGACGACTCCCTGACGAGTGAGGTAGTCCTCGAAGTGCGCGATATCTGCGAGCCGCTCGTCCCATATGCGCTTCCCGACGAGCGACTGGGGTATCTTCTGCCGCTTCAGGATCTCCTCGTGCACGCGCACAATCAGAACCTCCTCGTAATAGGAGCGGTTGAATATCCCGATCCTCCCGCGCTCGGGCACACGCCTGGAATAGCGCCACATGAAGTCGTGGTCGAGGTCCTCTTGTGACGGCTGCTTGAAGGAGAAAACCTGGCAGCCCTGGGGATTCACGCCCGACATGACGTGCTTGATCGTGCTGTCCTTGCCCGCTGCGTCCATCGCCTGGAAGACGAGCAGCAGCGACCAGCGATCCTGGGCGTAAAGCACATCCTGCTCCTGTGCGAGCCATTCGGTGCCTCGTTGGAGGAGTTCGGACGCCTCGCCCTTGTTCAGGTTCAGCCCGCGCGTGTCGCCCGGATCATAGTTCTTCATCTGAAAGCCCTCGCCCCTTGTAATGCGGAACGGCTCAATGTATTTCTGGATGCGGTCGAGGATCTCTTGTCGCGGCATGGAGTAACCCCCTACTTGGCAGAGTAATCGGCTTGATCCGATTCGGTGGACATCTTTTGAAGTGTCCAGACTGATGGCCGACCACCGGCCGGCTACTCCAGCCAGACCCAGGCCAGCTGCACGATAACGCAACACCGGTGCAGGTTTCGCGCACGGGTGATGTCCTGGTCAGATTGTGTTGCCACTCTGGTGCCCAAAACCCGCCAGCCGCCCAATTGCCGGACGATTCTCGATCTGCCGCCAGTGACGCATGCGTTCCGTCAACCGGTACCGAGCGATCGGCGTCTGGATCGATGAGGCCGATCAAGGGTCGATTCCGGCCGCGTTTCTGACCATTCCGGTGTTCGGTTGGAGCCTCGTCACCGTTGATCCCATTAGTTGTTTCCACGTCGAGGACGTCCAAGACGACCGCCATCCTCGCAGGGACGTACAACTCCTCGATGCGCGGCTGCGGTCGCCGGCCTGTGAGACGCGGGGGACAAGGGGACGCGGCCGCCGAGCCGCCGGAAGTCTATCTCCGGCAGCCGGTTCGGGGCAGACCGGGAGCTTCAATGGTTGGTCCGAATGACCAGAAGGGTTTCGTATCGAACGGCGTAGCAGCGGGTGTAGGATCCGCCGAGTTCAGGGACCAGACCTGTCGTCTCAAGCGGTTCGTGGCAGGTGCGGAGTCGGCTACAACCAGCGGATCAATTCAATTCAGGAGTGCAAGACCGTTATGCGGAAGCCACATCTCAATTCCTGCTTCGTTCTTGCCGGCTGCGCCTGCCTCTTGCTCTCTGTTGCCGCGTGCGCTCCGAATACACTCTTGGGCTCCCGCCCGCGCTACCGGCCCGGAAGTGAAGAAAGCATCGCGCGCCTCACCCGGCGGATCGATCCGCTGGTCCCCCTCTTTCCACCCGCCAGGCGCTCGACTCCGCTCGAGACGTTCGTCGATTCGTTGGTCGAGGGCGACGCCCGCGCTCAGCTTTTTCGACTGGAAAGCCTGCTTCGCCTCTACCGTCACAAGTTCCCAACTCTCGCGGAGCATCTCCGTCAGGTCAAGGAGGTCGAAGACGGCCTTGGGGCCTATACGTACGCGGTCGAGTCACTAAAGTTCGCCAAGGAGAAGTTCAAGAAAGAGAATCAGACCCAAGCCCAAGGCCCCGACGCGGCTCAACAAACTGAGCAAGAAAAGATCCTCGAGGGTCTCGGGAAAAAAGAAGAAATGGCGCGCAACGGCCTGAAGAGGCTTCTCGAACGCAGCACCTTGGGTTCGGACCTGCAGCCGCTTCGGTCGCAGGTGAATTCGCGCTTCACCGGCTGGGGTTATGCGAAAGACGTCCCCTACGTGAAGCGACAGCTTCAGCGGACGCTCAAGGATGTGCGCGACGGCAAATTCGACTTCAATAAGCTCGAGGACGGCGTTCACGAGTTTCGCCGGCAGTTGCGATGGTTTCCGATGACGATCGATTCGCTCGATGGGCTCATCCTCGTTCGCGACGATCCGGAGGGGGCATGCCCTGTCCCGGCTCTGGAAAAGCTCGCGGGATCGGCCGCTGCGAGGCACCGCTACTCGAACCCGGAGCTTCGATTTCCTGCGGAGCACTCGTGCACGATCTCGCGCTGCCTGCTCTGGCAAGTTGTCAAGACAGTCAGGGACATCGGGCGACTGCAGAATGAGGCCCAGGGGAACCTCGCCGTTGACGGTGCCCTGGACGATATCGACGTCGCTTCGAGCAATGAAATCACGCCCGCGGAGACCGCGCGTGCGGAGGCGATCCGGATCGAGCTTTTCGAGTCACGCGCGCTCGAGTCTCTGATGGCGCAGCTTTCCTCCTGCAAGTCGTAGCTCTCATCGTTCGTTGAAACGGAGGCATCGGCCAAGCAGCCTTTTAAAGCGCTGAACCAATCGGGAGGCGCGCGGGATGTGCGGGGGCGGACCGCGGAGATTGCTGATGATAACTGAGGATCTCGCTTCGTTGTGCGGTCGGCGCTCGTGGATCGGTCCGAGGTGGGTGGTGCTTCTGTCAGCGGTGGTGTGGCTGGCGATGCCCGGCGAGCCTGCGGCCGCGCAAAATCCGTCGACAGCCACAGTCGACGCTCCCGCCGACCCGCAAGAACCGGCGGAGGAGGTCCCGAAGCCACCAAAGGAGAAGGCCCCGAAGGAGAAAACGCGGAAAAGAGACCTTGTGCGGTTCGTCTGGGTGCCGCATCCGTCGATCCGGGTGGGCAGGCAAGTCCGCGTCGATTTTCGAAGCCGAATCATGCAAGAGGGCAATCAATCCGCCGCGGAATCCGGAGATCAGTCGGAGCTCGACATCGTCAAGCGGCGCCTTGGGATTGAAGGGGAGCTTTTCAATAAGGCTGTCGCGTTTCAACTGAGCCGCGAGATGGGTGGGAGCAAGTCCGTGACCACCACGGTGGATACACCCGATACAAGCGATAGCCCAATCGCTGCGGGAACCTCCACCACTACGGTCAGCTCCAAATTCACGATCGAGCCTTGGCGCGAAGCCTGGGTCGGCTATCAGCAGTTCACATTTGCGCGCGTGCAGTATGGTCTCTTCAAGATCCCCTTCAGCGTCGACGAAAACACCGGGGCGACCAATCTGGACTTCGCGTACCGATCGCTTGCCGCGAGTTCGCTCGCACCGGGCCGCGACCACGGCTGGATGGTGCACGGCGTGCTCGCTAATCATGCCGTCGGGTACGAGTACGGCGTCTTCGACCACGACGGCCACAACGCGCACGTGGGGAGCAATCCCGACCGCGTCACGGGGGGGCAAACGAAAGCCTGGCGCTTCACGAGCCAGCCGCTGCGGAATATCAACTCCAAGTGGACGGACCTGGAAATCGGGTTCGCGGAGACCAACAGCTATCTGCTCGAAGGCCTTCCAAGCCTCAAAGGCAAGACGGTTGCCGGCTTCGAGTTTTACAAATCGCATTACCTGGTCAACGGTGCGCGCCACCGGACCGGCCTGGAGCTGCGGTTTCGGCCCGGCCCCTTCTCGCTGAAGTCGGAATACATGCGAGTCACGGAAGAACGACTTGGGGAAAGCGTTTACAACACCGATCTGTCCCCGCTCACCGCGACCGGCTGGTACGTGAGCGGGACGTGGGCGGTGACCGGGGAGATGAAGTCCAATGGGCTCGACGAGCCGAACCAGCCCCTCTTGCAGGGGGGCGTGGGCGCGATCGAGGTCGGAGCCCGCGTCGAGAAACTCGCGTTCAGCAGCGTGGCAGCGGAGCAGGCGCCCAACGAGCTGGGATCGCGCAGCGTTCGCGCCGACGTGGTGCTGCGCAACAGCGACCAGGTGGTCACCTACGGGGTGAACTGGTATCCAAATCGATGGCTCAAGATCCAACTGAACCTGATCAGAGAAGAAATCGCCGATCCGAGTGAGGGGCCATCGCCTCTTCGGCCTTCGTTTTGGAGCAAGGTGATCCGTTTCCAGATGGGATTCTGAGGGAAAGGAGTCATGAAACGGGTTCAGACCATTCTGCTCGGCGTCGCTTTGCTGGCGCTGCTGCCTTTGTCAGCGGCCGCGCAGCCGCCTGATACGGCGGATGCGCTCTTCAACGACGGTGTGCTTCACGAGATCAGGCTGGCGGTCAATTCCAAGGACTGGCAGTTCCTGAAGGACCACGTGCTGGACGACACGCACTATCCCGCGGATTTCCGATGGAACGATAGGGTGGTGCGAAACGTCTCCATCAAATCGCACGGCGCGGGCAGCCGTCGGCCCAACAAGCCCAGTCTAAAGGTGGGATTCAATCACTATACGACGGGTCAGACCTTTCTCGGCCTCCAGTCGATCCTCCTGCGCAACAACTCCCAGGACCAAACCAACATGCACGAGCGGTTGAGCATGTTGTTGTTCCGCCGCCTAGGACTTGCCGCTCAGCGCGAAGTCCACACGCGCCTGTTCGTCAACGAGGAGTACGTCGGGCTCTACACCATCTGCGAGGAGTACGACACGGATTTCCTCCAGAAGAACCTCGGTGAGAACACCGGACACCTGTACGAATACAAGTTCGACGACCAGGCCGCGTTTGCGGGCCAGCCGCCGTTTTCGTTCCAGTACCTGGGTCCGGACCCGGCGCTGTATGTGCCGAGTCCGTTTGAGCCGAAAACGCTCGAAAACGATCCACAGGGCGAGGTGATCGCGCGCTTCGTCCAGGCCGTCAGTGACACCGGGGCCGCTGCCTGGCGGACGATGGTGTCCCAGTATCTCGACCTCGAGAAATTCATCCGATATCTGGCGGTCGAGAACTTCCTCGCAGAAGAGGACGGATTGACGGGCGATTACGGACCCAACAACTTTTATCTCTATCGCCTTGCGAATACGACGACGTTCCGATTCTTGCCGTGGGACAAGAGCAACACATTCTGGGACGCTCCGAGCCCCGATTACTCCATCTTCCGCAATGTCCAGGACGGTTGGGAGGATCATCGCAACCTCCTGGTGCTGCGTGCCTTCCAGGAACCCGATCTGCTCGACCTCTATCTTCGCACCCTGCTCGACGCAGCCGATTCAGCGAGTTCGTTGGCAGCCGCTTCACCCGACGATCCGCCGTTCGACCAGGGATGGCTCGAGCGCGAGGTCAATCGTGAGTACGACCAGATCCACGATGCCGCGCTCGCCGATACGATTCTCTTCAGCAACGATGATTTCGAGCAGGGGGCCGCGGCTCTGAAGGTGTTCGCCCGCGACCGTAGCGGCGCGGTCCGCGCGCAAGTGGCGCCCGCGTCAAGGGCGCTGGACCAAGCATTGGGAAGGTGAAGGCGGGTTAGTGGCAGGAGCCGGTGCCCGCATCCCCGGGCCCCGAGACAGGGATGAACTCCCACTGATAGCTGCCGGCCTGAAGGGTGAACTTCAGCACGCCGTATTGCGAGATGATCGCCTCGCTGTTGACGCTTCTTTTCACAGGTTGGTACAGCACCGCGCCGCCGGTGCCGGCGAGGAACTCGCGGATCCCGCGCGCAGAATCGGATCGGCCATCGGGATCCTGTGGAGCGAACCGCTCGTACAGATGATCGTGGGCGTTGACGATGACGTCGGCGTTGGCGTCGTAGAGAATGCGCCAGATGTCCCGCATGGCCGTCTGCTCTCCGTCTGGGCCGGACGTGAACAGGGCATGGTGCCAGTAAGCGAGCGTGCACTTGCTTGGGTGCATCGTGAGATCGGCCCGCAGCCATTGCGCCTGTGCCGATCCGCTGACCACTGGAACAGCATCCCAGTTGCTGTTAAGAGCGACGACATGCCAGTCCCCAACTTGATAACTGTAGTACCCGAGGCCATAGGGAACGGTGCCGTTCGCTGCGAAGTAGTCGTAAAACGGCGTGGCCCCAGGCGCCTGGTACTCGTGGTTGCCGGGCACCGGATACGTGCGGAATATGTGCCGCCCCCAGGCGGGGTCGTAGCATTTCCGGAAATCGTCAGCGCTGCCCGACGGGTAGGCCAGATCGCCGGCGGCGAAGATTTTGCCGCCGATGCCGTCCAGCAGTCTTGCGGTTTGCTCGGGAGCGGGACTGTTGCACCAGCCAATGTCGCCGGCGCCGACAAATATCTCCGGTCCGGAAGTCGGCACAGGCGGGGCGGTCTGCCCAGGTGGCAGCGGGTTCGACGGCGACGTCGGCGTCGAGGCACCCCCTCCACGGCCACACTGCGCGCACGCCAGCGCTGCGACAATCGCGACCACCTTAGCCTTCTCGCGTGCAAGGATCAACGGAATCTCACCACCGTGGCTAGCTGTACGCGTCGCTTTGGAAACGCGGATATCGGTTTGAAGTACAACGGCGACGAGAGCGTGCCGACGTATTCGTCGAAGTTGACGGTATTGAACAGATCGAAAGCCTCGAGCCTGACCTCGATCGTCGTCAACCGTCTCGAGAACTGCCGCGTGAGAGCCAGATCGACATTCTGGTATGAATCCGTTTTCAGGGTGTTTCGTCCGTCTGGCCGTGCATCGTTTTGCGTCGTTCCATTCGAATCATCCCCCCAGGTCTGGGTGTACGGCCGGCCGCTGCGGAAGGAGCCAATACCCGACACCGACCACCCGCGCGTCAGGCGTCGATTTGCGGGCAGTTGCCAGGTGAATCCGAAAGTCAGGTTATGTCTGATGTCGGTGTCCGCGCGCCCCTTTTCGGCGGCGAGATTCCGGCTGTCCTCAGGCAGCTGATAATTGTCCATGTCCTCTGCGCGCGACAGCGTGTAGGACGCCATGGTCTGCAGCCGTTGGCCGCGCGATCGATCGACCTTCACCTCCAACGCGTGATACCAGCTCCGCCCAAGATTCCCAAGCGTGACGATCTTGCGATAGGAGCCTGGTATCGGCGGTATGGGTCGCGTCGCGTCAGCCTGGGCGACGGTGCGCTGATTCCCTTTTGGATTCGAGTCCGGCGCGTTGGCGTCGATCAGGCTCATCAGGTCGCGCCCGCTCAAGTAGACGTAATCGGCCGAGACATTGACCGGATTGAACAAGTGCTCGACGCCGACGCTCGTTTGAATGGAATAGGGGTTGCGAAAAGACCTATCGAGCTGTTGGATGTCGCGCGGCGGCACCGCGCCGGGTGGCAACGCCGTCAGCACGTTCGGAAACCTGGGAAACAGAGGGGAATCCGGCGAGAGGGTCAGCGTGAGGGTGCCGTCCGGTCCTTCCAATTGGACGCGGTTGATGTAGAAGAGGAGCTGCTGCTGCGTGTACACGCCGGCACCTCCCCGAATGACGGTCCGCCCGCTGCCGAACGGATCCCAGACGGCCCCGATCCTTGGCTGCAGGTTGTTGGCGTCGGTTGGGGCAGTGTAATTTCGTACGTGTGCCACCTGCTCGACGTCGTATCGCAAACCGAGATTCAACGCGAATCCTGAGCGGACCGTCCAGTCGTCTTGGACGAATCCAAACGCCGATGTGCTGCGCGGATCCGCGTGCGCGCTGTCCGCGGACGGCGCGACGCCTTGGATGAAGAGATAGGGCTGCGGGTACTGGTCGGGGCTCCCCGCGAAAAAGAAGGCACCGCGGCCGTAGTTGAGAAACGCGTTGTGAGCGCGGACGTACTTTGCGCCGCCGCCGAATCGGATGGCATGCGATCCCGAGGCCCAAGAAAAGGTGTCTGCCGCTTCCCATGTATCTTCAGGGTCGGCGCCGAACCCAGGGGATCCCAGTAGCCCGCCCTCTGTGGAATAGCCGGCGCGCGACACGAACACCATGGGCCGCAAATCTTCGCGTCGATCGACGTACCGAGCGAACTGTGCGCGCACCTCGCTCAGGAGTCGATTGGACAGCTGCATCCGGTCGGTCGCCAGAATCGTGTGAACATCGTTCGTGTATGCCGTGCCGGATCCCGGCAGCATGATGCCGCCGGGCTCGTTGTGCCACCGAAAAAACTGGCCGTTGTACCGCGCCATGAGCAGCTGCTGGTCTTGTCTGTGGTCGATTCTGAAAAACAGCAGATGCTCGTCTTGCCGATCGTCGGCGAACGCCCCGAGCGACTGCTCCGGCGACACGACGATGTTTTTGACCCGCGCACGTCTGCCTTCATAGCTTTCGAAGAAGTGGGTCCGTTCGGCGAGCGGCCCACCCAGCGTGAAGCCAAACTGTTCCGAATCACTCGGGGGGTTCGTCGGGGCGAAGACGGGTGTCGCGTTGAGGGCGTCGTGCTGCAGAAAAAACAGGGCGGAACCTCCAAACCGATCGGTGCCCGACTTGGTGACCGCGCGCGTCACCGTTGCGAGCGATTCCCCGAATTCGGCTGAGAAGCGGCTTGTCAGGACCTGGATTTCCCGGATGGCCTCCAGAGGATAGCCGGAATAGAACGTGCGTGGAGCGCTTCTCCACTTGGAAAAATGGCTCGCTCCGTCCACGAGGACGTTGTTCGCCCAGTACACCTGCCCTTGAGGGTTTGGAAAATTCGGGTTGCCGGTGAGCCCGGCCGTGAGCGTAGCGAGCGGAATGAAGTTCCGACCCGCGAGCGGCAACCCGTGCACGAGCTCGTCGCTCATCGTCTGCTGGAGCGTCGACCGCTCCCTCTCGGAAGGCGGCGAGGGGGCGCTCACGACGACGGTGCCCGTGACGGTCAGTTTCAATCGGAAATTGACCACGAGGATCGCGCCTGGGACGATCGTCACGTTCTCGCTCGGCGGCATCGTGAAACCCGGCACCGAGACGCTCACCTGATACTCGCCGTCGGCCGCGAGGTCGGCGATCTGGTAGCGGCCCTCCGCGTCAGTTGTCGCGGCCGCACGCCTCCCGGTCACCGCGTTCTGGACCGTTACAGCCACACCTGCGATGCGGTTGCCACCGTCACCCGTCACGGTGCCCTGAATCGACCCTGTCGCAGGCTCCGCCAGCGAAGCCGTGGCCGCGGCGAGCCACACGAGGCTCGCCGCAATGACTCGGACTGGAAACATCGCCCCTCGCTCGACTGTGGTCAGCGAGAAGTATCCACTGAAAGTGCCGCAATGTATAGGGTTGAGCAGCCTGCGATCGGACAGGAGTGTCCGCTTTGTTCGCGACTCGAAACACCCGACCGTGCCGATTGTCGAACGATCGGGCGGGTCTATTGGGGTGCGGGCGAAAAACACCTCAGCGCCGGCTTCGACTCGCGGGTCGTCTTCGGCATGTGTTCGTCAATGCCCTGACGAGCGTTGATGGCCCCTGCGGCCGAGGTTATCATTTCGTCGACGGCACTGGCGTGACGCGACCCACACCACATTCGCTTCGTCGGCTCGCCCGGCAGCGCGCCCGAGATCGCCTGGCGAATCCTGCCGCTCCCCGTGGCATTCTCGTCGCGTTCGAGGGGCCGGATGGCTCCGGCAAGACCACCCAACGGAAGTTGTTCAAGACGTGGCTGCAGTCCGAAGGATTCGACGTCGTCACGACAAAATGGAACTCGTCGGATCTCATTAAACCTCTCATCAGGAGCCGCAAGACGCTGCGGGTGCTCAGCGCGGAGGAATTTTCGCTGCTGCACGCGGCGGACTTCCGGCATCGCGTAGAGCACGAAATCCTGCCCGCCCTCTGGGCCGGGAAGCTGGTCATTGCCGACCGGTTTCTCTTCACAGGCCTCGCGCGCGACGTGGCGCGAGGACTCGATCTCGACTGGGTGCTGAGGCTTTATCAACCGCTTTTGTGGCCAGACTTGGTGTTCTATTTTTCGGTTTCGCCGGGGACGTCCGGCCGGCGTGTGACAGCCACGCGCCAGCCGAAGTTCTACGAGGCCGGTCAGGACGTGACGAACGTCGACGATCCCGTTGAGAGCTATCAGCGATTCATTGCCCGGGTCATTCGCGAGTACGAATCGCTGGCCGTCATCTTCAATTTCATCACGGTCGACGCCGAGCAGTCGATCCACGATCAGCATCGCCAGCTTCGTGAGTTGTTTCGAGAACGGCAGCGGCACGCGCAACCGCAATGGAACGTCGATGCCGTGTCGGAATGGCTTGGGATGACGAATTCTCGTTGAGATGCGGCGAGCGCACAACCTGGCACGCAGTACGCGTCAGAAAATCCTGAACCCCACCCGCATGCCGACGGATGGAATCAACGTCTGCCGATGTTCGAAGAGGTCACCCTGATCACTCGAGTCGACGACTCCGAACCGGATAATCCGCACGCCGCCGAGCCACTCGAGATCGATCCCACCCCTGACGAACCGCTTTTTGATCGAAACGGACAGTTCTGGATACAGAAGGGCCGAGTTCGTGCTGACGACCGCCTTCTCCGCGAGCAGTTTCGGTACGTCGGCGTTCCTGACCGGAAAGACGTGGGTATAGTCGAGCCCTCCGTTCTCCTGTCTCACGGCGATGGTTCGGTCGAGCGTCGTGCCTGGAATACCGTACAAGATCTCAAAGGAAGGGCCAATGGACCATGACTTGTCGTGGGTGACGTCGAAGCTTCGATGCACTCGGAGCGTCAGGTACGTTCCTTCATCCCATCGTTGAACGTTCTTGGTTTCTCCGAAGCTGGTGAAACCGTAAAACAGCTCCCGCCTCAGGCCGAGCGAGAATCCGGACAACACGAGATTGTGTTTCACGAACGCTCTCTCGATTTCGACTTCGAGGCCCTGCCAGCCGATCCCGACATCGTTGTACACTCCTTCGATGTTCGCGTGGGTGAAGTCGATGCGGAAATTGATTCGGCCGTCCGAATAAGCGTATCGCGGCAACAGGCAAAGGAGTGCAGCCAGGACGAAGGCGCGCTTCATCACTGCTGCCCGACGAGGGCCGTGAACAGGGGGCGCTCGACCGCGTGACCGCTGTCGACCTGATCAAGGAGGCCGAAACCGTTGTCGCTAGCCGCCCCGGCACCGCCCCACAGCGTATACCAGCAAATCATCTCGGGATGGACGGTATTGATCAATCGAGGATAGAACTCT
>Ga0066388_100002783_pt1 | contig 10931 bp, 10 predicted proteins | sample PanSoiMetaGPlot6_FD_64539 | JGI IMG/M metagenome (GOLD analysis project Ga0066388, IMG submission 64539) | Tropical forest soil microbial communities from Panama analyzed to predict greenhouse gas emissions - Panama Soil - Plot 6 (Hybrid Assembly) | ecosystem: Environmental > Terrestrial >... | reverse complement strand
TGCTGGTGCGGCAGATGCCGGGCACCGCCAAGGGCGTCGTGTTCATGACCATCGAGGACGAGACCGACAACGCCAACATCATCGTCTGGCCGAAGGCCTTCGCGAAGAACCGCCGCACGGTGATGACCGCGCACTTTCTTGCCGTGCGCGGCCGCCTGCAGCGCGCCGGCCTTGTCGTCCATGTCGTGGCGGAACGCTTCATCGACTTGAGCGCGGAGCTGCATCGGCTGCGCGACGGCAATTTGCTGGACGCGCCCAGCATGTCCGCGCAAGGCGATCTGTTTCTGCCCCGAAGCCGCGACTTCCACTGACACGTAAAGAGTAAGGGTGTCATCATGTGCGGTCGTGCCAGCCTCCCCAATGACGTTTCCGAGCTCAAGCAGGACCTGCGGATCGAATGGGACAAGCTCGGCGACTACCGGCCGCGCTGGAACGCGGCGCCGACCTCCGACCTGCCGGTGGTCACCTCGTCGCCTGATCGCGGGCGAACGCTCGAGCTCATGCGCTGGGGGCTCATTCCGTCCTGGGCCAAGGACAGCAAGATCGGCCGCTCGACCTTCAATGCGCGCGCAGAGAGCATCGACAGCAAGCCGGCTTTTCGCAACGCCTGGAAGGCGGGGCGCCGCTGCCTGGTCGTGGCGGATGGCTACTATGAATGGCGGCAAATCGACAAACAGCCGTTTGCAATGGCGCTTGGCAACCGCGGCCTGATGACCTTCGCCGGCCTCTGGGAGTTCTGGCGCGCTCCGGACGGCGCGACCATCAAGTCCTTCACCATCATCACCACACGCGCCAATGCGCTCGCCGCCACCATCCACGATCGCATGCCGGTCATCCTGCCACCCGACTGCTGGGCGCAATGGCTCGGTGAAATCGAAACGACCCCGGATCAATTGGTGGCGATGCTCAGACCCTATTCGTCCGAGCGCATGGCGATGTGGCCCGTCGACCGGCGCATCGGCAATGTGCGCAACGATAGCCCGGACCTGTTCGAGCCGCTCCGCGAGGCGGGCTGAGGGCCAATGGCCCCCATCTCCCTTCCGCGCACAACCTTGTCGCGCCTGCGAAACCCTGCTAGTCCGCAGCGATCGATGCGGCCGCACTCGGACGGCGCAAGCCACAAAATGGCTTTGCTGCAATATCATTATTGCTTTTCAGGGGAACTTCCGGGCTGATCAGACGTGGACGCCATCCTCGACGCAAACGCCACGACGGCCACGACGGTGGAGCTCACCGCGGCCCAGCGCGCCCATCGCGACATCGTCGATGGTCTCAACCTCTGGCCGGTCTGGGGGGCGCTGGCTTGGCACGACACCAGGATCCGCTATGTCCGCACGCTGCTCGGCCCGCTCTGGATCACGGTCTCGATGGCTGTCTCGGTCTTTGCGCTCGGCTTCGTATTCAGCAAGATCTTCAACACCGATCTGACCACCTACCTGCCGTTCCTGACTGCCGGGCTTCTGATCTGGGGATTCATCAGCGGCGTGCTGCTCGAGGCCGCGGCAACATTTCCGAGCGCGCAGCTCATCATCCTGTCGGTATCAGCGCCTTATTCGATGCACGCCTACCGCGGCGTGCTGCGGCAGATCATCATTTTCGGCCACAACGTCCTGGTCTACCTGGGCGTCGTCCTGTTCGTCGGCGTCTCGGTCACGCCCGCCACGCTGCTGTTCTTTCCGGCGCTGATCCTGGTATGCATCGTCATGGCCTGGGTCACGCTGATGGTGGCGCTCATCGGCACCCGCTTTCGCGACCTGCAGCCCATCATCACCACGATCCTTCAGCTGTTCTTCTTCATAACGCCGCTGATCTGGGATCGTGACCAGCTCGCCGAACGCGCCCACCCGATCTGGGTCGACATCAACCCCTTCTACCACCTCGTCGAGATCATGCGCGCGCCCATGCTCGGCAAGGTGCCGTCGCTCCTGACCGTTGCGGTGGTCGTCGCAATTGCCATCGGCGGCTGGATCGCGACCTATGCCATGTTCGCCCGCTTTCGCCGCCGCATTCCCTATTGGCTGTAGCACTCGATGTTGTAGCAACCGATGTCGCACATCTTTCTCGACGGAGTGTCGGTCGAAATCCCGATCTACAGCGGGCTTGATCGCTCGCTCAAGCTCAACCTGTTCCAGAAGGCCGCGAGCTCCAGCATCATGCGATCGGCAGGCGGCACGATCGGCCGCGACCGCCGCAACCGCATCGTCGTGCGCGCGCTCGATGACGTGACGCTCCACATCCATGACGGCGACCGCGTCGCCCTGCTCGGGCGCAATGGCGCCGGCAAGACCACGCTGTTGCGCGTCATGGCGGACGTGATGGAGCCGATCGGCGGGCGAGTGCGGATCTCCGGCCGCACCTCAACGCTGTTCAACCTGGCCGGCCTGATGGATCCGGAACTGCCGGGCTATGAGAACGTGTTCTATGCCGGCGGGCTCATCGGCATCCCGCGCAACCGGCTGCGCAAGCTGATGCCCGATATCGAGGCATTCGCCGAGCTCGGCGATTTTCTGCGCATGCCGGTGCGCACCTATTCCGCGGGCATGAAGGTGCGGCTGGGCTTTGCGGTCGCGACCTGCATCGAGCCCGATATCCTGTTGATGGACGAGGTGATCGGCGCCGGCGACGCCCACTTCGTCGACAAAGCGGTCCGCCGCGCCCAGCAGCTCTACAAGCAGTCCAATATCCTGGTGGTCGCCTCCCACGACCCGGAGCTGCTGCAGGGACTCTGCAACAAAGCCATCCTGCTCGACCACGGAAAGGTCATCGCGCAGGGACCGCTCGACGAGATCGCCAAACGCTATGCCGCCGGCGATTTCGCCGCGCCCGCGCCAGCAGCCCCGCAGCAGCCGGCCGCCTGAGCGGGACACTTGAGCGGGTAACTTGGCCTATCCCCGACTCGTGCCGCCCATGCGGTCGAACAGCGGCAGCGCGAGCGCGCCCGCAATCGAGGCCGCGCCGCGGACTTCGAAGCGCGGACTGCACAGCGCCAGCGCCGACGTTCGCTCGGATTGTCCGTAGCCAGTGAGAACGTGCAACGCCCCGGCGAGCCCCGCCCGCCGCGCCGCCTCGATGTCGATTGCCCGGTCGCCGACGAGCCACGACCGCTCGAGATCAACATCGAGCGCCGCGGCAGCGCGCTGCAACATCCCGGGATTGGGCTTGCGCGCTGGATGGTCGGGATGCGCGAAGGCGCCCTTGCCCTCGCGATGATGCGGGCAGGCATAGATGGCATCGAAGCGAGCCCCCTCCTTCGCCATCACCGATTGGATCGCCTGCTGCACGGCGCAGAATTCGGCCCAGCCGTAGTAGCCGCGCCCGATGCCGGCCTGGTTGGTCACCAGCACGACCGGGATCGCGTTTGCGTTGGCAGCCGAAATTACAGCAGCCGCATCCGGGCCGATGCGGATGTCCTCGACGCGATGGAGATAGTCCACCTCCTCGACGACCACGCCGTCCCGGTCGAGAAACAGCGCGGGAGCGCCGCGGCAGCAGTCCGGGAACACCTCACACCACACGCCGTCGGCATCGAGCGGGTAGATCTTGGTCATTGCCGTCAACGGGTCACGGATCGACGTCCACACCAGATACATTAAACCAATGGCCTATCAAGCGCCTTGTCGACGATAGTTACCGCAACACACAGCGCCCAAACCGCTCGAACCGGCTTCAAACACGACGCTTGATGCTAAGATGCGCCGGGCCAGGAACTGACGGGCCGAAACCTCGGCGCAGCGCACCTTGAAGGACAAACGAGATGGCGACCACGAGATCACGCGAAGACAGCATCACCGCGTATTTTCGCCGCTCGCGCGAAACGCTCGAGCGCGCCGTCCAGGATGGCGAGCTCATGCAGGCCATGATCCGCGCCAGCGACACGATGGCAACCGCGCTGCACGGCGGGAACAAGATCCTGATCGCCGGCAATGGCGGCAGCGCCGCCGACGCACAGCATATCGCAGGCGAGTTCCTGTCGCGGCTCAACTTCGATCGCAATCCGCTGCCGGCAATCGCGCTCACGACCGACAGCTCGGTGCTGACCGCGATCGGCAATGACTACGGTTTCGAGCAGGTGTTCGAGCGGCAAGTCCGCGGCCTCGCGCGCAAGGGCGACGTTTTGCTGGCGATCTCGACCTCAGGCCGATCGCCCAACATCCTGGCCGGATTGCGCGCCGCGCGGGAGGCTGGCGCCACCACAGTCGGATTCACGGGGAGTGGTGATTCGCCCATGCTGGCGCTATGCGACATCGCCGTGCGCGCCCCCTCCGATTCGACACCCCAGATCCAGCAGATCCATATCGTGGCGGCGCATGCGATCTGCGGCCTGGTCGAGCAGGAGTTGTTCGGCCCGCCGGTGCCCTGAGGCCGGTTTCTGCCCCTGCATTGCCCTTCATTGGCCCAGTCCGGGGGCTATAAGGCCCGCCGGGACCGCCCGCTTGGTCGCGGATGTGGCAATCTTGCATCAATACTCCGCCGCCTTGTCGGGATGGTGGAGAAAGCCCCGAAAATCGTATTCGCCTTCAGGGTCCGCCATGCTAAATTGCTCGTGGGACTGGCCAAATCGGCGGTACTTTCGCAGAGGATCTGCAATGGGGTGGCGTGAAGGCCGCGCATCCGTCAGGCGATGGCTACATGTGCCCATCATGCTGTTTTCAGCAGCATTGCTGGGCGGATGCTTCCAGCCGCTGTACGGGACGAGCACCGAAACCGGCCGGGGTGTGCGCGACTCGCTCTCGGCGGTCGAGGTCGAGCAGATCCCCGCCGCCGCCAATACCTCCGAAGCGCCTTTGGCCGTCCAGATCCGTAACGATCTTCTGTTCAACTTCACCGGCGGCGGCTACCCGTCCCCGCCAACGCACCGCCTCAAGATTGTGATCAACGGCAATCGCGCGGTCGTGAACATCGACCGGGCGACCGCGCTGCCGAGTGTAGAAACTTATACCCTGAGGAGTACCTACTCGTTGACCGAGATCGCAACGGGGAAGGTCGTGGTCAGCGGCAATGCGTCGACGCCTGTGTCCTATGACACGATGGGACAGCAGCGCTTCGCCAGGCTGAGCGGCATGCACGACGCCGAGCGTCGCGCCGCCAAGGTCATTTCCGACAACATCACCACGCGCCTCGCATCCTACTTCGTCAGCGGAAGCTGATCGCGGCCGCTAGTTGTATGCGCTTTCTCGTTACCGGCACGGCAGGCTTCATCGGTTTCCACCTGGCGCAGCGCCTCCTTGCGGATGGACACGCGGTCCTCGGCGTCGACGGGTTCACGCCCTACTATGATCCCAACCTCAAGCGCCGGCGCCACCAGGAGCTGGCGCGATTCCCCGCCTTCGTGGCGCGCGAAGCTATGATCGAAAATGCCGGCGTTCTCACAAGCCTCGTCGCCGAGGCCAATGCCGATATGGTGTTCCACCTCGCCGCCCAGGCCGGCGTCCGCTACAGCGCCGAGAATCCGCGCGCTTATATCGAGGCGAATATCGTGGGCACGTTCAATCTGCTCGAGGCGCTGCGTCAGCGTCCGCCCCGCCACCTCCTGATCGCCTCCACCAGCTCCGTCTATGGCGCCGGCCGCCAGCAGCCGTTCGAGGAAACGCAACACACCGATCATCCGGTGTCGCTCTATGCCGCCACCAAGAAAGCAACCGAGACCATCGCGTTCAGCTACGCCCACCTCAACGGCCTGCCGATGACGGTCATGCGCCTGTTCACGGTGTACGGCCCCTGGGGCCGGCCCGACATGGCGCTGTTCAAGTTCACCAGGAACATCATCGCGGGCGAGCCGATTGACGTTTACGGCGCCGGCAAGCAGACGCGCGATTTCACCTTTGTGGGCGACGTGGTCGAAGCCATGGTCCGGCTCGCCGCGCATCCGCCGGAAGACAGTCCGCGCTATCGGGTGGTCAACGTCGGTGGCGGCCGCCCGGTCGGGCTCGATGATTTCATCGCCATCATTGAAGATGTCCTCGGCCGCAAGGCGCTGCGCCGCGACCTGCCGATGCAGCCCGGCGATGTGCCAGCGACCTGGGCGAGCACGACCTTGCTGGAGAAGATCACCGGCTTCCGGCCGATCGTGACGCTGTCCGAAGGCGTGCGCGCCTTCGTGGCCTGGTACCGTGAGTACTACGGAGCCTGACCCATCGAGTGCTGACAGCATCCTGACCAAGCAGCGAGCCGCAGACACTCGTAGCCTCGCACGCATGCCTGCACGCGACTATTCCGAGAGTGTCGCAATGCCGCCACACAATTGCGCGATGAGTTAGCAAAACATTAAAAGTCGTGGCTGTGGCGGTAGTCCGCAACTGAGCCTGCGCAACTGAGCCTGCTGTAGGCCAAGTCTGGTGTAGGCCAAGTGTCGCGTGCTGACTGCCGTCAGCATGGGAGGCCTATACACACAAACCCAGTCAGAATTTACGCAGAAGCACTTTACTTGCAGTGAAAGTGGAGTGCTGCGCATGCTTCTGCATGCGACGCGGCTTGCAGCGCAAGGAGAAGGTCCCATTACGAGCGAGCAGGCATCGTAGCCAAGTTGCGTTGCTCAAGTTGCGTATCCTTTGGAGCGGGAAAGATGAGTACGCCCCGTAGCGAGTCCGACGGCCGAGAGGAAAGCGACAACAAACGACAAAGAAAGCGCGCGACACAGCGTGGACCTTTTGTTGGGGACGCGGCTGCTATGGCGCTGCGCGATCGGCTCGCCAACGAGGATGGTCAAGTTCCGACGCCGCCGTCGGTGGATTCGTCCACATCGATGTCTACCGCAACAGGCCTCGTCGGCGCGATTGCCATCATAACCGCCGCGGCTGCCGTTGGTTATCTTTGGGCGTCCGCCCCGTCCACCCCCTCGATCCCGGATTTTCCGCCATCAGAGGTGCCAAGCCGCAATCAGGCGGATGCACGCCCTGCACTCGCGCCGCCTCAGCTCCTGGTCAGCGCGGAGCGAGTGCGACAGGCCGACCAGCCGGCGCGGCTTGCCATCTCGGCCCGTGGCGTCGGAGCAAACGTCTCGGTCGTCATCGCCGGGCTGGCGCCCGGCTCAACCCTATCGGCTGGCGGGCCGGCGGGACCCAATACGTGGCAGTTGCCGACCGCCAACCTGCGTGACGCAGCAGTGATGCCGCCTCGCGGCTTCGTCGGTGTCATGAATTTGACTCTGGAGTTGCGGCTTGCCGACGGCACCGTCCTCGATCGCACGGGCCTGCAGCTGGATTGGGCGGGCAACGACAATCTTGCGTCAACGGAGTTGCCGCAGCGCCGGCTTGATCCGGCCGAGATCACATTGTTGCTGAAGAATGGTGCCGTGCTGATGGGGAATGGAGATATCGTTGCAGCCCGGTTGATGTTTCAGCGCGCGGCGGAAGCTGGCGATGCCCCGGCCGCCTTTGCGCTTGCGGAAACCTACGATCCCGCTGTGCTCGCGAACATGGGTGCCAAGGGTGCAATAAAGGCGGACATCGCGCTCGCCGAAAAATGGTACGCGAAGGCCAAGGACCTGGGTTCGACTGCAGCGCCTGAGCGCTTGGCCAGGATTACGCGGAGGCCTTAAGCGAGACACGCGGCCGGCCGCCCCGCCCTCCGACGGATTCATCAGAAACTGTCCACACCTGCACAGGGGAAGGAAAGATGCGCCTTATCGCTTTGGTGGCTCTTGGACTGTGGATGGGCGTCACTCCGGCCGCAAGCCAGAACATCCCGAAGTCGCTTCAGGAAGGCGGCCCGGAGGCGGCCATCAAGCAGCGCCAGAACAATTGGACGGTCGGCGTTGCCGGCGGCAACATGGACGGCACGTACCTCCGTTTCGCCGACGAGATCGGAAAAGTGCTCGACGATGGCGACGAGCTGCGCGTACTGCCCACGATCTCCCGCGGCGCCGCCGCCAACCTGCAGGACTTGATCTATCTTCACGGCATCGACGTTTCATTCACCCAGTCCGATGTCTTCGAGCACTTCCGAAACAAGATTCCGAATCTCGAGAACCGAGTCCATTACATCGTTCGGCTGCCCGTCGCTGAGCTGCACGTCACGGCGCGCGCGGACATCCGAACCCTCGAGAGCCTGCGCGGGCAGAAGGTCGTGTTCGGTCCCCCCGGCAGCTCACCGACCCTGACCGGCCCGATCGTCTTCCAGCGCCTCGGGATCCCCGTGGAGCCGGTCTTCATTGACTTCTCGAACGGCATGAAAATGTTGCGGTCGGGCGAGGTCGCCGGTCTTCTCGGGGTCGTGTCCAAGCCGGTTGACTATTGGACCAAGATTCCAGCGGATGCCGGCCTTCACCTCCTGCCAGTGCCGTATACCAAGGCGCTCGCTGATCTTTACGTGGTGAGCGAGTTCACCAACCAGGACTATCCGAACCTGATCCCGGCTAACCAGAAGATCGAGACTATCGCGGTGCCGTCCGTGCTTGCCGTCTACAATTGGCCGAAGAACAGCGACAGATATCGCAGGATCGAGCGCTTCACTCAGTATCTGTTCAACCGCTGGGACAAGCTCACACAGCCACCTTTCCATCCGCGATGGCGCGACGTGAATTTGGCTGCGACCATTCCGGGCTGGACCCGCTTCAGTGTCTCCGAGCAGATGCTGCAGCGCTTGGCGCAGGCTCCCGTGGCCGATCGGGGGACGAATCGCGATTTCCAGGCGTACATGAGCCGTCGGGAGGGGCGCGCGACACCGCTCAATCAAGCCGAGCGGGACGCCCTGTTCCGCGAGTTCCTGCAATGGCGGCAGCGCCAGCAATAGCGCGCGATAGCCATCCGTCCTGACAAGCCCGCAATTGCCTGTGGCCGCTCGAGGCTCGCAAGCAGCTGATGACCTCGATGCGCGACGACTATGTGCTCGGACATTCGAGCGATGAATATGAGCGGCTTCGGCATCAAGCCCAGGTGCTTGAGCCGGCGACGCGCCGAGTCTTTCAGCTCATCGGATTGCAGCTGCGCTGGACCTGACGGCACGGATATGCATCTTCCATTGACGCCGCTTGCGCCGTTCATGGCGATGTTCCAGGCCGTATGTCGCAGCATGCTTCCCAAGGCCATTGAGCTGGGCGTCACGACGGAAGCGCGAATGCAGAGAGTTTTTCACGGCCTTGCGCAAGCGGAAAGCGACGGACGACACTATTCGGCACTTTGGCCGCTGATGATCGGAGTGTGGAAACGCAAGCCATTGTGAGCGTCCATTCTGTTGACCCGATAAGTGATGGCGAGCGACCGGGGCAGCGATGCACAGTCCTTGTAGAGCGCAATTGCTTTATTGCGCCCCTTCAGATCTTGAAAGGTCGCCGGCGCAATAAAACGATTGCGCCCTACAGCCCTGCCGCTGACGCCGGAGCGCGCGAAGGCATCGGCGCCAGAGAGCGAGTGATCAAAGGCCCACACACCGTACGAAGAGTTGATCGGGGAAAGGGGGCGCGCCGGTCTTGCGTCTTGGAACAGGGATGGAATAGATCAGGCGGGCTCGCAACCGCTGGGCAAGCGCATTTCTTGACGCTTAAAGCGGGTCTCTGACGCGCTCGAGCAAGCCTTGCCCGTCGGCCTCGACCGCTCCATCGTTGGGAGGCCGCTCACGAGCGCGCAGTGAATTGAATGCAGTGAATTGAATATGGAGGGCTGACATGACGGCACCTCGAATGACGCGGCGCAACGTGTGGCTTTCGTCTCTGTCGATGGCCGTTCTTGGCGCCGGCGGACTCGCGTCGAGCCCGGCTCGCAGCGAGGTCACCATCCGCCATGGTATCCAGATAGGCGCGCTCGGCGCGCTGCGGACCACATTGCCGAACGTGGAAAAGACGTATGACTTGAAATACGACATCAAGGATTTTCGCGACAGCACGTCTGCGCTGCTTGCGCTCGACCAGGGCGAGCTCGACATTGCCAACACGACCAGCCAGCATCTGGTGCGGGCGATCAGTGAAGGCATCGACGTTGTCTGGATCGCGGGATGGGGCGGCGGCTACAACGTCCTGGTCGCCGGCAAGGGATTCACCACGCCGACCGCGACCAACGCCCAGCTGAAGGACGCAATCCTGGCGCGCAAGCGGCAGGGTAAGCCGATCACGATCGGCGTGCCCACCGGCTCGTTGCAGCATGCCAAGCTATCGTTCTATTTGCGGTCGCTCGGCGTCGATGGTGAGCGCGACACACAGATCGTCAACATCCCCTTCCCGAACCACCCGCGCGCGCTGGAGGCCGGCGAGGTCGACATGGCCATGACGCTCTGCCTGTTCGGTGCCATCGCAATCGACAAAGGTGATGCAACACTGGTGCGTCACCTGTTTGGCGAGGAGTCAGGCAAGCAGGAGATTGGATTCATCGTTCACCGCAAGCTGATACGTGACAAGGCGGCGTTGGTGCAGAGCATGGTGTCGTCCCATGTCGACGCGATGAACATGTTCATGGACGACATGGACCGCCGCATCGAGCTCGAGCGACGCTATTCCCGTCTGCCGGACGCCGTCGTTGCCATGCAGGAGCGGCAGTTCCTCAAATACGATTATCGGACCAACGTCGCTGATCTCAAGGCGATGGCCATGCAGTTGCACACGCTCGGCTGGGTCAAGGAGGACTATTCGAGCGGCGTTGATGCCCATGTCGATTTCACGTTCCTGGCCAAGGCGACCGGGCGATCCCCGGCCTCGCTATCGACATGGTAACGACGGCGAATAACGACGCTACGAATCAATCGCCGGCGCGTTCCCTCGGCCGGTCCCTCGCCCGGCCGGCGCAATATGCGGCATTTCCGGTTGCTCTGCTGGTGGTCTGGCAGGTCTGCGCTCAGCTTGGCTTTGTCCGCCGCAATGTCCTCCCCGCACCGACCGACGTCGCCATCGTCTGGTTCGACCTGATCACCGGTGCGACCGACGCCGCCACGCGCTATTCCGGCACGTGGCTTGCTCACGCGGGCGCCAGCATCTGGCGGGTGTTCGCCGGCTTCGCCTGGGGGGT
>Ga0066388_100002782_pt1 | contig 10932 bp, 10 predicted proteins | sample PanSoiMetaGPlot6_FD_64539 | JGI IMG/M metagenome (GOLD analysis project Ga0066388, IMG submission 64539) | Tropical forest soil microbial communities from Panama analyzed to predict greenhouse gas emissions - Panama Soil - Plot 6 (Hybrid Assembly) | ecosystem: Environmental > Terrestrial >... | reverse complement strand
TCGTCAGGAGCTGACATGGCATCCGCCCTCCAGCCGGGAGCGCCCGCGCCGGATTTCGCGCTTCCTTCCACGACCGGTAACCCGATCGGTCCTCAGGACTACCGCGGCCGCGCGCTCATCGTGGTGTTCTATCCGGCGGATTGGAGCCCGGTGTGCACCGATCAGCTGGCGCTGTACCAAGAGCTTCAGCCCGAGTTCCAGAGGCTCGGTGCCGACATGGTCGCGATCTCGGTGGATGGGCTCTATTCGCACCGAGCCTTCGCCAAGGACCGGCATCTGCGGTTCCCGCTCCTCGCCGATTTCGAGCCCAAGGGCGACGTATCGCGCTCGTACGGCGTCTACGACACCGCCGATGGGACGAGCGAGCGAGCGCTCTTCGTCGTGGACCCGGACGGGGTCGTTCGATGGAGCTACGTCTCACCCACCGACGTGAACCCGGGCGCGGACGGGATCCTTCGGGCGCTGGAAGATCTCGCGGTGAAAGGAGCGACCCGATGAAGGCGACACGTTGGGAGGCTCGGCTGACCGAGCCGGTGTCCGATCGGGACCACGTCCAGGGCTCGACCACGGCGCCGGTCACCCTCGTCGAGTACGGCGACTACGAGTGCCCCTATTGCGGCGAGGCGTACCCGATCGTCAAAGAGATCCAGGAGCGCTTCGGTGACGGGCTCCGGTTCGTCTTCCGGAACTTCCCGATCTCCACGGCGCATCCACACGCGGAGCGCGCCGCAGAGGCGGCCGAGGCCGCGGACGCGCAGGGCAGGTTCTGGGAGATGCACGACCACCTCTACGAGAACCAGCGGCACCTCGGCGACGACGACCTCCTGTCATACGCCGACCAGCTCGGCCTCGACGCGGACCTGTTCGCGAAGGCGCTCTCGGAACACGCGTACGCCGATCGGGTGCACCGAGACTTCATGAGCGGTGTCCGAAGCGGTGTCAATGGAACGCCCACGTTCTACATCAACGGTGTCCGGCACGACGACTCCTATGACACGGAGACGTTGACTGAGGCGCTGGAACAGGCATCGTCAGCGTCCTGACGGGTCGGTCGCGACGGTGCTCGAACTGGGGGAACTAGCGCGGATCCGGCCGATCGAGGTTCCAGTGCCTGACCATCGAGCACAGCCACCCCTTCTCACCGCGCGGCGCGAGCGCGTAGCGCCCCACGCTCCGCTGGCCGCCCTCGTGGTCGGTGTAGAGAAGCTCGATCGCGAAGACTCGCGGCGACCTGACCACCTCGGCGAGCGCCGCGTATTCGGGATCCTGTGGGTCGCGGATCGCGGCCTGCCAGAAGCCGTCGTCACCGCCGGGAACGTACAGATCCCGCTGCTGGGGGCGGAACTCGTCCGGCTCGGCGTGCGGATGTGGTGCCGGGAGCTCGCCGAGCACGAGGTGCCATCCGTGGAGCACGGCGACCCCCGAGCCCGAGTTGCGCATCGACATCGCCAGGTAGAGGTTCCCGTCGGCTTCCTCGACGACCGCGGCGGCGCCCTCGAGCAGGGCCCAGTGCTCGTCCCCCCACATGATCTTCTGCGGCGGATCCTCGAGCCGCGACTGCATCAGCAGCGGTCGGATGCCGATCTGCATCGAATACTCGGCGACCCGGCTCGCCCGGTTCGCCGCCCGAACCGCGACGAACGTCGCGATCGCGAGCACCAAGGTCCCGGCTGCCGTCGCGAGCGACGCGACCGTCGTCCAGTCCATCGAGGGACCCTATCGAGCGCCGGCCGCGGGTCGCGTGGCCGGATGCCCCTACCCGGAGGGCAGCGGCATCCGGCTGTGCTTGCCCCGAACGCTCTGCCAGATCGCTTGGTTCTCGAGGAGCGGGCTGGCGAGGTCCGGATGGGAGAAGTCGGCGTTCGTCGACCATTCGGCGAGCGGCGCGGTCGACTGGTTCTTCGCCCATAACGAGACCTCGGGCGGCAGGAAGTCGAACGGTCGGAGGTTCGGGGTCGAGCTGAACGCGGCGGCCATCGGTGTCGCCGTGGCGTCGAATTGCGTCAGGGGCCCGATCCCGAGGATCAGCTCCATCGTGCGCAGGGCCGAGGACGTCGAGTAGAAGGTCGAGTCGACCGAGCCGGTCTGCGTGTAGGGGCTGATCACGAGCGCCGGCATCCGGTGCCCATCGACGTGATCGGGGCCGTCCTGCGTATCGTCCTCGACCACGAAGATCGCGGTGCTCGCCCAGAACTGGGAATGCGAGACGGCGTCCACCAGCTTCCCGAGCGCCAGGTCGTTGTCCGCTACGTAGGCTGTCGGCGTGCGGGCCGACGTCGTCGTCGACCACGTGTGGTCGCTCGGCAGGTAGACGAACTGCATCCCCGGCATCGAGCCGTCCTGGACGTAGCCGTCGAAGACCCGGAGCCACTCGTCGATCCGGACCTGGTCCGGGACGCTCAGGTCCCAGCCCGGGTAGTCCATGTCGGTGTGGCCGAGCAGACCGGGCATGGAGCTCTGCGGGTCGACCGGGTTGTCCATGAAGAAGCCGAAGTTCTCGTAGCTGACCCCGGCCTGGGCCAGCCGGTCCCACAGGTAGGAACGTCCCGGCTGCCGCCCGGGCTGGCCGGCGGTCTCGTTGTTCCCGAACCCGCCGAAGTCCTCGGGCCTCCCGTAGTAGCCGTAGTCGAGGGGCCAGTTCCGCTCGAGGTAATCGTTCGCGAAGGCGCCGTTCGACCAGCTCCAGCCGTTCACCGACACGTCGCCGTCCGAGTAGAAGTTGTCCAAGGTCACGAACCGCTTCGCGAGGGCGTGCGTGTTGGGCGTCACCTGCTTCCCGAAGATCGCGAGGCTCGCGTCGCCGTTCCCCTTCGCCTGGTCGCCGAGGACCTGGTCGTAGGTCCGGTTCTCCTTCAACACGTAGATCACGTGGTCGATCGGTGTCGGACCGCCAGGCGTCGAGGGGATCACACTGCCCGACCAGGCCGGCGTCCCGCCGAACCGGTCGTTCTCGGCGACCTGGCCGGTGTAGGTCGCGAGCTGTCCCGCGCTCGGGACGGGGATCGTCGACAGCGTGCCGCGCATCGCATCGATCCAGTAGGCGTAGTTCGGTTTCAGACCCGAGGTCGGGCTCGTGTTGCCCTTGTTGCGCCGATCCAGCGCGGGTCCCACGCCGAGGCCTTTCATGTTCGTGACGTACATCGTGTCGCCGGCCGGATCGAGCGCGATCCCGCTCGGCCACCACGCCGTCGGGATCAGACCGCGGACGGTGTCGCCGTTCGCGCCGAGCGAGACGACCGCCACGTCGTTGTTCCCGGCGTTGACGATGTAGAGCGTCGCTCCGTCGGGCGAGACGGAGAGGGCGACGGGGCTCGTTCCCAGGAGCGCCCCGCCGTACGGCCGGACGTCGATCGTCCGGAGCACCTGATGAGTCGTGGCGCCGAGCACGCTCACCGAGTCGTCGTCGCCGTTCGCCACGTAGATCTCGTCGCGGGTCGGGCTCGCGACCACCGCGTTCGGGTGCAGCCCCACCGGGACCGTGTCGATGACCGTCTGGCCCGCGAGGTCGACCACCGAGACCGAGCTGCTTCCCCAGTTGGCGACGAACGCCTGCGCGCCCGACCGGTCGAGCGCCACGCCGTAGGGGAGGTGTCCCACCGGGATCGACCCCAGCACCTTCTTCGACGCCGGATCGGCGATGAACAACGCGTCGGCGAGGTTGCCGGCCACGAAGAGGCGGGCGCCATCGAGGGAGGTCGCGATCCCGGCCGGCCACAGACCCGCGTGACTCTTGCTCGCGAGGGCCACGCTGCCGGCCGCCTTGAGCGTCGTGCCATCCACCGAGTACCGGAGCACCGAGCTTCCCGGACCGTCGGCCACGTAGAGCCACCGGCCGTCGGGCGAGAACGTGAGGCCGAGGTACAAGCCGTGGGCGTGCCCCGCCGAGTAGTCCCACGTGCTCCCGGTGCTCTTGCCGCCCGGGGCGGGGATCGTCTGCGTCACCAGGCCGGTCGACGCGTCCACGACGGAGAGCGCGTGGTCCGAGTAGCCGGCGTTCCCGACGACAACGATCCGCCCATCCGGGCTGGCGGCCACGGTCTGCGGCCATGGGCCCATGTCCGTCTGCGTCCCGGCCGGTGTGATGCCCCAGCCCTGCGGCGTGACGGCGGTCCCGTCGGCCTTCGGGCCGGGTGTCAGCGTCGCGCTTGCGGAGCTCCACAGCACGCCCACGAGCAGCATCACGGCGCTGATCGGGACGACGGCCGCAAGGCCCCGACGAACAGCTTTCGAACGCTCACGCATCCCGCGCGTCCCCTCCCCCAGTCCTCGTACGACGTTCATAGCACCTTCGGTGCAGGCCTCGGTAGCCACCGGAAGGCCAGAAGTGGAAGAACACGTGGCCATCTACTCTGCGTGGCCATCTACTCTCATAGCCCTGATCCCATACCCGGAACTGGCTCAGTACTTCACGGAGATCTTCGTCAGCGACTGGGACACGGCGATGAAGACACTGCCCGCTGCTCCTCGCCGAGCCGGGTCACTGGCGGCTCCGGCTGCACAAGGACGGGAACGTCGGCTCGTCCGCCTGGATCGGGGGGATCACGTCGGGATCTGAACCCAGCGACCCGAAGCCGTCGAGCGTTCGCCGACCTCGCCGCCTGCGTACGTCGCACTTACCTCACCGACAGCGGCCGAAATCTGACCGAACGCCCGCTTCGATCGCTTCAGCAGGCTGATCACGCCGCCGGTCGGCCTTCGCCTAGACTCGACTCGGTCGACTGGCGAGAGGTGGACGTTTTCGCCCATATCCTCGACAGCCCCGGCCCCCGTAGCTCAGTGGATAGAGCAGCGGTTTCCTAAACCGTGTGCGGAGGTCCGATTCCTCCCGGGGGCACCGATCATCTCCGTCACCCCAGAGCCATCAGAACCGGAAGACACCAGCGGGATCGTAGGTGGCTTTGACCTCACGCAACCGGTCCGCGTTGGTGCCGTAGGCAGCGGGGTCCAGTCCTCCACGTCGGGGTCCGCGAAGTTCGGAAACACGCGTCCCGATCCATGCGGGCGCACGCACGCCCACGACCGGCTCGCCCACGCCTTGGCCGCCTCCTTCTCGCCGGCGCTCGACGTGGGATCGACGACGGCGGCGTGCTTGAGCAGGGATCGTTCCGACAGGTGCACGAACGCCGTGGCGTCGGGACGAACGCGGCTGTACGCGCCGACGTCGTGGAACCGCGCGTTGAAGGTGCGAGGAAGCTCGTCGTAGACCGTGGAACCGGGCAGGACGACGTCGCCGGCGATCGGATCCTGGAGCGCTGTCCGATCGGGGGTCGCGTCGGAGTCCTGTCGCTCGTCGTTCGTCGTCGTCACGGGGTCATCGTCCCAGCGAACCGAGCGTTCGATGCGCGCACCATCGGGATAGTCTGCCGTGATGGGCACCGGGCCGGTCGAATTCCGCGACGAACCGCGCTTCGACGCGGATACGAAGAGGGAGTACGCGAACGACGAGATCGTCGTGACGTGGGAGCCGAGCTATTGCATCCACGCCGCGGATTGCCTTCAGGGGCTCCCCGAGGTCTTCGACGCGATGCGCCGGCCCTGGATCGAGGTCGATCGCGCGTCCGCGGACGAGATCGCCGACGTCGTGATGACCTGCCCGTCCGGGGCGCTCCATTTCCGGCGTCTCGACGGTGGAGCGCAGGAGTCGGCGCCGGCGGGTACGACGGTCGCGCCGCAACCCGACGGCCCCCTCTACCTCCGTGGATCGATCAGGATCGAAGACCCGTCGGGGAGGGTGATCCGAGAGGACACCCGGTTGGCGCTGTGCCGCTGCGGCGGATCGGCGAACAAGCCGTTCTGTGACGGGACGCACCGCCTGATCGGCTTCCGGGCGGACGACCTCCCGTCACCGTCGAGGTGAGCACGGGCTCGCTCGGCCCGGCGCTAGGCTGGCCGTATGCCGAAGGCGGTGTGGACCGGTTCGCTGAGCTTCGGACTGGTGACGATCCCCGTCCGGCTCTATCCGGCGACCGAGCCCAAGGACGTGCGGTTCCATCTGATGGATGCCCAGGGTCGCCGGGTGCACTACCGGCGTTTCGTCGATGCCGAGCCCGGCACGCTCGACATGCCCGACGGCGACGAACGACCGAAGGAGCAGCCATCCGCGGCGGAGCCGTCATCGGGCGAGGAGGAGGTCCACTACGAGGACCTGCTGCGGGGCTTCGAACGCGACGACGGCTCCGTCGTGCTGATGGGGGAAGACGAGATCCGATCGGTCCGGCCCGAGCGGAGCCACACGATCGACATCGAGGACTTCGTCGACCTCCGGGACATCGACCCGGTGTTCTTCGAGAAGAGCTACGTGGTCGCACCGCAGCACGGGGCGGAGAAGCCCTACGCTCTGCTGCTCCTCGCGATGGAACGGGAGGATCGCGCGGGGATCGGACGGTTCGTGTTGCGGACCAAGCCACACCTCGTGGCGATCCGGCCGGCGCAGGACGCGCTGTTCCTCGAGACGCTGTTCTTCGGCGACGAGGTCCGCGATGCCCGCCGGCTGGCCGGGGACGTCGATGCGACCGTCGTGTCGGAAGCGGAGCTCGAGCTGGCCGAGACGCTGATCGACACGCTGAAGACCACCTGGAACCCGCAGGCGTACGCCGATACCTACCGGGAGGAGCTCCTGGACCGGATCAGGGCGAAGGCGCCGACCGATGCGGCCCCCGAGCGCATCGCGGCGGCTCCGCCCGGTGCGCAGGTAGAGGCCCTGATGGACGCCCTGAGAGCCAGCGTCGAGGCCGCGAAGAAGAGCTCGAAGCGATCGGGTCGGAAGCGAACCGCCTAGGTTCCGAGCGAAGCGAACGGCCCTCGCCGGGCATCTCACTCATGGATGGGGAAGAGGGGGCCGACCGGGCATGGACCTCGATAGCGCACACGCTCTGGAGGGCTCGGTGTCGTCGCCCGGCTCACGTCTCGCGACCCTCTACGAGGGCCACGTGGGCAGGGCCGTCGCGCTCGCGACCCTGTTGACGGGGGATCGCGACGCGGCGCAGGACATCGCCCACGACGCCTTCCTGCGGGTCGCCGGCCGGTTCGGGAACCTCCGTGATCCGGGGTCGTTCGGGCCCTACCTCCGAACCACGGTGGTGAACCTGTGTCGAGCGCGGGCCCGCCGGCAGGAGCGCGAGCGCAGGTTCCTCCCGCGCCACGCCGAGCCGGAAGCGATCGAGCCGGACGTGAGCGCCGACGACCGGGATCAGTTGTGGTCCTTGATCCAGACGTTGCCGTACCGCCAACGCGCGGTGCTGGTGCTCCGGTACTGGGAGGACCTGTCCGAGGCGCAGATCGGCGAGGTCCTGAGGTGTTCCCCGCGGGCGGTGAACTCGCTGCTGTCCAGGGCGAGGGGCGCGCTGCGGGATGCGATCGGAAGGAGCGGATGATGAACGACCTCGAGGAGCGGATCTCGGAGACGTTGCAAGAGCGCGGCCCGGTGTTCGTCACGCCGATGCCGAAGGGCACCGTGGCACGGGTGCGTGTCCGGCAACTCACGACCACGGTCGCGACGATGAGCGTGGTCGCCGTCGTGGTCGTGCTCGCGGTGGGCCTCGTCTCCGCGGTCCCCGCGGCCCACCGGCCCGCCGGCGAGCAGACGGTCCCGGCGCCGAGCGGCGTCCTGCCCAACCCGCAGGGCGATCCGGACGGCGCGAACGACGCGACGGCCGCGCCCGATTCACCGGGCGAAGACACGACGGCCCACGGGACGATCAGCACGGAGCCGTACACGGAGCAGGTCGAGGGGCAGGAGGTCTATCTCCTGACCCAGAAGCATCCCGTGGCGGTCGGACACGTGAACGGCATCGAGTGGAGCCTCGCCGCCTACGACACCCGCGCGTACTCGGGCGACAGGTTCCCCGCGTTCCTCGGGGGGAACTGCGGCGATCTGATGGTCGGCGATCAGGGCGAGTACGGCGGCATCTCCTTCTGCCTGCACACGAACGAGACCTCGGCCGACGCACCGTTCGCGATGGCCGGGTTCGGGAACGGGCTGGACCGCAACGCGGGTCCTGTCATCGCGTACGCGGGTCTCGTCACCGATCGGGTCGCATCCGTCGAGCTCCGGTTGTCGGACGGCTCGGTCCAGGAGCTCCATCTCTACGACGCACCCTCGGGGATCGGCGCCCGGTACTTCGAGGCCTTCCTCCACACGGCGGCGTCGGGCCGGATCGTGGCCCTGGACGTGAACGGCACCGAAGTGGACGCCGGACGGCTCTGCATCACGGAGGACCCGGCCGGTTCGACGAACGTGGGCTGCGGCCACGGGCTGACGAACACGAGCTCGGTGGCGACGTCGCTCGCCGGAGAGCCCACGGCTCCCTGAACGCCCGACGCCTGCGGGCCGGCCGCGCGCAGCGCGGCCGGCTCGCACGCTTCCCTACGCCTGAAGGTCGAACCAGGTGCCGCCCGGCCCGATCCAGCTGAAGCCTTCGCCCCACGCGGCGAAGGTCTTCCCCTGGCTCGTCACCGCGATCTCGCCGTAGTCGCCGTACACCTCTTGGAACGATCCGTCGGCGTTCACGTACCCGGCCGAACCGCCGCCCGCGTCGTTCAGCTTCGCCGGTGCCGACCAGGTCTTGCCGCCGTTCGGCGAGCTGCGGTACCACACGTTCCATGCATCGGGGTCGTCGCCGCCGGAGGTCTGCATGTACCAGAGGCGAACGTCACCGTTGCCGGCGGATGCGAGCCGCGGACCGGTCGCGTTCTCCCCGGCACTCGATAGCACCGTCGCCGGTCCCCAGGTCCGGCCTTCGTCCGAGGAACTCTTGACGAAGATCCTCTGCGGGCCACGATCGACCGAAGGCGCCTCGTACGCGAACACGAGATGCCCCGCCGCGTCGGACACCACCGACGTCTGGCCCGTATAGAAATCCGGGCTGCATCCCTCCGCCACGCAAGCCTCGCCGACCGGCACCTTCGCGACCACGATGTTCCCCCAGGTCCTCCCCTTGTCGCGGGAGATGATCGCGTGGTGCCAGACCTGACCCTCGACGCTCGTCGAACCGGAGTACACGAGGCTCGATTCGGAGAAGACGACGGTCCCATCAGCCAGGACGCGACCGTCGTAGGCATAGTAGTAGCGCTTCGTGCTCGTCAGCTTCTGCTGGGTCCAGGTCTTCCCGTAGTCGTGGGACTGGCCGACGTAGAGGTCGCCGCCCTGCGGTCCGTTCCACGAGACGTACACATCCTTCCCGTTCGCGCTCGTCGTGATCTCGGGCTTGTCGGTCCAGGAGACGTTCCCGTACACGTGAACCGGGTCGGTCCACGACGCGCCGTGATCGGTCGACTTCATGAACACCGTCGAGAATCCGCCCGCGCGGTCCGCGTTCAGGAACGCCGAGTACACGGCCCCGGTGTTGGGCACGACCTCGATCGTCGGGTCGTATTGCGCCTTCGATCCGCGGCACACGCACAGCGGCACCTGGGGACCCCACGTGTGGCCCCCGTCGCTCGAGATCGTCAGGGCGTGGTACGGCGTCGGGCAATGGCTCGAGCACGTCTTGGGCTGGCCATAGCGCGTGGTCAGCAGGTAGACGTATGGCGCGTTCGGGTCGGCCGCGACCGCCGGCTCCCAGTCGTCCGTCGTGGGGTTGAGCAGCTGCGCTCCCGTCCACCCAGCGGTCGGGTTCGACGCGAAGGACGGGGTCGTCCCGAACGTGCCGTTCGCGAGGGCCTCGGCGAGCTTGTCCAGGCGTTCGGCCGTCTCCTGTTGTTCCTCTTCGGCTTCGGACCCGGCGCGCTCCTCGCTTCCGCCTCCGCCCTCTCCTTCACCTTCGCCCTGGTCACGTTCCTGCGCCGATGTCGAAGGCGCCGTCACCACGCGCGATGAGCCCTGCGCGTTGCTCCGGAGGATGCCGAAGGCGGCCACGACGGTGACGAGACTCACGAGCACGACGGACACCACGACCGGTCGCCGCATGGTTCCCCTCCCTGCGGATCGTTGGGACTAGGTTGATGAAACTAGTCCGGCGGTGAGAAGACGGTCAAGGGCGCTTCACCCTGGTCGCCGAGCGCTGACATCCGGATGGTCCGCCCACAGGGAGAGCTGCTCTTGCTCGGGGGTCGGCTCCGCTCCGGTCCGCCGGTCGGCCGCACGATGCCCGAACCGACCCGCGATCGTCCGCTCGAGCTTCTCGGTGCGACCGGCGACGTACGACCGTACCCGCCGGGTCAGTGCCTCGCGATCAGCCTTCGGCCCATAGGGCGTCCGATAGCTCCACCCGTAGCGGTCGACCAGATCGGGATGATGCTCACGCAGCCAGGGCATGAACTCCTCCCGCACACCGCGGCGGAGGTGGAGCATGATGGGCGAGATCGACGACGCGCCGGCGTCGAGCGCCGCCTCGACGACGGCCCGAACCTGGTCGGGCCGGTCGGAGATCCCGGGGAGGATCGGGGCGATCAAGACTCCCGTCGGGATGCCGGCGTCGACGAGCGCGCGGAGCGCTTCGATCCGCGCCTTGGGGTGGGGCGTGCCCGGCTCGGTGTCGCGCCAGACCTCCTCGTCGAGCGTCCCGATCGAGAACGCGGCCGACACCGGCGCGTGCTCGGCGGCGCGCACCAACAGGTCGACGTCGCGGGTGATCAACGTCCCCTTCGTGAGGATCGAGAACGGGTTTCGGTGGTCGATCAGCGCGTCGAGGATGTCGCGCATCAACCGGTACCGCCCCTCGACCCGCTGGTACGGATCGGTGTTGGTTCCCATCGCGATGTGATCGCCCTTCCATCGCTTGGCGCCGAGCTCGCGGCGCAGCACGTCCGGCGCGTTCACCTTCACGACGATCTTGCTCTCGAAGTCGCGCCCGGCGTTCATGTCGAGGTAGGTGTGGGTCGGCCGCGCGAAGCAGTAGACACACGCATGGCTGCAACCTCTGTACGGGTTGATCGTGTAGTCGAACGGAACCTGAGATGCGGGCGGGACCTTGTTGATGATCGACTTCGCCT
>Ga0066388_100002781_pt1 | contig 10932 bp, 10 predicted proteins | sample PanSoiMetaGPlot6_FD_64539 | JGI IMG/M metagenome (GOLD analysis project Ga0066388, IMG submission 64539) | Tropical forest soil microbial communities from Panama analyzed to predict greenhouse gas emissions - Panama Soil - Plot 6 (Hybrid Assembly) | ecosystem: Environmental > Terrestrial >... | reverse complement strand
CGACCACGAACGCGCCCTCGTCGATGCCCAGCGCGCGCCGGCGCGCCCGCTTCTCCTCCTCCCCGACCGCCTGCAGGCGCTCGGGATCGAGACCGAGCTGCGGCGTCACGAACAGACGGGAGGGATCGGCGCCGTAGCCGAGGAAGAGGGCGCGCGCGTCCCGGCTTCCCACCATGATCGCGGCGGCGGCGCGGATGGCGAGCCGGTAGAAGGGCCGCGTCGCGGCGCCCCGCCACCCCGGACGGCGCAGGCTCTCCCAGCCGAAGAGGACGAAGGCGGAGCGCGGAGAGTAGCGCCGCCGGCAGGCCAGTGCCTGCAGCGCGACGAGGCTCCACGCTTCGCCTTCCATCACGACCGCGTCGGGATCGAAGCCGTCCCAGGCTCCCCGCCATCGGGTGAAGAGCCACCGGGTGCCGGGCACCGTGCGGCCGAGGATGGGGAGGGGAACGAGCTCGTAGCCGGCGTCGTCCGAAGCCGTGGTCTCCTGCCGCCCCGCGATGTCGTCGCCCCGGGCGGGGACGAGGGCCCGGACGCGGGCCCGCCGGCCGAGCCGCTCGAGCTTGCCCCGGTTCTCCCGCGTGACGTACGCGTGCGAGATCATGAGGATGCCGAGGGGGTCGCGCGGATTCACGCCGCCGCGCCCGGCTTGACCCTCGGGGTCCACCTGCTACGATCCTCGCACCCATGAGCGAGGGCCGCGCGCCGGAGCCGGTCGAACGCTACGGCTCCACCCACGGCGTCCACTTCGTGCCCCGCGACGCCGAGTGGTACCGCTCGCGGGCCCGCTTCTTCCATCACCGCACGCACGCGTTCCTCCCCGCTTCCGTCGGGGCGGCCATCCTGGACCTGGCCTGTGGGGCGGGCGAGTTCCTCTACTACCTCCGCTCGCGGGGCTACACCGCGGCGCGCGGGATCGACCTGTCCGACGAGCAGCTCGCGCTCGCCCGGGGGATGGGCCTGGAGAACGTGGCCCGCGAGGACGCCTTCACCCACCTGCGGGCTCATCCGCGCTCGTACGACTTCATCCTGGCCAGCCACATCGTGGAGCACCTGCCCAAGGACGCGGTGGTGGAAGGCCTCGGGCTGATGGGGAAGGCATTGCGGGACGGCGGGCGGCTGGTGGTCCTCGCTCCCAACGCCGCCTCGCCCCTGGGGCTGCCCTACGCCTTCGGAGACTTCACGCACGAAGTCTACTTCACGGCCATGAGCCTTGCTCAGGCCGCCGCCCTCGCGGGCCTGACGATCGTCGACATCGGCGGGATCGCTCCCGACGCGGTCGGCGCGAAGGGCGCGCTCAAGGCGGCGCTGTGGGCGGGCGTCCTGCGGCCGCTGCTCGTGGGCGTGCTGGGGGACCGCCGGATGAGGTACGGGCACGTGATGGAGCCGGAGCTCATCGGCGTCTTCGGCCGGCCCGACGAGGCGGCCGCCGCGGCCTCGCCCGCGGGGCGGGGTTGAAGCTCGCCGTCTTCGCCCGGGCCCTCGTCCGCCGTCCCACCGGCCGCGGCGCCTACGTGGCCGAGATGCTGCGCGCGCTCGCCGCGGCGGGAGTGGAGCTCGACGTCTTCGCCGGCGAGCCCGTGGACCTGCCGGGGTGCCGCTTCTGGCCGGCCCGCGGGCGCTCGCCGGCGGGCAGTGCGTGGCGGGTGCTCCGCGGGATCGGCCGCGACCTGCGCCGGATCGCGCCCGACCTCCTGTGGTGCGCGACGCACTTCGTGCCGCACGCCCTGCCGCACGGGCTGCCCGTCGTGGCGACCGTCCTCGACCTCGTCTGGCGCGACCATCCCGCGACGCTGCCGCGCCGCAACCGCTGGGCCGCGGCGTGGATGGAGGAGGGCCTGCACCGCGCCGACCGGATCGTCTGCATCTCCGAGTTCACGCGCGAGCGCCTCACCCACTACTGGCCGCACCTCCGTCCCCGGACCGCCGTCGTCCACCTCGCGCCCAACCCGCGCCTGGCCGCCCTGGCGGACGACGCCTCGGTCCTCGGGCGCCTCGGCGTCGAGCGTCCCTTCGTCCTCGCGGTGGGAACCGTGGAGCCGCGCAAGAACCTCGGCCTTGTCCTGGACGCGATGGCCCTCCTGCCGGGCGTCCCGCTCGTCCATTGCGGTCCGGCCGGCTGGAACGTCGGCGGGCTGGAGGAGCGACTGCGCAGAACTCATGACGTCCACCGGCTCGGCTGGGTCGAAGAGCCCGTCCTGGCGACGCTGTACCGGCACGCCCGGGCCGCCGTGTTCCCGTCGATCTACGAGGGCTTCGACCTGCCGGCGCTCGACGCGGCAAGCCTCGGCTGCCCGCTCGTCGTGTCCGACATCCCGGTGCACCGGGAAGTCCTGGGCGACGCCGCGCTCTACGCCCCGGCCAACGACGCTCCGGCCCTGGCCGAGCGGCTCCGCTCGCTCATCGATTCCGACGAGGCCCGCCAGGGCCGGTCGCGACTCGTCCGCGCGCGCGCGGCGCGGTTCTCCTGGGGCAGGGCAGCGCAATCGCTGTGTCAGGTGTTCGACGGCATGGAGGCGGCCGGAATGTCGCGCTAGACTGAGGGCCGTCCTGCCGTGAAGAGAAAAGCCACGAAGGCCCGGACATTGAGGCTCTGGCGGACCCTCGCGCGGCGGGAGCTCTACGCGGCTCCGCCCTGGATCACCGTGTCCGTGGAGACCGTGCGCCTTCCCGACGGCCGCGTCGTCCCGGACTACCACCAGATCCAGCTGTCGGAGTACGCCTCCGTGGTGGCCCTCACCACCGACGGCCGTGTCATCCTGCAGCGGCAGTACCGGCACGGCCTCCGCCGGGTCAGCCTCCTCGTTCCCGGAGGGATGGTCGAGAAGGGGGAGCCTCCGTTGCGCGCGGCCCGCCGCGAGCTGCTCGAGGAGACCGGCTACCGCGCACGCCGCTGGCGCCGGCTCGGGACGTTCGTCCCCAACTCGAACTACGGCTGCGGCCGCGCGCACGTGTTCCTCGCGCGGGACGCGCGCCCGGTCGCCGCGCCCGCCTCCGGCGACCTCGAGGAGGTCGAGACCGTCCTTCTCTCGCCGGCGGCCGTGCGGCGAATGCTGCGTCGCGGCGAGGTGGCGAGCCTGAGCACCGCGGCCGCGCTGGCCATTGCGCTCGATCACACCCGCGGAGGTATCGCTTGACACCCCAGGGATGTGGCCCGATTCTTGTGCGCTGACCATGGACCGGGAGAGCAGGATCTACGTGGCCGGTCACCGGGGGCTCGTGGGATCGGCGCTCCTGCGGGGGCTCGCCGCGCGCGGTCACGCGCGTCCGATCACGCGGATGCGCGAGGAGCTGGACCTGACCGATCGGACGGCCGTCCGGCACTTCTTCGACGAGGCGCGCCCGGAGTACGTCGTCCTGGCCGCGGCGCGGGTCGGCGGGATCGAGGCCAACCGGACCCGGCCGGCGGAGTTCATCCGCGACAACCTGCTCATCGAGACCTCCGTCATCGAGGCGGCCCACCACGTGGGCGTCCGGCGGCTGGTCTTCTTCGGCAGCACGTGCCTCTACCCGAAGGTCTGCCGCCAGCCCATGCGTGAAGAGTCGATCCAGACCGGGCCGATGGAGCCGACGAGCGAGGCCTACTCGGTGGCGAAGCTGGCCGGCCTCGCCATGTGCGAGGCCTACAACCGGCAGCACGGCACCGAGTTCGTGACCCTCATCCCCGCCACGCTCTACGGGCCGCACGACAGCTTCGATCCCGAGGGTGCCCACGTCCTGTCCGCGCTGATGCGGCGGTTCCACGAGGCCCGGGGCCGCGCGGACCGCGTCACTCTCTGGGGCACCGGCCGGCCGGTGCGCGAGTTCCTGTACGTGGACGACCTCGTCGACGCGTGCCTGCTCCTGCTCGGCCGCGCGGAGGTGCCTCCGCCGTCCCCGATCAACGTGGGCACCGGGGAGGGCCTGACGATCTGCGAGCTCGCCCGCGAGGTCGCGGCGGTCGTCGGCTACGAGGGATCGGTCGAGTTCGACGCCACGCGGCCCGACGGGGCTCCCGAGAAGGTCCTGGACAGCTCACGGATCCGGGCCCTCGGCTGGGCCCCGCGGACTCCCTTCCGCGACGGCCTCGCCGCCACCTACGCCTGGTTCCGGGAAAACGCGTGCTAGACGAGGGGACGGTCGCGCGGCTCTACCGCTCGCTCTACCGCATCCGCCGCGCGGAGGAGGAGATCGCCCGCATCTACCCCTCCGACAAGATCAAGAGCCCCGTCCACCTCTCGATCGGCCAGGAGGCGGTGGCGGTAGGCGTCTGCGACGTGCTGCGCGCCGACGACGTCGTCTTCGGGACCTACCGCGGCCACGCCACCTACCTGGCCAAGGGGGGCAGCCTGCCCGCCATGATGGCCGAGCTCTTCGGCAAGGACACGGGATGCGCGCGCGGCAAGGGCGGCTCCATGCACCTCATCGACGTGGCCCGCGGCGTGATGGGGATGTCGGCGGTGGTGGCGACCACGATCCCCCAGGCCGTCGGCTACGCGTACGCCCTCAAGCTCCGGCGGTCGGACCGGGTGGTGGTGAGCTTCTTCGGGGACGGGGCGGTCGAGGAGGGCGCCTACCACGAGAGCCTGAACTTCGCCGCCCTGAAGCGCCTGCCGGTGCTGTTCGTCTGCGAGAACAACAGCTACGCGATCCACTCCCGGCTGCTCGCCCGCCGCCACTCGGACAACATCGTCGAGCAGGCCCGCGCCTACGGGATGGCGGCCGAGCGCGTGGAGCAGAACGACGTGGTGGCCATCCGCGAGCGGAGCGCCGCCGCGGTCGGCGCCCTGCGCGCGGGCGGGGGCCCGCGGTTCCTGGAGTGCCTCACGTACCGCTGGAAGGAGCACGTGGGACCGGGGGACGACTGGACGCTGGGGTACCGCTCGCCCGACGAAGCGAAGCCGTGGGTCGAGCGCGACCAGGTCTTCCGGATCGCGGGGTCCATCGAGGCGGAGACCCGCCGCCGCATCGAGGCGGAGGCCGACGCGGAGATCGCGGCCGCGGTGGACTTCGCGGAGAAGAGCCCGTTCCCGGACGCCCGCGAGCTCGCGACCGACATGTTCACCGGGTGAGGACCGTGGAGAGGATCATCACGTGCGCGGAAGCCATCCGGGAGGCGCTCGAGCAGGAGATGGAGCGCGACCCCGCGGTCGTCGTCCTCGGGATGGGCGTCGACGACCCGAAGGGGATCTTCGGCACCACCAAGGGGCTCGTGGACCGCTTCGGGCCGGAGCGGGTCTTCGACACCCCGCTCTCCGAGGACGGCATGACCGGGGTAGCCATCGGGGCCGCCCTCGCCGGCCTCAAGCCGGTGCACGTCCACATCCGGATGGACTTCCTCCTCCTGGCCGTCAACCAGGTGGTGAACATGGCGGCCAAGGCGCGCTACATGTGGGGCGGCCAGGTCTCGGTGCCCCTCGTGATCCGCGCGGTGATCGGCCGGAGCTGGGGTCAGGGCCCCCAGCACTCCCAGGCCCTGCACTCCTTCTTCATGCACGTGCCGGGGCTCAAGGTCGTGGCCCCCACGACACCGTACGACGCCAAGGGCGCGCTCATCCAGGCCATCCGGGACCCCGACCCCGTCCTCGTGGTCGAGCATCGCATGGCCCACGTCCTGCGGGGGCCCGTCCCCGAGGAGCCCTACGCGATCCCCTTCGGCAAGTCGCGGACGATCGCCGAGGGCGACGACGTCACGATCGTGGGGGTGTCCCACATGACCGTGGAGAGCCTCCGGGCCCGGACGTACCTCGAGGCGGAGGGGATCCGGGCGGAGGTCATCGACTGCCTCTCGCTGAGCCCGCTCGACGCCGACGCGATCGCGGCGTCCCTGGAGAAGACCGGCCGCCTCCTCGTCGTCGACAACGGCTGGACCATGTGCGGGGCCTCCGCCGAGATCCTGGCCCGGATGGCCGAAGGCCGGCAGTTCCGCCGGCCCCCGATGCTGAGACGGATGGGCTTCGCGCCCGTGACGTGCCCCACGACGAAGAACCTCGAGAACCTCTTCTATCCCGACGCGGAGAAGATCGCGGCCACGGCCTACGCGATGGTGCGCGGAGACGAGCGGCCCTGGATCCCGGAGCGGCGGGAAGCCGCGGAGATCCTCAGCTTCAAGGGGCCTTTCTAGTGGCGCGGCGACGGTCGGTTCCCCGCGCCTCCCGCCCCGCGGCGGCGCGGTCCGCCCTGCGCGGCGCGCTCGAAGCGCGGTGGCGGGCCCACGCGCCCCGGCCGTTCGACCCCGACCGGCCCGCGGTGCGGCTGCACGAGGCCACCTACGGCCTCCCCGAGATCACGGCGGCGCTCGAGTGCCTCCTCACGACGCGCGTGACCATGGGGCCCAAGGTCCGGGCCTTCGAGAGCGACTTCGCCCGCCGCTTCGCATACGCCCACGCGACGATGGTCAACTCGGGCTCCTCGGCCAACCTGCTGGCGATCGCCGCGCTGGCCAACCCGGCGGTCTCCCCGCGGTTCCAGCCGGGCGACGAGGTGATCGTCCCCGCCCTCTCCTGGTCCACCACCGTGTGGCCTCTCGTCCAGCACGGCCTCGTCCCGGTCGTGGTCGACATCGATCCCCGGACGCTCAACGTGGATCCCGCCCAGGTCGAGCGCGCGATCGGCCCGAAGACGCGGGGGCTCATGATCGTCCACGTGTACGGCAACCCCTGCGACATGGCGGCGATCACCGAGATCGCCCGCCGCCGGAACCTGATCCTCGTCGAGGACTGCTGCGAGGCGCTGGGGGCGTCCTACGCGGGACGGGCGGTGGGGCGCTTCGGCCGGGTGGGCACGTTCAGCTTCTACTACTCGCACCACATCACGACGCTCGAGGGCGGAATGTGCGTCACCGGGGAGGAGGGCCTCGCGGAGACGATGAGGATCCTCCGGGCCCACGGATGGGTGCGCGAGGTCGAGCACCCGGAGCGCTACCTGAAGGCGCATCCGGACATCCATCCGCGCTTCCTGTTCGTGAACCAGGGCTACAACCTGCGCCCCACCGAGCTGCAGGGGGCGATGGGCCGCGTCCAGCTCCCCAAGCTGCCGGGCTTCGTGCGGGTGCGCGCGGGCAACGCCGCCTATTGGCGGAAGCGCTTCGCCGTGTACGCCGACCTCTTCCAGATCCAGGAGGAGACCGCCCGCGGGTCGCACTCCTGGTTCGGCTTCCCGATGGTCGTCCGGGAGTCCGCCCCGTTCAAGGCCTCCGAGCTCACGGGCTTCCTCGAGCGGCGGGGGATCGAGACCCGTCCGCTCATCTGCGGCAACATCGCCGAACAGCCCGGGCTGAAGCTCTTCCCGCACCGCGCGGTGGGGGACCTTCCGCGGGCCCGGCACGCCATGCGGGCGGGGTTCACGTTCGGCAACCACCAGGCGGTCGACGTCCGGGCCCGTCGCTACGTCGCGGACACCCTCGAGGAGTTCGTGGCGTCGCGGGGGATCCGGAGGTGAAGGCGCTCATCACCGGCATCACCGGCTTCGTGGGCAGCCATCTCGCCGAGTACATCCTGGGCCACCATCCCGGGGTTGAGGTGGCGGGCCTGAAACGCTGGCGCAGCCCCCAGGAGCACCTGGCGGGTATCGCCGGCCGCGTGCACCTGTTCGACGGCGACCTCCGCGACCTGTCGTCCCTGCTCCGCGTCCTCGCCGCGTTCCCCGCCGACGCGATCTTCCACCTCGCCGCGCAGTCCTACGTGCCGACCAGCTACTTCGCCCCCGCCGACACGATGGAGACCAACGTCGTGGGGACGGTGAACCTCCTGGAGGCGGTGCGCCTGTCGAGGCTCGACCCCGTCATCCACGTGTGCAGCTCGTCGGAGGTCTACGGCCAGGTCGACGAGAAGGACGTGCCGATCCGCGAGGACTGTCCGCTGCGGCCGGTCAGCCCGTACGCCGTGAGCAAGGTGGGGGAGGACGCGGCCGCCTACATGTACTTCAAGGCCTACGGCCTGCGGACCATCCGCAGCCGGATGTTCACCCACAGCGGGCCGCGGAGGGGCGAGGTGTTCGTGGACTCGTTCTTCTGCCGGCAGGTCGCGGCCATCGAGCAGGGCCTCCAGGAGCCGGTGCTGCGGGTGGGAAACCTCGACTCGGTGCGGACCTTCGCCGACGTGCGCGACACCGTCCGGGCCTACTGGCTGCTCGCCGAGCGGTGCCCGGCCGGCGAGGTCTACAACATCGGCGGCGCGACCACGATGACGATCCGCGAGATGCTCGCGAAGGTCCTGAAGCTGACGACCTTTGCCGGCTCGATCGAGGTGCGGGTCGATCCCGCCCTCATCCGTCCCGCCGACGTCACGCTGCAGATCCCCTGCGTCGACAAGTTCCGCGCCGCCACCGGGTGGACGGCCGAGATACCGTACGACCAGACCCTGCGCGACATGCTCGACTACTGGCGGGCCCGGCTCCGGCGTGAGCGCCCGGTCCCGGGCCCGGCCGTCCGGTGATCATCAGCCGGACGCCCTTCCGGGTCTCCTTCTTCGGCGGGGGGACCGACTACCCCGCCTGGTACCGCGAGAACGGGGGGGCCGTCCTCGCGACCACGATCAACAAGTACTGCTACCTGACCTGCCGCTACCTCCCGCCCTTCTTCGACTACCGGTCGCGGATCCTGTACTCCAAGGTCGAGTGCGTGAGCCGGCCGGATGAGATCCAGCACCCCGGCGTGCGGGGGGTGCTGTCGTACCTCAACGTGACCGAGGGCCTGGAGGTCCACCACGACGGGGACTTGCCGGCCCGCACCGGCATCGGCTCGAGCTCGACGTTCACGGTCGGCCTCCTGCACGCCGTCTACGCCCTGCGCGGGGTCATGCCGAGCAAGATGCAGCTGGCCCGCGACGCGTTCGTGGTGGAGCACGAGGTCCTGAAGGAGACGGTGGGGGTCCAGGACCAGACCCTGGCCGCGTTCGGGGGGTTCAACCGGATCGACTTCTCACGCGACGACGCGATCCGAATCGCGCCGGTGACCCTGCCGAAGGAACGGCTCGACGAGCTCGAGGCCCACCTGATACTGGTGTTCACGGGCTTCACGCGGACGGCCTCGGAGATCGCGGCGGATCAGGTGCAGCGCGCCGCGCGCAACCGTGGCGAACTGTCCGCGATCCAGGCCTCGGTCGACGAGGCGAGCGCCGTCCTCGGCGGCGGGGCGGACCTCGCGGAGTTCGGCAAGCTGCTGGACGACGGCTGGCGGCTGAAGAAGAGCCTGAGCCCCCGGGTCTCCACGAAGGCGATCGACGAGTGCTACGAGGCGGCGCGGCAGGCCGGGGCGCTGGGGGGGAAGATCCTCGGGGCGGGGGGCGGCGGCTTCATGCTGCTCTTCGCTCCCCCCGACCGGCACGCCTCGATCCTCGAGCGGCTGGGGCTGATGAGAGTGCCGTTCCGGTTCGAGCGGACGGGGAGCCAGATCATCTTCTACGACCCGGACAGCCTCCATGCTTGACCTCCTCTGCGTCTATCCCAACAACCGCCGGCGGGCCTTCGGCAGCCTGGGGGAGACGGTGGCCGCGGTCACCCCGCCGCTCCAGACCGCGCTCATCGCGGCCTTCGCCCGCGCGCGCGGCTTGACGGTCAAGGTCGTGGACGCGGACGCGGAGGGCCTCACCGCCGAGGAGACCGCCGAGCGCATCGCCGCGGAGTCGCCGGCGCTCACCTGCATCTCCACCGACTATCTCAACAGCGGCGACGTCACCAAGATGGCGGCCGCGGAGGAGACGGTGGCCGCGGCGGCGGAGCGGGCCCCGGGGCGGCCCACGATGCTCGAAGGCGTCGTGCCCTCCGCCTACCCGGAGCGCGTCCTCCGCGAGTCGGGGGCCGACTTCGTGCTCCAGGGCGAGGGCTTCGCCTCGATCGTCGAGCTGGCCCGGCGGCTGCGCGGAGGCGACGCCGGGGCGGTCGAGGTCGACGGCGTCTGGTCGCGGCGCGGGGAGGAGGTCTTGCCGAGCCGGCGGCCGCCGATGGAGAAGGATGTGGACCGGCTGCCGATGGCGGCGTGGGACCTCCTGCCCATGGAGCGGTACCGCGCGCACCACTGGCACTGTTTCGACGACCTCTCCCGCCGCCGGCCCTACGGCTCGATCTACACGAACCTCGGCTGCCCCTACGCCTGCACGTTCTGCAACGTGAACGTGGTGTACGGCGGGCCGAGCTTCCGCACGCGGACGACCGAGAACGTCGTGGAGGAGATCGACCATCTCGTGCGGCAGTACGGTGTCCGCAACCTCCGGATCGTGGACAACGTCTTCACCGTCCGCAAGGACCTCGTGGACCGGCTCTGCGACCTCATCGTCCGCGGGGGCTACGACCTGAACGCCTGGGTGTACGCCCGCGTGGAGACCGTAGACTACCCCCTGCTCACGAAGATGCGGCAGGCGGGCATCCGATGGGTCGCCTACGGCATCGAGGCCGGCACGAAGGAGGTCCGCAAGGGAGTCGCCAAGGGCTCGAGCCAGGACGTCATCGACCGGGCCATCGAGGCCACCCAGCGGGCCGGGATCAACATCGTGGGCAACTTCATCTTCGGCCTGCCCGACGACACCCTCGACTCCATGCGGGCCACGCTCCGGATGGCCAAGGACTACGCCTTCGAGTACGCGAACTTCTACTCGGCGATGGCTTATCCGGGCACGGAGCTGCACGAGGAAGCGCGGGCGGCGGGAGTGGAGCTGCCGGCGAGCTGGGATGGCTACGGGCAGTACTCGGAGAGCGCGCTCCCGACCGGCAGCCGGCATCTGAGCCCGGCCGACGTCCTGCGTTTCCGCGACCAGGCCTTCGTGGAGTACTTCTCCGATCCCGCCTACCTGCGACGGCTGGAGGAGCGCTTCGGCGGCGAGGCGGCCGCCTTCACCCGGGAGATCCTGAAGCACCGGATCCGCCGGCGGATCCTCGAGGGTTGACCGGGCGGGTCGCCTCCAGCGCGGTCCTCGGCCTCGCCGGCCAGGCCGCCCAGATCCTCGTGCTGTTCTTCGGCCT
>Ga0066388_100002780_pt1 | contig 10934 bp, 12 predicted proteins | sample PanSoiMetaGPlot6_FD_64539 | JGI IMG/M metagenome (GOLD analysis project Ga0066388, IMG submission 64539) | Tropical forest soil microbial communities from Panama analyzed to predict greenhouse gas emissions - Panama Soil - Plot 6 (Hybrid Assembly) | ecosystem: Environmental > Terrestrial >... | reverse complement strand
CTGCGAAGGCCCAGACGCTTCTAGAGCGAGCACGCCAAATTAAGAAGGCGCTGCCGGGGTCTCGGTTTTTGGGTCGCATGCTGGAAGCGTCTAACAATGCTGTCAATGCCATGGGCACTGCAGCCAGGCCGTTCGCCGATAAGTGGGCACTGCTTGTTGGAATCAGCAACTTCGAGGATCCCTCAATCAACCTGAAGTATTCAGCCAAAGATGCAACTGACTTTCGAAACTTCCTTGTGTCAAAGGCACATTTTCAACCTGATCATGTGAGGCTGCTGGTAGACAGCGATGCCAGCCACGACAACATAGTCGGCCAGCTCGGCGACCAGTGGCTGGGCAGCCGGGCCGGCCCTGACGATCTAGTTATTGTCTATGTGTCCAGCCATGGCAGCGGACCGAGCCGGGAGGCTGGCGGTGCCAACTTCATGATCGCGTATGACACCACCAGGGACAACCTCTTCTCCACGGGCATTCCAATGCAGCGGCTGTCGAATATCGTCAAGGAGCGAGTCCGTAGCGATCGAGTGATTCTGATCATAGATGTCTGCCATGCCGCTGCGACTGTGCCCTCTGAGAAAGGGGTGACAGCCTCTGAACTGTTTGGTGAAGACAGCATGTCGCCTCGAGACGTCGCTGGCGGAAATGTCAGTGCTGCGCCGGACGAGAAAGGCTTGAGTCGGAATGAGGGCTTCGACGCAAGCAACCTGGCACTCGGTAGCGGTCAGACACTGCTGTGCTCAAGCCTTGCCGATCAAGTCTCGTGGGAATCCTCGGAGTATCAAAACAGTGTCTTCACGCGACAGCTCATTGACTCGCTTGAACGCAACGGGGAAAGCACCACCTTGACCCAAGCCTACAAGCGTCTCCGGGATGAGGTCGAATCCGAAGTATTGCGAGATCACGGCGAACTGCAGACTCCGGTGTTGAGCACGACGCAATGGGTAGGCGGCGATCCAGTGATTGGCGTTCCGCCCCAGAAGCCGAGAGCGGCAATGTTGAGCAATTGAACGAGCGGGCGAGCAGTCCGGACACCCGCTATGCGAGATTTGCTCGAGTTAGCTGCGTCGTCCCCGCGGCGATGGTGTCCAGCCATTGAAAGCCCCGACTTGCGGCCAACTTCCCGTAATCTTCTGCTGCTAGTGTCCTGGACATTGCGCATAAGTCTGCAGGAGTGTTTGGGTTGGACTCCCGATACTACTGCTGTGTAGATCAGTTTCGTTCTCCCATCATAAGTGGTGGCACATAGGAGCACTTAGACCCAGACAGTGAATCCTGAATCCTTTTCCTATCGTTTCTCTTCCAACCGCACCATTTCCGTGGGGAATAGCAGATGTATAAAAGATACCCTACTTTCCCTCCCCCCAGAAAACGAACGCATCCCTCAGGCGAAGGTCGCTCCCTATGGGCTCTGGGCGGTAACGGACTGGAACGGCCATCCCGTTCGGTGTAAATCTTGGGGGTGGGGAAAAGGTGGGCAGATCGAAGAGTGGCGGCTTGATCATTCAGCGGACAAATTCAGGTACACCAGTTTTTACTACCGGATTGAGTCGTTTCCTGGTCGTAACATCTTCGTTTATTTCACGCATGGCCCACTCAGGGAGAGTGGATATCTCAAAGTTTTCCTGGATATGGCGCAGTGTTGTGGAAGTAGTCAGAAGAGCGACTCCCCGCTGTACAGACCAGGCCAACGCAACTTGAGCCGGGGTCTTCTGCAAGCGCTGAGCGATCCCCGTAATCACGGAGTCTTCCAGTATTTTCGGCTCCAAGCCATGTCCACGTGGCGCAAACGCAAGGAGGATGATTCCATGCTGCTGACAAAACTCAAGCAGTTCCCATTCAGGCAGATAAGGGTGGGATTCGACCTCCACTACGGCAGGCTTTATCCGAGCCGCTGCCACAACCTCTTCTACAGCCTTCAATGTGATATCAGACAAGCCGATGGACTTACACCTGCCTTCATCCACAAGGCGCTCAAGCGCCCTCCAAGCCTCTATCAACGTCACGCCTGAGTCGTAGATGACTCGGCCCTGCTCGTCTCTTGGATCCTGGTCTTCGCCGGGTTGAAAGGCAAAGGGCGTGTGTATTAGATAGCAATCGATATGGCGAAATCCTACTTCCAACGCGCCCTTAACCGCTTGTGTTGTGACTGTGGGATCTTTGAAGGATGTGCCAAATCCAACGGCCGGCATCGCACCAGCTCCGTTTATAAGAGGAAATTTTGTATCGCGAAGTGCATCGTATGTCATACGTTTTCTCCATTATCTGGGTCCGCAGGCGCAAGTAAAGCATCTCCGTATGTGTAATGGGTTTCCCTTATCAATAGATATCTATACTCACGGCTACTAGAATGCGATCTGACTGTGACTTTGCGAATTATGTTGCCGACTGATCCATCCCGGGAAAAGTGGTCCATCCAAAATCAGAAAAATCCGGCACAATTGATCCTCTCACCCAGGAGATACCCGCCGTGAGGAAATCCAAATTCACCGAGCAACAGATCGCGTTCGCCCTAAAACAAGCAGAAATGGGTACGCCCATACCCGAGGTGTGCCGCAAATTGGGCATCTGTGATGCCACCTTCTATCAGTGGAAGAAGAAGTACGGCGGTCTGAGCCCATCGGAGCTCCGCCGACTGCGGCAGCTTGAGGAAGAAAATCGCAAACTCAAGCAGATCGTTGCTGACCTCTCCCTGGACAAAATCATGATCCAGGACGTTCTCTCAAAAATGCTGTAAAGCCCTCCGGAAAGAGGCAACTCGTCCGGGACCTGCAAGACAGCTACCGCGTCAGCGAGAGACGCGCCTGCTCGGTGCTTAAGGTTCACCGGTCTCTGCACAGGTATGAGACCGTCCGCGATGAGCAATTGCCGCTGAGCGGGCGAATAAGGGAAATAGCTGCTGTTCGAGTGCGCTGGGGATATCTGTGCATTCATGTCCTGCTTGTCAGGGAAGGGTGGCGCATTAACCATAAGCGTGTTTACAGGCTCTACAAGCAGGAAGGACTGTCCCTGAGAATGAAACGTCCCCGACGCCATGTGACCGCCAAACGACGGAACACCCGAGAGGAGATCACCACAATGAAGGACTGCTGGAGCTTGGACTTCGTCTCTGATGCCCTGTTCGACGGCAAGAGGATAGGTGCGCTACCTGTACTCGACGCCTTTACCCGAGAATGTCTGGACATTGAAGTTGACCAGCGAATCAGTGGGGAGCATGTTGTCGCAACCCTTGATGCCATAGTCGCTACCCGCGGTGCCCCAAGAACGTTGCGTTGCGACAATGGACCCGAGTTCATCTCGAAGGTACTGGACAAGTGGGCATACGACAACGGCGTCACTAGTGACTTCTCGCGACCGGGAAAACCCACCGACAACGCCCATGTCGAGTCCTTCAACTCCAGGCTTCGTGAGGAATGTCTGAACGCCAACTGGTTCATGTCAATCGAGGACGCGAAAGACAAGATCGAAGCGTGGTGGAGGGATTATAATCTAGAAAGGCCTCATGGTTTTTTGGGCTTCAGGACAGCATCCGAATACGCCCAGACTATGCGGGTTTCGTAAGACACCCAGGAGACAGGAGCCGAAAGTTTCTAATTGGTGCCGGACCAATCTCCGGGAGAAGACCAACTGATGCAGCTCCTTCACTTGAGTCTGGAGCTTCTCTTACTCAGGCGGCGTACTCCGCGATCAGGAAGGCAACGGTCGCAAGGGATCCCAGAGCTGTCCGGACACAGTGAAGCCGATTCCACCTCACAATTAATGCCCGGCTCTGCGGACCGGCCTCTTCTAACTTTGTCGCCATGATAGCCTTGTTGATTGGCATGATGCTGAACAGGGTCCATGGCCAGTTTGCCAGAAGGAACATAGCCCCAATAGCGAAGCTCGGTCTGGCGGTCAACCACCAGGCCAAAATCCCCAGAGCTGATCCCACGAGCGCCAGCGAAGCCTGCATAGCGAATCCGAGTTTATAGGAGGCCTTCCACTGGGCGAGAAGCCCGCGGTCATCCAGGGCAAGTCTTGCCGGCTGTTCGGCAATGCTTACGTAGATGGCCGCGCCTGTGAACAAAGCTGCGATGATGAGAGCGAGATGTCCTGCAAGCATGGTTAAATGCGCCGATGCCGCTTGGGGGTGTTGCACCCTGATAACTCTAGCATCTCGAGGATGTATCCAGCAGCCCATTGACTCGACCGGCAGCTGGTCTCCCAAGACCAAGAATACGTGCCACTCCTTGAGCAACAATTAGGGTAGCTGTCCGGTAAGGTAGTTCCTTGCAACGCTTCGTGGCCACTTTTGTAGGTCATTGATTGCTACTTTGGCTCTGAGAGCGACAGAGACTGGATATCGAACTTAGATGATATTATTGCCGATTCCATGACCAGCCTGACGCTTACTCTGGGATCAAGTACATCCGTGCTCATGCGTATGAACTGCTGAGCAACTATGCCTAGAACGACTGGCCAATGTGCTGGTGCCAGTACCTGGCCCCTGGGCTCCTTTCGAGCAAAAATTGAGCGTGTGGGAAGCCAGAACCGTTCCAAAGCTGTGCGGGGTGTTAGGTGCGGCTGATGCTCTTCAGGTACACGCAAGATTTCAAAGTCGGGTGTGCCAATCGTGGCAGCTTTGTGCTCGAATATTGGACGGAAATCAGGCAGTTGCGCTTGTGGTACACCGGATTCCACCGCACCAGCGCCCACAAAACTCCATATCGAAGTGTCGTTGCCAGCCTCGGGAACGAGAAAATAATTCAGTAGATTTCCGAAGTAAAATCTTTCCCCAGACTGTGTTTCAACTGCCACAAAGCCATCTTGAGGGATCGGCTCGCCTGACTTCACATATCTTTCCCAGACGGCGTTTTGGCTCGCCGCGCCAGCAAGCGCCCCGGTTACCAGCATCATGGTTTCGGTATGAATGCGGCCATCGACTTCTAACCAATTGAGCAGGGATTCCCGCATGTTTCCTATGGCCAGATTTGCTTCAATCACCCTGTCCGGTTCCCAGGGAAATTTTACGGACTTGGGTCCAGGTAGCCCGCCGAAAAATTTGTCAAGAATCCCCATCTCAGCGAGTCCTCCTTTTATTCAAAGGTGTAGAGTAGCAACACATCGCTGAGTCATTGAACCATGTTCGGGGCTTTGGGCGATTGGTACTCTCCACAAGCTGGTTCGATAATAAGGTGACTCGACTCGACCACTCTGCACCGTCACTCAATTATGTCCACCATAGTGCTGCAACCACATTCCGCCTAAACTCTAACCCAATGGTCAAGCTCTCGAGCTTGGGTCAAAAAAGGCCTGAAAGATGTCCCAGATACGTGCTTGGTTACTCGTCGGCCGCAAGGATTTATCCCTCACCATCGACTGATCTAAGCAAATGCCTTCAATCAGCGTATCCTGCTTGTCTAGGAGCTTATCCGTTTTTATCTCAAGCGACTCGAACACTTTGCAGACGCCCTTTAACAAGAACCTCAATGCGTACCTTGGTGCATCCGAGTGAGTGGCAATAACGTCAAATGGCAAAAACACCGAGTATTCGACATCCTTGTCCTTCCTAAAAACGGCAGGTCCATAAATCTCATTATCCTCCAGCCCCTGCTTTGCACTGATCCTGAAAATCAACGTGAAATCACTACCATACTTCTTAATGAATTTAGGGGACGGCTCGACCAGCTCAGTTACTTCTCGGGACAGACGACGCTGAAAACCGGCCGAGAAGGGAAAAGATACCCCGGGCTGAACATAGATTTGGCCGAACTGCACTGCAAACGTCATCTATCTCACTGACTGCTCCTTGTGGACAAATCCCGCGGCGGCCTGGATTTCTATCTTCACAGTAAGCGATCAGAAGCAAATAGTCCTTAGTCCGTTCCGGTCAGAATTTCGGGAGCACGTCAGTTGCACTATTGTAGATACAATGTGCAGTTCTGGAGGGGGTCACTTCAAACGCTCAATCAAGACGGACAAGCGGTACGGACCCCCGTTACCAAAGTAGTGGCACCAAGGCGGAACGTCTGAGCTACTTCACTTCGAGAGAGCTGAGGAACTTGTGTCCAGCAGTTCCATCCGGCTTGTCCTTCTTGCTCTCCACAGTAAGCTCGTACAGCGCATCCTTGATCCAATACACCCGGCCCACAATATATGCACCGTCCTGCCCGCGGATTTCGAATTCCCGGCCAGGCGATCCTGCCAGGTCGATATCCCGGGAGCTAACCAGCTCTCCTTGCACAGAGGTCTTGCGCACATTGACGGTATCGTCAAGAGTCTTGATCGGATCACTGAACCATTCTTTGAGTGTCTCTGGTTCGTAGGTGGTCCAGGCAACTCGGTACGTCTCGCTGTTGTCATCCGCGTGTACTCGCTTGCCTTGGGCACCGCACTGGAAGAAGCGCTGAGTAGTTTTGATTGCCGCAGTATTCCTGACGACACCGTATACGTCAGGATCTTCAAGAGCGTTCTTGCCGGCTTCTTTTTCCAGTGCCGCCCTGCCCGGTTCCGGCTCGTTGGGTAACATGACCGACCAGGAAGCCTTTGGCGGCGTAAACCGTTGCCAGCCGAAGCTATAGGGCGGCTGTGCGGTGTCTTCTGCCTTGACTATTGCTACTTGATAGAAGACTCCATCTTTCTCTGCAATCGGAAAGGTGGTCGATGATTTGCCAGTCGCCGTCTCCGCCGTAAGTTTGAGCAGATTGGTTGGAGTCAAACTCGGCTTATAGAAGACGCCGTCTGGACCCATTTGCGGCTCCAACTTCTTTGTGTCGACCGGCAAAATGTCGAACTTGTTGTACTTGGTACCTGAAGTCATCTCGGCATCGCTGATCTCATCCATCATCTTCTGCATTTCAGATGTCCCGCCAGCCGGGTAGCGCAGCTTGCTCAGAGCTGTTTTGTCCTTCTTATTGAAAGCAGCCACGTACTGCTCACCGAGCTCTTGCGCGGTTTTCGGAGGAGCTGCTCCTGCTGAGCCAGCTAACCACAGTGAGCACGCAACCGACAGTGCTCCAGCCAAATTGATCAGATTGAACGCGCGCGACAGTGCCATTTCGAATTTTCTCCAGAGTATTTGTGAGCAAAGCATAGCGCAATGATCCACAAGAATGCTCAAGGTCCACTGTACCCTGCGACCGATGTCCGCTGGAATCTGCAAACCCTCGGCAAAGCGGGCGGCGAGGACCGCGACGTTACGATCCGGCGGCTTTCTTTTCGCGTTGATAGATTTCCCAATGGAGCCCGAGAGCTGGCGCCAGTAGGACGAATATCATGTAGAATTTAATGAAGGCAAACCAGTTGCTGATCAACGGTCCAAGCTCTGCAGCCGGCGTACGAAACCATTGCGACGTTATGCCCGTCCAAGTATCCCAGAGTCCGATTGTCATGCCCGCCAGAAGCCAGGCAAGAATCAAACTGATGAGAGCCGTTCGCAAAAGCACATTGCGGACTTCTTTTAGTGCGTTAAGGTTCATTGCTCACTCTCCATCGGTACCAATGTAGTTGTACCGCACACCGGAGGTATTGCGCCCACCGCACCTAAGGATCCAGCGCAGCCACGCCATACCGGTTCAAATGTCGATTCTTTCTGAGGCACAGGCAATTACTTGGAACTTGATCCGTACCATGAGCGCATTCAAGACCTGATAGAAGCCTTGACGAATCGTTGTATCGACCAGCTTTTCAAAGCCGTTCCTGGTTCTGATGACGTCAGCCGTCTTTGACCATGTTCCCTAGATTAATACGGACGGACGAACTGGCAAAGACTTCCTGGCATCATCATAGCCCGAGGTTAGCCCTTACATATGTCCATGCTCGAAAGGCCTGACAGGCTCACAGGTCCTGCGGCCGAAGCTGCTGCCCGGACGAGGTGGCCGCACGCGGTGTTGGCGAGGTGAGCGAGTTTGGTCAATTCGGGAGCGACTGCCATGTTTCGCTGCGGAGCATGATCCTGTACTATAGCAAGCGCGGACGACTCAGAGCGCTGGAAGACCAGCGTGAGGTGGATAGCATGAATTTTTCGGTGACCCTGTCTGGAGCTGTCGTGCTCATCGTTCTGTTCGTGGCGTTCTGTCTGGGCATCTTGCGTCTTGTCAGGCGCGTGCTGAGGCCGGAGGAATTAGAATCTCACAACGTCGTCACGGACCCGCTATCTCAACTGGTGGGAATGATGTTTGCAATACTCCTCGGCTTTATGGTCGGGGATGCGATGAACCGTTTTGCCGCAGCAAGGGCGATAGTGCAGCAGGAAGCTTCCTCCGTTGCTGATGTTTTCCGTCTGGCTGCAGGATTTGAGGCGGCTGATAGAGAACGCATCAGGTCTCTATGCAGTCAATACGTGGACGAGGTGATTGACGATGAATGGCCCAAGATGGCCCACATGAAGACCAGCAATAAGGTCTGGAAAACCTATAACCAGCTGTGGGAGACGCTAACAGCGTTAAAGGCGAAGGATGAGTCGCAGGCGGCCGTACTACAATGCATACTGCCGTGCATGGTTAGCACAGGCGACAACAGACGTATGCGAGTTGAATCCATGCATAATGGACTGCCGCCAGTTCTCTGGGTTGTGCTCGGAATTGCTGCTGCTGCCAGTATATTGTTCACTTTTCTTTTTGGCGCGCGCAACCGGATTCTGCAGATGGTGATGACCTCGATTGTGACTACGGTGATGGGATTGAACATCTTCCTGCTCGCCTCGTACGATGACCCGTTTTCCGGCGACATCATGATTCATCCGGACGCATTTGTTGTGGACCAAAAAACATTCAAGGCAGCCGTGGATAAAATAGATCCGTTTGAGACTGATGAGTCTCTTTAGTCACACCGATTACGGCCATGATAGACTGTGGGAGCTTTCTGGCGTCCGGAAAATGTTGCGTCATCGACGGAGGTTCCCATGAGCAAGCCTACAGTACTCTTACTTGGCGTCACTGGTCAGCTCGGAAATCTAATTGCTCAGAAATTGCGTTCGGACAAATCAATTAGCCTGCGCGTATGTGCACGAGATGACAAAAAGCTGTCACGGTTACGCTCTGAGTTTGAACAAGCAGTAAAGCTAGACCTTGATGATCCACTTACGTTCGGATCGGCACTTGAAGGAGTTGACCGCGCCTTTCTCCTGACCGGCTACACCTTCGCCATGGTAACTCAGAGCAAAACGTTTGTTGATGCAGCTCGGAAAGCGAAGCTTCAACACCTGGTGCACCTGGGCGTATTCACTCCTGAGTTTGATTGCACCGATCCGCACTTCGCGTGGCACCAGATGATTGAGGCGTACATAAAGCAGTCTGACATTCCATGGACCTTTCTGCATCCAAATGTTTTCATGCAAAACCTTACCGGTTTGTTCTCTCTGGTAAATGACGGAAAGGTTCGCTGGTGGTGCGGCCACAAGCCCTGCGGTTGGATCGCACTGGAAGATGTCGCTCAGGCGGCGGCAAAGATCCTAAGTGAAGGTGAAAAAGTGCACGGTTCGAAGGAGTATTGGTTCTCCACCGAATGTCTGACGCTGACGGACATTGCGAGCACTCTGAGCGAAGTCGCGGGGCATACGATCAAGGCGGATCCGCGACAGCCCAGCCAAGTGTTCGACGACTTTGGAATCGACGAACAACACGCTGATCCCTATTTTCATGGCGTCAAGGAATTCTGCCAGCAGGTACTGGACGGACGCATGTCTTACATAGCGACTGTTCGTGACGACATGAAGCTACTGTTCAACCGCCAAGGTATGACGCTGCGCGAGTGGGCTACGCTTCACAAGGCAGAACTGATCGAAGCAGCGGTCGGCAAAGCAGCCGTTCGATAATCTCGTATCTTTGCGGGGATATCGTTAGCTGGTAATAGCACTTCCGAATCCTAGCGGGCGGTGCGTATCGTTAAGCGCGCCGGCACACACTGCGAAGAAGCGCGAGGTCGACTCGGCTTGGTTCGACGGCTAACCGGAAGGCTTGGCCATCAGCATCGAACGATCAAGGACGCTCGGCGGTGGGTGGGATCTATCGCTTGCGCTACTATCCGACTCCGCGTCCAGATGACCTAATGCTCTGGTACCTGTGGTCATGCGACCGCGAAGGGAAACCACAGGGTATCTATTCGCATGACACCGCATTAGAATTGCATGAGCTGTCAGCTTGGACAGCCAATCAGATTCATATGACAGTGCCAAGGCATTTCCGTCGCAGTGTAGTTCCACCGAAACTGAAGCTGCACTATGTTGACATGGTTTCGCGTGAGATTACCTGGGTCCGTCAAGTTCCTTCAACTACGCCAACGCGAACCATTTTGGATTTGCTTGCTGCCGGCTCCGTGGAGCACCACCACCTTGTTGAAGCAATGCAAGAAGCAAGACGTCGCGGATTGCTTGTGCCCACTGACTTTAAAAGTGAAGAGCTTTTGAAGGATGAACGCGAGTCATTATTGGCGCTCGATGCCGAAGCCAAGACATATCTAGCCACATCGACGTGAAACTTGTAATACTCTTTGTTGTTGACCAGCGCCATAATCAGGCACCTGACGCTGCCCTCCTTGGGACCATGCAAGCGACCCAGGACGCGCTCAGCCTCAAAGGAGCGCTAAGGATGAGATTTGTCGCTCACTCGCACCAGACCATTGCTGAGCGTGGAATAGCTGTAGCTTAAAGATGCAGGAATGGCGCCATCGCTGGCAAGGAAGTCCGCAATGACACCATAAGGTATGTTGTGGTTCATCTTTAGAGATGTCACATCGATAATTGTCAAGGTGCCCTCGGGCAGCATGTGAGAATGATTGTCTCCCAGTCGTGCTCCGTGCTCTTTCGGACTTGCAACTTTTCTCAAAGCGTCAGAAGTGAACAGCAAAGCATCATTGCTCGATGTGTACACGAACGTATGTTTTGCATGCGGTGTGATTCGAGCAAGGTGACTGTGGAAGGCAACAGCGTCCGTGTCCGCCCGACTGAACACTATCTGATC
>Ga0066388_100002778_pt1 | contig 10940 bp, 8 predicted proteins | sample PanSoiMetaGPlot6_FD_64539 | JGI IMG/M metagenome (GOLD analysis project Ga0066388, IMG submission 64539) | Tropical forest soil microbial communities from Panama analyzed to predict greenhouse gas emissions - Panama Soil - Plot 6 (Hybrid Assembly) | ecosystem: Environmental > Terrestrial > Soil... | reverse complement strand
CGTGGACCACCTTGAGCGGTCGGGCCATCCCTCAGCGCTCGACCTCGAGCGTCGCGACCTCCTCCTCGGGCTCGGCCGCGAGGATGACCGTGTCCGCGACGGGGAGCAGGGTCGTGTAGTACTTCCCGCCGGACTCCAGCGTCACCTCGTAGAAGCCCTCGGGCGCGACGCGCACCAGCCGCCCCTTGGCTCCCTTGGCCCCCAGGGCCTCGTTGTACACCTTGATCGCCGCTTCCCGCTCGATCATCGCAACCTCCTTCTCGAGGCGCGGCCTAGGCGCTCACAGCTCCTTCAGGGTCCGGGCCAGGATCTCCAGCCCCGTGTCGGCCTCGGCGGCGCTCAGGTTGAGCGGCGGCCGGAAGCGGATGGAGCGCGGGCCGCACTTCAGCAGGAGCAGGCCGGCGGCCATGAACCTGCGGAGGGCGAGGTCCCGCTGCTCGGTGGTCGGCAGATCGAAGGCGATCATGAGGCCGCGCCCCCGCGTGTTGGTCATGAGCCCGCCCCGCTCGCGCTGGACCTCCTCGAGGCCCCGCCGCAGGTGCTCGCCCACCACGCGCGCGTTGTCGACCAGGCGCTCGTCGTCGATCACCTCCAGGTAGCGGGCGCAGCGCACCAGATCGGTCAGGTTGCCGCCGAACGTCGAGTTGATCCGCGACGGCACCTTGAACACGTTCCGCGGCTCCTCGTCGACCCGCGGCCCGGCCAGGCAGCCGCAGACCTGGGTCTTCTTGCCGAAGGCCAGGGCATCCGGGCGGAGGCCGAAGTGCTCGTGGGCCCACATCTTGCCGGTGAGGCCGATGCCCGTCTGCACCTCGTCCACCACGAACAGGCACTCGTTCTCGCGGGCGATGCGCTGCAGGGCCTGCAGGAACTCACCCCGGAAGTGGTTGTCCCCGCCCTCCGCCTGGATCGGCTCGATGATGATGGCGGCGATGTCGTCGGGGTTGTCGGCGAAGGCGGCGTGGATCTGGTCGAGGGCGCGCTGTTCGGCGGCCCGGACGTCCGACTCCACCTCCGGGGTGACCGGGAAGCGGAGCTTGGGGTTGTCGATCCGGGGCCAGCGGAACTTGGGGAAGTAGTCCGTCTTGACGGGATCGGTGTTCGTGAGCGACAGGGTGTAGCCGCTCCGGCCGTGGAAGGCCTCCCGGAAGTGCACGACCTGGGTGCCCTTCTCGCCCGGGATCCCCCGGGCCTGGTTGCGCCGGACCTTCCAGTCGAAGGCCACCTTCAGGGCGTTTTCGACCGCGAGGGCTCCCCCCTCGATGAAGAAGGCGTGGCTCATGTGGGCCGGCATGGCCAGGCGGCCGAAGGTCTCGACGGCCTGGGCGTACTCGACGCTGTAGACGTCGGACAGCGAGGGCTTGAGCTGGGCGACCGTGGCCAGGACCCGGAGGAACTCGGGGTCCCGCATCCGGGGGTGGTTGTAGCCGATGGGGTTGGAGCCGAAGAAGGTCAGGAAGTCCAGGTACTCGCGCCCGGTCCGGCGGTCGTGGACCCATGCTCCGTGGCTCTTTTCGAAGTCGAAGACGAGGTCGTAGCCGTCGGCGAGGATGTAGCGCGAGAGTGTCCGGTGCACATCCGCCGGGTCGAGAGTCGAAACGAGAGTCAGCGTCATAAAGGCTCTATCTTCAGTCACTTGGCAGGGGGCCCGCGCGGCCGCTGTTCGACTCCGCAAGCGCCGGAGCGGCTGATATTAGCACAGGTGTCGCCGGCCCTCCCTCACCGGTATAATCGCACCCTCTCCATGACTTCGGGCCTCGACACCGCGTTCCTGCGGAGCTCCGATCTCTTCGAGCACCAGCCCGAAGAGGTCCTGAAGGCGGTCCTCCTCCAGGGCCAGCTCCTGGAGTACGGTCCGGGCCACGTCGTCTTCAACCAGGGTGACGAGGGGGACCGGCTCTACATCGTCAAGAGCGGGGCGCTCGAAGTCGTGGCCCGCCCCAGCGACGGAGCCGATCCCGTTCCCGTGGCCTACCTGGGGCCCGGGGAAGTGCTGGGGGAGCTGGCCCTCCTCACGGGCTCACCGCGCAGCGCGAGCGTACGCTCGCCGGAGCACGCCGAGCTGTTCACGCTCGACAAGCCCGTGTTCGTCGACCTCATGCGCACCCTGCCCGCCTTCGCGCGCAACCTCTGCCTCGTGCTCGCGAAGCGGCTGGAGGCGACGACGCTGCGCGTGCCCCGCGCCTCCACGAAGCAGCTCCAGGGCAACCTGCGGTTCTTCGACCTCGCCACGGTCATCCAGACGCTCATCGGCTCGCACCAGACGGGCACCCTCGCGGTCACCCAGGAGGGGGGCCAGAGCAAGAACCGGATCGCGGAGATCTTCTTCTTCAAGGGGAACATCGCCAAGGCCAAGTTCCGCCACCTGACCGGGGACGACGCGGTGTTCCAGCTCTTCCAGTCGAGCCTCGAAGGCGACTTCTCCTTCACCGGCCGGCAGGTCCAGGAAGAGGAGGTGCAGCCGGACATCACGATGCCCGCGATCTCCCTCCTGATGGAGTCCGTGCGCCTCCAGGACGAGCTGCCCCTGCTCAAGGAGCGCGTCCCGGACGCCGAGCGGGTCTTCCGGCAGAAGGCGTCGCAGCTCGACTGGCCGGAGGCCGACAGCGTGGAGCTGGCCGCCGCGGTGTGGTCGCGCCTGAAGAAGGGGGCGTCGCTGAACGACCTGCACCGTGACGTGCCGCGGTGCTCGTACGCCCTCTACCGGACGGTGGTCACCCTGCTGGACGCCGGCCAGATCGAATAGTCAGACGCGGCTCGCCTCCCGGATCTTCTGCTGGATGCTGCGGCCTTCCGCCCGCACTTCCTCGATCTCGTCGGCCAGGCGGCTCATGGCCTTCCTCTTCGCGAGGAAGAAGTAGTTCGCCAGCTCCAGCAGCACCCCCGTCACCACGGCGACGGCCACGACCTCCCACAGCAGGGCCATGCCGATCGTCTGGTCGCGGAAGCCGACCTGCCAGATCGCATACGCCACGGCGATGCCGATCCCGTTGACGCCGATGCCGAAGCTGGCGCGGGCCGCCTGCAGCTCCGCCTCCAGCCGCGTCTCCTGGGCCTGGTTGGCGCGCAGCGCGTCCTTCAGGGGCGTGGTGTCGGCGAGCACCAGGCGCACGGCCTCGCCGCTCCGGCTGACCTTGTGCCGGGTCCCGCAGGTGGCGCACTTGATGTGGTCACCCTGGGCGTAGGTGGCCGGAACCGAGACCTCCGACCGGCACTCTGCGCAGCGGGCCTTCTGGGTGTCCATCGTGCTCGTGCTCGTTCGCCCCCTCGGATTCTGTCGGCGAGAATAGCAAAACACGCCTCGATCCATCAAGAAGATGCGGGGTTTTGCGGTATGTATTAGGGGCCGGGCAGGGGAGAGCACCATGGACGGCGACGTCGTCATCGTCGGCGGTGGCATCGTCGGGCTCGCGGCGGCGCGCACCCTCGCCGGGGTGGGCGCCCGCGTCCTCGTGGTCGAGCGCCGGCGGGTCGGCGCGGAGGCTTCGACGGCGGCGGCGGGAATGCTCGCGCCGCAGGCCGAGTCGGCCGCCGAGTCGCCCCTCCTCGACCTCGCGTTGAAGGCCCGCGACTACCACCTCGCGCTGGCCCCGGCGCTCGAGGCGGAGACGGGCCTGGCGGTGGACCTCGCCGCGCGCGGCCTCATCGAGATCGCGCTCAGCGACGAGGAGCTGGGCCAGCTCGAGGCCCGGCGCGCGTGGCAGGTCCGCCGTGGGCTCGAGGCCGAGTCGCTCGGCGCGGGCGACGTGCGCGCCGCCGAGCCCAACGTCAACCCCGCCGTGCGCGGCGGGCTCTTCATCCCGGGCGACCGCTGCGTGGACAACGTCCGGCTCGTCCGCGCGCTCGCCGCGTCCGCGGTGGCCCGGGGCGCGTCGATCGTCACCGGCCGGCCCGTGACCGAGCTGATCGTCGAGAACGGCCACGTCGCGGGGGTGAGGGCGGCCGGCGAGACCCTGCGCGCTCCGGTGGTCGTGAACGCGATGGGGGCCTGGGCCGCCCTGCTCGCGGGCGATCCCCTCCCCCCGCCGGTCGAGCCGGTGCGCGGCCATATCGTCGCGTTCGACCTGGCGCCCCCGCTCCTCCGCCACGTCGTCTGTTCCGCCCATGGGTACATCGTCCCGAGGGCCGACGGTCGGACGCTCGCGGGAAGCACGATGGATCGCGTCGGGTTCGACAAGACGGTCACCGCCCAGGGCCTCGCGGCCGTACTCCGCATCGCCCTGGAGATCGCACCCGTGCTGGCCGACGTCCAGGTCGCGGACTCGTGGGCGGGGCTCCGGCCGGGCACGCCCGACGGTCTTCCCGTCCTCGGCCCGGGCGCGCTCCCGGGCCTGTTCCATGCGGCCGGCCTCTACCGCAACGGCATCCTGCTCGGACCGCTGGTGGGCGAGATCGTCGCCGGCCTCGCGCGGGGTCTCCCCCCGCCCGTGGACCTGGCTCCTTTCGCGGTCACCCGCTTCACCGGCCGGCGGGGCTGAGCGCGGCGGCCGGGGCCTCGCGCTCGAGGCGGAGCACCCGGTTCAAGGGAAGGGCGGTGCGGGTCTCGCGTGCGCCGTCGGGCCAGCGGATCTCCAGGCGGTCCACGCGGTCGGCGGCGCCGAGGCCGAAATGGAGCCGCCGGTCGTTCACCGACAGGTAGCCGCCTCCGCCGTGCACCTCCCGGTACTGCTTCCGGCCCCCCGCTTCGAGCCACACCTTCGCCCCGATGGCTTCGCCGTTCGGCCCTTTCTGATGGAGGACGAGCGTCGTCCAGGCGCCGGTCGCGCCGTCGTTCCTCAGCACGACGGCCGGCCCGCCCGCGTGGGAGACGACGAGGTCGATCCGTCCGTCGTCGTCGAGGTCGCCCGCGGCCGCCCCCCGCCCGATGAGCGCCCGCGCGAAGTACGCCCCCGCCGCGCGGGAGACGTCGGTGAAGCGGCCGTCGCCGCCGTTGGCGAGCAGCAGCGCCGGCGTGCCGTAGCGGGCGAGGTCGTCGGCGTCGGCGCCCACCGTCTCGCGGCTGACCACCTCGCCGCTCGTGACGAACAGGTCGAGGAGGCCGTCGTTGTCGAAGTCGGCGAAGTGCGGGCTGAACCCGGTGGTGCGGCCGGTCGCCTCGGCGAAGCCGCTGGCCCACGAGACGTCGGTGAACCGTGCCCCGTCGTTGTGGAAGAGGCTGTAGACCTCCTGGCGCACGACGGGGGTCACCACGTCGAGACGCCCGTCGTTGTCGAAGTCCCCGACGTCGACGCCCATGGACGCCTTCGGGCGCCCGTCGCCGCTGACCGCGATCCCCGCCTCGAGGCCGACCTCGGCGAAGGTGCCGTTCCCGAGGTTGTGGAAGAGGTAGTTGTCGACCTCGTCGTTGGCCACGAAGATGTCCGTCCGGCCGTCGCCGTCGAAGTCCACGCAGGCGAGCCCCATGCCCTTGCCGCCCGGCTGGTAGACGCCCGCCGCGCGGGTGACGTCCTCGAAGGTGCCGTCGCCGCGGTTGTGGAAGAGGCGGGACGCGGAGCCGGAGAAGGCCTGGGGGCCGAGGTAGTCCTGGACCCGCCGCCCGCCCAGCACGATGAAGCGCTCCTGCGGCATGTCGACCGAGTAGGCCACGTAGTTGAGGACGTAGAGGTCGAGGTGCCCGTCGCCGTCGTAGTCGGGGAACGCGCACGACTGCCCCGAGCCGTCGTTGTCGAGGCCCACGCGCGCCTCGGCGAACGTGCCGTCCCCGCGGTTGTGGAAGAAGCGGCTGCGCCCGAACTCCGTGACGTAGAGGTCGAGGTGGCCGTCGCCGTCGGCGTCGCCCGCGCACGCGCCCTGGCCGTAGCCGGAGATCGCGAGGCCGGCCTTCTCCGTGACGTCGGTGAAGGTCATGTGTCCGTCGTTGCGGTAGAGGGCGCTGCGGACGCGGGGATCGGGCGCTCCGTCGAGGCGGTTGCCGTTCACCAGGAACAGGTCGAGGTCGCCGTCGCCGTCGTAGTCGAAGAGCGCGACGCCCGCCCCGAGGATCTCCGGGTAGCGGTACCGGCCGGTGCGGCCGTTCACGTGCTCGAAGCGCACGCCCGACTCGCGGGTGACGTCCGTGAAGTGGAAACGAGGGCCCGGCGCGGACGCGGGCGTCCCGCGTCCGGGGCCGGAGCGTCCGAAGAGGACGAGACCGGCGGCGACGCCGGCGGCCAGCCCGACGAGGACACGCCCCCACACGGGGGGCAGCGCCGGCCGGCGGCGGTCGGGCATGCGGCGGGATTATAGTGACGCGCCGTGGGCCGGGCGAAGCGGGACGAGGCGGCGAAGGGCCCGTGGGCCGGTACGGGGATCGCGTTCCTCGTGGGGCTCGCGGCGGTGGCGCTCGTCTCCGGACGGCGAGGCGCGCCCCCGTCGCCCGCGGTCCCTTCTCCGACTGCGGCCGCCGTGACCGGGGAGCGGCCGCCGGAGGTCCGCACCTGGCTCGACGAGGCCCGCCGGCACCTCGAAAGCGACGAGCTCAACGAGGCGCAGTCCCTGCTGGAGAAAGCCCGCGACCGCTCGCCCCAGGATCCCGAAGTGGCCTTCGCGCTCGGCGACGTGGCCTACCGCGGCCTGCAGATGGAAGCGGCCGAGCGCCACTACCGCCGCGCGTCCGCGCTGGATCCCCGCTCGGCGGCGGCCCTCGCCAACCTGGCCCTGGTGCTCCTCGAGCTCGGCGACGCGCAGGGGGCGGGGGACGCGGCGAGCCGGGCCATCGCGCTCGACCCCCGCGACCCGCGCCTGAGCGCGCTCCTCGGCCAGAGCCGGCTGCGGCTCGGCCAGCCGGCGGAGGCGGCGAGGCTGCTGGAACCGGCGCTGAGGAGCGGAGCGGGCGGGGCCACGAACTGGGCCGCGCTCGGGCGGGCGCGCGACCTCCTCGGCCAGACCGAGCCGGCCCTCCAGGCTTTCGACGAGGCGGTGAAGGAGGACCCGCAGCTGCCGCTCGTCCACTACTGGCGCGCCGAGTGCCTGCGCAAGGCCGGCCGGGACCGGGAAGCCGAGCGCGAGCGGGCGGAGTATCGGCGGTGCCAGGAGCGCGTGGAACGCGAGACCCAGGCCCGCCTGCGGGCGCGGCTGCGCGCCGCGCCAACGCCGGCGCCGTGAGCGCCCGTCAGCCGCCGGATCGCAGCTGGCGCAGGATCTGGAGGGCCTCGGGGTTCTTCGGGTTCCGCTGCAGGAGCAGCTCCAGGACCTGGGTGGCCTCCCGCGGCCGGCCGGCGTCCAGGTAGACCTTGGCCAGCGTCACGTATGCGGGCTCGAAGCCGGGGCTCTCCTGCAGCAGCCGTTGCAGCGCGGTGACCGCGCCCGGGGTGTCGCCGCGCGCTCCGAGGACGAGGGCGAGGTTGTTGGCGGCTTCGCCGTAGCCGGGGCGGCCCGCCACCGCCTGCTTGAAGTAGGACTCGGCGCGCTCGAGGTCGCCCTGCTGGCCGAAGTAGATGCCGAGGTTGTTGAGGGCCTCGGGAAAGCCCGGCTGGGCGCGCAGGGCGCGCTCGTACAGCTCGGCCGCCTGGGCCTCGTGGCCGCTCCGGAAGAGGGCGTAGCCCAGGTTGTTGAGGGCGTCCGCGTACTCGGGCCGGGCCTCCAGCGCGGAGCGGAAGCGCGCGATCGCGCCCGGTACGTCCCCGCTCTGGGCGAGCAGCGCGCCGAGGCTGTTGCTCGCTTCCGCGTAGTCCGGCTTCAGGGCGAGCGCGCGCTCGAAGGCGGCCCGGCTCTGCGCGGGACGGCCGGCCTTCATCTGGAGAGCGCCCAGGTTGAAGAACGTGACCGCGGTCGGGTCCTTCTCGGCCACGCGCTGGAACGCGGCGAGGGCGGCCGTCTCGAATCCCTGCTCTCCCAGCTCGAGGGCATACGGAAAGAGGTTGCGCCCCTCGGGGGGGGTGGTGAACTGTCCCGGGAAGGGTGCCGAGCGGGCCAGGCGCTCCGCGGGAGAGGCCGCGATGCGGGGGGCGTCCGCCGCCACCTGGGCCGCCGTGATCGGGCCGCGATACGCCTTGACGACCTGCCCCGCCTCGTCGAGCAGGAAAGCGGTCGGCAGACGCAGCGGCCCCCGGTGCGCGAACAGGTGCCGGTTCAGCGCGACGTAGGTCCCGGCCATCTCGTCGGTGGCGATCGCCACGGGGACGGTCAGGCCCGCCGCCGCGGCCTTGACCTGCGCTTCGTTCTCGGTCGGATCCACGGCCACCGCGAGGACCCTCACTCCGGCCCGAGCGAGCGCGTCTCCGGCGCGCCCCAGCTCTTCCAGGGCCGCCCGCGCCCGCGCCGACGTCGTGCCCCAGAAGAGCAGCAGAGCCGGGTGGCCCCGGAGCCCGGCCAGCGAGTGCTCCTGCCCGGCGAGGTCGTGGAGGACGAAGTCGGGCGCGGGGAACGGCTCGTAGAGCCAGGAGTCGGGGACGGCCAGCTCGGCGGCGTCCACGGTCTGGACCGCGGGGCCGGGCGGCGCGGCGGGGTTTCGCTTCGTCGTCTCGCGGCGGACGTCGTCGCTGCCTTCCACGACCCAGGCCCGCTGGTTCGGGGAGAGACCCGAGACAGTCTGTACGAGGCCGCTCGGCCACTTGACGGTGACCTTCCCGATCCGGCCGCTCGCGCCGAGGCCGAACAGGAGCTCCCGCGAGCGCTCGGAGAGGAACCCTGAGCCGGCCAGCACGACCTTCGTCTGGGCCCCGCCCTCGGTCTCCACCGTGACCTGCGCCCCGACCGCGTCGCGGTTGCTCCGGCGGCCGGTGAGACGGAGGGCGAGCGAGGCGTGGGTCCCGGGCAGGTCGTTGCGGAACAGGCGGAGCTGGGGGGACGACCGCGGCGCGAAGGTGGCGACGTCGGGGTCGCCGTCCCCGTCGTAGTCGAAGGCGGCGAACGAGCGTCCGTCCTGGTCGACGTCCAGCCCGGCGGTCCCCGAGACCTCGTCGAAGCCGCCGCGGCCGTCGTTGCGCAGCAGCACGTTGCGCTCGTGGCCGGCCTGCGACCCGTCGGCCATGAGGAGCCGGTTGATCGCGCGCCATCCGTCGTCGAAGGCGGTCCCCGGCTGGCGGGTCAGCGGCGAGCGGGCCACGACCTGGCGCCAGAAGAAGCTGTCCATGTCAGGCGGGCCGCCCTCGCGCGTGAACATCCCGTTCACGACGTAGAGGTCGTCCCAGCCGTCGAGATCGAAGTCGACGGCGTCCGAGGCCCACGCCCACCGGCCCAACTCGGCCCCTGCCGCCAGCGTCACGTCCTCGAACGTGCCGTCGCCCCGGTTGCGGAAGAGCGAGTTGCCGCGGGCGTGCCGGCGATACAGCCCGCGGACCTCGGCGGGCGCCTCGGGCATGAACCCCGGCGCGGCGGTGACCCGCAGGCCGGCGGCGGTCCACATGTTGCCGGTGTAGATGTCGAGGCGGCCGTCGTGGTCGTAGTCCAGCCAGGCCGCGCTCATCCCCGCGCCGTAGTCCTCGACGCCCGCGGCGGCGGCGACGTCGCGGAACCGCACCGTCCCCGAGGCCCCTTCGTTGTGGTAGAGGTTCTTGCGACCGAAGTCGTTGGCGACCAGCAGGTCCGGCCAGCCGTCGCCGTCGTAGTCGGCCCAGGCCGCGGCCAGGCTGAAGCGGTCGTTGTTCTCGTCGAGCCCCACCTCGCGCGTCACGTCCACGAACCGGCCGTGCCCGTCGTTGCGGAAGAGCACGTTGGGCGGGCCGTTCTTGGCGTCGTGATAGGGGGTGGCGGGACCCGCCTTGTCCTCGCTGGCGCCTATGAAATAGGAGTACGTGCAGAGATAGGCGTCGAGGAAGCCGTCGCGGTCGAAATCGGCCAGGGCCACCGCGGTCGGCGACCCGCGCAGCGGATCCTTGAAGCGGAACGCGTCGGGGTCGCGGGTGAAGTGCCCGCGGCCGTCGTTGACGAAGAGGAGGAGGCCGGTGCGGGTCACCAGCACGAGGTCCTCGTCGCCGTCGTTGTCCACGTCGGCGAAGAGCGACTGCGACGTGCCGTCCAGCACCGCCAGTCCGGCCGCCTCCGTCACGTCCTCGAAGGTGCCGTCGCCCCGGTTCCGGAAGAGGCGGTTGGGGAGCCCCGACGGCTGCGAGACGTAGATGTCGTCCCGGCCGTCGCCGTCCGCGTCGCCCACCGACATCCCGTGCAGCGCCATCGTGTCGGGCAGCAGGGCGGAGTCGAGGGCGGAGAGCCAGGAGTCGCTCCCCGGCACGAGCTGGGCGCGGAACGAGGGGTTGCCGCCGAAGGCCTCCTGCGTCACCTCGGTGAAGACCGGCCCGGGGGCGCGGCTGCGCACGTCGTCGAGGGCGGTCCACTCGACGACGCGCCAGGCGCCGTCGGGACCGCGCCGCCAGCGCATCTGCCAGTGCCCGATGCGCTCGGCGCGCCCGGACCCCTCGCGGGGCCCCGCGATGTCGTAACGCACGACCGTCCGGGCCGTCGGCTCCGCGTCGCGGCTCACCTCGATGGCGGTGACGAGGAACTCCGCGACGGCGACCGACCGGAGCTCCTGAAGGAACGTCCCGAGCTCCTGCCCGAACGAGCCGCGGTCCCTCACGAGGTCGGGAGGCATGCTCTTCGCGCGCTCGACCGCGAGCAGGGTGGCCTCTCCGGCGGAGCCCGCGCCGGTGGGGGAGAGCCGGCCGCCCTTGAATTCGGGGGCGAGCAGCAGGTCCGCTACCTCCGGCGCCCGGCCCGGCCGCTCGCGGAGCAGCGCGCCCAGCTCACCGAGGCGCGCCGCGAGCTCGCTGGCCTCCTTCTCGTCGGGGAACGCGTCGGCGCCGGGAGCCAGGTTCCGGAGGACCGGCTCCAGCGACGGCGGGACCTTGAGGGGGCGGTGGACCTGGTCGGGGTTCCCCGTTGGAGATGCGCCGGCGGCGACCAGGGAGAGGGAGAGGACGATCGCCCGCCGCCGCGTCTCGCCCATGGGCCTCCAGTATGCTCCAGAGCGAAAACGGGGGGAGGGCCATCTCGGACCCTCCCCCCGCGCAGGGGGTTGCTTT
>Ga0066388_100002777_pt1 | contig 10941 bp, 2 predicted proteins | sample PanSoiMetaGPlot6_FD_64539 | JGI IMG/M metagenome (GOLD analysis project Ga0066388, IMG submission 64539) | Tropical forest soil microbial communities from Panama analyzed to predict greenhouse gas emissions - Panama Soil - Plot 6 (Hybrid Assembly) | ecosystem: Environmental > Terrestrial > Soil... | reverse complement strand
ATCCGGGATGGGCTGCTCATCGCCGCGCTCGCGACCTTGTGGGCTCAACTGAATAGTGCGCGGAATCGATCCCGAACCCCTCACAAATGCGGGCGTTTCTCAGACGCTGTCGTCTCCATCCTGCAACTCGGCGTAGAGCCAGGTGCGCGCATACGCCCAGTAGCGCTCGGCCGTGGCCAGCGAGATGCTCAGCGCTTGCGCTGCCTCGGGCATGGTCAGGCCGGCGAAGAAGCGGAGTTTAACCAGCTCGGCCTTCAGGGGGTCTTCCTTCTCCAACCGGGCCAGGGCTTCGTCGATGGCGAGCAGGTCTTTGGCAGGCGTGGCCGCCAGTGGGCTGGCCGCCTCCAGATCGACGCGTTGCCGGCCACCGCCGTGTTTCGGGCGGCGCTTACGGCGGGCGTTATCGATGAGGATGCGGCGCATCGCCTCGGCGGCCGCAGCAAAGAAATGACGGCGACCGCACCAGTGCGGTTCGTCGCCTACGGCTTGACGCTGCGGATTGCCGACTAGCCGCAGGTAGGCTTCGTGGACGAGGCCGGTGGCGTCGAGCGTCTGGCCCGGTCGTTCGTGAGCTAGCTGCGACGCCGCCAGGTGGCGCAGTTCGTTGTAGACGAGCGGCAGCAGTTGCGCGGCCGCAGACGAGTCACCCTGCTCGATGGCCGAGAGGATGTTGGTCACCTCGCTCATCGCTGGCACCGAGGGCCGGAGCCGTGAGGGTTGCACGAAATATAGCTGCGCGCGCCGCGGACCGCTATCGATTTATTGTCAACGGCCGCGCATCGAAAAGATGGTGCTGAGGACTGATGCGCTCACGATCCAATCGGGCGCCTGGATTCCTTCATCCGCCAGCATGACCTCCCGCGACGACATGCGCCGTCCCATCGGAGCCACCGGCGCGAGGCTCCGATTTTGCGCGTGCTCATCCGGACAACGAGGGGTAACCCTTTTTCGAGCAGCTGGATATGGCAGGTAGCTCGCACGCGGTGTTAACCCCGCTGTCGGCTTTCCGAGGCTCGAACTTTCCGACACTCGGGTTAACAGCATGCGCGACCGCATGCGCTTTTGGGACATCGCTCGTCCCCCAGGTCCCCTGACCTCGTTTTCTAGGCAATTGCTGCGATAGCCAATTCAGAAGCGAGTTGCGTCGAATCTCGCGCGCGAGTTTTTCGAGGCTTTCCGTTTTTCTGTCTCATGCGCGGAAGGCTCCGCCGCCAGACACCCGCGCCGGTTGAGCCACCGCCACATCGCTCACGTCATCCTCACACGATCTACTCGTCCTAGCCGCAATCGACTTGGATGAGGCCGCCGGTGTGATTGATTTGCCTGGCCAAAGCACGCTCCTGATCCGAAAGTGGTGAGGTGTTTGGCCGTTTCCGGCAAAACGCTGCACGACTGGAACGAGCCGGACAGAGCTCACCGGCCTTCATCAAGCGACGGCGGAGCGCGCGAAGGAACAATTGGAATTCCGCAAAGAAAACAATTGACATCCATGGTGCCGGATCGTCTGATATCTCCCAATTCATTTGACTCGCGGGCCCAGCCGTAGTTCAGTCGCTGAGCAGGACATCGATGCGACGCCTCTCCGGCTGGTCGCCCACGCGCTGCTTTTATCTTTACCTGGCCTCACGTATCCTTCATGAGCCAGTGAAATCCAGTATTTCACGCCGAGTGTCGGAAGAATGCGACCCCGCTACCAGGCTCGACAGCCAGCCGGTGGTTGCCCCCTTAATCAGCCGGTTTTTCTATCACGTCAACGATTTGACCGCAATCCAGGGAGATTCGGCGCTTCACGCTCGCTTCCTTTGGCGCCGCGCTGGAGCAACCCACGATTTCGCCAGAATCTCTGAGCTTCGTCATCGAGATCTTTTGCAAGTCAGCCAGCGAGAGCCAGTCCCGGTTCGAGACATGTGCCGCTGGGACAGCTGCCCGTCTAGGTCGTTGAGCCAGTCAACATTCGTCCGTCCAACGAGGGATGCCTCATGCCCTGGCTTCACGAAGAAGCTTTTCCGTCTGCTATCACTCCAGCCGGGATCAACGCAGCCAGCGCTGAGTCCCTCGGATAACCGGCAAGTCCGGATTCAACTCGAACTGCTTGAGCAGCGACTCGTGCCGTCCCTGCCGATGGCCGGGATACACGACGCCGGCGCCAATGACTGGCGTTACCAATGGTTTTGGCCCGACGCGTGGCACGCGGGCCAGCCACGCCGGTACCGGCCCCGCCGGGCGGTCGGCTTCGACCACGGCCTCCACCCGGCCCCGGCGGGACCGGCCAGCGCAGTCGGCGATCAGGTCGAAGCTGGTGTAGGTGACCCGCCGCACGTCCCGGGCGGACGGGCCGTCGGCCAGCAGCAGGATGACGTGGGCCCGCCGCCCCCGCTTCGCCTCCGACCGGTACGCCCGCAAAAGCGCCTTGCGTTCCGCCGCCGTCAACCGGATACCGCCGCCCACGGCTCGGCCTCGGGAGTTGGTAGAGGTGAAGTACCGCCAACTCTGAGGCCGAGCCTCTTTTATTGCCTAGACCACCCCGCGCTCCGAATCTCGTGTGGACCTATTTAGCTTCGGAAGGAGCCTCTCCATGCGCCGAGTGACATCTCTGCGGTCGTGGCTGCGCCTCGATAAGATTTGGGACTTCTATTTCGCTCGCCTGGATGCTCGCCCTGTCGCTCGGCGGGCCCGTCGAACCATTCTCAGTGTCGAATCGCTGGAACATCGCAATCCGCCGTCAGCAACCTACGTCGGTGTTGGACCCGGAGTGCACATCTCGAACCAAAACCTTGCCGCCGGCACCGACGACTGGTACCGCTTCCAGGTGCTGCGTCAGGACAGTCTCAACGTGGCTGCCACCTTCAACCCTGCCGCGGGCAATCTGGTGTTGCAGGTCACCGATTCGACACAGACCAACGTCCTGGCGACGGGCACCAGCAACGCCAATGGCTCGTTGGCGTCCGTGGGGATCCCGACTGCTGGCACTTACTACGTCCATATCTACGGCCAGACCTCCTCGACCACCAACACCTTCGGTCTGGCCATCGATCCCACCGCCGGCGTCAGCACGACGACCGTTTATTACGTCAACGATGCCTACACGTCCAGCGACACGTATACGACGGCCCGCGGCGACGTCGCCAATAGCGGCCGGGATCCGGCCCATCCCAAGGAGACCGTGCAGCAGGTCCTGGACGACCCGCAAATTGTCCTTGGCCCGACCAGCCTGGTTGTCATTGATTCGGGAACGTACTCCACGCCGACCGTCATCATGTCGACTGATCAAGGCACCGCCTACGCCGGCGGGGCCAATGGAAGCATCTTCACCTCGCTGGGCACCGCCTTCGAGCTGATCGATTCCGACTCCAACCTCTTCTATGGCCTCAGCTTCGCCAACGACAGCGGTGGCTTCTATGCCCATAGCGGCACCGCGAGTTCCCGGCGCAACACCTTCGACTCGAATATCTTCACGAACGTTTCCATTCCCATCGAGATCGACGATGGAGAGGCCGACCTCATTCAGAACAACATGATCTCCGGGACCGCAACCACGGGCATCGACCTGCCCAGCGCATCGACGGTGACTCCCGAGACTTATACCACGGTCACGAACAATACCATTACCGGAGCGGCCACGGGGATCGCAGCGGACGGCAGTTTGATAATCAGCGACAACACGATTTCCCAGGTCACCAACGCTGGCATCAACTTGACGGGGAATACAGCCAGTACGACGATCAATAACAACATTATCAGCGGCTCCCTCTCCACGCCCCCCGGCTATGGCATTAACGTGGGTGCAGCCGGTGTGGCCGTCTACGGCAACAACGTCTCGGGGAGCACTATCGGCCTCTACGTCACCAATGACCAGGTCTACGGCAACACCCTTCACAACAACACCACGGGGCTCGCCGGTTCGGGTGTCCTGGGCGGTTCGAGCTGGCATGCCGGACAAGCGAACGCGATCTACAGCAACGCCACGGGCGTCTTCTCGCGGGGAGGAGTCACCGTCCAGTTCAGTAACATTTATAACAATACCGTCGGCATCCAGGCAGGCAGTGGAGATGACATCAACCATGACATCCTTTACGGCAACACCAATGAGGCGATCCTGATCGACGGCGACAACACCGTTGCGGTCACCAGCAACACGATTTACACGGCCTTCGGGGACGGCGTGTATGTGCAGGGTAGTAGTCAGAACGTTAGTCTGCAGAACAACATCGTCTGGACGCAGAATGGCTACGACTTGTACGTGGCGACCGACAGCCAGCAGGGTTTCAGCAGCGACTACAATAATTACTTCACGAGCGGCAGCGGGCAAGTCGTCTGGTGGGAGAAGCCCTTCACGGACCTCTTCGACTGGCAAGTGGAAGGCGGCCTGGACACCCACTCGATCGGCTACACGACACTCGATCCGAACCTGGACAATCCACAGTTCGTCAACTTGGCCGGCAATGATTTCCACCTGGCTTCCAGCTCGACAAGCTTCGATGCCGGAGACCCGCGCAGTCTCTTCAACCAGGAACCGGGCGGGGGCGGGGCACGCATCGACCTGGGGGCCTACGGCGACACCGACCAGGCGGCGACGGCGCCGAGTGCCTACGTTCGGGTCGATTATCCGAGTTTCTATACCGACCTCGTATACAACACCGGCCATGCCATCGCCTGGCACACCTTCGGCATTTCGGGGAACGTCCGCCTCGAGCTGTATGACAGCACGAACAGCACGCTGTTGGCGTCGATCGGCACCGTAGCGGCCTCGGCCGGTTCCTTCATCTGGACGCCGCAGAGCAGCGGCATCATCCCGGACCCCACGACACGCTACCGCATTCGCATTACATCCGTTAACAATACTGCCATCAACGCCGCCTCGCGCGAGCCGTTCGCCGTTCCCTCGGCTACCGGTACCTATTACGTCAATGACGCCAACACGCTGGGGGATGAGTACACGACAGCTGCGGGCAACAACCGCAATACGGGTACGACGCAGAAGTATCCCAAGGCGAACCTGTTACCGCTCCTGGCCAACTACATGCTCGGGCCCAACGACATGGTCATGATCGACACGGGGCACTACATCGAGGTGCGCAATATCCTCATCAGAGGCGATCAGGTTAACGGCGGCGTCGCGGGACTCACCTTAAAAGGGCCGACCCAATCTGTACACGTCGCCCTGCTCGACCGCGATAACCCCTACGCGGGTTCGATCGCGCTCGATCTCAACAGCGCCAGCTATGTGATTATGACGAATCTCGCCTTCGCCGATGCGCAGACAGGCTTGCACGTCGACAACAAAAGCACGAATTTCACGGGCCGGTATCTGACCGCTTACAAAAACTCCGGCGACGGCATTCACATCGATCCCTATGCGAGCGGGCCAACCTTCGATCAACTCGATCACATCACTGTCCACGACAATAGCGGGGATGGCGCCAACATCGCGGCGGCCATTAGCGTTCTGAGTTCCAGCATAGCCTACAGCAACGCAGGCACCGGCTTCTTGCTCTCCAATCAGGGAAACACATACGTTTCCGCGCAGAACAACACTGTCTCCGGCAATGGCGGCAGCGGCCTCTCGATCACGAATTCCAACGGAGCGCTCGTAAGCAACAACCTGGCCGACCACAATAGGAGTGACGGGATCGGCGTCACCGACTCGGGAGCGGCCCAGATCCTCAATAACCAAGCCTACTCCAATACCGGATATGGCATGAACCTCTCCGTTTCGGGAGCCGGCGAAATCGCCAATAACCAGGCGTCCTTCAACGGCACCGGCCTCGTCCTGTCGCTGGGATCCGCCAAGGCGCAAAGTAATTTGGTCTATTTCAACGTCGGCGACGGCATTGATGTTTTCGGCAGTGGTTCGGCCCTCGTCGGCGATACCAACCTGAGTGCCAACCCCACGGCTCCCGAGCTGGGCAATCTGGTCCACAACAACGGGGGAATCGGTATCAACGCCTCGGGAGACGTCCTGGTGGAAGGGAATTCCGTCTATAACCAGGTCGGAGCGGGCATCTCGCTCGCGGGTGCCCTGGTGGTGCGGAACCTGGTTTACAACAACGGCGGTGACGGCATCGTGAGCGAGCCGTCCGACGGAACCATCCTCGACAACCGCGTCTATGGCAACGCCGGCATTGGCGTCCACGTCTACGACACCGCCCAGGTCGCCGGCAACATCATTTTCAATAACGCCATCGGCATCCAAGGCGAGCCGGATGGCAGACCCGGCTCGAGCTTCGCCGGCACCCTGGTCAATAACCTGATCTATGCCGACGCGGAAGGGATGATCATTCACAAAGCGACAGCCGGCGCTCTCGTCGACAACAACACGGTCTACCAGACCACCGGCGATGCCTTGCTCGTCGACCAGTCTTCGCAGGGTATTTCCATCCGCAACAACATTTTCTGGGCCCAGGCCGGCTACGACCTGAAGGTCGCAGCCGACAGCCAGGTCGGCTTCGATAGCGACTACAACGACTTGTACACCAGCGGGACCGGCCGCATCGCCTACTGGCAAGGACTTGCCTACAACTCATTGCAAGCCTGGCAGTATGCCGATTTCACCGACCTGAACAGCTTCGCCAGCGACCCGCGCTTCGTCAGCGTGGCCGGCGCCGACTTTCACCTGCAGAGCCTGTACGGCAGCCTCCACGGCGGTTCCGACGCGCCGGCCCTCAGCGGCACCACCAACCTCCCGTACCTGCTGACCGGTACCTGGACTAACGATGCCGCCGAGTCTCCGGCCATCGACCGCGGCGACGGCGACCCCAACAAGTTCCCCTTCAGCAACGAGCCGCTACCCAACGGCGGCTACATTAACGTCGGCAGCGACGGCAACACGGACCAGGCTTCCCGGAGTCCGCTCCAGTACGTGCTAATCCTGCGCCCGGCCGGCGGTGAGACTTGGCCCGCCGGCCAGACCTTTATGCTCTCCTGGCACAGCAACGTGGTCGGACAAAGCCCGACTGCGACGGTCAAGATCCAGCTGTACAATACCACCACCTCCACGACCACCACGATTAGCGCCTCCGAACCGAATTCGCCGGGCACGTACTTATGGACAGTCCCGAGCGACCAAGCTCCCGGCACTTACGAAATCGAGATCACGCGCAACGACTACCCGACGGTCATCGGCTTTAGCAATCCGTTTACGATCGCCGCGGCGACGCACGTCTACTACGTCAATAACGACGGTGCCGTTGAGCATCCCGGAACTGACTGGACAACGGCACCGGGCAGCGACGCGAACGATGGCCTTCACCCGGGCAGCCCCAAGGCATCAATCGCCGGAGTCCTGAAATCGTATACTCTCATTCCCGGTGACATCATCAAGGTCGATGAGGGCACCTACGACCTTTCGAAAAACATCGTACTGGATTCCAACAGCCACGGATACACCATCGAGGGGTTCAACGACTCCGATAACCCGAACTACATCACCACGCTCAACCGTGGCAACACCGATTCCGGCAGTTACGTCTTTGACCTGCAGAGCGCGATGGACATTACGCTTGAACACCTTCAGATCACAGGCGCGGCCGTCGGCATCTACGGCACCTCGGGTTCCTCCAGCTCGTCCCTGACGGTTTCTCAGTGCACCATCTACGGCAATGTGCAGACCGGGATCGACCTGGAGAACGGCGAAATGAATCCGAATTACCAAGCCAGTTTTGACAGCAACATCTTGTATGGTACGAGCAGCGCCCCCCAGGCAAACGGCATTATCGCCGTGTCCAATAACGTCTACGCATTGTCCAATAAGTTCTACGGAATGACCGGAACCAACCTCAAAATCACGGGCGCGAGCGCGAACGTCAGCAGCAACCAGATTACCGACGGGTCGGCAGGGATCAAGATCGACGGCTCTGGTGCTCAGGTTGCCAACAACAAAGTCTCCGACGGCACCCAACAAGGCATCTCTGTCTCAGGCGACAGTGCTCAGGTCACCAACAATACACTGACCAATAACGGCACCGGCGTTTCCGTTGGCGGCAACGACATGCTGCTCAGCGGCAACATCGTCTCCGGCGGCGGTACGGGCATTTCAGTGAGTGGCACTGGTCAGGTGAGCAACAATAAAGTCCACGACGTCAGCTACGGATCGGGCGGCGGGGGTATCAACGCTCTCGGTTCACAGCTCTTCATCAGTACGAACCTCGTCTACGACGTCGATACCGGTATCGACGCTGGCGGGGCCGAGGTTACGCAGAATACAGTCCATGACACCAAGGACGGCATCGTTGTTGATTACATGGGCTGGTTTGGCACCACCATCAGTGATAACGTCATTTACAATAGCTCCGAGGCCGGCATCATTGCACGCGGCGACAGCTCCGTCACGATCACCAATAACATCGACTATCAGAATGTCGTCGGCATTGAGACGGAAATTGGTTATTACAACGTCAGTTTCGGGGGCACCCTCGCCAACAACCTGATTTACGACGACACGTCCGACGGCATCTTCATTCACCACGGTTCGGGCTGCAAGATCATCAACAACACCATCTACGAACCCTCGACCGCCAATGCGGTCGCCGTGGACAGCAGCTCACAGGGCGTTGATCTGAGGAATAATATCCTGTGGGTGCAGCACGGCTACGACTTGGACATCGACGCGAACAGCGAGGTCGACTTCAAGAGCGACTACAACGACCTGTACACCAGCGGCAGCGGCCAGGTTGGCTACTGGGAGCAAACCGCCTTCCCCACGTATCTCGACTGGTTCTACCAAATCGGCAAAGACTTGCACAGCATTGCCGTCGATCCCCAGTTCATCAATGTTAGTGGAAATGAATTCGACGTAAGCCGGACTTCTCCCACGATCGATAGGGGTGATCCGGACTCGGCTTACATCGGCGAGCCGGCACCCAACGGCGGACGCGTCAACCTCGGCTACGACGGTGACACGCCCCAGGCCCAGATCAGCCCAGATCCCGAACTCCAGGTTCTTTACCCCAACGGCAACGAGAGACTCCAGGCCGGTCACACCTATACTATCACCTGGCGCAGCTACGATGTCCCCAACGGCGGCGGGACGGTCAATATTTATCTCGTGCGGAACGGCTCGACCATCCTACAAGTGGCGTCGAACGTTGCCAACACGAACACCAATAGCAACTCCTATAGCTGGACCATTCCCACGACCGGCATCACGCTGGACCAAACTTACCAGCTCGTCATCACCTCCGTGCAGAGCTCGGGGGTTAGCAGCACCTCGTTCGCCCCGTTCATGATTACCAACGGCGGTCACTCCTATTACATCAATGACACTTCTACCGCCGGGGGCGTCTTCACCACCGCAATTGGGAATAACGCCAACAGTGGGAAGAGTCCCGACAAACCGATGCTCACCCTGGCGGCGCTCATCCAGCTTTATGCCCCGGCCGCCGGGGATACCATCTACGTTGATACCGGCACCTACCGCCTCTATCGCAACGTTTTGATCGGTCCCCAGAACAACAGTGTGAACATCATCGGCCCCAGCGCGGCTACAGCCCTTGTCAATCGTGGCAACACGAATCCTGGCGCGTATGACATCGACATCAACGGTGCCTCCGGTGTGACTCTGGATTACCTGTCGATCACTGGCGGCCTGAACGGCATCTACGCCGATACCACGTCTGGAGCACCGAACCTGACCGTCTCCTACGACACCTTCTACGACAACGCCAATGCTGGCATCGACCTCGAAGGTTCCAGTGCCAACCTGACGCTCACTTACTCGACTTTCTACGCCACCAGCAGTGGACAGCAGGCTTACGGCCTCGTGACATCCTCCACCGCGGCAGTCGATAACGCCTTGCTCGCATCGAACCAGGTGTCAGACGCCAGCACCGATGGCCTTGCGCTCTATGGCTCGGCTGCCACGGTCAAGAAGAACACAGTGAACACTTGCGGCACCGGGATCAGCATTAGCGGCGACAGCGCCGGGATCTCCAGCAACACGGTCTCCGGCAGCGGTGCCGGCATCACCGTTCAGGGAGACAACGCCCAGGTCTTGAGCAATGTGCTCACCAATGACGGCACCGGCATCTCCGTCCAGGGGGACGACGCCACGGTCACCGGCAATACACTCACCTCGGACGGGACCGGCATTAATGTTGGCGGGAACGGCATGGACGTCGACACAAATATGGTCTCCGGCGGCAATACCGGCATAACTGTGAGTGGCACCGGTGCGGTCACGAACAACAATGTATTCGATGTTGGAGGTGCGGCAGGCTCTGGCACTGGTATCTCTGCCGTCGGCGCGCTGACTATCGGCGGCAACACCGTCTACAACGTCGGCACCGGCATTATCTGCGGCGGCGGCGCCGAGGTCGTGCAAGACGTCGTGCACGACACGGCGACCGGCATCGCGGTCCATATCCAGCAGAGCCTCGCCACCATCAGCGGCAACCGTGTTTACGCCTGCACACAAGAAGGTATCCTCGCCTACGGCGTCAGCACGATTACTGGCAATGATGTCTACAGCAACTCGGTCGGTATCTTTGGCGTTCCTTCCTCCTATGGGGGATTCAGCGGCACGATTGCCAACAACCTCGTATACGAGAACGCCAATCAGGGTATTCTCATTTCTGGCGGGTACGGAGCCCAGGTCATCAACAACACCGTCTACCTACTTGTCGGCGACGGCATCCGTACGGACACCACGTCGCAGAGCATTTCCGTACGCAACAACATCGTCTGGGCGCAAGGCGGCTACGACCTGTATGTCACGCCGGAGAGTGAGAACGGCCTGCAAAGCGACTACAACGATCTGTACGCTACCGGCAGTGGCATGGTCGCCTCCTGGGAAGGAGCGGGCTTCCCGACGCTGGCCAGCTGGTTCTATGGAGTGGGCCAGGACGCCGACAGCATTTCCCTGAATCCACAGTTCATCAACTCGGCTGGCCCCGACGGTATTCTCGGCTACGATCCGACTTCCGACGGCTCGGCACCACTGGTCAT
>Ga0066388_100002776_pt1 | contig 10942 bp, 7 predicted proteins | sample PanSoiMetaGPlot6_FD_64539 | JGI IMG/M metagenome (GOLD analysis project Ga0066388, IMG submission 64539) | Tropical forest soil microbial communities from Panama analyzed to predict greenhouse gas emissions - Panama Soil - Plot 6 (Hybrid Assembly) | ecosystem: Environmental > Terrestrial > Soil... | reverse complement strand
TGGTTCTTCCTCCTGCTGAACTCCTGCAAGAAGGGCGTGACACTCAACCTGAAGTCGCCGCGCGGCCGGGCCATGTTCGAGGAGCTGGTCAAGCAATCGGACGTGGTCGTTGAGAACATGGGCCCGGGCGTCATGGATCGCCTCGGCATCGGCTATGCATCGCTCAAGCGCCTCAACCCGCGCATCATTTCCGCATCCGTGAAAGGCTTCGCCAGCGGCGGCCCCTACGAGGAGTACAAGAGCTTCGAGTGGATCGCCCAGGCGATGGCGGGGGCGATGGCCATGACGGGCTCGCCGGACGGCCCGCCCACGAAGGCGATCGGTGGCCTGGCGGACACGGGCGCGGGCCTCCACACGGCCATCGGCATCCTCGCCGCTATCATCCAGCGGCAGGCCACGGGCGTGGGACAGCAGCTCGAGGTGGCCCAGCAGGATGCCGTGGTCAATCTCCTCCGCATTCATCTTCGCGAAACCTACGCCTCCGGCAAGCCGGCCCCGCGTCAGGGCAACCGCTCGGCGGCGGCCGCGCCGTCCAACATCTACCGCTGCCACCCTGGCGGGCCGAACGACTACGTCTTCATCCACTGCGCCACCGTGGAGATGTGGAAGACGCTCACGCGCATCGTGGGACATCCCGAGCTGGGCGAGGATCCGCGCTACGCCGACCGCCGCGACCGGGTGGCCATCGTCGACGACCTCGACGCCAAGATCGAAGCGTGGACGTCGAAGCGGCCGAAGCAGGAGGTGCTCGAGACCCTGGCCGGCGCCGGCGTGCCGTGCGGCGCCGTGCTCGACTCCGCCGAGGTGCTTAAAGACAGGCATCTTCGCCAGACGGGCTTCATCGTGGACCTCGAGCATCCCCGGCGGGGCAAGTACCCCATGCCCGCAAATCCCGTGCGCCTCTCGGATTCCCCCACCGACGTCGTGCGCGCGCCGCTTCTGGGCGAGCACAACTCCGAGGTGTACGGCAAGCTGCTCGGCTGCGGCGAGGCGGAGATCGAGACGCTCAAGCGCGACGGCGTCATCTAGTTACACCCACCCTCACCCCGGCCCTCTCCCTCGTGAGGGAGAGGGAGCCATCGATCCCTCGCCCCCGGAGAGGGAGAGCGAGCCGAGCCGCTCGCCTCGAGTGGGGAGGCGAGAGCTGAGATGGTGAGGGGCGGCCAACGTGAGAGCGCAGTAGAAACACGACTGAAGGAGGCGCGGTGAAGCGCTGGCGACACATCCTTCGCTCGGCCGCTCTGGCACTCCTGCTGACGTCGCCGGCCCTTGCCCAGCCGGCCAGCACCGTCACGTTCGCCGTCCACGTCACGCTCGCCACGCGCTGGCTCGATCCCGCCGAGACGGACGCCGAGATCACGCCCTTCATGATCTTCTACGCCCTCCACGACGCCCTCGTGAAGCCCATGCCAGCGAGCCTCAACGCGCCCAGCCTCGCCGAGTCGTGGACCATGTCGAAAGACGGTCGCGTGTGGGAGTTCGTGCTCCGCAAGAACGCGCGCTTCCACAACGGCGATCCCGTGACGGCGGAGGACGTGAAGTTCTCCTTCGAGCGCTATCGGGGCGCCGCCGCGCCTCTCTTCAAGGAGCGCGTGCGCGAGATCCAGGTGGTCGATCCGGGGCGTGTGCGCTTTCATCTGAAGGAGCCGTGGCCCGATTTCATGACGTTCTACGGCACCAGCGCCTCCGGCGCGGCGTGGATCGTCCCCAAGAAGTATTTCGAGAAGGTGGGCGAGGACGGCTATCGCAAGGCACCCATCGGGGCGGGGCCTTACAAGTTCGTGAGCTTCCAGCCCGGTATCGAGCTCGTGCTGGAGGCCTTCGACGGTTATTGGCGCAAGACGCCGGCCGTGAAGCGCCTCGTCCTCCGCAGCATCCCGGACGAAGCCACGCGCGCCGCTGCCCTCAAGCGCAGCGAGGTAGACATCGCGTACTTCCTCAACGGACCCATCGCGGAAGACGTGCGGCGCACGCCCGGCCTCACTCTCACGGCCGCCCGCACCAATGGCCTCCTCTTCCTGATGTTCCCGGACCAGTGGACGGCAGGATCGCCGTGGGCAGATCGCCGTCTCCGGCTGGCCGCGAGCGTCGCCATCGATCGCCAGGCCATCAACGACGCGGAGTCACTGGGCTTCTCCGCGCCCACCGGCGGCATGGTTCCGCGCCACCAGGAGTTCGCGCTTGCCATTCCCCCGGACCCGTACGACCCCAAGCGCGCGAAGGCGCTCGTCACCGAGGCGGGCTATCCGAACGGCTTCGACGCGGGCGAGCTCACGCCGTTTCCTCCCTACAACTCCATGGGCGAGGCCATCGCGAACTACCTGAACGCGGTGGGCATCCGCGTACGCGTGCGGACGATGGAGCGCGCGGCGCTGCTCTCCGCATGGCGGGACAAGAAGGTTCGTGGCCTCTTCGTGGGCGCGACCGGCTCCGCGGGCAACGCCTCCACACGGCTCGAGTCGCTCGCCACCGCGCGCGGCGTGCTGTCCTACGGGTCCATCCCGGAGGTGGAGACGCTCTTCGCCGCGCAGCTCCAGGAAATGGACCGGAAGAAGCGCGAGGAGATGCTGCACCAGATCCAGAAGCTCGTGGCCGAGCGCATGATGTTCGCGCCCATTTGGGAGAACGGATTCATCCGCGCCTTCGGGCCGCGCATGGAGGAAGCGGGGCTCACGCTCATCCCCGCCTTCCCCTACTCCGGACCGCTCGAGGAGCTCAGGCTGAAGCGCTAGCGAAAGGAGATCGCCATGGCACGCGCCTACAACGTGATCGACGCCGATGGACACGTACTCGAGCCGGTGGACATCTGGGACAAGTACATCGACCCCGCCTATCGCGAGCGCGCCCCGAAGATCATCGTGGACAGCGACGGCAAGGAGCGGCTGCTCATCGGCCAGCAGGTGCTGGGCAGCCAGAAAGGCATGGGCGTCATCGGAGCCATCGGCTCCCGCGATCACGAGGTGCCCGAGGACACCATGAAGTACATCGACGGGCGCAAGGGCGGCTTCGATCCGCACGCCCGCATTCCCGACATGGATCTCGACGGCATCGACGCCGCCTTCCTCTATCCGAGCGTGGGCCTCTTCGCCGGCGCCATCAAGGAGCCCACGCTGGCCGCTGCCGTGTGCCGGGCCTACAACCGCTGGCTGGCGGACTACTGTGAGCCCTACCCCGATCGGCTCTTCGGCGTGGCCATGCTGCCCATGCAGTCGATCGAGCTCGCCATCGAAGAGATGCGCTTCGCGCGCAAAGAGCTCGGCATGCGCGCGGCGTTCCTTCGTCCCAATCCCTACAACGGCCGCATGCTGCATCACCCGGACTACAAGGTCTTCTGGAACGCGGTGGAGGATCTCGACATCGCCATCGGGCTCCACGAGGGAGCCAGCGGCGGCATGCCGCAGGCCGGTGTGGACCGCTTCGAGACGCGCGGGGCCAAGCACATCGTCTCCCACACCGTGGAGATGATGCTGGCCGCCATGAGCGTGATCTGGGAAGGTGTGTGCGACCGCCACCCGAAGGTGCGCATCGGCTTCCTCGAGTCGGGCGGCGGCTGGATCGCCGGGTGGCTCGACCGCATGGATCGCCACTTCGACGACAAGGGCTTCAACGACTCGGGGCTCTCGATGCGGCCGAGCGAGCTCTTCCGGCGCAATTGCTGGATCTCCTTCGAGCCGGTAGAGCGCAGCCTTTCCGTGCTGGCGGACTACATCGGACCCAGCAAGATCCTCTGGGCCACCGATTATCCGCATCCCGACGGCTTCTTCCCGGGCGCGCCGAAGATGATCGCAGACCGGCCGGAGCTGTCGGCGGAGACGAAGCGTCAGATCCTGGCGGGAGGCGCCAAGGGCTTCTACAAGCTGAGTTGATCTCCTCTCCCCCGCAGTTCGAGCCGAGCCGCTCGCCCTCGAGCGAGGCGAGGGCTGAGAAGGGGGAGAGGGATCAGGGCCCCGCGAGCTCTTCGACCTCACGCACGAGCGGCGAGGACTCGAGCCCGGCCCGGAGCCCGGCGTCCTGCACGCCTGCGCGCAGGGTCGCGATGAGAGCCCGCGCAGCGCGGAAATGCCGGAGCGCGTCGTCTCGACGCCCTCGCGCCGCGTCGAGGCGACCGAGAGCGATCGAAGCTGGCCAGATGCCGCGCGGCCGGCGGATGGCCTCGGCGATGACATGGGCTCGTCGGAGCGCTGTCTCGGCTTCATCCCAATGGCGGAGCGCGGTGGCGGCCTCGCCTTTGAGCCGCCACGCCCAGCTCTCGTACTTCCGCGACGAGGTGGGCACCCCCGTCTCCAGGCTCTGGTCGGCCAGGCGCCGCGCCCGCTCAGGGTCGCCGCGCCGGAGCGCAAGCTCGCCCAGGCTCACGTAGCAGTGCGTTGTGTAGCGCCACGTCATCCAGCGAGACGGCGGTGGATGCTGGACGGTATGGAGGCTCTCCGCGAGCGCCTCATCGGCGCCGGGAAGGTCGCCCTGTGCCAGTAGCGCGTCCGCCTCGTTGTTGCGGATGAAGGCGCGGCGCTCGGCCCCGGTGGCATGCCCTCCCCGCGAGGAGCGGTTCGTGAGGTGGTAGGCGCGCTCGGACAGCTCGACGCCGCGCCCGAAGTCCCCGCCCTCGATGCGGAGCCAGCCGAGCGTGTTGAGACACCGTGTCATGTACGCGTCGTCGCCGATCTTCTCGGCAAGCGTGAGGGCCTCCTCGAGCGATGCCAGCGCCGCCTGGTACTCTCCAAGCTCCGTGGAGGCGACCCCTTTCGTCCACAGCGCCCGAATGATCAGCGACACCAGGTGATGCTCTCGCGCCAGCAGGAGCGCTTCCTCGCTCATATCCACTGATTCGCGGTACTGAGCCTGCCAGCTCCGGCGGAGGCCCAGGAGGTGCAAGGCCAGTCCCTGGCGGTCCGGATCGCCGGAGCGACGGGCCAGCTCGACGGCGCGCTCGAGATCGACCTGGGCCGCGTCGAGCTTCCCACTAACGGCCTCCACGTACCCACGGACCATGTACCCGCCGCTCAAAGGACCCGTCGCGCCCACCGTCTGGGCGAGATCGATGGCGTCCCGCGCGCGTTCGAGCGAGGCTGGGAAATCCTCGAGCCACTGCAGAGCCGAGGCGACCTGGACGAGACCGCCCGCCTCTGCCGGGCGGTCTTCGACGCGCCGGGCGAGCTCCACGAGCGCCTCCGCCTCCAGCCGTGATCGGGCGAAATCGCCGATGGCGAAGTAGTGATCCGCGCGTGTCCGATGAATCGCGAGGCGCGTGGTGGCCGGCACGCGGTCGCCCAGCCTCGGCGCGACCTCGAGCGCCTGCCCCAGGAGCTCGAGCGCCTGGCGCAGGCCGAACGCGGTCGCCGCCTTCTCGGAAGCCTTGAGCAGATAGTCGAGCGCGCGTTCCCAGTCCTCCGCCACGAGGAAGTGGTGCGCCAGCATCTCGTAGTGCTCGGCGAGGCGGTCGGCGTAGAGCTCCTCGATGGCGCGCCCCACCAGCCCGTGGAGCTCCCGGCGCCGCTGGACCAGCAGCGATCCGTAGGCCACGTCCTGCGTCAGCGCGTGCTTGAACATGTACGCGAGCTCGGGATAGATCCGCCGCTCGAAGATGAGCTCGAGCGCCGTGAGCTCGCGCAGCAGCTCCCCGGCTCGCTCGCGCACCTCGGCGAGGCGATCGACCAGCCGTCGCGTGAACTCGCGGCCGATCACCGAAGCGAGCTGGAGCGTGCGCTTGGGCGCCTCGTCCAGGCGATCGATGCGCGCGGCGATGAGATCGTGGATGGTGCCGGGCACCGCGCCCACGGCGACCGAGCCTGCGATCTCGTAGCTGCCTTCCCGCCGCCGCAGCGCTCCTGTCTCCTCGAGAGACTTGATCAGCTCCTCGACGTAGAACGGATTGCCTTCTGCCCGCGCCGCCACCAGGCTTTGCACCTCTGCGGGCAGATCATCGGCGGCGAGGACGGCCGCAGCCATTCGGGCGCTGTCCGCGGCCGACAGCGCCGTGGGCACGACGCGGGTGACATAGCTGCGCTCCCCGAATGGACTCGCATAACCGGGGCGATACGTAAGGACGACGAGGGCGCGCAAGGCAGGCACGCTGTCGATCAGGCCCTTCAAGAACTCCTCTGTCGCGCTGTCGGCCCAGTGGAGGTCCTCGATCACGAGCACCTGGGGCCGTGTCTGCGCCGCCTGCCCGATCAGCCGCCGCAAGGCCTCGAACATCTCGCCGCGCCGCTGGGCAGGGCCCATCCCGCGCACGTCCGCATTCCCGGGATCGACGGACAGGAGCGCGCGCAGGTACGGGGCGATCGGAGCCTCCTCGGCTCCCGTGCGCGCGATACCGCGCTCGATCTTCGAGACGATCGCGGCTTCGCCGTCGCTGTCCTCGATCTCGAACTGGCGGCGCAGGAGATCCACCAGTGGATGGAACGCCATGGCCTTTCCGAACGAGAGGCAGTGACCCTCCCGCCAGTCCGCGCCGTCCCCGATGTGCCGGCGCAGCTCGAGGAGCAGGCGCGACTTGCCAATGCCTGCTTCGCCGATGACGAGCGCCACGCGGCCCTGCCCGGCCCGCGCCTGCGCGAAGGCGCCCAGCAGCGCATCGAGCTCCTGCCCGCGGCCCACGAACGGCGTCAGACCCCGCGCGGCCTCCACCTCGAGCCGCGTCACTGTCTCGCGCGCGGCTCTCACCTCCCACGCCGCCACCGGCTCCGCCTTGCCCTTGACGTGGATTGGCCCGAGCGGCTGCGTGTCGAAATAGCCGCGCGCCAGCCGGTGCGTCGCCTCCGAGATCGTCACCCGCCCCGGCCCGCTCGCTTGCTGGAGGCGCGCGGCAACATTCGTGGTGTCGCCCACCGCGGTGTAGTCCATGCGGAGGTCACTGCCGATGCTTCCCACCACCACGAGGCCGGTGTTGAGCCCCTGGCGAACCTGAAAGCTGATGCCGCGCGGTTGGAGCTCGCCCTGGAGGCCTTCGAGCGCCCGCGCGACGCCGAGCGCCGCATGCACGGCCCGGCGCGCGTGGTCCTCATGCGCGATGGGCGCGCCGAACAGCGCCATGATGCCGTCGCCCAAAAACTGGTTGACCGTGCCTTCGTACCGGTGGACCTCGGCCAGCATGAGATCGAAGGCGCGACTCATGAGCCGGTGCACCTCCTCGGGATCGAGGCGCTCCGACAGCGAGGTGAACCCCGCCACGTCCACGAAGAGCACCGTCACCTGCTTCCGCTCGCCCGCGAGCGCGCTGCCCGTGGTGAGAATCTTCTCGGCCAGGTGCTTCGGCGTGTAGGTCTGCGGCGACGCGAAGCGATCGCTGGTGCGCTCGGCGGAGAGCGCGCCGCCACAGTCATGGCAAAAGCGGTTCCCCGGCGGATTGCGTGCCTGGCATCGCGCGCAGACGATCTCGAGCGCAGTGCCGCACCCGCCGCAGAAGCGAACGCCTGGAGGATTGGCGTGGCCGCAGCCCGGGCAGGTCATGGTGACTCGGCGCTACTTGAGCCTCGGCAGCACGCGTGAGGCAACCTCGTCTACCTGGGCGAGCTGGTCTCCACCGGCGAAGCGTAGCGAGATGTGCTTGGCGCCGGACTTGATCCAGCGCCCGAGCCACTCCACGCAGCCCTCGATGGAACCGGCGTAGGTCGCCTGCCGCTTCATGATCACGGCGGCGGGCGCGCTGTAGTACGTCTCGAGGAATGAGTGGAGCCGCTTCTCGGCCGCGGCCGGATTCGGGTCCAGCCCAAGGGTGACGTAGGCGGCGCCGGTGACGGCATCGGCGGGACGGCCGGCCGCCTTGGCCGCTGCCTGGATGCGCGGGAACTGCTCGGCGAAGAAATCCACGCTCGGCCCCGTGGGGAACCACGCGTCGAACCGAGCCGCCTCGCGCAACGCGGTGGGTCCGCTGCCGCCGATCCAGATGGGCGGCCCACCGCGGCGATGCGGCTTGGGATCCATCGTGACGTTGTCCAGAGAGAAGTGCTTGCCCTGGAAGCTCACGCCGTCGCGGCTCCACAGCGCCTGGCAGATCTCCATCATCTCGAGGAAGCGGCCCACGCGGCGCTCGAAGGGCACGCCCACGTCCCCGAATTCCTTGCGGATCTGCGGCGCGTCACCCGCGATGCCGACACCCAGTATGACCCGGCCCTCCGCGATGCGATCGAGCGTGGCCACCACCTGCGCGAGCACCACCGGCTGCCGCAGCGCGGGAAGAAGCACGGCGGTGCCAAGCTGGACTCGCTTCGTGCGCGCGGCCACGGCGGCCAGCAGCGTGAGCGGCTCGTGCCGTGGCTTGGCGGTGATCGAGTCCCCGATCCACACGGAGTCGAAGCCCGTGGCCTCCGCGCGCTCCGCTAGGGTCAGGATGGGCGCCGTCTCCTGCCGCCCGGACATGACGGCCTCGCGCGTGGGAAGCAGCAGGCCGAACTTGGTCGTCATCGCGGGTTCCTCCCGGTCAGCCGTGCGCGTTGGCCGCGCCGGCTCGGTAGTGGGTGGCGTAAGCGCGGCGGCAACCCTCGCGCAACTCGGCCTCGGACAGATCCTGCCCAGCGAAGCGCGCGGGCGAGATGTCAGACAGATCGAGGGTGGGCTTGCCTTCGAGGATCCACTCGGCCATCGCCTCGCCCAGCGCCGGCGACACGCTGAGGCCGCCCACGCAGCAGCCGCTCATGACCCATGCACCGGCCACGCCGGGGATGGGCCCCGCCAGATACCGATCGTCCATGGTGAGGGTGGGCAGCCCGCCGCGGTGCTCGGCCACGCGGATCGATGGGTCCTGGAAGATCGGAAACTGCTCGCTCACGCTGCGGGCGAGCCGCCACAGCACCTCGATGTCGAGGAGCAGGTCGGCCATGTCGAACGACGGCGGCAACGCGTCCACGTCCACCTGCAGCGGATCGGGCTCGTAGCCGCCCAGCATCAGGCCGCCACGCTCGTGGCGCAGATACACGTTGACGTCGATCACGCGCGCGATCGGGAACTCGGGCCCGACCCCGGGAATCGGCTCGGTGATGAGGAGCTGATGCCGCGTCGGGACGACCGGCAGGCGGCCGCCGAGCCCGGCTGCGACGACTCGCGCCCAGCCGCCGGCGGCGTCCACGACGGCGCGTGTGGCGATCGTGCCCTGGGGCGTCCGGACACCTTCCACGCCGCGCGGCCCTATGTCGAAGCCCGCGGCGGGCGTGTGCTCGCGCATCATCGCCCCGTGCTTCTCCGCCGCGCGGCAGTACCCGATCGGCAGCTCGCTCGGCTCCACGTTGCAGTCCGTCGGGCTCCACGTGACGGCCGCGATGCCGCGGTCGTGGAGGATAGGAAGCCGCTGCCGCGCTTCGGCGACAGAGATCAGCTCGATTGGCACGCCGACGGCCGCCCCGCGCGCCACCTCCTGCGAGAGCTGCTGCGCGTCGCGCTCGTTCCGCGCGATCTTCAGGGCTCCGCTTTGCGTGAAGCGGAGAGGCTGGCCCGTCTCGTCGGTAAAGGCGGCCAGCTTGGCCACCGCGCGCTGGGCCAGCCGCGTCAGGGCCGGCGTGGCGCGGACCTGGCTCGTGAGGCCGGCAGCCCGGGGCGACGTCTGCGAGGCGAGCCGTGCGCGCTCGAGCACCACCACCCGGGCGCCCTTGCGCGCCAGGTGGTAGGCCGCGCTGGCGCCAAAGGCGCCCGAGCCGATGACGACGACATCCGCGGTGGCGATGGGGGGAGCCATGCCCTCAAGTCAATGCCTGAACGTGGCGCCCGTGTCAATTGCACCCGCCCCGAACCTGCTTTCCAGCTTGTGGCGCAAATGGCGTATCCTACCGCCGGGTGCCCACACCTTGAACTCTCACGGCAAACATATTCTGGCGATTGCCGCCGCCGTCGAGATCGTCACCGGCGCGATCCTGCTCGTGTACCCGCCGATCGTGGTGCGGCTGCTTCTCGGCGCCGACGTCGTGGGCACTGGAATCGGGATGGCCCGGATCGCCGGCATGGGCCTGCTGGCCATCGGCCTCGCGTGCTGGCCGGGCCGCGATGCGGCCGGCCGGCGAGCCGCGCTTCTCGGAATGCTGACGTTCTCCGTCCTCATCGCTCTCTATCTCATCCGGGTCGGCGTGGCGTACGGCGGCGGGGTCCTCCTGTGGCCAGCCGTTGCCGCCCACGGCGTCATAGCGCTGCTGCTCGTCAGGGCCTGGCTCAGGCGATGACCGACGCGACGAAATGCAGCATGTGTTTGGGAGGGTGAGAAGACCCCCGCCGCGAATGCGGGCGCGAAGTTCCGGCGACCTCGTCCTGCTCGGCGTGACTTCGGTGGAGCTGGCTGTCCTGTTTCTCCTCACGCCCACCTTCACGATCGCGGACTGGATCTACGTCTCGCAGCACGTGCTGGTCCTCGGGATCGCCCTCACTCGACGCCCGCCGCAGGCGCAAGACTATTCCCTGGGTCCCGGCGTAGCGGTTCTCGTGGCGTACGGCTACCCATACGCTCAGGTGGCGTACCTACGCTGGGTGCCCGGGGAACCCGCGTGGCCGGCCGGAGGCGTGGTCCTCGTCACGTTGGCGGCGGGTCTGAGCCTCGCCAGCTTGCTCACCCTGGGCCGGAAGTTCGGGGTCCGCCCCGCGCTCCGGGGCCTGGCGACGACAGGGCCCTACCGTCTCGTTCGCCATCCGACCTATCTCGCCTACGTGCTCGCCGACATCGGCTACAACCTCTACGAATGGAATCTCGGCACCGTGCTGCTCGTGATCGCGGGCTGGGCCTCCTCCATCTACCGCATCCATGTCGAGGAGCGGATCCTGGCTCAGGACGCCGGCTGGCAGAGCTACGCCGCCTCGGTGCGGTACCGGCTCCTCCCGGGCCTGTGGTAGCGGCGGAATCCTGGAGACCTGAACGGGAAGCTGGATCGCCGCCCAGCCGGCTGTTGCTCCTGGCCTGGGCCGCGCGGGGAGGTTGAGGAGCCCCAGCCTACCGGCCGATGACCTCCAGCGCCTTGCGCAGCGGGGC
>Ga0066388_100002775_pt1 | contig 10942 bp, 11 predicted proteins | sample PanSoiMetaGPlot6_FD_64539 | JGI IMG/M metagenome (GOLD analysis project Ga0066388, IMG submission 64539) | Tropical forest soil microbial communities from Panama analyzed to predict greenhouse gas emissions - Panama Soil - Plot 6 (Hybrid Assembly) | ecosystem: Environmental > Terrestrial >... | reverse complement strand
TTTCCGTGATCTCGCGGTCATTATCACACATGTTTCACAAGCAGCCAACGCGACGCCGGATCTCGTCTTCGCATCTGCAATGGCAGGCGTGCTCGAGCGTGAGCACCCATGACATGAGGAGGGTGCAACGTCACAGGATTGGTGCCGAAGGGGGGACTCGAACCCCCACGGGTTGCCCCACACGCCCCTCAAACGTGCGCGTCTGCCAGTTCCGCCACTTCGGCGCCAGCGGAGTCGAAGTATGCCGCGGAGTCGCGAGGCTTGTCAATCCGCGCGACCCCACTGTCGACGGTTGGGCGTTTCGACGTGCCACCGCTGGCGTCCGCTTCGCCGTTCACCGACCGCGGCCGACCGCGCCCGCGCGCGCCTGCCGGAGCCGGGGATCGAGCGCATCTCGAATTCCTTCGCCGAGCAGGTTGTACGAGAGCACCGTGATGAGAATCGCGAGGCCTGGGTAGAGCGTCATCCACCACGCGATCTCGATGGAGTCCTTGCCATCGTTCAGGATGTTGCCCCACGTAGCATAGGGCGGTTGGACGCCGAGCCCGAGAAATGACAACCCCGACTCCGTGAGGATGGCGGCGGGAATGCCGAGCGTCATCGCGACCAGCACGGGTGCGATCGCGTTCGGCAGAATGTGGCGGACGACGATGCGCAGCGCTCGAGCCCCGATCGACTCCGACCAGATGACGAATTCGCGTTCGCGCAGCGTGAGGAATTCCGCGCGCACGAGACGCGCCACTCCCATCCAGCCGGTGAGCCCGATCACCGCCATGATCGTCCAGATCGACGGCTGGAGAAAGGCGAGGACGGCCAACAGGAGGAAGAAGCGCGGGAAGACGAGCATCAGGTCGACGAGGCGCATGATGACGCCGTCGGTCATGCCGCCCCGGTACCCCGCGGCGGCGCCCAGCAAGATGCCGATCAGCGTCGCGATCCCGACGGACACGAATCCCACGGCGAGCGAGACCCGCGAGCCGTAGAGCACGCGCGAGAGAACGTCGCGGCCCAGCTGATCGGTGCCGAACCAGTGCGCGCGTGACGGCGAATCGAGGACGCGCCGCGTATCCGTCCGGTTCGGATCCCAGGGGGCGAGCACGGGGGCGAGCACGGCCAGGAGCACCAGGGCAGCGACGACCACGCCGCCCGCAACGGCGAGCTGGTTGCGAGCGAACGTGCGCCAGAACTGGCGAAGCTCTCCGCGAGCCGGATTTCGCCCGGCCACTTCTACCGCCCCTGCCGGCGGCCGCCGAGCCGGATTCGCGGATCGACCAACCCGTACACCACATCGGAGAAGAGATTGGCGACCAGGGTGAGCGTCGCCACGATGACGAGGTTGCCCATGATCAACGGGTAATCGCGGGCGAACACCCCCTGCACCATGAGCTGGCCCATGCCCGGAATGGCAAAGATCGACTCGATGATCACGCTGCCCCCGATGAGTCCCGGTACCGAGAGCCCCAGAATGGTCACCACGGGGAGGAGCGCGTTCCGCAGTGCGTGCTTGCCGATCACGACCCGCTCGGACAACCCCTTGGCGCGCGCCGTCTGCACGTAGTCCTGTCGCACCGTCTCGAGCATGCTCTGGCGCATGTATCGCGATAGCCCGGCGAGCCCACCGAACGTCGCCACCGCGATCGGGAGGATCAGGTGGCTCAGCAGGTCCCATTGCTGCTTCCAGACGGAGAGGTACTCCCAGTTGAGCGACCGCAATCCCGAGATCGGCAGCCAGCCGAGCTGGACGCCGAACAGGATCATCAGCAGGAGGGCGAGCCAGAAATCGGGGGTGGCGAAGCCCACGAACACGAAGATGGTCGTGACCTTGTCGAACAGGGAGTACTGACGCGTCGCCGAGAGGACGCCGATCGGAACCGCCAGGGCCATGATGATGATGAGCTCCACGACGTTGAGGAACAGCGTCACGGGCAGCCGCTCGCGGATCTTGGTGAGGACGGGGCGACCGTCCGGCTGAAACGAGCGACCGAAATCGAGGCGCACCACCCTCGTGAGCCAGGTCCAGTACTGGACGTGCAGGGGCTTGTCGAGCCCGTACAGCTCCCGGATCTTCTCGACGACCTCCTTTGGAAGCTGTCGGCTCAACTCCTCCTCGCCGCCCGGGACGGGCTCGCCCGGGGCGAGGTGGATCACGAGGAACGAGATGAAGGTGATCCCGACGAGCAGCGGCACGGCCAGCAAGAGCCGCCGGAGCGCGAAGAGCAACATCTAGGCGGCTCGTCGTTCCACGTCGGACGCGAAGAAGCGCCGGGTCGCCGGTGACCGTGGCGCTTCGCGGGGCTCACTCCGACACGCTCCTCGGTCCGGTCGCGAGTGCACGTGGACGAGTGGATCTAGCCGGAGGTGTACCGCTGAAGCGGCCTGGGCACGTACCAGTGGTCGAAATTGTAGAGGATGCCGGACGGCGCGGGATGGATGCCGTGTACGCGCGAGGACACCACGGGAAGCGCATCGCGGAAGTAGAGAAAGACGATGGGCTCGTCCTCGGCGAGGATCTCCTGAAACCGGTGGTAGTACGCGATGCGGTCTTCACGGTGGCACGCGGTGCGGCCCTCCTCGAGGAGCCGGTCCACCTCCGGATTGGCGTACGAGATTTGGTTGAGCTGGTCCGGCCCCGTCTGGCTCGAGTGCCACACCGGATACTGATCGGGGTCGGTTCCGACGCCCCAGCCGAGGACGATCGCCTCGAACCGTTTCTTCTTGATGAACTCCTTGATGAACGAGGCCCATTCGATGACCTGGATCTCCGTCTGGACGCCGATGGCGGCCAGGCGCTGCTGGAGGATCTCCGCGATCTTCTTGCGCTCCTCGTTGCCCTGGTTGGTGCGAATGGTGAACGAGAAGGGCTTCCCGGTCTTGTCCCGCAGCACGCCGTCCCCGCTGTCCTTCCAGCCCGCCTCGGCGAGCAACCGCTTCGCCTCCGCGGGATCGTAGTCGTACCGCCGCACCCGGTCGGTGTAGGCCCACGTCCCGGGCCGAATCGGACCCGTCGCCTCTCGCGCCAATCCCATCAAGACTCCCTCGATCAGCTCCTGCTTGTTGATGGCGTGGGCGAAGGCGCGGCGCACCCGGACGTCGGCGAAGCGCGGGTCTCGCAGGTTGAAGCCGAAATACGTGTAGGCGCTCGAGGCATATCGGTACTTCATGTACGCCTTGCGAAACGCGGGATACTCGGTCTGACGCACATACTGGATCGCCGTGAGGGAGGCCAGGTCCACGCCCTTGGCCTTGAGCTCGAGGAAGATCGTGCCCTGGTTCGGGATGACCCGGTAGACGACGCGCCCGAGATACGGGCGGCCCTCGTAGTAGTCCGGATTCGCCGTGATCACGACCTTCTCGCCGCTCTGCCACTCCTGAAACCGATACGGGCCCGTCCCGATGGGGCGGCTGTTCTCGGGCGAATCCTTGAGCGCTCCTTTTTCGACGTACGGCTCGAGGAGGTGCTTCGGCAGCATCCACATCCCCCAGCTCTGCACCGCCTTCGCGAACGGCTGCGCGTAGGTCACACGGAACGTGTACGGATCGACCACCTCGGCCTTTTCGACGGGCAGGAAGTCGTCCTTGTACGCGCTCGGGGTCTTCGGATTCACCATCGTCCGGTACGTGAACATCACGTCGTCCGCCGTGAACGGCCGTCCATCGTGCCACTTCACGTCGCGGCGGAGCTTCCACGTCATCTGCTTGCAGTCCCGGCTGAATTCCCACGACTCCGCCATCGCGGGAACGTAGTTCAGGTCCTTGTCGGTCTTGACCAGACCGTCGTAGATCATGCTGCCGACGTCGTGGGAGGCGCCGTCGCTCGTGATGTTGGGAATCAGTCCGGCGATGTCCCCGATGGTGGCCTCGATGAACGTGTCGCCATAGGCGGGCAGGCCCGGCCCCGTCGCACTGCCCTCGACCAGGCTGCCCGGCTCCTCGTTGCACGCAGGCAAGAGGGCGCAGGCCCCAGCCAGCGCGAGGACCGCCAGGCGACCCCCGCCTGGCCTCATGCTACTTCGTCGCCGGCGTCGGAGCTGCTGGAGTGGGAGAGCCGGCGGCCGGCGGCGCGGAGGGGCCGGCGGCCGGCGGCGAGCTCGGCGCCGCGGCCGGGGCTTTCGCCGGCGCCGTGGCCGGCATGATGGTCGACGCGCGTTTGTGCGCGAGGATCGCCAGGCTGAACGAGGTGACCATGAAGATGACCGCGACCGCCGTGGTGAGCTTGCCCAGCACGGTCGGCGTGCTCATCGACCCGAAGACGGCCTGGCTGCCCGAGCCGCCGAACGCCGAGCCGATGTCGGCGCCCTTGCCGGCCTGGAGCAGCACGAGCGAGATGATGATCAAACTCACCACGATGTGGATCACCACGATCAGCGCGTACATGCTGCGCTCACTCCTTTGAGGCGCTGCCCTTGGCGGCGCATTTCCTGGCGATGGCGATGAAGCCGGGCGCTTGCAGGCTGGCTCCGCCCACCAGCACGCCGTCGATGTCGGGCTCCTCGGTGAACGAGTCGGCGTTCTCGGGCTTGACGCTGCCGCCGTACAGGATGCGCACGGACTGCGCGATCTCCTTCGAGCCGAGCTCGGACAGGAGGCCACGGAGATACCCGTGCACCTCCGCCGCCTGGCCCGGCGTGGCGTTGACGCCCGTGCCGATGGCCCACACGGGTTCGTAGGCGAGGCAACACCGCGCCATCGCCTCCGCGCCCAATCCCGTCCAACCAGCGCGCAGCTGACCTTCCACGACGGTGAACGTCAACCCTTGCCGTCGCTCCTCTGCCGTCTCTCCGACACAGAGCACGGGCAGGAGGCCGTGGCGCAGCGCCGCTCCGAGCTTCTTGTTGACCTCCTCGTCGGTCTCGCGGAAGACGTGCCGTCGCTCCGAGTGGCCCAACAGGACGAATTGGCACCCGAGGTCGGTCAGCATGGCCGGCGAGATTTCACCAGTGAAGGCGCCTTTGTCCTCCCAGTGACAGTTCTGCGCGCCCAGCGCCACGGGCGAGCCCGCCAGGATCTCGCTGACCGCCGCCAGCGCGGTGAACGACGGACAGATCGCGACGTCCACGCCGCGCGGGCGCTTGAGTCCGTCCCGGACGGCCTGGGCCAGGTCCCGCGATTCGGCCACGGTGCCGTGCATCTTCCAGTTGCCCATGACGAGGGGGATGCGCATGAGGTGGTCCGCGCTACGCGTCGTCGAGAGCCGCGACGCCGGGGAGCACGCGCCCCTCGAGATACTCGAGAAAGGCGCCGCCCGCCGTCGAGATGTAGCCGATGCGCGACGCCACACCGGCCTGCTGGACGGCAGCGATGGTGTCGCCGCCACCGATCACCGAGAATCCTCCGCACTCGCTCACCGCCCGGGCGATCCCGAGGGTGCCGGCCGAGAACGGCTCCTTCTCGAAGACACCGAGCGGACCGTTCCACACCACGGTCCCGGCGCCCTTGAGGGCCGCCGCGAACTGGCTCACGGTCCCGGCGCCGATGTCGAGCCCCATCATGTCGGCGGGAATCTCGCGAATCCCGACCGTTCGGAGACCGGTGGTCTCGTCCGGTCCCGAGGCCACGACCACGTCGACCGGAAGTCGGAGGGAGATACCCGTGGTTCGTGCGCGCTCGAGCACGGCGCGAGCCGCGTCGACGCGATCGGGCTCCAGGAGGGAACGGCCGACGTTGTGTCCCATCGAGGCGAGGAACGTGAACGCCATTCCCCCGCCGATCAACACACCGTCGACCTTGGCCAGCAAGTGTTCCACGAGGGCCAGCTTGTCGGACACCTTCGCTCCCCCGAGGATCGCCCAGACCGGCCGTTTCGGGTTCTCGAAGATGCGGCCCAGCGCGTCGAGCTCCCGCGACATGAGCAAGCCGGCAGCCGCGGGCCGGAGATGATGCGTGATGCCCTCGATCGAGGCGTGGGCGCGATGAGCGGCTGCGAACGCGTCGTCGACATAGACCTCACCGAGCTCGGCCAGCGAGCGGGCGAAGCCGTCCTCGTTCTTCTCCTCTTCCGCGTGGAAGCGGAGATTCTCGAGCATCAACAGCTGCCCGCGGCCGAGGGCGCGCGTCTGCACCAGGACGTCGGGACCAACACAGTCGGACGCCAGTGGCACCGGCTGCCCGACGATCTCGGACAGCCGGGCCGCCACCGGCGCGAGCGAATACTTCGCGTCGGGCTTGCCCTTTGGCCGGCCCAGATGGGAGGCGAGCACAATGGATGCGCCTGCCTTGAGGCATCGCTCGATCGTCGGAAGGGCCGCCGTGATGCGCGTGTCGTCGGCGACTCGGCCGTCCTTGAGCGGAACGTTGAAATCCACGCGCAGGAATACGCGCTTCCCGGTCAGATCGAGGGCATCCACGCTCAGCTTGGCCATGCCGCCTTCCCTCCGGGCGGTCACTTCTGTCAGAGCGACCGCGCCATGTAGCGGATGAGGTCGCGCACGCGGCAGGAGTACCCCCACTCGTTGTCGTACCAGGCGAGAACCTTGATGAGGTTGCCGTCCACGATGGCCGTCGACGGAAGGTCCACGATGGACGAGTGGGAATTCCCGTTGAAGTCCACCGATACGAGCTCCTCATCGGTCGCGTCCAGAATTCCCTTGAGCGGCCCCGCCGCCGCGGCGCGAAACGCGTCGTTGATCGCGGCGACGGAGGCGGACTTGGACAGCTCGACGGTGAGGTCCACGACGGACACGTTCGCCGTGGGGACCCGGATCGCGATGCCATCCAGCTTGCCGCGGAGGTCGGGCAGCACGAGCCCGACCGCGGTGGCCGCTCCCGTCGTCGTGGGAATCATGCTGACCGCGCCGGCCCGGGCCCGCCGCAGATCCTTGTGAGGAAAGTCGTGGATGGGCTGGTCGTTGGTGTACGAATGCACGGTCGACGCGAAACCGCGCCGGATCCCAAAATTGTCGAGCAGCACCTTGGCCACCGTAGCGAGGCAATTCGTGGTGCACGACGCGTTGGACACCAGCTCGTGTCGGACCGGGTCGTACTTCTGCTCGTTCACCCCGAGGACGACCGTGATGTCGGGATCCTTCGCGGGCGCCGTGATCACCACCTTCTTGGCCCCCGCCTGCAGGTGCTTCGACGATGTGGCCTTGTCCCGGAAGATGCCCGTGGACTCGACGACGATGTCCACGCCCATCTCACCCCACGGCAACGTGGCCGGATCCTTCACCGAGCAGACCCTGATCTCCCGCCCGTCGACGAAGATTGCCTCGCCCTTGGCCACGACCTCGGCGCCCAGCGTGCCGTGCACCGAATCGTGCTTGAGCAGATGCCCGAGCGTCTTGCCGTCGGCCAGGTCGTTGACGGCTACGACTTCGATGTCGTCCGCCTGGAGGGCGGCCCGAAAGAACACGCGACCGATACGCCCGAACCCATTGACTCCGACCCGCACACGCATCTTGCGATCCTTTCCCCGTGCTAGTGGCCCGATGATTGTGGTTCTGACAATTGTGGCGATTTCATCGGCACTTCCGTTCACCACCAGAGTGCTCGATTATATCCCATCCGGCTCCGGCGCCACCTGCACGCCGATGCGGTCGCGCCTGTCGATCCTTGCCCCTCACAGCACTCTGGCGACGGTCAAGACTCCGACCGTGGCCGCGCCACCCTCGCGGAGGGACGCGGCACATGCCCCGACCGTCGAGCCCGTCGTCATGATGTCGTCGATCACAATGACGTGCCGCCCGGCGATGATCTCCGGCCGTCTCAGCGAGAACGCCCCGCGGACGTTGGCCCGGCGTTCGAGCGCGGTGAGGCGGCTCTGAGAGGTCGTCGCCACCGTCCTCGCAATCACGTCCGTGCGCACGGGCAAGCGCCACGCCCGCCCCAGTCGACGCGCCAGAAGTGCCGCCTGATTGAAGCCTCGTTCACGTTCCCGCCTCGGATGCAGAGGCACTGGGACCAGAAGATCGGGATCGAGGATCGGCAGACTCGCCCGCCCGATCTCGGCCAGCAGGTCGCCGAGGGGCGCGGCGAGCGCTCGCTTTCCCCTGAACTTGAAGGCGTGCAGCGCCTCTCGTATCACATCGTCGTAGAGGACCGCGGATCGCGCATAGGTGAACTCGGGCGATCGACGCCGGCACTCGCCGCAGCGGTGCGGGGTTCGCGCGGGATGGACGTCCGTGCCATCGTCGGTCTCGAACTGAGTGATGCCGAGCCCGCACGAGCCGCACCACGGAGGCGTCAGGCGCTGGACGCGCTCCCAACAGCCCCCGCACAGTGGATCACGGCGACCGGCGGCGAGCGCGCTCCCGCACACCGGGCAGAAGGCGGGGAAGACGAGATCCAGGAGCGCGCAGAGCCAGACTCTCCATGCCGGCGGGGCTGGCGCCGGCGCTACCGCGGGAAGGTGGTCCAGCGAACGCATGCGTGACATCGATCAGGCGAGCCGACGACCGCGCCGCCTCGCATCGGCGATCCCCCGCCGTGAATGCGTGCATCGATCGCGTCGGGAAACCGCACGGTGGCCACCAGGATGCGGTGAACGCAACGCCGAGATGAAACCGGGCGAGGCGGCACGGAGGGCAGCCTCGATGCCGCGGGGATCAGTGTGCGGCGGTGCGCTCCTCTTCCTCCACCGCGCGCTGGCACTCGATGCAATATCTCGCGAACGGAAGGGCTTCCAGTCGCTTCTCGGCGATGGCCTCACCGCAGCGCTCGCAATCGCCGAATCCTCCCTCGTTGATCTTCTGGAGCGCCGAAACCACTTCCTTCAGCAGGCGCCGATCCCCGTTGCCGAGCTCGAAAAGGAACTCCCGATTGTAGGCGGACGTCGCCTGGTCTCCGAGGTCCTTGATGGAGTCGTCCTCGGGGCCCTTGCCGTACAGGACGTTCTTCCCCACCTCGTCCACGAGCTGCTGATACTTCTCCTCGAGCTTCTTGCGGAAGTGGGTCAGGCGTTCCTTTCTCATCGCCGCCTCCTTCGACGCGCGGCCCTCCAGGCCCGCATCAGACGCGCAGGCTAACACGGGCCCCCAACGAAATCAATCCCGCGATCCCGTGGGTTTAGCCTTCAACCGAGAGCAGGGGCGCGTCGCCCCAGAGGCGGTCCAGGGCGTAGTACGCGCGCGTTGCCTCGAGAAAGACGTGCACGACCACGTCACCGTAGTCGAGGAGGAGCCAGCCGCTCTGGGCGCTGCCTTCACTGTGCCGCGGTCGCGCGCCCTGTGCGCGCAATTCGGCGCGGATGGCATCCGTGATGGTCTCGGCTTGCGTGGTCGATCGAGCACTGCCCACCAGGAAAAAATCCGCGATCCCGGACAATCCCTGCAGATCGAGGATCACCACGTCGAGAGCCTTCTTGTCGAGCGCCACCCGCGCGGCCAGCCGCACGATGGTCTCGGGGCTCGGCGTCGCCATCAGCGAGCCACGCCGTACAGCCCGTGCCGCCTGATGTACGCTGCCACCGCACTCGGCATTCGGTACGCCAGGCTCCGTCCCTCGCGCGCGCGGCGCCTCAGATCGGACGCCGAGATGGGCAGGGAGGACGCCGTCACCAGGATTGGCGCCGGCGGGGCGGCCTGCTCGGTGCGGCAAAACCCGGGCAAGCCAAGCGTGGACAGCACGTGCTGGACCTCCGGACCATCGGGGTCGAACGCCGCGCTGTTTCGCGGCACGACCACCAGCCGCGCCAGGCGTGCGACGCGCTCGGGGTCCTTCCAGGACAGCAGATCGAGGAAGGTCTCCGACCCGATCAGCAGATGGAGGTCCCCCTGTCCCGCGAGCGCCTCGAGGGTATCGACCGTGTACGACCGCCCCGGGCGCTTCAGCTCGAGGTCGCACGCCTCGAACCCCGGGCGCTCGCGGACTGCCAGCGCCGTCATGTGGAACCGGTGACGGGCCGGCGCCAGGTCGGCGCTGATCTTGTGGGGCGGTACCGCCGCGGGGACGAACAACGTGCGGTCGAGGCCGAGAATTTCCCCGACGTCGTCGGCAACGAGCAGATGACCGAAGTGAATGGGGTTGAAGGAGCCGCCGAACACACCGATGCGATGCATCGGCCGCGGCTACTGGCGCAGATGCCCGTCTCCCCAGACGACGAACTTGGTCGTGGTCAACTCCCGCACGCCCACGGGCCCGCGTGCATGCAGGCGGGACGTGGAGATCCCCATCTCGGCGCCCATGCCGAACACGGATCCATCGACCAGCCGGGTGGAGGCGTTGACCAGCACAGCCGCTGCGTCCACTTCCTGGGTGAAGCGGCGCGCGCGCCGGATATCGCTCGTGACGATGGCCTCGGCCAGGCCCGAGCCATGGCGCCGGATGTGTGCCACCGCGTCGTCGAACGTGTCGACGACCTTGATGGCCAGCACATAGTCGAGATACTCCGTGTCCCAGTCCTGGTCGGTCGCCGGCTGCATGGCGGGCACGAGCGCGCGCGCGCGCGCGTCTCCCCGGATCTCGACGCCTGCCTGGGCCAGGCGCGCCGCCACCGCGGGGAGGAACACGTCCGCGATGCCGGCGTGCACGAGCAGCGTCTCCATGGCGTTGCAGACGCTCACGCGCTGGGCCTTGGCGTTCACGGCGATCGCGACCGCCATCTCGACGTCCGCGCCCTCGTCGACGTAGACGTGGCACAAGCCCTTGTCGTGCTTGAGCACGGGGACAGTGGCACGCTCCGTGACCAACCGCACGAACTCCTCGCCGCCGCGCGGAATGATGAGGTCGAGGTATCGATCGAGCGTGAGCAGGCGCATCACGGCGGCGCGATCGGGAGTGTCGATGTACTGAATGGCATCGACCGGCAAGCCGGCCTTCTCCACGGCGCGCGCCAGCACGCGCGCGATGGCCGTGTTCGATTCGAGCGCCTCGCTCCCCCCGCGCAGGACGACCGCATTCCCGGACTTGAGGCACAGGCCGGTCGCATCGGCGGTGACATTCGGGCGCGATTCGTAGATGAAGCCGATCACACCGAGGGGAACGCGGACGCGCGCGACGTCGAACCCGG
>Ga0066388_100002774_pt1 | contig 10943 bp, 5 predicted proteins | sample PanSoiMetaGPlot6_FD_64539 | JGI IMG/M metagenome (GOLD analysis project Ga0066388, IMG submission 64539) | Tropical forest soil microbial communities from Panama analyzed to predict greenhouse gas emissions - Panama Soil - Plot 6 (Hybrid Assembly) | ecosystem: Environmental > Terrestrial > Soil... | reverse complement strand
GGCACCGCCACGAACTTCTTCTTCACGTCGCGCGGCGGGCGTGGCAACGAAGGCACCGTCCAGGTAGACGGCATGAATGTCGGATCGGCGTTCGGCGGCGGCGGCGTCTCGAGCTTTGCCTACGATTTCGTGAACGCGACGGAGGTTCAGGTCACCGTCGCGGGGGGCATGGGCGAGAGCGACCGCGGAGGGCCGGCGTTCAACATCATTCCCAAGACCGGGGGCAACAGATTCAGCGGCACCGCGTTCGGCAGCACGGCGGGCAAGTGGTCGCAGGCGAGCAACCTCGACGATCAGCTCCGTGCCTTCGGCATCACCGAGCCGCCGGGACTGATCAAGAACTGGGACACGAACGTCGCCGTCGGCGGCCCCGTCAAGCGCGATCGCCTCTGGTTCTTCAACAACCTGCGCAGCTACGGCACTCACCAGGACATTCCAGGCCTGTACGCCAACGCGAACTTCGGCGACGCTTCGAAATGGAGCTACGTGAAGGATCCGAACGTGAAGGCGCGGTCCGCGGCCGACAAGGAGATCGAAGCGATTCGCCTGACCAGCCAGCTCACGCCGAGGAACAAGGTCGGAGTCTACTGGGAATACCAGTCGAACTGCGTCGGGTCGGCGCTCGTCAACACCGGCGACAGGTGTCGAGACCGCGGCGACAACTGGGTCGCGCTCGGCACGTCGACGACGTCGCCCGAATCGGGGAACATGTGGCCCGACCGCGAAAAGATCACGCAGGCGACGTGGACGTCCCCGCTCACGAACCGGCTGCTGTTCGAAGCAGGCGTATCGTCGTTCAGCAGCAAGTGGGGCGGCTACATCCCGCCAGGCGCGACGACAGGCCTCGTCGCCGTCACGGAGACGAGCACGGCAGCCGGCGTTCCGGTCCCCAACTTCACGTATCGAGGCTGGGCGTCCGCCGCGTCCAACAATCAACAGCACAACATCTGGCGAGCGTCGCTCGCCTACGTGACCGGCGCCCACAGCTTCAAGGTGGGCTACCAGGCGGCGTACGAGGTGTACCGGCAGATTCAGAACGTCGACAACCAGGTGAGCTACACATTCAGCAACGGCTCGCCCACGCAGTTCACGATGCGTGACGGTCCGCACGAACAGAGCAATCGCACGCGCTACGACGGCTTCTACGCACAAGATCAGTGGACCCGCGGGCGTCTGACGCTGCAGGGAGCGGTGCGGTACGAACACGCGTGGAGCTGGTTCCCCGCAGACGAGAACGGCATCCTGGCCGACAATCTTTTTGGCAGCCGCTTCATCTTCGCTCGGCAGGACGGCGTCACCGGCTTCAACGACATCACCCCCCGCATGGGCGCGGCCTACGATGTCTTCGGGAACGGCAAGACCTCAGTGAAGGTGAACATCAGCAAGTACCTGGAAACCGCACAGAATGGCGGCCTCTATACCATCAACAACCCGGCGGTGACGTTCCAGCAGACCACCAACCGGAGCTGGACCGACGGCAATCGGAATTTCATTCCGGACTGCAGCCTGATGAACCCTGCCGCCCAGAACAACCTCGCGTCGGGCGGCGACAATTGCGGCGCCTGGAGCAACTCGAACTTCGGCAATCCATTCGTGACCACTCGCGTCAACCCCGACGTGCAGCACGGCTGGGGCGTTCGGAACTACGACTGGCAGTTCGGCGTCTCGGTCCAGCAGCAGATCCTGCAGCGAGTCGCGATCGATATCAGCTACAACCGGCGCTGGTGGGGCAACTTCTTCTTCACCGACAACCAGCTCCTCGGCCCGCAGGATTTCGACCAGGTGACGGTCACGGCGCCGCTGAACCCGAATCTGCCCGGCGGCGGCGGGTACCCGGTGACGTTTCTCACGCGCAACTCGCGGTCCCCGCTCGGCGCCACCGACAACTACTACACGTTCGCAAGCGACTACGGCGACGTAACCGCCTACTGGCACGGCGTCGACCTGCAGGCGACGGCCCGCCTGACAAACCGCCTCTTCCTTCAGGCCGGCACGAGCGGCGGCCGCGGTGTGCGCGATTATTGCGCGGTCACGAGCAAGCTGCCCGAGCTCTACACGACAGCCGGTGCGATGTTCAACCAACAGCAGGTCGGACAATGCGCGACGACCGAGGACTGGTTGACGAGCCTTCGGGGTCTCGCGTCGTACACGGTCCCCAGAATCGACGTGCTCGCGAGCGCCTCGTTCCGGTCGCTGCCGAATACGGCGCCGTCGACGACCTCCGTCGCCAGCAACGGCGCGTCGCTCGCGGCCAACTACAACGTCACGAGCGCGTTTCTGCAGCAGCAGACCGGGCGTCCGCTGGCGCCGGGCCAGGCGTTCCAGACGGTCAACCTGCTGCCGCTCGGACACAACTTCGCAGACCGCCTCAATGCGCTCGACATCCGCGTGGGCAAGATCGTGAGGTTCGGCCGCACGCGGACGAACATCGCGATCGACTTCTACAACCTGTTCAACAGCAACACGGGAACGGTGTTCAACCAGACGTACGACCCGATCACCAACGGCTCGACGTGGCTGGCGCCGAGCACGGTGCTCAATCCGCGGTTTGCGCGGTTCAACGTCACCGTGGACTTTTAGAGAGTTTTCAGTTCTGCATAGGCGAGCCGCTGGGATCCCGGGCCTGCGGCTCGCTACCACGAAGCACACGACGCACGCGTCGAATCAACCTCCGCGTCCTCCGTTCCTCCGTGGTGGAGATTTCCGCCACGCGTGCGACCGGCAGAGGCGTACTGCGGCCCTCCGCACATCACGCAGGATTGTTTTCGAGAAAGGCAAACAGGTCCGTCGTCAGCACGCGGTGGCCCACGTGGAGACCCAGCCGTCGATAGCTTTCCCACTGCCGCTCGTCGAAGAACTGGTCGGTCGTCGTCTCCTGCGGGAATGCCGGATGGGCCCGATGGTACTGAGAGACGTCTTCCGGTTCGTCGCCCATGAGCGTCGCTTTGACGTAAACGAGCCACGCGGCGTCGCCGTTGTCTGAATACACGACGCGGGCGAGCGCCGCGTGGGCGCGCGACACGCGGTCTCGATCCACCTCGATCGCGAAGGACCTGTTATCGGGCGCCGCGGGAAACGGGACCTCTTCGTTCGTCCACTTGCCGCGACGCAGGGCTTCGAGGTTCCCGAAGTACTCGCGCACGGATCCCGGCAGAGGCGGGTGCCCGACTCCCTCCGGTCTGCCGGAGAGCTGATCCTCGCTGAGAAAGGTGATCTCCGCGCCGAAGTCGAGGCGCGCCTTCCGAATCAGGTCCGCAAGGCCCTCGAACGTGTAGTCGGGATCGGCTTCCGCGTCGATGATCACGATGACCGGCAGGCGCCGCCGAATCAGCTCGTAGCCGCCCATGTTCTCGAAGTGCCCGCCATCCGACAGGTTCCAGAGCCGGCCCGCCGTACCGCGGGTCCGCGCAAATATCTCGGCAAAGAGCGAGGCTTGTACCGGCAGCACCCGCTCGAACACTCCATCGTCGTAGACCGTTCCGGAATTCCACCAGTAACCAAGGCGCACGTTGAACAGGCCGGCGAGGATGGCGGTGGGCACGTTCGTGTGCGCACCGGCCGCCGCCGAGAACGCCGCGCCGGAAATGCTCATCCACTTGCCGAGCGACAGCGGCTCCGGAGTCTCCTCTCCGTGATTAGTGCTGAATACGCGGTATCCCTGACCGTCCTCCGGCGGCGCGATGACCACACCGTGATCAGCGGTGACGAGATGATGGCGAATCCCCACGCTCAGGCCGCACGGTCCCACGGCAAGCGCGGTTCCCTTGCGATCCTGATTCTGGACGCCCGTCCTCGTGTCGAGCGTCTCGTTGATCGTCGTGTTGACGATGTGCAGGGGGCCGCCCTTGACGTACGGCCGCATGGGCATCGGTCGCGCGGGGTTTGCAGGGACGCCCGGCCAGTTCCAGTACGCTTCAGCCGAGTAGTCGTCGCCTCTCGTGGACTTGGTGACCTCGATCGATTTGCTGGCATCGAGCCGGCTTTCGTTCGACGCGCCGAGATACGTGCGGGTCAGCCGTGCCGCGTAGAACGCATGGATCGACGACATGTTGACGAACGTGCGCGTCTGGCCGAACAGAAACGTCAAAAAGGCAAGGCCCAGGAACACCGCGACTGGAAATTTGTATCCGTACCGCTCGACGGGCGGTGCAGCGACGCACGTCGCTTCGGGCGCGCGCGCCGCCCGGATCTGCAGGCCGTCGCCGCCAGGCCCGACTATCAGATGATCCGCTCCCAGGACTTGCAGCGGTGACGGTCTCGCCAGTGCCGCGAGCTGCAGGGGGGCTTGCCGGGGCTGCTTGAACTCCCAGGCCAGCGCGTGAGATCCGACATTGATGGCCAGTATCCAGGTCGTGGCGACAACGCCCGCTGCAATCCACGACAGGACCGATGCAGGAATACCGGGCCGGCTGCCGGGTTTGCTTGGCGTGAGCAGCAGCGCAAGCTGCCGCGCGAACGCCCCGATGCCGGCAAACACCGAGAACAGTCCCATCGCCCAATGGGTCAGCGACTGCCCTGACATTCTCGCCAGCTCGTAGATCGTGCCGCCGATCGTGTCGACGAGCGCCCATGCCAGTACGACACCCGTCAACACGAGACCGGTTTTGAGCCAGTCCGTGAGCCGGTTGCGAATGAAGTTCGCGCTGTCCGTGCGGGTGCTCGCCTTGATCGCAATGAGCTCGCCGCCCAGCCAATAGAGCAGCGCCAGCGCGGTGACGATCAACATCGTCAGCGAGACAATGAGGCGGTCGGGATGGGGCCCTGCACTCGACGACATCGGGGACAGCAGCGCGGTAAACCAGCCGGGGTGCCAGCCGAGTTGCGAGCGGTAATACACCGTCCCCGCGAGGCCGAACAGGCATGTGACCGCGAGGCCCACGTACGGCGGGAAGCCACCTCCGTCTTTTCCTCTCACGACGAGCCAGTACGCCCATCCGGCCGGGACCGCCACAAAAATGAACGGCAGCAGTGCTACCACTACCCACGGGCTCCACCAGAGCACGTTCGCCCCCGGAAAGTCGCAGACAAGGACGGTTGCAATGGCGCTGGCAGGCGTCGTGGTCAACCCGAGTGCGCGCTCGAGCGCCAATCGAATCAATTGCAGCCCGACGAACAGCGTCAGGACCGTCGTGACGAGCACGACCTGCACGGCGACCCAGTTCCGGAGCAGGATCGCGCCGAGCACGATGAGATCGCCCGAGCCACGCGGCGCCAGGTAGCGTCCGTTGTCGCGAAGCCATCGAAACGCACGCTGTCCCCAGCCTCGTTCTTCCGGGGGTTGCGCCCGTGGATCGATGCCCTGCAGGACGTGCTCGACGTCGTCGACGTTGCGAATCCAGCGACGTGTGAACAGCCGCCCGAGAAACGCGCCGAAGTAACCGCCGCCGGACACCGTCGAGATGAAGTCGATCTTCCGTACCAGCTGACGCTCGGCGAGTGCCTGGAACGCGCCGAGCGCGAACGTCGCGCTGCGGATTCCACCGCCGGAGACGCCGAAGCCGACCGTGGCCTTCGGCAGCGGTACGTGTTTCGTCACGGCGGGGTCGAGGGTCAGCCGTCCAATGTCGGCGGCTTCCTGACGGCGGCGGAGCCTGAGAGTCCTGAGCAGGCTGCCGAAGGTACCTGCCGAGACAGGCGTGTCTTCAGTCGAGACCTTGGCGACAGGAGCGGCGGCGCCGCTCTGATGCGCCACAGCGGCGCGACGTAGAGCGACGACCCGCGCTTCGGCAGACTCCAGGGCCTGTGGGTACGCCTGCTCGTTAGCCGTGCGCTGCCCGGCTCCCATCGCACCTCCTGTCGGTGGTATGAAGCGCGTTGAGTATAACCGCGTGAAATAAGGCGCTCGCGATCAACCGGCGAGGTGAACACGTCTTTTGTCCGGTGCAGCCAATCCATTGGCCACTTACGAAATCGTCTCCACCGTCGTGCGGCTCTTGTCTTGACAGCCTCCGATTCAGGTCCATAATCCCGGCCATGTCGTACACACGACGATCGCTCGCCATCGCGCTCGTGACTCTTGTCGCCGTGCTGAGCCCCAACCGCTCCTCGCCGGCGGATCACAACGATCCAAACGCCGTGAACTCGATCTTTTCCGACGTGCCGCAGGATGCGGCCGATCTGTACGACCTCTTCGGATATCCGGTCGACGACGGCCGTCGCGTCGTCGTGGCGCTGACGTTCGCAGCCGTTCCGCGGGCGGGCGCGTTCGACACCGACATGCTGTATCGCGTCCTGATGGCGCCCAACCCGCGCGTGGCGCCGCCGATGGCCAACGATCGCAGCCTGGAAGGCCTGCTCAAGTATTTCGATGCCGTGAAGGACAAATACCTCCGGCTAAAGGCGTCGGAAATGCGCGTGCGATTCGAGAGCCCGACTCGCGCCAGGGTCGACTTCATCGACTTCCCGGGCGGCTCGATCGCGCAGACCATCGACGTCGACAAGGTCCAGACAGTGCGCGCGGGCGACGGGTCGGACATCAAGATCTTCGTCGGCGGCCGAGACGACGCGTTCTTCAACGACCTGCCCGGATTTTTCCGGTCGATCAACTACGCGCCGCAGTTCTATCACGTGCCGCGCAGCATGGTGGATGTCCGCGAGCTCAAGATCCCGAAGACACTTCTCGAGCTCGACGGCAACGCGCTGTTCAACTTCGATCCGCAGAATCCGCGGCACGGTCAGGGCGTCAAGAAGGATCTCCCGCCGGCCAGCCAGCTGACGTGGGCCGGCAATCAGTACAAGAAGGACGAGCACGGCAACTACCGGTTTGTCTACAGCGGCAAGGACGCCCAGGCAGGAAAAAACATCAACGCGATCGTCGTCGAGCTGCCGCTCAGTTATCTGACGAAGTCGCCGGCGACCGATCGGATCGTCAACGCGTGGGGCGAAAGCTGGGTGCGGACGGCGTCCGGCAAGATCGACAACATTCCGCCCGAGGGCGCGATGCTGCCGGGCAGCGTGTTCCTGGAACATGCATGGCTGTTCGGCGGGTTGCTGATTGCCCTCGGCGTGCTGTGGCTCCTGGTCGCGGCGCGCCGCCGCGGCGCCAGGCTTCGCGCGGTCCACGCGATCGCCGGCGGCGTGCTCGTGGTCGCGGGCATCGTGCTGGCCCTGTTGTACGAAGTGCGCCCTGGCCAGCAGGCCGAGATCGCCCGCGCATCACAGGCCGACGAGCTGAAAGCGTACAAGCTCATCGACACCGACGGTCAGCCGTTCGCCGACGCGGGCCTCAACGAACGCGAGAACGCCCGGCAGGTCGGTCCGTACGATTTCGTGCTTGGCCGGCACTTCGTCCTGCGTCTCGCGCACCTTGGCTGGGGCTTCGGTCCGTCGGTCTCCGCGCTCGGGCTGCGCGGCTCGTTCAACCACGACAACTCGCCGATCTCCGTCTACAAAACCTATGATTCCGTCGTCGAAGCGTTTCCGCGCGTCGCGAAGATGCTGTTCCAGCCGATGACGATGCCAGACGACTCGTGGCACCTGCACAAGAACGTCGACATCCCGGTCCGGCGTGCGTTCGAGGTGTTCGTGCCGAACGTGGCGTCGATCGACATGGATACGAACGGGTCGTGGCCCTACGGACGGCGTCTCGAAGATCAGGTGGCCACGCGGTTCCTCTCCATCTTCCTGGACATGGAAACGCCGGATGCCAGCGGAAACCGCTACAACATCGAGACGCTCTCAAACCAGGCCGCGCTCGATACGCTGCCGATGGAGCCAAAGACGCCGCCGAATCCGCTGAAGAACGACAAGGAATTTCTGACGTCGTTTCCGTATCTGGCTGACCCATGGCCGGTCGACTACACGCCCGCAGCGCGCTGATCGTCGTCCTGGTCGCGGTCGTCACCGTGCTGTGGCTCGGCCCTCGCCTGCGATCGGCCGCGCGTCCCACGGACTTCGATCGCGAGATGGCGCGCATCGACGACGACCTGGCGGCACTCGGGCCGCATGCGCTGGAGTCGCCGGACACCGCGACGCGACTGGCCTTCCGTCTCTACCATCGCGCGACGTTGACGGCGCGGGCAGACGACTTCGCTACGGTTCAGACGATCGCCGATCGAGCGCTCGATCGGTGGCCGATCGCGGACATCCGGCTGCTGCGCGCAACCGTCGATCTTCGCTTTCACCGCCTGGAGGATGCCCGCCGGAACCTCGACCCGATCGGAGACGCGGGCGGCGACGACGTGCAGTTGTTGCTCGCCGACATCGCGCTGCAGTCGGGGGCGGCGGCGGAGGCCCGGCGCAGGGTTGATGCGGTCGTCGCACGTCATCCGACCTGGGATGCGCGATCACGACTCGCGTGGATGCTTGCGCGCGACGGCGACATCGAAGGCGCCGACCGCCAGTATGCCGAAGCCGAGGCGGATCTGACCGCGAAGGAAATGCGGGCCTGCGCCTGGGTGGAACTGCAGTGGGGACAGATGTATTTCGCGCGCGGCCGCTATGAGCTGGCGCGAGGGCACTACGACCGCGCGAGGAGGGCGTACTCCGGTTACTGGCTGCACGACGAGTACGAGGCGGAACTGCTGGGCGCGGTACGGGACTTCGATCACGCCGTCGCGCGCTATCAGGATGCGATTGCGCGCGCGCCGAGACCCGACCTGTTTCAGCAGCTCGGCGATCTGTATCTCGCCATGGGGCGGCCCGCACAGGCGCGCGAGTGGCACGACCGCGCGTTGTCGGGTTACCTCGCGTCGGTGAAGCGCGGTGAGGTGCAGTTCCTCCATCATCTGGCGGCGTTCTATTCCGACGTACGGCCCGACGGGGCGGAAGCCGTCCGATGGGCGCAGCAGGATCGGCAGCTGCGACCGAACCACGTGTCGGAAGACACGCTGGCGTGGGCGCTGTACCGCAACGGTCAACTCGCCGCGGCGCTGGAGGCCAGTTCACGCGCTCTCGAGGGGCGCGACGTCGACGCGCACATGCTGTTCCACGGCGCCACCATCAACGACGCGGCCGGCCGGCAGGACGAAGCTGGGCGCCTGCGCGGGCGCCTGCTGTCCATGAATCCTCGATACGAGGACTTTCACGCGCATCGGTAACGACGATGAATCTCGTGTTTGCGTCAGGCGTTCTCGTCCCGCAGCACATTGCGGGACACGACTACTTTCGCGGCGTGCGGAACGTCTATCCAGAGGCGTTGTTTCCCGACGTGCCGTCGACCGCGAGCATCGATGTTCGCGCGAAGGTGCTGGCCGAAACGGTCCGAACCCGGTTCCCGACAGGCCCCATCCACGTGGTCGCACACAGCATGGGCGGGCTCGACACGCGATACGCGCTCGGGAAGAACCTGAGCGGTCTTGCCGATTCCGGTCGAGTGGTGTCGCTGTCGACGATCTCGACGCCGCACCGTGGCAGTCCGATCGCAGATCTTCTGGTCAGCGACAAGCCCGACGGCCCCGGGCTGCGGCCGTTTGTCTACGACCTGCTGAAACATGCGCTCGAACACGTGAACATCACGATTTCAGCGCTCGGCGAGCTCACGACCGGCTACCTACGGACGTTCAACGAGAACAACCCGGACGTCGGTCACGTGCGCTACCGATCGTATGCCGGCGCGGGAGTCGACTCGCTGTTCCTGAAGCCCTTTCACCTGTACCTGCAGACCCTCGGAGAGACGCCGGACGAACGGGCGAGCGACGGCGTGGTCAGCGTCGCGTCGGCGAGATGGGGAGATTTCGTCGAGCCGGCCTTCGACACCGATCACTTCGGCGAGATCGGCTACAGCTTCAACTCGACGACGCTCGTCTCGAGGTTCGATCACCTGACGGCCATCAGGCGGATCGTCGAGCGCGCTACTGTCTGACCTTCTGTTCGTTGACGCGTGTCGCCGTCGACGGGTCGTTGCGATCGTCACGCCAGGTCGGGTGATTGAAGTGCACCACACGATCCCCGTTGGCTGACACGACGGCGTCGGAGAACACCAGCTGGCCGACGCGCCGCCAATTGGCAAAAGTCCGACGTTCCCGCAACTGTGTCCCGTGCGTCTCGCCCTCGTCGGTCACTTCGATATCGAATGTCAGCGTCCGCCTGGGCGTCGGATCGCCCGGGTCGAAGATCTGCGCCATGACCTCGTCGCGGAAATCGACGGCGTTGCCCGGGATTCTCGGCTGCGATTTGGCGACGAGCAGCCGCATGAAAGCCGGCGCGCGGGTCGGTTCGTTGTCCGGTTTGCCGAGCTCGGCGATCGGATACAGCTGGCGAATGGTCGGCTTGCGGTCGGCGCGCGAGAGCACCATGCCGGTGATGAGGATGACCGGCAGGCCGCTGCCGCGGCGGAACACGGTGGTATCCGGCGCGTTGAGCAGCACGGCGTCGTTGATGGCGTCGCTCCGGGCGCCGCCGATGTCCTCCTGCGTGATGAAGCTTGCCGTGCGGAGCGGCGTGGGATGATCGGGGTCGGTCGTCGGGTACAGTTTGCCCACGAGCGCGAGGGATCGCGTGTGACCGCGGCGCGTCTCGCGGCAGCAGGTCGAGTAGCGCGCCACGAGCAGAGCCGTCCGGCCGCGGGCGAAATATCCGCTGTAAGGCGTGTCCTCGGTGATCCGCCACTGACCGAACAGACATACGCCGTTCGGGTGCAGCAGCCGCCGAAATCCTGTGCGGTCGGGGCCCCAGCGGAGATCCGCATGTGAGTCGACCGTGCGTTCCGCGGCGCGCAGGAAGTAGTACCGATCGCCGGACAGGACGCCCCGGATGACGCTCAGGAGCGTGACCGGGAACATCGGGAGTGGAGGATCGCCGGGCCTGCCCCAGACAGGGCGGTATGGATTGGCGCGAATTGCCGCGCGCACCTCTGCGTACCGCGACCCACGGTACGCACGATCCTCGTCGGTGGTCTGCTCGATGCCAAAGTCATCGCCGGGCATGTCCTGCTCCAGTCGTCAAACGCGGTCCTGCACTCGGCCAAGGTGGCTGGACTGAATGGCCAGTCGAACCGCAACGAA
>Ga0066388_100002773_pt1 | contig 10944 bp, 10 predicted proteins | sample PanSoiMetaGPlot6_FD_64539 | JGI IMG/M metagenome (GOLD analysis project Ga0066388, IMG submission 64539) | Tropical forest soil microbial communities from Panama analyzed to predict greenhouse gas emissions - Panama Soil - Plot 6 (Hybrid Assembly) | ecosystem: Environmental > Terrestrial >... | reverse complement strand
TCGACATGTTCCGCACGCCGCACACTGAAAAGCTCCGTGTGACGGAGCGCTTCAAGCTCACGGCGGACGAGAAATTTCTCGAAGTCTTGGTCAAGGTCGAGGACGAGGACACGTTGAACGAGCCCATGTATATGACGGCGCGCTGGCGCAAGCAGCAGGGCGACTGGCGGGAGTTCATCTGCGCTGAGAACAATGACGACCGTTTCAGCCACAATCTGTTCCCGATCCCGGCTGCGAAGAAGGCGGATTTCTGAGCGAGGCGCACTGGTCTCGGGCGCGCAAGCCGAGCAAACCATGAAGGGGAGGTGGTCATGAATGTGCAATGGCATTTGCTCCTGATGGTGACGTTGGCGGCGACTGTTAGCCCCGCCTCCGGACAACAGGTCATGCCCGAGCCCGCCAAGATCGGTGTGCAAAGGCCCGCGTCCGTCCCGGATTTCTCCGGCATATGGCGTCACGGAAACCTTCCCTGGTTCATACCGCCGGCGTCGGGTCCCGGCCCGGTGAGGAATCTGTCGCGGACGAAGGATACCGGCGTGAGCGATTACAGCTCGCTGGTCGGCGATTACAAGAATCCGATCTTGCAGGCCTGGGCCGCAGATGTCGTGAAGAAGAAGGGCGAGCTCTCGCTGGCCGGCGTGGTGTTTCCGAACCCAGCCAATACCTGCTGGCCCGAGCCGGTCCCGTTCCTGTTCAAGCATGCGGCAATGCAGATGCTGCAGCTACCAGACCAGATCGTGATGCTCTTCAACGAGAACCATGAGGTTCGCCGCGTGCGCATGAACCAGACGCATCCGGCCAAGGTGACACCGTCCTGGCATGGCGATGCCGTCGGCCGTTACGAGGGTGACACGCTCGTGATCGACACCATAGGCGTCCGGACCGATCGTCCGCATGCCATGATCGACTTGTTTGGCACGCCGTATACCGAAAAGCTGCATGTCGTGGAACGCTATCGGTTGGTTGACTACGAAGACGCGAAAGACGCGATGCAACGAGGCACAAAGGAGAATCGGCGGGCCGGCGGGCCGTATAACCCCGACTACAAGGACAAGTATCTGCAGGTCCATTTCACGATCGAGGACGCAGGCACTTTCACCACGCCCTGGACCGCGATCATGATCTATTTGCGCGACCGCAGTGAATGGCCGGAAGCGGTCTGCGCCGAAAACAGGTTTGCATTCCATCACGATCAGGGCGCAGACCTCCCGCATGCGGACAAGCCGGATTTTTGAGCTGGCAACAAACGCAAGCCTGAATGGGTGCGCTGCTGGCGACGCGGCATGACGATATTGCTCGTGCGCCATGGCGAGACTGCCGGCAATGCGGCGCGCATTCTGCAGCGCGCCGACGTGCCGCTCAACCAGCGCGGCATCCATCAGGCGAAACAGCTCGCGCAGCGCCTGTCTGATCACGGTTTCGCTCACATCGTATGCAGCGATTTGGCACGCGCACGCATGACGGCGGCGCCGCTTGCGGCTCGATCTGGAATTGCGATCGAGGAAAGCCCGCTGCTACAGGAGCGCAACTTTGGCGATCTGCGCGGCGTGCCCTACGCTGAGTTGCCTGAAAATCCGTTTGGATCTGACTTTGTGCCGCCCAACGGAGAAGACTGGCCGACATTTCACGCGCGTGTCGCTGACGCGTTCGATTTCATCGTGAGCAGGCGTCGCAGCGTGAACGGCGCGTTGGTAGTCGTCACGCACGGTCTGGTCTGCCGTGCGCTCGTCGGGCGACATGCGCGGCTGCCCGAAGGCGTCGTTGTTCCAGAGCTATTCTACAATACGAGCGTAACCATTCTGCATGAAAAGGCGCCGCACGCGGTCGGCTTGCTCAACTGCACGCGGCATCTCGTGACGTCGCTTGAAGCAGGCCGCGATAGCCAGGCTTGACACCGAAACTCCTGCTGCGTCACGCCGCGCTTGCAGACCGGCCCTTCTTGCGCTGACTCGCGCAACATGTTAGGTTACATGTAACCCAAGGAGACGAAAACATGCCGGCCCGCCCACGCCGCAAGTCATCGCGTGAAAAGGTTCGGGCGCACCGCGAGCGGCTGCGCCGGCAGGGCTTGCGACCCATTCAGATCTGGGTTCCGGACGTGCGCGCGCCGTCGTTCAAAGCCAAGGCTCATCGCCAATCGCTGGCAGTTGCGAACAGCCCGCATGCCAAGGCTGATCAGGACTTCATCGATGCCGTCTCGGATCTGAGCGGTTTTTGGGCCGGCGAATGAGGCGCGGTGAGATTTGGACCGCAGCCGCCGGCTCGGGCTATGCGGGCAAGCCACGTCCCGTCGCAATCCTACAGGACGACCGCTTCGACGCTACAGACTCGATCACGATCGTGGCCTTCACGACGGACCCGACCGACGCCCCCCTGTTCCGACTGCCGGTTGAGCCGGACGAAAGCAACGGCCTGCGCGCGCCGTGCCGCCTCATGGTGGACAAGATCACGACCATCCCGAAGGCGAAGCTCGGCACGCGCGTGGGGCGGCTGAGCGATGAGGACATGCTGCGTCTCAACCGCGCTGTGCTCGTGTTCCTTGGCGTGGCGGGGACGTCTACCCAGCCGCGGTGATGTCATCTCACTGCGGCGGCAGCGAGCCCAGATACGAGGAAATTGCGATGACGTCGTCATCCGACAGCTTGGCGACGACGGGTTTCATCAGTTCCGCAGCTTTGCCGGCGCTCCGGCCATGTCGCATGTCGAACAGCTGTCGTGCGATATAGACCGGCTGCAGTCCCGCGAGCCGCGGGACTTCGCCCATGCCCTTCAGCCCTTCGCCGTGGCAGACCGCACATGGCACCGTCTTCCCGGACTCTCCGGCTTTAACGAGCGCTTCGCCTTTGGCGATGCTGCCCGGCGGCACGTAGGCGATGAAACCGGAACGCGGGTCGCGGATTTCGGTGCGGTACACATCTTCGGGGATTTGGAGAATGCGCTGGCCGATCGGCTCAGTGCCGCCGGCGGGATGCAGCACGCGATGACGGCCGGCGGTGGCGATGAACGTCCTCGGCGGCGTGGCGGTCTCGATCACCTTCACCCACACCCTCGGCTTCAAGGCGGCGAAATATTCCGCGGCCTGGCGAACATCCTCGTCCGACATGATCTTCGCGATCGGACCCATGCGCGCCTCGTCCTGGCGCGTGCCCGCCTTGTAGTACGCCATCTGTCGGATGATGTATTCGGCGGGCATGCCGGCGAGGTCGGCGGATTCGGGATGGCCCTGGCCGGACATCAGATGGCAGGCGCCGCACGCAAATCGTCTTCCCGGACCGCCTGCGACCGCTGCCGGCGCCGGGGGATGCTCCTCGGGAAACCAGTCCGGCGGATTGGTATTTCCGGAGACCTTGGCCCACTCGTACTCCTTCGCGCTGCCGGGCGCCCGCACAATGCCTTCCGGCCGCACCGCGGAAGGCTGCTCCTTGTCGGGGATGTTGAATGCCCATTCGGGGAGACCCGCAGGGCGGGTCAGCGGTTCTTGCGCGTTGGCCTTCGGCGCCACGAGCGAAGCAAGCGCGCACACGAGAACGGCGATGGACGTATTGGCTCGCAGGATTCGGCGGTTCACGGCGGGGTCTCCTCTCCTGGACGATGGTTGATTGTCGGTTTTTCGCGCTGAGGATAACGACGTCTAGCGGAGCCGCAAGGCCTCCAGGCAATCTTCGGCACCTCGCGTCGGCAGGCGGAAGCGGGACGAATCCGCGCCTATCTCGGCAACGATCGATACACCACGCGGAGAAAATTTCCGATCGCGCGCTCATTCACGCCGAACTTGGCGTCGTAGTCGGCGGTCGGCTTCAAGGCGACCACCTCCTCTTCGGTCTTACCGGCGGCTTTGAGCTTGGCGATGCGCTCGCGCGCCTCGGCGAGCATGGTCCGGTAGTCGCGCATCATCGCCTTGGTGCCGGCCGGTCCGTGGCCCGGCACGATCCTGGTGTCGTCCTTGGCGATACTCAGAAGCTCGTCGGTACCGCGGATCATTCCGTCGATGCTGCCGCCATAGACGAAATCGACATTCGGGTAGCGGCCGAAGAACACGAGGTCGCCAGCGACCAGCACGTTGGCGTCCGCGAAGGTGATCGTGGTGTCGCCATCGGTATGCACGTCGACCGGATGTCTGAGCTCCGCGGTGCGGCCCTTCAGCCGCAGCGTCATGGTGTCCTTGTAGGTCTCCTTCGGCAGAGCGATGTCCGGCGCCGGCGGCGTCGTGGCGCAGTTGAGGCCGTTGCGGCTTCCGCTCGCGAGCACGCGCTTGAGATTCTCGTGCGCCACGATGATGGCGCCGTCCCTGGCGAAGGCCTCGTTGCCGCCGGTGTGGTCGCGATGGAAATGCGTGTTGACGACGTAGCGCACCGGCAGCGGCGTGATGGCCGCGATGGCGGCTTTGATCTTGCCGACCATCTGCGGGAACATGTTGTCGATGAGGATCACGCCGTCATCGCCCACCGCAACGACGACGTTGCCGCCGACCGTGCCGCTCACGCCCTCGAGCATATAGATGCGGTTGCCGAGATCGGTGGTCCTGATCACGGCGCTGTCGAAATTCGGAACCGGTGTTGGCGGCAGACAAGGCGGCTGCTGGGCCTGCGCAACGTCAGCTAGCGCGACGAGTGCCGCCGCTGCCACCGTTAATCTCGTTCGCATGGGACGCTCCCTGGGGACGACCCCGACCATGCTGATCAAAGCGCAACCTTATCCGCTCACACCTTCTTGCTGCGCATCTCCGCGACCCGGATCGGCGGCACCCATGGGCTCTGCGCCCAGCCGACGCCTTTGCGGGCAACCTGCACGTCGAGGAGATACGGCTTGCCTTCGACGGTGTGCTTGCGGGCACGCGCCAGCGCCTCGCGCAGCTGCGTCGGATTGTGCACCACCTCGCCATCCACGCCGAAGCCCTTGGCAATGGCGGCCATGTCCATGTCCGGATTGCCCAGGTAGTCGTGGACGAACTGGCCGGTCTGCACCATCCGGCCGCCCGGCACGTTGTTGATGACGCGGCTGTGCGGGCCGCTATAGGCGTGGTTGTTGTAGACCACCGTGATCACGGGCAGCTGCAGGCGCGCCATGTTCCAGAGCGCGGTGGGCCCGAACGTGAACGAGCCGTCACCGACGAGGCAGATCACCTGCTGGTTCGGCCGCGCAAGCTTGACGCCAGCGGCGGTGCCGACGCCGGAGCCGAGGTGGGCGCCGTAGTAGAAGAACAGCTCGCGCCCGCCGAGCGGGTTGAAGTCGAAGCTGTGCAGCGCGACCGAGCCCGCCTCGTGCACGATGATGGCGTCCGGATCGGCGAACCGCGCAACCTCCCAGGTGAGCCGATCGGCGATGATCGGCGCCTGCTCCCAGTCCGGGCTGTTGACGATCTGGCCGCGCAACGTCTTAGCCATGGCGGAGAACTTCTTCACGTCCTCGGCACGCTCGGCGGCCTTCTGCTTGAGCGAGGCGGTCATCAACTGCTCGACCGCGGCGATCATGTCATCGAGCCCGTAGCCGACGTCGGCGACCAGCGGCACCTCGGTGAGCATGACATTACCCATGCTCCAGTGGTCGATGCGCATGTCGATGAACTTCGGCCCGCGCGGCACGATCGGGTTTGCCCCGTTGTGCTGGAACTTGTTGCCGACGTTGATGACGACGTCGAAGCCCTTCGGGTACGGGAGCGAATTGAGATTGCCGCCGGCGAGATTGCCGACCCAGAGCGGATGGCCTTCCGGGAAGTTGGCATAGAGCTGACGCACCTGCGTCACCGGCATTCCGAGCATCTCGGCGAGCTTCACCGCTTTGGCGGCGGCCTTCGCCTTGTAGATTTCGTCACCGACCACCATCAGCGGCATCCTGGCCTCGACCAGAAGCTTGGCGGCGCGTTGCACATCATCCGGGTTGGGCCGCACCCGCATGCGCGGATCGACCTGATCCTGCGGGATGATTTCGGTCTTCACCTTCTCGTCGTTGAAGTCGGAGTGCCACGAGATGTAGGAGGGCCCGTAGGGCGGCGTCCACGCCGCCTTGAAGGCGCGGCGCACGGTCTCCGGGATCATGTCGCCGCGGCGTGCGAGCCAGGTGTACTTGGTGATCGGCTGGACCATCTGCTCCTGGTTGAGCACCTCCTCGAAGCCGTCGCGCCCGGCGCGGCGGGACTGGTCGGTGCGGTAGGAGTAGACGACCAGCGGGGTCTGCTCCTTGTGGGCGTTGAACATCTGCCCGATGGCGTTAGCCATGCCGACGACGCCTGCCTGCATCACGATCGCGGGCTCGCCCGACGCCTTGATGTAGCCGGCCGCCATAGCGGCGCCCGGGCCCTCGTGCGGAGTGAGGATGTATTTGAGCTGCGGCCGGTCGACGAGCGCCTCGTAGAACTGCGCGTCCTCGCTCGCCGAATTGCCGAACACGTATTTCACGCCCGAGGCGATGAGCTGCTCGGCGAAGGCGGCGCCGCCGTGGCCCTCAAAAGTCTTTACTGGGCCGGCCGCCGATGGGGCGGTCTGCGCCAGCGTGACCGTGCTCACCGAGCTCAGCACCGACTGCGCGGCCGTCATGGTCAGGCCCGCCTTGGTGAGGCCGGTCACGAAATTGCGGCGCGATACGCCCTTCGACAGATATTTTACCACCAGGTCTCGCATGATCGTCTCCTAGGGGCTTGTCCCTGCGTTGTCTCGATCGGCCGGCGGCGGCGCTCAGCGCGCCTGCGTTCCGGCTGGCCCGAAATTCGTGCCGAGATACTCGGCCATCAGCTTGATCTCGTCCGTGGTCCAGATCGCGCCGCGCCCGACCATCCGATAGAGATTGGCCTCCCAGGCCTTGGTGTCCTGGCGCTGATCCTGCCACATCGCCTGGCTGTGGCACTGGAAGCATTTGCTGGCGATCAGCTCGGCGCCCGTGGGCGGCCGCTGCTGGCCGCTCGCCGGCGCGGCCAGGAGCGGCGCCGCGGCAAGCGCAAGCAAGGCCATGCGACAGATGCTCATGTGTCCTCCCGACCTCTTTGTCTGGGGCCATATCGGCCGATGGATGGCCCCGATTTTAGTGGACGCCGCACGGCCGCGCCAGTGCCGGGGTTGTCGCGTCACCGCTGCAGCACGATCAGCGCGTCGAGCGCCACACCACCCTTCGTTAGCGCCGCGAATGGGTTGATATCGACCGACTCGATCACATCCGGGCAGTCGACCGCGAGCCGGCCGAGGCCTACGAGCGCATCGATAATCGCCCCGACATCGCGCGGCTCGCTGCCGCGGTAGCCTTCGATCAGCCGGGCCACGCGGGTGCGCTTGAGCATGTCACGCGCCTTGTCGCGGCTGATGGGCGGGGCGCAGAACGCCACGTCCCTGGTGAGCTCGAGCAGCACGCCGCCCGCGCCCGCCATCACGACCAGTCCCATCTCGGGATCGCGGTGCAGGCCAAGTGCCAGCTCAAGCCCGCCGCGCACCTGCTGGGCGATCAGCATGCCGGCGAGCTTGTGCTCGCCGAGCGCATCCGCCATGCGGTCGTAGGCTGAGCCAAGCTCATGCGGCGTCGCCAGGTTGAGGGTGACTGCGCCCACGTCCGACTTGTGGGTGAGCGTATCCGCCACCGCCTTGAGCACGACCGGATAGCCGATGCGTCCTGCGGCCTTGAGCGCATCCTCGCGCGACGTGGCAAGCGCCTCTTCCGGCGTCGGGATGCCGTAGGCGCGCAGGATCTCTTTCGACTCCACCTCGTTCAGCGCAGTTGCCTGCGCGCTTGCGCGCACCCGCAGGCGTTCGGCGGCGGCGCGCTGGGCGTCGGTGCGTGCCGTGTCCTCGCCGGCCGCACGCCGGAGCGCCTCCATCCGGTCGCGCCGCACCACATTGGCGATTGCGCGCAGCGCCTTGTTGGCCTCCTGCAGGAACGACACATGCGGGGCCTTGGCGCGCAGCGCGCGGCTGTAGTCGGTCTGGCTGATCGAGGTCGGCGTCACGAAGGCAAGCGGCTTTCTCGCTTTGGTCGCCGCGTAGTTCTCGACCAGCGCGATGTAGCTCTCTGCGCGTGCTGAGCCCGGCTCGCGCGGCAGTCCCTCCTGTAACAGCACGATGTCGACATTGGGATCGGCCTGCATTGCCGCAATCGAGGCCATGTAGTTGTCGGCGCTGGTAAGGACGCCGAAGCCGCCATCGATCGGATTCGAAACGAGCGAGCCGACAGTGAGAATCGAATTGAGCTTGTCGGTCGTCTCCCGCATCAACGAGTGGAACGGCAGATGGTTGCGCTCGGCGGCATCAAGAAGGAGTCCGCGGAACGCGCCCGACAGCGTGATGGCGCCGAGCTGGCCGCTGCCGGCCGTGCCGGTGTGGGCAAGGAACTCGGTCGCCTCGACCACGTCATCGAGCGTGTCGGCGCGGATGACGCCCACCTCGCCGGCCACCGCATCGAACGCTTCGACCGAGCCCGCGAGCGAGCCGGTATGCGCCATGGCGGCCTGCCGGCCACCCTCCGACTGGCCGAGCTTGAGCGCCACGATGTGCTTGCCGGCCGCGCGCGCCAGCAAGCACGCGGCACGGAATTTCTCGAGGTCGGAGACCGCCTCGACATAGATGACGATGACCTTGAGCTCGGGCTGATCGGCGAAGAACGCGATGTAGTCGCCGGCCGAGAGCCCGCATTCGTTGCCGCTGGTGATCAGATATTCGGCCGCGATGCCGCGCTCCTCGAGCCCCGAATTGGCGAAGATCATCATGCCGCCGCTCTGCCCGACCAGCGCCACCGGGCCTTCGCGCAGCTTCAGCGGCCGGTCCTCGGTCAGGGTCACAAGCCGGCTCTTGGCGCAGACATTGCCCATGCAATTGGGGCCGGATACGCCGAGGCCGGTCTCCTCGATCACGGCCGCGAGCTCGCGCCCGCGCGCAGCCGCCTCCTTGTCGAAGGCTTCGCCAAAGCCGGCGGAAAACACGGTTGCGCTGCGCGCGCCGGCGGCGGCGCCGCTCCTGAGCGTCTCGATCACGCCCGCGGCCGGCACCAGCACCACCATGTGGTCGGGCGGCTCGGGCAGCGATTTGAAATCCGGATAGCAGGGCCGGTCCCAGATGGTGTCGCGGCGCGGATTGATGAGATAGATCGGCCCGGGAAATTGATATTGATTGAGATTGCGCCACACCCGCGCGGCCCAGCTCCCGGGCCGGTCGCTCGCGCCGACCAGCACCGCGTTGCGAGGCGCGGTCAGCGCCGCGACTTTTTTCTTCGATGCGTCGAGATTCAATTGAACAGCTCTTTCTTGACCTTGTACCAGTTGTCGAGATTGCGGGTGACAGCCTCGGGCGAGAGCACGTTGGCCTTGAAGCCGCCGGCTTCCGGTTTGACGCTTGGAGTTTTGGCGGGCACCGATGGCATCGCCGGGATGTATTCCACGGCGGCGAGCGTTTTCTGTCCCTCTTCCGAGGTGAGGAAGTCGATCAGGAGCTTCCCTGCGTTCGGATGCGGCGCGTTTTTGGTGAGCCCGACCGAATGCATGGGCGCCGAAATCGGCTCGACTTTCAGCCATTCGACTGGTGCGCCCTTCTGTGCGCTCAGCACGGCGTGATGATTGAAGATGCTCAGCGCCATCGGGTACTGGCCGTAGATTACCTGGTCGAGGATCGCCCTGTTGGTGGAGTCGACGTTGATGAGGTCTTGTTTGGCGAGCGCGCGCAAGAAAGTCATGCCCTGCGTTTCGCCCATGGTCTGCAGCACCGAGCCCACATAGACGCCTGAGCCCGACGCCGGCACGGTTGACCAGGCGATCTTGCCTTTCCAACGCGGATGCAGGAGGTCCTGTGGGGTCTTCGGCCGCTCCGCCTCAGGCACCAGGCTGGTGTTGACCGCCGGCGTAAGGAAATAAAGAATCAGCGCCTGCCAGCGGCCGTCCGGGTCCTTCAGCTCAGGGGGATATTTGCCGGCCTCTGAGGTCACGTAGCGCTCGACCAGTCCGGCATTGAGCAGCGGCGGCGTGGTGTCGATGCCGTCGAAGACGTCGGACTGCGGCCGCCCGGCCTGCGCCTCGTTCATGATCTTGATAGCGTTCGGCCCGCTGTCGGCGCGCGCGTATTTGACTTCGATGCCGGGATATTTCTTGCCGAACGCCTCGACCAGCGGGCGCACCGCCTGGTTCACGATCAGGCTGGTGTACCAGACGACTTGGCCCTCTTTCTTGGCGGCTTCATACAGCGCCGGATCGGCGGCGCGAGCGGGCAACAACAACGAGAGCGTTGTGGCGAGCCCATAGGCAATGCATCGGTCGCGCATGATCGCACCCTTCGGCTATTGCGGATACCAACTGGGTTTGCGCTTCTCGCGGAAGCTCGCGACGCCCTCGATCGCTTCCGGCGTCTTGGGATTGTGCGGCGGGCGATGCGCCAGGATGGCGGAGAGGGGCGGCGAGGCGAACGGCGCGGATGCCTCTTTGAGGGTGGCTATCGCGCCGGGCGCTCCGTGCAACAGCTCGTCGGCGATGCGCGCCACAGCTTCCTCGAGGCTTGCTGCATCGCAGACCTCATGCACCAGCCCGAGCCGAAGCGCCTCCGCGGCCTTGATCCGCTCGCCCGACAGGCCGTAGCGGCGGAAGCTGCGATGCCCTATGGCGCGGACGAGGAACGGCATGACGCCGAGCGGCGGCATGCCGACGCGAACCTCGGGGATCGAGAAGAACGCCGCGTCGGTCGCGATCGCGACGTCGCAGCAGGCCACGAAGCCGGCGCCGCCACCGACCGCGGCACCATGCACGACTGCGATCGTCGGCTTCGGCAGCCTATCGAGCGCGAGAAGCACGTCGCGCAACGAGGCCGGCGCTTGCGCCACAGATGGCACAGGCGCGTCGCCTGCGCGCGCCGCGAGATCGGCACCGGTGCAGAAGTGTCGGCCGGCGCCGCGCAGCACGACGATGCGCGCGTTCTCGTCGGCGCCGAGCGTCGCAAGCTGCTGCGCGAGCTCATCGAGCATTGTCTGGTCGAAGGCGTTGCCGCGGTC
>Ga0066388_100002772_pt1 | contig 10947 bp, 8 predicted proteins | sample PanSoiMetaGPlot6_FD_64539 | JGI IMG/M metagenome (GOLD analysis project Ga0066388, IMG submission 64539) | Tropical forest soil microbial communities from Panama analyzed to predict greenhouse gas emissions - Panama Soil - Plot 6 (Hybrid Assembly) | ecosystem: Environmental > Terrestrial > Soil... | reverse complement strand
CCCCGGCCTCCGTCCACGACGCCGCCGCGGTACTGCGCTTCCGCTACGAGATGCTGAAGGAGCTGCACGATGACGACAGTGCTGGCTGAGCCGGGGGACGCGGTCCTGCGGCCGCACGCGGAGCAGGAGTACCAGGCTGAACTGTCCGCGCTGACGGTCGGCGACGACCGGCCGCGCCCGCCGGGCTGGCGGCTGTCGCCGTGGGCGGTGACCACGTACCTGCTCGGCGGCACCGCCCCCGACGGCACCGCGATCACCCCGAAGTACGTGGGCTCGCGCCGCCTCATCGAGGTGGCGGTGGCCACGCTGGCCACCGACCGGGCGCTGCTGCTGCTCGGCGTGCCGGGCACAGCCAAGACCTGGCTGTCCGAGCACCTGGCCGCGGCCGTCTGCGGTGACTCCACCCTGATGGTGCAGGGCACCGCGGGCACGGCCGAGGAAGCGGTCAGGTACGGCTGGAACTACGCGCGGCTGATCGCCGAGGGGCCGTCCCGGGAGGCGCTGGTGCCGAGCCCGGTGATGCGGGCGATGGCGGGCGGCCAGATCGCCCGGGTCGAGGAGCTCACCCGGATGCCGTCGGACGTGCAGGACGCGCTGATCACGATCTTGTCCGAGAAGACGCTGCCGATCCCCGAGCTCGGCACCGAGCTGCAGGCGGTCCGCGGCTTCAACGTCATCGCCACCGCCAACGACCGGGACCGCGGCGTGAACGAGCTGTCCAGCGCGCTGCGCAGGCGGTTCAACACCGTAGTGCTGCCGGTGCCCGCCTCGGCCGAGCAGGAGGTGGACATCGTGGCCCGGAGGGTGGCCCAGCTCGGCCGCTCGATCGGGCTGCCGGACGCGCCGCAGGGGGCGGATGAGATCAGGCGGGTGGTCACGGTCTTCCGCGAGCTGCGCCAGGGCGTTACCGAGGACGGCCGGGCCAAGGTCAAGTCGCCCAGCGGCACGCTGTCCACCGCCGAGGCGATCTCGGTGGTGACCAGCGGGCTGGCGCTGGCCGCGCACTTCGGCGACGGCGTGCTGCGTCCCGCCGACGTGGCCGGCGGCATCACCGGCGCCGTCGTGCAGGACCCGGTGGCCGACCGCGTGGTGTGGCAGGAGTACCTGGAGACGGTCATCCGGGAGCGCGACGACTGGAGCGACTTCTACCGTGCCTGCCGCGACGTCTCCGGATGACCGGCACCGGAGCCGCCCTGTACGGGGTCAGGCACCACGGGCCCGGCTCGGCCCGGTCGGTGCGGGCTGCCCTGGCCGCGCAGCGCCCTGACGTCGTGCTGATCGAGGGGCCGCCCGAGGCGGACGGGCTGGTCGCGCTGGCCGCGGACGAGCAGATGCGGCCGCCGGTGGCGCTGCTCGGCTACGTGCCCGGGGAGGCCAGGCAGGCGGCGTTCTGGCCGTTCGCGGTGTTCTCGCCGGAGTGGCAGGCGATCAGGTACGCCCTGGACGCCGGCGTCCCGGTCCGGTTCTGCGACCTGCCGGCCGCACACCAGCTCGCCATGAAGGCCATGGACGGCGACGCGAAGACGCCGCGGCCGCGCACCGATCCGGTCGGCGAGCTGGCCAGCGCGGCGGGCTACGACGACCCGGAGCGCTGGTGGGAGGACGTGGTCGAGCACGTCCCCGGGCCCGCCGTATTCGAGGCGCTGGCCGAGGCCATCTCGATCCTGCGGGCCGGCGCCGGGGAGGCCGGGCCGCGGGACGCGGTCCGCGAGGCGCACATGCGCCGGGTGCTGCGCCGGACGGTCAGGGACGGCTTCGAGCGGATCGCCGTGGTCTGCGGCGCCTGGCACGTGCCGGCCCTGCGGGACCTGCCGTCCGCGGCCGCGGACGACCGGCTGCTGCGCGGCCTGCCGAAGGTAAAGGCCGCCATGACCTGGGTGCCGTGGACCTACGGGCGGCTGTCCTACGCCTCGGGGTACGGGGCGGGCATCCGCTCCCCCGGCTGGTATGACCACCTGTTCGCCGCCCCGGGCCAGCCGGTCGAGCGGTGGCTGGCCCGGGCCGCCGCGGTGCTGCGCGAGGAGGGCATCCCGGCCTCGCCGGCGCACGTCATCGAGTCCGTACGGCTGGCCGCGGCTCTGGCGGCGCTGCGCGGCCGGCCGCTGGCCGGCCTGGAGGAGGTCACCGAGGCCGCCCAGGCGGTGCTGTGCGAGGGCAGCGACCTGCTCACCGCGCTGATCCAGCGGCGGCTCGTGGTGGGCGAGCGGCTCGGCGCGGTGCCGCCCGCCACCCCGATGGTGCCGCTCCAGCGGGACGTGCAGGACCAGCAGCGTCGCCTGAAGCTGCGGCCCGAGGCGGAGCCCCGCGACTACGACCTGGACCTGCGCAAGCCGAACGACCTGGCCCGCAGCCGCCTGCTGTACCGGCTCGCCCTGCTCGGCGTGCACTGGGGCATCACGCAGCAGGGCCGGACCAGGAACATCGGGACGTTCCGGGAGAGCTGGCAGCTGGCCTGGCGGCCCGAGCTCGACCTGGCGCTGATCGAGGCGAGCATGTGGGGCAGCACGGTCGAGGCCGCCGCCGCGCAGCGGGCCAGGTCGATCGCGGCCGGCCAGGCAGCACTCGACGAGCTGACCGCCCTGACCGAGCGCTGCCTGCTCGCCGACCTCGGCGACGCCCTGCCGGAGGTGCTGGCCGCGGTCAGGGACCGCGCCGCGCTCGACACCGACGTGACCCACCTGATGGCGTCGCTGCCCGCGCTGGTCCGCGCGGCCAGGTACGGCGACGTGCGCGGCACCGACCCGGCCCGGCTCGGCGAGGTCGCCACCGAGATGATCACCCGGATCTGCGCCGGCCTGCCGGTCGCCGTCGCGGCCCTGGACGAGACGGCCGAGCAGGCCATGCGGGAACTGATCGACGCGGTGCACTCGGCCGCCGGACTGCTCGCCGATAACGCCAGCCGCGATCGCTGGCTGGACACGCTGGAGCGGCTGGCTCCCCGGTGCCCTCCCCTGATCTCCGGGCGGCTGACCCGGCTGCTGCTCGACGCGGGCCGGACGACGACCGGGAAGGCGGGGATCTTGATGTCCGTGGCGCTGTCCCCCGGCGCCCCGGCGGCGGCCGCCGCAGGCTGGGCCGAGGGCTTCCTGGCCGGCAGTGGCCTGCTGCTCGTGCACGACGACAAGCTGCTCGCCCTGGCCGACGGCTGGCTGGCCGGGCTGACCGCGGACGCGTTCACCGCGGTGCTGCCCGCGCTGCGCCGCACGTTCGGCGGGTTCGCGCCGCCGGAACGAAGGGCCATCGGGCAGCAGGCGACCCGGCTCGACGGCACCGGCCGCGGCGCTCCCGCGGTTCCGGATCCCGGCGACGGCCTGGACGCCGAACGGGCCGCGCGGGCGGTCCGCGCCGTCGCCGCCATCCTTGGGGGGACCAGGTGAGCGAGAACCTCGACGAGCGGATGCGGCGCTGGCGCCTGGTGCTGGGCGAGGAGGGCGTCGGCATGCCGCTGGGCGGCGACGACGCGCGCCTGGACGCGGCGCTCGGCGCCCTGTACGACTCCGACGACAGCCCCGGCCCGGGACCGGGCCGCCCGGGCGGCCCGCAGCGGCACGCCGGGTTCGGCGCGTCCGCTCCGCGGGTGGCCCGCTGGCTCGGCGACATCAGGGCGTTCTTCCCGGTCAGCGTGGTCCAGGTCATGCAAAAGGACGCGATCGAGCGGCTCGGCCTGACCCGGCTGCTGCTCGAGCCTGAGATGCTGGACGCGGTCGAACCGGACGTGCACCTGGTCGGCACGCTGCTGGCGCTGAGCCGGGTGATACCCGAGCAGGCGCGGGAATCCGCCCGCGGCGTGGTCCGCGCGGTAACCAGCGACCTGGAGCGGCGGCTGAGCCAGCGGACCCGCTCGGCGGTGACCGGGGCGCTGAACCGGGCCGGCCGGACCAGCAGGCCGCGGCGGCCCGCCGACATCGACTGGAACCGGACGATCCGCGCCAACCTGCGGAACTACCTGCCCGATCAGCGGACGGTCGTGCCCGAGCGGCTCGTCGGGTACGCCAGGAAGCAGCAGGCGGTGGCCCGGGACGTGATCCTGTGCCTGGACCAGAGCGGCTCGATGGCGTCCTCGGTGGTGTACGCGGGAGTGTTCGGCGCGGTGCTGGCGTCGATCCGGTCGCTGCGCACCTCGGTGGTGGCCTTCGACACCTCGGTCGCGGACCTGACCGGCCAGCTCAGCGACCCGGTCGACGTGCTGTTCGGCACCCAGGTAGGCGGCGGCACGGACATCAACCAGGCCGTGGCCTACTGCCAGCAGCTGATCACCCGGCCGGCCAGCACGATCTTCGTGCTGATCAGCGACCTGTTCGAGGGCGGCGACCGGGATCAGATGCTGCGCCGGATCGCGGACATGACCGCCGCGGGCACCCAGGTGATCGCCCTGCTGGCCCTGTCCGACGACGGGGCGCCGGGCTACGACCACGAGAACGCCGCCGCCCTGGCCGGGCTCGGCGTCACCGCGTTCGCCTGCACGCCGGACGCCTTCCCCGACCTGATGGCCGCCGCCATCGAGCACCGCGACCTCACCCAGTGGGCGCAGCGGTACCAGGCCGGCGGCGCCTGAGATCAGTCCTCGTGGACGGGTACGTGGTCGTACTCGGGAAGGAGAATGTCGCGCTCGTGCAGGGCCAGTGCCCGCGAGTAGCGGCGGGCCACGTCCGGCATCAGGGCCTGGCCGCCCCCGACCCCGAAGACGGTGCCGGCGTAGTCCAGCGGGCCCATGATGGCGCGGATGCGCTCCCAGTCCCCCGGGGCCACCAGCTCGGCGGGCTGCCCGCCGGCGAACCAGCCCATCGGCACCGCCACCCCGGACGGGACAACGGTATTGACGTAGACCATCGCGTGGAATTCCACTTCCGCGCCCGTTTCGATGCGGGCGCCGTTGAACACCATGGCGCCGGTCGCGATCCTGGTGTCGCCCTCGATCACGCAGCCGGTCAGATGGGTGTGCGGGCCGATCACCACGTTGTCACCGACGCGCATCTCCTGGTTCGGCACGCCCCGGATGACGGCGTTCTCCATGATCACGCAGTGTGACCCGATCTCCACCGGGCCGCCTTCCGCGGTGATCACGGCGCCGAACAGCACCCGGCTGTGCGGGCCGACGGTAACGTCGCCGGCCAGCACCGCCGTCGGCGCGATGTAGGCCGATTCCGCTACCTGCGGACGCTTGAGCCTGTGCTCCACGAACGCCGCGCCACGCCCTGCCACCCGGGGCGGCGCCGGGTATCCATCCGCGTCCACATTCCATACCGGAGATTCATCCGCACTCATATTCCATCACCCTGCGTCGCTTCCCGAGAAGGACATGCTATCTCCGAGGCTCGACGGCGGGCTAGCATCTGGCGTCGCTCGCGGCCGGACAGATCACTCTGATCGATGAGGATGTAGTCCGCCCCCAGGAGCGACGCGGGCTGGCCCGGAGCCAGGCACCATTCGGCGGGCAGACCGGGGCGCTCGCGCCTGGCTTCGGTGGTGAACGCCTCCCAGGCCAGCACGCCGCCGTCCGCGACGGCGCGGGCCGCGGCGGCGAACACGGCAGGGTCCCAGAAGCCGGTGCACAGCACCAGCGCGTACGAACGCGGATCCGGCGCTCGGGCGGACAGGTCGGCATTCACCAGCGTGATCAGGTGGTCAAGACCGCGCCGCCTGGCCTCGTCGCCGAGCAGGCCGAGCGCCACCTCCGAGACGTCCACCGCGGTGACCCGGCGCCCGTGCGCCGCGGCCAGCAGCGCCGCGCCCGAGGGGCCGCAGGCCAGGTCGGCGACCGGGCCGTCCGGCAGGTCAAGCTCCAGCGCCCGCACGGCCAGCGGGTGGGGACGGAAGGACGGCTCGAACCCGCCCGCGTACCTGGCGTTCCACCTGGTCCGGTCCGGATGATCGCCCGGCACCAGCCCGCTGTCCCCGGTTGGCATGAACGTGGATACTACGGGATAGGCTGGCTAGATATTTACGACACTAAGTGTCAAAATAGATGCCTGAGGCGCGAGGAGACCGGATGGCAAGCACACGCGAGTGGTTCGAGACGGTCGAAGAGGCACGCAGGCGAGCCAGGCGGCGCCTGCCGAGACCGGTGTACATGGCGCTGGTGGCCGGGTCAGAGCAGGGCGTCACGCTCCAGGACAACCTGTCCGCCTTCAGCGAGCTGCGGTTCGCCCCGCCGCGCATCGCCAACCTGCCGGCCGGCCGGGAGCTGGCCACGTCCGTGCTCGGCCAGGACATCGCCCTGCCGGTGATCGCCTCCCCGACCGGCGTGCAGGCGGTGCACCCGGAGGGCGAGGCCGGGGTGGCACGCGGCACGGCCGAGGCCGGCACGGCGATGGGCCTGAGCTCGTTCGGCAGCATGCCGGTGGAGACGGTGGCGCAGGCCAACCCGAAGCTGTTCTTCCAGACCTACTGGTCGGGCAGCAGGGACCAGATCACGCAGCGGATCGAGCGGGCCCGCCAGGCCGGCGCCAAGGGCCTGATCGTCACCCTGGACTGGTCGTTCTCCAGCGGCCGGGACTGGGGCAGCCCGGCGATCCCGGAGAGGATGGACCTGCGCACCCTGGTCAAGCTGGCGCCCGAGGGCGTTCTCAAGCCCCGCTACGTCAGCGAGTGGCTCCGCCACGGCGGGCTGCCCGACCTGACCGTGCCGAACATGGCCGCCCCGGGCGAGCCCGCCCCCACGTTCTTCGGGGTGTACGGCGAGTGGATGCAGACCCCGCCGCCGAGCTGGGACGACATCGCCTGGCTGCGGGAGCAGTGGGGCGGCCCGTTCATGGTCAAGGGCGTCATGCGGCCCGACGACGCCCGCCGGGCCGTCGACATCGGGGCCACCGCGATCTCGGTGTCCAACCACGGCGGCAACAACCTGGACGGAACGCCCGCCTCGATCCGCGCGCTGCCCGGCGTGGCCGACGCCGTGGGCGGCCAGGCCGAGGTGCTGCTCGACGGCGGGATCAGGCGCGGCAGCGACGTGGTCAAGGCGCTGGCGCTCGGCGCCCGGGCGGTGATGATCGGCCGCGCCTACCTGTGGGGGCTGGCCGCCAACGGCTCGGCGGGCGTCAAGAACGTCTTCGACGTGCTGCGCGGCGGCATCGACTCGACCCTGCTCGCGCTCGGCCGGTCGTCGGTCCACGAGCTGTCCCCGGACGACGTCATCGTCCCCGCCGATTTCAGCCGGGGCCTGCATAAATGACGGTAAGGCAGGTCACGCCCGCGCAGCAGGGGCAGTAGGGGCCGGACGGTCCGGCGGGCCAGGCAGCCCTGCCAGACCCCCACGCTGTACCCGGCGTCGTCGAGCAGCCGGGCGGCCACGTACCGGGCCGGATCGAGCGGCGGCCGCCGGTCCAGCCAGTCCAGCAGCGGCGGCGCGAGCACCAGCGCGGCCAGCGGCAGCCGCAGCCGCCGCACCGCCACCGCGGCCGGGAGCGCCAGCGGCCACCAGACCCGGGAGATCGCGCTGCCCAGCGGCCGGGCCGCGGCGAGCGTCCCGCCGGCGGCCTGCCGGACGGCCAGCCGCCACGCGGCCGAGCCGGCCGGGCGGGGCCAGCCCTCGCCGGTGACCCGGGCCAACCGCCGGGCCAGCAGGGCGGTGCCGGTCCCGGTGACCACGGCGCCCGCCTCCGGGTGCCCGACGGCCGCCGCGAGCCAGGCCACCGCGGTCCAGGCCGACGCGTAGAGCGGGCGGACCGCGCCGGGATGCCGCAGCTCGAGCGCTGCCGCCGACATCCCGTAGTCCCTGCGCCGGGCGAACCACGGGCGCAGCCGCACCCGGTGCTGGTGCCCCATGGCGGCGGCGGGCTCGTAGCGCACCCGCCAGCCCGACGCGCCCAGCCGCCAGACCAGGTCGACGTCCTCGCCCACCCGCATATCCTCGTCGAACCCAGGCCCGGCGGCCGCGGCGCGGACCACCAGGGCGGCACCGGGCACGTAGGGCACCCGCGACCCCGGCCGGACGATGCTCGGCCGCTGGCCCATATCCAGGGTGGAGCTGGCTCCCTCGTACCGCGCCAGCCAGGTACGCCCGGCCTCGTGCGGCACGATGCGGGGCGCGACCGCGCCGACCGCGGGGTCGGTGAAGTGCGGCAGCAGCGCGTCCAGCCAGCCGGGCCCGGGCACGCAGTCCGAGTCGAGGAACGCCGCCAGCGGCGTGTCCACCGCGGCCAGGCCGGTGTTCCTGGCCGCCGCGGGCCCGCCGTTGACCGGCCGCCGCAGCACGCGGGCCCCGGCCGCGACCGCGGCCCGCTCGATCGCGGCCGGGTCGCGGGAGCCGTCGTCCACCACGATCACCCGCCTCACTCCGAAATCTGACGACCCGGGCCCCAGCCCGGCCAGGCACCGGGCCAGCTCGGCGGCCCGGTCGCGGACCGGGATGATCACTGTCACGTCATCCGGGCCGGGCCCGCCACGGGCGGGCAGGGCGGGGTGGGCGATGCCGGTGTCGAGCAGTCGCCGGGCCAGCGCCCGGGCCTTCGGGTGGCCCGGCACCGGCGTGCCCGACCACCAGCCGGCCACGTGCCGTGCTCCGGCCGGGCTGAGCCGCAGCACCCGCATGGGATAACCGCCGGTAATCACCGTCCCGCCGGCCAGCATCCGCGTCCCCGGGTCGGGGCGCAGCCGGAATCCCGCCGGGACCAGCTCATCGCCTGGTCCCTGAGCTGCACCGGCCACTGCGCCGGCGGCCTCGCGCGGGCTGGTTCCGTTCGGCACCCGCCCAGACTATTACCCGGCACGGGAGCGCCCCGGTACCGTCCGTGAGCGCCGGCGCCGGGGGAAACACGCGGCGGCGCCTTGGTGTCGAGCCTGGTCCGTTCGGTATCAAAATCGAGAGTTAGCCCGGCGGCGGGAAAGCGGCGCACCGGCCTGGGCCGGCCAAAGACCGCTAGGTTATTGATCATGATGACCGAGACGGGCTCCTGATGGACAGGTCCAGGCTCGAGGCCTTCAGCGACGGCGTCATCGCCGTGGCCATCACCCTGCTCGCGCTCGACCTCGTCCTGCCCGGGCGCGGGCACGGCACCCTGCTGGAGCAGCTGACCGAGAAGTGGCCGGCCTTCGTCGCCTACCTGATCAGCTTCCTCACCATCGGCATCATCTGGGTCAACCACCATGCGCTGGTCCGGAGCATCAAGAGGGTGGACCGGACGCTGCTGTTCCTCAACCTGATGCTGCTGCTGTTCATCGTGCTGATCCCGTTTTCCACCGCGACCGTGGCGGAGTACCTGACGGAGGGCGACGAGGGCTCGCGGCGGCTCGCCATGGTTCTCTACGGCGGGGTGCTCGTCTGCATGTCGGCCGGTTTCGGCGCGATGCTGGAGTGGACGCTGCACGGCCAGCGGGTGTACCAGCCGCTGCCCGCCGAACAGCACTGGGCGGCGCGCCGTCGGTTCGCCGGCGGCGGGCTGGTCTACGTGGCCGCCACGATCGTCGCGGTGTTCAGCCCCATCGCCGCGTTCGTGATCATCGGCCTGGTCGCCGTGTACTACATATTCGAGCGTACCCCGGCCTCCCCCGACCCGCCGGACTCCGGCGACGACGAGACCGTGGCCTGAAAATTAATAGTTGCCATTAAGCAAGTGTCCGGGGCTAGACTGGGTTAACGTGCGGCGAAGCGCGGACTTTGGACACCCGAACGGGATGGCGGCGGCCTCCGCGAACGGCGGGCGGCCCGGCCGGTACAAGTGGATCGCGCTGTCCAACACCACGCTGAGCATGACGATGGCGACGATCGACGCCTCAATCGTGATCATCGCGATGCCCGCCATCTTCCGCGGCATCCACCTGAACCCGCTGTCCCCGGGCAACATCACCTACCTGCTCTGGATGATCATCGGCTACCTGCTCGTCCAGTCGGTGCTGGTGGTGACGCTGGGGCGGCTGGGCGACATGTACGGCCGGGTGCGCATCTACAACCTGGGCTTCGTGGTCTTCACGCTGGCCTCGATCGCGCTCTCGCTGGACCCGCTGACCGGGACCGACGGCGCCATGTGGCTGATCGGCTGGCGATTCGTGCAGGCGTTCGGCGGGGCCATGCTGATGGCCAACTCGGCCGCCATCTTGACCGACGCGTTCCCGGTCGGCCAGCGCGGCATGGCGCTCGGCGTCAACCAGATCGCCGGGATCTCCGGCCAGTTCGTCGGGCTGCTGCTGGGCGGCCTGCTGGCGGCCTGGGACTGGCGCCTGGTGTTCTGGGTGAACGTGCCGTTCGGGCTGTTCGGCACCGTGTGGGCGTACAAGTCCCTGCGGGAGATCTCGACCACCAGGCGGGCCAGGATCGACTGGATCGGGAACGTCCTGTTCGTGGCCGGGCTGGGCGCGATCCTCATCGCCATCACCTACGGGATCCAGCCCTACGGCGGGCACCCGACGGGCTGGACCAACCCGTGGATCATCGGCGGGCTGATCGGCGGCGCGCTGGTGCTGGTGGTGTTCTGCGTGGTCGAGACGAAGATCCCCGAGCCGATGTTCCAGATGAGCCTGTTCAAGGTCAGGGCGTTCGCGGCCGGCAACCTGGCCAGCCTGCTCGGCGCGATCGCCCGCGGCGGGCTGCAGTTCATGCTGGTCATCTGGCTGGCCGGGATCTGGCTCCCGCTGCACGGCTACGACTTCGCGGACACGCCGCTGTGGGCGGGGATCTACATGCTGCCGCTCACCGCGGGCTTCCTCATCGCCGGGCCGATCTCCGGCACGCTGTCCGACCGGTACGGCCCGCGGCCGTTCGCCACCGCCGGCCTGGTGCTGGCCGCGCTGTGCTTCGGCGGGCTGATGCTGCTGCCCGTGAACTTCTCCTACTGGGCGTTCGCCCTGCTGATCCTGGGCAACGGGATCGGTTCAGGCCTGTTCGCCGCGCCCAACACCTCGGCGATCATGAGCGCGGTGCCGGTCAGGCACCGCGGGTCGGCGTCGGGCATGCGGTCCACCTTCCAGAACTCGGGCATGTCCCTGTCCATCGGCATCTTCTTCTCGCTGATG